>Ga0316204_10002513_pt1 | contig 41096 bp, 30 predicted proteins | sample 6monrhotite_MG_2_FD_205661 | JGI IMG/M metagenome (GOLD analysis project Ga0316204, IMG submission 205661) | Microbial mat bacterial communities from mineral coupon in-situ incubated in ocean water Damariscotta River, Maine, United States -... | ecosystem: Environmental > Aquatic > Marine >...
ACGTGACGCTCAAACAACGAGCCCGCAACTGCCGAGACCGCTCTCGCCAGTCCCATCAACCTCCGTCAAACAAAGCCGTACCCCTCGCCCCGACCCCAACGAACCGAAACCGACAAACCGACAAACCCGACGATCCGCCGACCCAACCGACTCGACGACCCCAACGACAAAAAAATCACCCCCCAGTATGCCAATCCCCAGCCCCCTCCGGCACAGTCTCATCATCCCGATCCTCCAACCACCCCACAGGCAACGAGACCGTCTGAGTACCGCCAGACTTACCGCGAGTCACACGCATGGCGGCGGGTGGAAAGGGGGTCTCTGGTGGGATCTCCGAGAGGATCTCGGCGAGCTGTGCCAGGGACGCCACGCGCATGAGGCGCGGGCGGAGGCGGGCGGAGCCTGGGAAGCCCTTGGTGTACCAGCTCGCGTGGCGGCGGAAGGAGCGCATGGCGTTCAGCTCGTTCCCGCGCCAGGTGGAGAGCAGGCGGGCGTGCTCCAGCATGGTGTCTCGGATCTCGCCGAAGCGGGGTGGATTCGGCGGCTCCTGGCCGTTGAAGACCGCGGCCAGATCCCGGAACAGCCAGGGGCGCCCCAGGCAGCCGCGGCCCACCACGACGCCGTCGCAGCCGGTCTCTCGCATCATGCGGATGGCGTCGTGGGCCTCCCAGATGTCGCCGTTGCCCAGGACCGGGATGCTGGTCACCGCCGCCTTCAGCTCGGCGATGGTCTCCCAGTGGGCGTGACCGTCGTAGAGCTGGGCCGCCGTGCGGGCGTGCAGGGCCACGGCCGCGCAGCCCTCGTCCTCGCCGATGCGGCCGGCGTCGAGGTGGGTGTGCACGTCCTCGTTGATGCCGACCCGGAACTTGATGGTGACTGGAACATCGCCGGCGTTGCTCACCGCGGCCCGCACGATGTTGCGCAGCAGGCGTGGGCGGGCGGGGATGGCGGAGCCGCCGCCTTTGCGGGTGACCTTGCGGACCGGGCAGCCGAAGTTCATGTCGATGTGATCGACCCGGTCCTCGCTGACCAGCCGCTTGACGGCCTCGCCCACGTAGTAGGGGTCGACGCCGTAGATCTGCAGGCTGCGGACGGCCTCGTCCGGGGCGAACTCCGCGAGCTTCAGCGTCTTGGGGTTGTCCTCGACCAGCGGGCGGGCGGTGATCATCTCGCTGACGTAGAGGCCCGCGCCGAAGCGGCGGCAGAGGCTGCGGAAGGCCGGGTTGGTGACGCCGGCCATCGGCGCGAGGACCACGGGCGGCCAGACCTTGATGGGCCCGAGGTGGACGGGCGCGAACTCGCCGGGCTGGGCCTCGGAGACGTCGCGATTCAGGGCGCTGCGGTAGATGGGGTCCACGATTGAGCGGGGCTATTCGGTGGGGTAGCCGGCGGCGATCCAGGCCTTGGTGCCGCCGCTCACGTTGAAGGCGGTGAAGCCGTCGGCGGCGAGCTTGTCGGCGACCCGGGCGGAGCGCGCTCCGGAGTGGCAGATGAAGTAGACGTCCTCACCGCGCTTGTCCGAGAGCTGATCGGAGCTGGCGAGGAGGGTCTCGATGGAGATGTTGACGGCGCCGGGGACGTGGGCCTGCTTAAACTCCTGCGGGGTGCGGACGTCGACGATGTAGACGTCGGACAGGGCCTTCAGGTCCGCCACGGTGATGTTGGTGACCTTGGACGTCTTCGCGGACTTCCTGGTCTCTTTGGCCCCCGAGGGGTTCTCGGCCACAGCCACGGCCGCGTCGGCGGGGGCCTCGTTGGCGGCGGGCTCGGGGGTGGAGGAGCAGGCGAGGAGGGTCAGGAGGGCCAGCATGGGGATCCTTGGAGAGGTCGATGGGGCCCTTTATCCTCTGTGGATGGGGGCTGTCGGTGGGGATGCGGTCGCGTCGCTGGCGCTGTTGGGGGCCGGCGATGGCGTGGGTGGTGTGTTGATATATCGTTGAAACTATATATCGTTGTTTATTGTGACTATATATCGTTGTTGACTATCTGTTTAGAGGTGTAAGTCACTTGAATCCTGATGGTTGGATGTGGCACGGCCCTTGCTTTACCACAGGGCATCAACACAACATGGAGAGCCCAGATGTTCCAGAACCGCGAAGGCCAGCGCGTCCCCGAGGTCACCTTCAAGATCCTCCGCGACGGCGCCCTCACCCCCGTGACCACCAGCGCGCTCTTCGCTGACAAGACCGTGGTCCTCTTCAGCCTGCCCGGCGCCTTCACGCCGACCTGCTCCTCGTCGCATGTGCCCCGCTTCAACCAGCTCGCCCCCGTCTTCGCCGCCAACGGCGTCGACGACATCCTCTGCGTCTCCGTCAACGACGCCTTCGTGATGGACGCCTGGAAGAAGGATCAGGAGGCCGAGAACGTCACCTTCATCCCCGACGGCAGCGGCCACTTCACCCGCGGCATGGGCCTCCTCGTTGACAAGGACGAGCTCGGCTTCGGCGAGCGCTCCTGGCGGTACGCCATGCTCGTGCGTGACGGCGTCATCGAGAAGATGTTCATCGAGCCGGACAAGCCCGGCGACCCCTACGAGGTCTCCGACGCCGACACGATGCTCGACTACCTCGCCCCTGACGCGGTCAAGGCCTCCGACGTCCTCCTCCTCACCAAGCCCGGCTGCGGTCACTGCCGCCGCGCCCGCGCCGCCCTCGAAGCGAAGGGCGTCGTCTATGGAGAGGTCAGCGCCAACCTGTCCATGCTCCGCGCCGTCTCCGACACCCCGACCACCCCCCGGGTGTTCGTGGACGGAGCGCTCATCGGCGGGGCTGAAGAGCTGATTGCCTGGCTTGAGCGCTGATCTTCCCGGCGGAGTGAGGGATACTCAGGGTCTCCAGAGGGGGCCCCATGCTGCTCGGGTTGATGCTCGCGATCGGGTGTGAGAAGTCCACTGAGGTGGCTGAGGATACCGCGGCGGCCGTGGAGCTCGCGGTCGCTGAGGTGTCCATCACGCCGCTGGCGCCCTCCAGCGCGGACGCGCTGCTGGCCGTGCTCGCTCCGGAGGCGTCGGCGCCGACCTGGCGCTGGTTCGTGGATGGGGTGGAGCGGCCGGAGCGCGCCGGGCCCGAGGTGCCCGCCGAGGCGACCGCCAAGGGCGAGGTGTGGCGGGTGGAGGTCGACGCTGACGGGGAGCCCCTGTCCGCTGAGGTGAGCATCGGCGGGGTCGCGCCCGAGGTGCTGGAGCTGACGCTCACCCCTGAGACCATCTGGACGGAGGATCTCCTGGTCGCCACGGTGACCGCCGTCGATCCCGACGGTGATGACCTCTCGCTTCGCTATGAGTGGACCATCGACGGCGCGCCCGCGGGCGTGGATGACGGGCTGCTGGACGGGGCGCTGTACTTCGACAGGGATCAGGCCGTGGCGCTGACGGTCACGGCCAGCGACGCCGACGGGGCGGGCGCCTCCCTGAGCGCGGGGCCGCTCATCGTGCAGAACACCGCACCCGGCGCGCCCACCGTCACGGTCGAGCCGGCGATCGGCTACCCCGGCGAGCAGGAGCTCGTCTGTCGGGTGGTCGAGGAGGCCGAAGACCTCGACGACGACGCGCTGGAGTACACCTTCGCGTGGACGGTGGATGAGGCGGCCTACGCCGGTGTCGGGGACACGGTGCCGGCGGCGGACACAGCCCTGGGGCGGGTGTGGACCTGCACCGTCACCGCCTGGGACGACCTCGACGAGGGCGGCTGGGACAGCGCGTCGGCGGAGGTCTACGACGACCCCTACACCGTCGGCAACGACGTGGAGTTCGCCGAGTTCTCCTCACACGCCTCCAACTACCTGCTGGGCAGCAGGCTGGTGGTGGAGGAGGCGGGTGAGCTGGAGGCGCTGGCGCTCATTGGAAAGGCGGCGGGGCCGCGGGTGGTGATGGCGCTCTACACCGAGGACAGCGCCGGGAACCCCGACGCGCTCGTCGCCGGGACGGACGCGACCGCGATCGTCACCGGAGCGCTGGAGCTGCCGGTGGAGCCGGTGGTGCTGGAGGCGGGCGCCTACTGGATCGTCGCTGTCTTCGAGGGCTCCGCCAGCGTCGGCATCAACTACGCCACCGCCGCCGCGGTCAAGTACTGCACCCACACCTTCTCCAGCCCGCTGCCCGATCCCTTCTGCCCCGGCGGCATCAGCGCGTACTCAGGGCAGGAGTTCAACTACTACGTGGTGATGCGCTGACGGGTTCGCTCGCCGCGTCGGCTCACTTCAGGCCGAGCTTCTTCAGGCGGCTCTGGAGGGTCGTGGGCTTCATGGCCACCAGCTCGGCGGCGCCGCCCGCGCCGTAGATCTTGCCGCCCGTGCGCTCGAGCACGGCCTGGAGGTAGCGGCGCTCGTTCTCCACGAAGGTGGGCAGCGGCGCGTCGGTGCGCGGCGCCGGTCGCTGGGGCTGGGGCGCGGTGAGGCCGAGGGCCTCGGCGTCCAGGGAGCCCTCGGGGGTCAGCAGGGTGCTGCGCTCCAGGGTGTTGATGAGCTGGCGCACGTTGCCCGGCCAGGGCGCTCCCCGCAGGGCGTCGGTGCCCCCCGGCGTGAGGCGCCAGGGGCCGCGGCCGGTGCGTCGTGCTTCGCGCTCCAGGAAGTCCCGGGCGATGGGCACGATGTCCTCGGCGCGCTCTCTCAGGGGCGGGACCGCGAGGGGGAGCACGGCGAGTCGGTAGTAGAGGTCTTCCCGGAACTTCCGCTGCCTGACGGCCTCCTCGAGGTCGACGTGTGTGGCGGCGAGGACTCTGACGTCGACCTTGACGGTGTGATCGGCGCCGACGGGCTCGAAGGTCCCCTCCTGCAGAACGCGCAGGAGCTTGGCCTGCGCGGCGAGGGGCATGTCGCCGATCTCGTCCAGGAGGAGGGTGCCCCCGTTGGCGGTGCGGAAGCGGCCGGTGCGGGCCCGGTCGGCCCCGGAGAAGGCGCCGCGCACATGGCCGAAGAGCTCCGACTCCACGAGGTTCTCGGGGATGGCCGAGCAGTTGAGCTTTACGAAGGGGCCGTCGACCCGGGCGCTCCAGGCGTGGATTGCCTGGGCCACCACCTCCTTGCCGGAGCCGGTCTCGCCGGTGATCAGCACCGGCAGATCCGAGGAGGCGACCTGGCGGGCCACCCGGGCGAGCCGCCGCATGCTGGCGGAGAGGCTGGCCTCCAGGCGCTGGCAGGCGACGTCGGCGCCGCCGATCTCCTCGGTGAGCAGCCGGTTCTGCTCCCGGAGCTGGTGGCGGTAGCGGTCCAGCAGCAGGGACTGATCGGCGAAGCGGATGGCCAGGGAGATGAGCTGGCCGTAGACCCCCGCGATCTGTACGACCTCCTGGGAGTAGGTCTCGCAGGCCGCGCGGTCGAGGGTGATGAGGCCGAGGTTTCGCCCCCCCGCGAACAGGGGGACGACCATGCAGGAGTGGCCGTGGGGGAGGTCCAGCACGCCGTCGTAGGGATCGCCCTCTTCGCCGGCGTGGTTGTGCGCCTCAAGGGGGATGGGCTGGCGGATCTCCAGCGCGCGCTGGATGGTGGGGAAGCGCGCCAGGGACAGCGTGTGGGCGCGGATCGACTGATCGGCCATGGGCCCGGCGGCGGCCACGACGCGCAGCTGATCGCCGTAGAGCCGGAAGACCGCCGCGAGGTCATAGGGGATGACGGCGCGCATGGCGCCGAGCGCTCTGTCGAGGATCTCGTGGGTGCTGTGCGGGCCGGCGACCATGCCGGCGAGCTCATGAAGATCGTTGGTGTAGTCCGTGGTCGCAGCTTTCATGGGCGCCGCGCCTCCTGGAGCAGTGACGGTATATCGTTTAACAGACGCACCGGAGAATCGTCGCGCGACGCCCCACGAGGGGTCGTCAGAGTAAGGAGCCTCCCCAGCGGGCCGGGTTCCGGAGCGATCGCGGGTTTCCCATGGTAATCATCGTGCGTAGCTTCATCGCCAGACCCCATGACTGACACTGACATCACAGACCTGCTGGAGCGCTTCGACGTCCGGACCACCCGCCAGCGCATGGCGCTGGCGCGGCTGTTGTTTCCGGGCCCCGCGCGCCACGTGACGGCCGAGGCGCTGCACCGCGAGGCCTGCGCCGCGGGCAACTCCGTGTCGCTGGCGACCGTCTACAACACGCTCAACCACTTCCTGAGCGTGGGCCTGCTGCGCGAGGTCACCGTCTGCTCCGGTCAGTCCTGGTTCGACACCAACCTCGACCCGCACTTCCACCTCTACAACGAGGCGACCGGTGAGCTGACGGACCTGCCCGAGGGCGCGGTTCAGCTGGACCTGCCGCCGCTGCCGGACGGCGCGTCGGTCGAGCGGGTCGATGTGATCATCCGGATCGGCTGATCCCGGCGCTCCGGCGCAGCCCCGCGAGCGGCAGGAAGAGGAGCACCGCGCCGAACCAGCCGCCGCAGCCGCCTGTGGCGGGGGGCTCCAGGTTGCCGGCCGCGACGTCGGCGGAGAGCGGGGGCGGCGCTGGGTCCGGGGTCAGCGGCGCCTCCTGTTGGGGCGGCGTCCCGAGCACGATGCGGGCGGCGACGTCCTGGAGGTAGCTGCTCATCACCGGGCCCATGTCGGGGCCCAGGCCGGTGCCCGCCGGGCTCTCGCCGGTCAGGGACGCGGCGATCACGCAGGCCGCGAGGTAGGAGCCCGCCGGGCTCGGGTGCCCGCCGTCCTCGTAGTAGAGGGCGTGGAAGGGGCCCGCGGGATCGAGGGGATCCCGCCCGTCGCCCACGAGGTCCAGGTAGATGCGCTCGAAGGCCGGCCCCGCCGGGATGAGCCGCGGCTCGCGGACGCCGGAGGTGAGGGCCACCTCAAAGACCCCGTAGCCCTCGTCCAGGCGGCTCTGCATGGTGGGGTAGTCGGGGTAGATCGCCCGGTTGCGCGGGTCGCCGTTCAGGTAGCCCCAGGTGTTCAGCAGCGCGGTGTTCCCGCCGGTGCCGGCGATGCGCGCGTCCAGCTTCTTGATCGCCCGCAGGCTGTTGTCCCAGTCGTCCTGGTTGGCCCCGAAGCCCGGCACCTGGCTCTGCTCCTGGAGGATGACCCAGTCCCACTTCTCCTTCACCAGCATGTCGCGCCAGGGGCTGTCCTTGGAGGTGTCCCTCTCGGCCTGCTTGAGCTTGCCGCCGGTCCGCAGCAGGGCCTCCACCCGCACCTCGCCGTCGTGCAGCTCCGTGAGCAGCGCCTTCGTCAGCTTGGGCAGGTCGTTCTGGTTGACGTAGCTGTTGCCGATGAACAGGACGTCGAGCTGGCTCGGGTCGGGGGCGGCCCGGGCCGGAGCGGTCAGGACAGGGGCGGTCAGGGAGAGGGCGAGCAGTACAGTCAGCCCGGCTGGTGTGCTCCGCGTCATCGCACGAACCCCGTGCCGAGCGGCTCGGCGTCCGCCCCCGCGACGACCCAGCCGGTCGGGCCGTGGAAGACGGAGTTGATGTCGACGATCATGGCGTCGTTGGTGCCTGTGTAGACGATGACCGGCCCGCCGTCGGGGTGGGGGAGCACGGCGATGAGCCGCAGATCGGCGCCCTCGAAGCGCTGGCCATCGACCGCGATGAAGTCCTCGCCGATCGCGATGGGCAGCCGGTCCATCAGCGCGCCCAGCCGGGCGTTGCTGGCCGGGGTGCCGTAGAGGCGCAGCACCGCGCCGTCGGGCGGCTCCTCGCTGTCATCGATCACCGCCGTGCCGAAGTTGTCGCCGATGGACCTCGCGTAGGTCGCCGCGGCCTCGCCGCCGTCGCCGGTCGGGAGCACGATGCGCTGCTCCCGGCCCGGGAGGGACATGGCGGTGTTCAGGTTGAGCGCCCAGGTCTGGGCGGCCAGCCACGCCTCCGGGCCCTGCTCGGTGAGCTCGCCGGCGATCCGCGCGAACACCGCCGCCAGCGCCTCTCCGTAGTCGCTGAAGGTGGGCCACTGCTCACGGTCGGCGACGTAGGCGTCCAGCGCGTCCACCAGCGGCGGCAGGTACCAGAACCCCCGGCTCAGGTAGCGCTGGAGGAGCGCCTCGGACTCAGCCTCGCCGAACATGGACCGGTGTAGCTGCACCTCGCAGGCCCGCAGCACGTGCTCGTAGACCGTGATCTGCCAGGTGCCGTAGGCCTGATCGCTCATCTGTCGCTGGATCGGCGCGAACAGCGCCTCGCTCTCCGCGAAGGCGGGCCAGTGCGCGTCCACGACGGGGTTGGTGAAGGAGTGGCCGAACTCGTGCAGCGCCAGGTTGCGAACGTAGCCGTTGATGGCGTCTCCGGGCGCGGAGGCGGGGTTCATCACCTGGTAGACCTCCCGCGTGCCGTCCTCGCGGGTGACGCTGGGGCCGAAGGCGTGCTGGCCGACGAAGGGGGCGACCACGATGACGTAGCGGTCCTGCTGCTCGCCGAAGAAGGCCTCCAGCGAGCCCACCCAGTCCGTGTCGCCGAGGGCGGTCTGCACCCGGACGATCTGCTGGAGCCGCCAGCTGGACTGGCTGCCCATCCAGCCGTTGAAGTCGGTCTTGGCGATGAAGTTGCCGAGGGCCTTACTGTACTGCTTGAGCGCCTTCTCGCCCCCGGCCCGGTCCACGTAGTTCTGCGGCAGGGGGGCGTCGGGGGAGAGGTCAAGCTGCTGGTGCAGGGCCCAGCCGACGGGGGCGTCGTAGGCGAAGTTGGCGTAGGTGTTCTCGACGGTCAGGCGGATGGCCTTGTGGTTCACGTAGGGGCCGAACCACTCCCGGGCCGCCGCCGCGTAGCCCCGGTCCACGCCGCCGCCGTAGAAGTCCTCGCCGCTCGCGATCCAGACCGCGGCGGTCACCAGCTCGACCCGGGGGTCGATCACCACCTCGATCTCAGTGTTCTCGGTATTCTCAGCGGCGAGCGCCGGGGGGACGAAGAGCTGACTCAGAGCGAAGGCCAGGGATAGCGTCACGCGTACTCCGTTCGGACTGTCTGGATGAGCGTCTGGATGGCGTCGGTGACCACCTCGGTCTCCGGATGGCGCACAATGGCGAAGCCGTCGCCTTCGTAGGAGTCCTGTCGGTGGGCGCCCACTCTGGGGAGGTTGGCGCGCACCACGAGGTGCCCGACCTTCTCGTGGGCCTCCTCGAGCCCCACGACCGACTTGACCCGTCCCCGACCCATGCCCCGGAAGAAGGCGACGCCGGTGGCGTACTTGCGCTCCCAGGGGCCGTCGAAGGCGCCGTCGATCATGGTCCGGGCCCAGGCTCGCTTGAAGTCCATCTCGTGGGCCAGGCCGGTCATCTCGGTGATCTGCGCGCCGGGCGGCCGGAGCGCGATCTCCCCCACGGCCAGGCTGCCGTCGCTGCGCCGGAACCACTCCATGTGGGTGACGGCGGTGTCGAGGCCCAGGGCGTCGATGGTGGCGACGCCGAGCTCGCGGGCGCCGTCGTACTCGGGCCCGGAGATGTCCCGGGGGAGCACGCAGGCCCACTGGATCCAGGGGTTCTCCAGCACCTCCAGCGGGGTGGGCAGGTAGCGGGAGATGGAGTGGAAGAGGGGCCTGCCGCCGATGGTGATGGTCTCGAAGCTGTACTCCCGGCCCTGGAGGAACTCCTCGGCGAGCACCTCGCGCTGGGGCGAGGGCTTCAGCGTCGACAGGGCCTCGGCGAGCTGATCCGGGTCGACCACGCGCCAGGTGGCCTTGGCGCCCGCCCCCGCCGGGGGCTTGAGCACCATGGGGAAGCCGACCTCGTCCGCGAAGGACCAGCCGTCCGCGTCGCTGCGGAGCCTGCGGTGCCGGGCGGTGGGGATGCCCGCGGCGCGCAGGGTGTCCTTCATGACGCCCTTGTCGCGGAAGCGCGTGGTGGTGGGCACGTCCGGGCCGGGCACCCCCAGCGCGAAGCGCACCTCGGCGAGCTGCATCTGGAGGTTCTCCAGCACCCCCAGCACCCGGTAGGGCTCGCCGTGGCGGGCGGAGAGGGCCTTGATGCCGCGCAGGATGTTGCCGGTGTCCAGGGCGTCGGCGACCTGGATCATGTCATCGAAGATGTCGGCGCCCGGCCCGCTGGGGGGGCTCTGGAAGACGCCGAGCAGGCGGACATCGGAGAGCCCCCGGATCGCGTTGGCGAAGCCGAGGGTGGTCTCCATCGGGAAGGGAGCGACAAAGAAGACGTTGCGCAGAGACGGCATGGGCGGTGCCCTCCAGTCGGCGGGGCGGGCCTCTATCTTCGCACGCCGCCACGGTCACTCAAATCCGCGCCCATCTGTTCGATGAGTGACGACAATGGACCGACCTCTCTCCTTGCGCCTCTCGCGGTCTTGGATTCGAGACTCGAGCCCCGGCCCCTCCGATCGCTCTCGAACCCCGCTTTTCACCTTGCCAACCCCGGCTACAAGAGTGAAAGACCCGCGCCGGAGGCCCCAATGGACGTCGTCTTCCTCTCCCCCAGCTACCCCCCCGAGATGCAGGAATACACCCGCGGCCTCGCCGAGGTCGGCGCCCGCGTCTACGGCGTCGGCGACGGGCCCCCCGATCCGCGCATCCGCCCCTACCTGACGGACTACCTCCAGGTTCCCGGCATCATGGACGAGGACGACGTCATCCGCCGCGTCTTCGCCTGGCTCCGCGGGCGTAACGTCGACCGGATCGAGGGTCTCTGGGAGCCCCTCGTCATCCTCGCCGCCCGCATGCGCGAGGCCATGGGCATCCCCGGCATGAGCGTCGACACCGTGCGCGGCTTCCGGGACAAGCAGCTCATGAAGGAGCGCGTCGCCGCCGCCGGCCTGCGCGTGCCCCGCTCCGAGCGGGTCCGCAGCGCCGATGAGATCGAGGCCGCCGCCGAGCGCGTGGGCTTCCCGCTCATCCTGAAGCCCATCGACGGGGCCGGCAGCGCCGACACCTACCGGGTCGACGGTCCGGAGGAGCTGGCCCGGGTCATCCCCAGGCTGCGCCACGTCACCGAGGCGAGCTGCGAGGAGTTCATCGACGGCGAGGAGTTCACATTCGACACGGTCTGCGTCAACGGTGAGCCCCGGTACATGAACGTCGCCCAGTACCTGCCCCGGCCGCTCATCGCCCGCACCAACGAGTGGATAAGCCCCGTCATCACCACCATCCGCGACCTGCACCAGCCCAAGCTCCGGGACGGCGTCGCGCTGGGCATGGGGGTGCTCAAGGCGCTGAACATGGGCACGGGCTTCACCCACATGGAGTGGTACCTGAAGTGCGACGGCGAGGTGGTCTTCGGCGAGATCGCCTGTCGGCCCGGCGGGGCGCATCTGGTGGATCAGATGAACTTCACCTCGGACATCGACCTCTTCCGGGAGTGGGCGCGCTGCGTGTGCTGGGAGAGCTTCGACGCCCCCACCGAGCGCAAGTACAACGCGGCCATCGTCTTCAAGCGGGCGCTGGGGGAGGGGACCATTCAGCGCATCACGGGCCTCGGGGACTTCATGGCGCACTACGGCAGGTGGATCGCCTCCGAGCAGCTGCTGCGGCCGGGGCAGCGCCGCCGGGATTGGACACAGACGCTGGTGAGCGACGGCTTCCTGATCGTGCGGCACCCGGACTGGGAGCTCGCGAACGCCATGGCCATGAAGGTCGCCACGGACATCACACTGCACGCGAGCTGAGCGTCGCTATGGACGGCGACCCCGGGCTGGTGGGGCTGGCGCGGCAGGTCGCCCGACTCGCGTGGCCCGTGGTGTTCTCCGGGCTGGCCAGCACGATGGTGCTGTTCACCGACCGGCTGATGCTGGGACACTACGCCGCGGACGCGCTCGGCTCGATGCAGGTCAGCGGGCCGCTGGTCTGGTCGCTGTTCAGCGTCTTCGGGGCCTACGCGGTGGGCGCCATGGCGGTGATCGGTCGGGCGGTGGGCGCGGGCCGGGAGGCGGACGTGCGCCGCACCCTCGTGGCCGTGCTGCTGCTGGCGGTGGCCGTGGGGCTGGCGGTCGGCGGGATCGGCTTCGCGCTGCGCGCTGACATCGCCGGGCTGATTGTGGGCACCGGGCCGGAGACAGCGGACATCCGGGCGCTGGCGGTCACCTACCTCGGCATCGTGCTGCCCTTCTCGGCGGCCTCGCTGGTGGGGACGGCCGGCGTCATCGCGCTCACGGCGGCGGGGGACACCCGCACGCCCATGCAGATCAGCGTCACCGCCGGGCTGCTCAACCTCGCGATGTCCTATGTGCTGATCTTCGGCGTCTACGGCGCGCCGGAGCTGGGCATCGCCGGAGCCGCGCTGGGCACGGCGGCGTCCATGGTGGTCTACATGCTGCTGAGCCTCGCGGCGCTGATCCGGGGCTCGGGGCCGGTGAAGCTGGTTCGGCGGGCGCTCCCGGCGGGCGGCCCGCGCGCGCTGCTCACGCCGCTGGGCCCCGTGCTGCGGGTGGCGGGGCCGGCCTTCGGCGAGAAGATCGTCTTCCACGCCGGCTACATGGCCTTCGTGGTGCTGGTGGGGCGGCTCGGCGAGGAGGCCATGGCCGCGCATCAGGCGCTGATCGCCATCGAGTCCCTCGGCTTCATCGCCACCTCGGCCTTCGGCGTGGCGGCCTCGGCGCTGGTAGCCCAGCGGCTGGGGGCCGGGCGGCCGGAGGAGGCGTCCCGGGCGGGGTGGATGGCGGCGGGCATCGCCGTGGCGGCGCTCTGTGGGGTCTCGCTGCTGTTCTTCGCGGTGCCGGAGCGGCTGGTCGGCATGTTCCTCGACGAGCCGGAGGTCGTGGCGCTGGGCGCGAAGTGCCTGCTGATCGCCGCCGTGGCCCAGCCGCTGATGGCGGTGACCGATGCGCTGGCGGGGGCGCTGCGCGGGGCCGGTGACACCCGCACGCCCATGGCGGTGGCGCTGGCTGGACCGGTCATGGTGCGGCTGGCGGCCTGCTGGTACCTCGCCTTCGAGCTGGAGCTGGGCCTGCTGGGGATCTGGCTCGGCTCCACGCTGGACTGGCTGGTGCGCGCGCTGTGGCTCACGGCCGTCTACGCCCGCGGACGCTGGATGCGCATCAGCCTCTGACCGGTGCTCATGGGATGGCCGCTGTGGTGATGACCGCGGAGTGATAGTCTTCGAGCGTGTTTCTCTCTCTCACGATGCTCGCCTGTAGCTCACAGCGGCTGCCTCCACCGCCGACGCATGAGGTGACGGTTCCCTCGGAAGACAGCGCCAGCGTGAGCGCGGAGGACAGTGGCACCGGGGCCACCGGGGGCTACAGCGTGAGAGCGGAAGACGGCGTCGTCGGGGGCGACAGAGGCGACAGCGATGAGGTGAGCGATACCGCCCTCGACGCTGCGTTACCGCCCCATTGCCCGTCGGAGATGAGCGGCGTGACGGACGCGGGGGGCGCAGCGCTGTACTGCGTCGACACCTGGGAGGTGAGCTTTGATCCGGAGCTGCTGGGCGATAGGGATCAGTTCATTGAAGACGCGGCGCTGTCGACCGCGATCGCGTCCTCGGCGCAGGGGGTGTCGCCGGGGATCGGGATCTCCTTCGGGCAAGCGCTGAACACCTGCGCCAACACGCCGGTGCTGAACCAGGCAGGGGAGACGGTCGGCTACAAGCACCTCGTGACCACTCAGGAGTGGGTGGACGCCGCGGACGGCGTCGTCGGCGAGGGCGGCACGCGCTACCCGTACGGCGACGACTTTGACGAGGCGGCCTGTGTCTGTGCCGCCGAGGATGACTCCAGGCTCTACAGTGACTACCAGCTGACGGGCTCACTGAAGACCTGCGTGAGCGCCTTTGGTCTCTATGACCAGTCCGGCAACGTGTGGGAGTGGGTCGACCCTGAGCGCTCGATCGATGTCGCGGGTTGGTGGACCGCCAACGAGGAGCTGGACTTGATCGACGTGGACGGCTTCCTGGGGACCACCGATGCGGTCTGGGGGGACGAGCTCATCCTCAGCGCGACGGGGATCAACGGGATGGTTGTGTTGGATGATGACGGGCTGCTGCGGACGCACCTCACGCTGTCGACATGGGACTACACAAGCTCGACAGCCATCGGCTTCCTGAAGGGCCTCGACGCAGAGTGGTTCGAGGTGCTGCCCGTGGCGCTCATCCCGCTGGACATCACGGCGTCGGAGACGGACGCGCTGCTGCAGCCCTTGTATGAGTGGGAGGGGGCGCCATTGACCGAGAAGGTCGGCGGGGCGAACTACACCCCCGCTGGAACCTGCGCGACCGACGGCTCCAGCTTCATCGCCCACCCGCACTCCTTCGATGGCACCATCGGCTTCCGCTGTGCGAGCGATCCCATCGTGGAGTAGCCTTGCTGCAGCGAGGTGGTGCAGTGGCTGGAATCTATTCAGAGGGCGAGGGCGGGCTGCGCCACGAGTGGGACGTGGAGCGCCTCTGGGCGCTGGCCGAGGGGCTCCCGGTGGTCGAGATCCCCATCGAGCAGATCACCGGGCTCGACAAGGTGACCTGGTTCGGCCCGAACCACCCGCCGACGGTGCGCTCGGTGGCCATGCACGCGAAGCGCATCCAGGGCTGCGACCTGTCCTACCCGCCCATCCTCACAGCGGACTGGCGGGTGTTCGACGGTATGCACCGCATCGCCCGCATGCTGCTCGATGGTCGCGAGACCGTCCGGGTGAAGCGCTTCGAGGTCAACCCGACGCCGGATCGGGTCATTGTGTGTGATGACATCGACGGCGGGGCCTCACCGCTGACGATCCGGCGGCTGGCGCCGGGGGACTCCTTCGCGGAGATGACCGCGCTGCTGCACCGCGCCTACGCGCCGCTGGCCGACTCGGGCCTCAAGTACTGGGCGACGCATCAGTCGGTGGCGGACACCCGCGAGCGCTGCGAGGCGGGGGAGTGCTGGGTGGGCATCATGGACGGGGAGCTGGCGGCGACCGTGACGCTGGTGCCGCCGGGCCAGGGGCGGGGCTGCCCGCTCTATGAGCAGCCGACGGTGTCGAAGTTCGGGCAGCTCGCGGTGGAGCCGGCGCTGAAGGGGAGGGGGTTCGGCGGCGCGCTGATGGACACCATCGAGCGCAGGGCCCGGGAGCTGGGGGCGGCGACGCTGGCGCTGGACACGGCGGAGGGCGCGCACGCGCTCATCGCCATGTATGAGGCGCGGGGGTATCAGAAGGTCGGGACGGCCGACTGGCGACCCGACACAAACTATCTGAGCGTGCTCTTGAGCCTCGCGCTGTAGACTCGCGCACCGCTGTCAGCGCAGGAGCCCGGTCTTCTCCCCAGCCAGCACACCCCGCAGCGCCTCAGCCGCCTTCGGGCCAGCGCCGGGCACGGCGGCGAGGATGGCGGCGCGCGCCTCCTCGCCATGCCGCTCAATCAGCTCCTGAAGAACCCAGAAGGCGACCCTGGGCCTGGTGACAGACTCCGATCGGAAGGCCCCCTGGTCCAGAATGGGCAGCAGCAGCGGCAGACAGCGCATGTCCGCGAGAATCATCAGCGCGCGCAGCGCCTTGATCTGCACCGCTACATCATCGTCATCCAGACCGCGAACAACCAGCGCGTAGGCTCTGGAGTCGCCAGTCTTACTCAGCCCGACGAGCCCGGCGCCGCGCTGCCAGGCCCCCGGATCCTGCGCCAGCGCCGCCAGCTCATCACAGGCACCCAGCGCCGCCAGCGCGTCCTGAGCTTTGCTCAACATGGAGAACTCCATCCGCCCGGAGACGGATCCGTGGAGGATCCGGACCAGCATCGGCACCGCGCGATCATCGCCGTGCTTGCCCAGCGCCTGGACGGCGTACCAGCGCACCCACGGATACCGGTCTCGCGTCGCCTCCACCAGCGCCGGATAGACCCGGGGATCGTCCGCGCCAGCGAGCGCGGTAGCGGCGTCGGCGCGGATACCCTTGTGAGGGCCGTGACGCAGCCCATCGAGCAAGGCATCCGTGGCGCCCAGGGAGGCCAGGGCAGCCGCCAGCGTGCGGGCTGTCTTCTCGCCGAGCACGGGGTCCATCAGGGTCTGGGCCAGAATCGACTGAGCCTCGGCCCCGCCGATGGCCGCCAGCGCCCTGGCGGCAGCCCTGCGCACAGGCGGCTGCTTATCGCTCAGCATCTCGCGGAGCCTCGGGCACGCCCCCGGCGCGGAGAGCGCGCCCAGGAGCTCAGCCGCCGCCGCACGCACGTTGGACTTGCTGTCGGTGAGAGCTCCCTCGGCCGCCGCGGCGGCCCGCCCGCCGTCGAGGCGGCTCAGCGACACCATCGCGGCCACGCGGACCTTCTCCTGCTTGTCGCTGCAGGCGGCGACGAGCGCGTCGAGGGCTTCGGGGTCAACCCGCTCCCCCAGCTCCCCCAGCGCCTGCGCGGCGGCCGCCCGCTTGTTCCCGTGTCTGTGAGTCAGCAGCTCCAGCAGCTCCGTGACGGACGCCATGACACCTCCCGTGCGTGAGTGTACCGAGATCAGCTCGCCAGCCGGTAGCCCACCCCGCGCACCGTCAGCAGGTGGCGGGGTCGCCGGGGATCGACCTCGATCTTGGCTCGCAGCCGCACGACGGCGTTGTCCACCGATCGGGTCGCGCCCGCACGCCAGCCCCAGATCTCACGCAGCAGATCCTCCCGGGAGACCACCCGCCCCCCCGCGGCGAGCAGCAGCCTCAGGAGCGCGACCTCCTGGGCCGAGAGCGGGGTGATCGCGCCGTCGCGCTCGAGCTGCTGGCGGCCGAGATCAACCCGGCAGGCGCCCAGCGTCAGCACGTCGCCGCTGGGCGCGCGGGTCCGCAGCCGGGCGCGCACCCGCGCCAGCAGCTCGTCGGTGGCAAAGGGCTTGACGAGGTAATCGTCGGCGCCGGCGTCCAGCCCCTCCACCCGATCCGCCACGGCGTCTCGGGCCGTCAGCAGGATCACCGGGGCGCTCCCGCCGTCGGCGCGCCAGCGCGCCAGCCACGCGACGCCGCTCTGACCGGGCAGGTTCCAGTCGAGCAGGATGAGCGCCGGCGGCGCCGCCTCAGCCGCGGCCGAGGCCTCCTCGGCGCTGCCTACGGCGATGACCTGGTAGCCCGCGGCCTTCAGCGACGCGCCCAGGCCCAGGCGCAGCGCGAAGTCATCTTCGACCAGGAGGATTCGGTTCACGGAGTGGAGGTACTGCGCCGCCGCCGGGCCGGCCACCGCTCAGGTCGACGCGGGGAGATCCAACACGAAGCGGCTCCCCCCCTCCAGCTGCGCCGTGCCGCCGTGGGCCCTGGCGACCTCCGCGACAGCCCACAGCCCCAGCCCGTAGCCCCCCGGCGTGCCCTCCCGGTCGCCGCGCTCCAGCCGCTCGAAGATGCGCGCGCGATCGCCCGGCGGCACCCCCGGTCCGCTGTCCGAGACCGCCAGCAGGATCCGCTCGCCCGCCGCGCTCACCGACAGGGTCACTGGGGGGGCGCCGTACTTCCTGGCGTTGTCCAGCAGCGCGTCCGCCGCCTCATCCAGTCGCCTCACATCCGCCAGGATCGGTAGGCTCTCCGGCGCCTCCAGCGTCAGCTCGGGCAGTCGATCCGCCCAGCGCGCCGCCGCGGCCCGCGCCCACGCCGCCAGATCCATCTCGGCTCGCGCTGTCGTGGATGTTGTCGTGGACGCCGTCGTGGACGCCGTCGCGGGATCGGCCCCGCGCGCCGCTCGCAGCAGCTGGTCGAGGCCGCCCGCCAGCCGCGCGGCCTCGCCAGCGAGCACCTCCAGGAAGCGCTCACGCTCCGCCGGATCCGCCACCGCGCCGCTCTGGAGCGCCTCGGCCAGGACCAGCACCCCGGCCGCGGGTGTGCGCAGCTCATGGGAGATGCGCTGGAGCAGCTGCTCCCTCGCCCGCTCGGCGGCGCGCTCCCGATCCCGGCGCAGCGCGGCGGCGGCGCCCTCAACGACCAGCCAGCCCAGCAGGGCCAGCGCCGCGAGCAGCCGCGCGATGTCGTCGGCGCGCAGCGTGGACGGCGCCGGGGGTGGGGTCACCCACAGCGGCCCCGAGGTCTCGCCGAGGAGGCGCAGGCCGCCGCCGAGCGCCGGGATCGCGCGGTCGTCGGGCCTCGCTCCCCAGGAGAGCTGCTGATCGATGCCCTCCGGCTGGAGGCGGGCCCAGGGAACCACCAGCCGGCCGCTGGGGTAGGAGAGGACCAGGAAGCGCTCCCCCTCGGCCTCGGCCACTGGAAACGGCGGGGCGCCCTCCCGGGGCACGCGCTGCGCCGCCTGCCACGCGCGGCGGACGCTGAGCTGCGTGAGCGCCTCGCGGTAGCTCGCCGACGCCAGGGGCTTCGCCGGAGCCGCGGCGTCATCGGGGAAGTCCCAGACCTCGCCGGGGCGCGGGTCGCTGAGCGCACGCAGCGCGCGCTCAGCGACGCGCGCGTCGATGCGGATCGCCGCCTGGCGGCTGGCTGCCTGCCACGCGGCTGCGCGCTGGTCGATGATGCGCCCGCTCAGGTCCACGGACACCGTCGCCAGGGCGAGCCCCGCCACGGCGACGCGCAGCGCCCGGCGGCGACCGCTCACCACGCCAGGGGAACCTTCACGGAGCAGATCGTCCGTGAGCCATCCGTGAGCGGCGTCGTGTTGTGCATGACGCGCTCCAGGTACGCCTCCACCGCCTCTCGGGCGGCGCCCTCCGCCCCCGCCTGACAGGGGACGGCCGGCGACCACGTCACGCCCTGGAAGTCGCCGTCCTGGAAGCGCCAGCTCGCCGTCGCCAGCTCGACGTCGGTGTCCTGACACGCCGCCAGAGAGGCGATATGCGCGGCGTCCTCGTCGCCCATGCCGCCGATCGACACCTGGGAGGTGCTGCCCTCGACGCCGCCGGCGAGCGTGGAGGCGATGAGGGTGAACAGGGTCGTGTCATCCACCCCCAGGTTGGCCGTGGGCCCCGCCTTCTCCACGCGACACCAGCCAGCCTGTGTCTCCTCGATGGGGCGATCGATCGTGCTGTCAGTGCCGGCGCGCAGGGTCAGCACGAGGGTCTCCCCTGGCGAGAAGAGGTGGTCGAGCGGCAGGGTCGAGATCAGATCCGCCGCGCAGCCCCGGGACGCGTCCGGCGCGTCCGCGAAGGTGACGCGCCAGGGGAAGGCGTCATGGGAGGCTACGATCTGGAAGTCGACGAAGTCCCCCTCGGGCACGCCGCAGCCGCGGAGCCCCGCCGGTAGATCGGAGAGAAACGGCGGCAGCGACCCGGTCTTCTCCTGGCCGCTGTGGTCGAGGCCGTCGGTCAACATGCGAGACCAGCAGCTCCCCTCCCAGCCAGCGCTCCGGTGTGCCTCGCAGGCGCCGCTCAGGAAGTCCAGGCCGTCGGTCTGGAGGGAGGCGGCGTCGGGAGAGGCGGCGGCGAGGGCGGTGAAGAGGGTGATGAACATGGCGGCTCCGGGTTGATGTTGTACCCGAAAGGTAGGCGCTGCAGCGTCGCACCGAGGCACCGCAATGTCGCACATTGTCGTGCCTGGATCAGGGGCTGAGCCGACATCAGGAGGCAAGCCCAGCCGCCCCGGAATCCATGGCGCCCTCACCTTCCGCAAGTCCGCACCGCCTCCCCACCCTCTCGATAAGTCGCCACCTTCCGTCAGCACGCGCCGCATGGCGCGCGCCAACTGCGAATGCGTACCTTTGAGGAACGCGACGTCCCAGCGGCTCAGGCGAGAGGGTGTTGCGACGTCAGATGCCTCGCCGCAAGGCGACATCAGGAGGCAAGACCTTGCGAACACGTGGACGGTTTTCGACGGAGACAAGCTGTTGTTCTTCCGGATCAATCCAGTAAAACCGGCCAGGTTTCGCAATGGATGCAAACCCAGGTGGGCATGCCAGACGACCCGAGAGTCACTGCACAGGGGTCCTCCAGACCGGGTGGCAAGGCGACGACGAGGAGCTTGCGACGAGGAGACTTGCCTGAGAGGGGAAGCGCAGGTTCCCCTTTAGAGACAACGCTGGTTGGCAGCGGCGAATCCGTCAAAGTGGCTGAAAACCCGCACTAACTTCCACAAGCCACCTGCCAGAAACCCGCACTAACCGCCACGATTCATGCGGCAGCCGCACTCCCAGTGAGCTTCACAATCCATGCGGCAGCCCCACCCGTGCCCCCACAAGCCCGCAGACATCAGCGGTTCCGTAGCCCCGAGCGTTCGGTCCGGTGGACCTGGGCCCGGTGGGTATGGGTCCGGTGGGTATGGGGCCGGTGGGCATGGACCCGGTGGGATTGGACCGGGCGGGGTTGGGCTGCCGCATGGAGCGTGGAGGTCACTGGGAGGGCGGCTGCCGCATGGAGCGTGGAGGTCACTGGGAGCGCGGCTGCCGCATGGATCGTGGCCGTTAGTTCAGGTCCTCCAGACCGGCTCTTAGCCACTTTGACGGATTCGCGGCTTCCAACCAGCGTTGTCTCTAAAGGGGAACCTGCGCTTCCCCTCTCAGGCAAGTTCTCCTCCTCGTTCCTCGTCGTCGTCGCCTTTCACTCCCCTGTGCAGTGACTCTCGAGTCGTCTGGCATGCCCACCTGGGTTTGCATCCATTGCGAAACCTGGCCGGTTTTACTGGATTTGTCCGGAATAGCAACAGCTTGTCTCCGTCGAAAACCGTCCACGTGTTCGCAAGGTCTTGCCTCCTGATGTCGCCTTGCGGCGAGGCATCTGACGTCGCAACACCCTCTCGTGTGAGACGCTGGGACGTCGCGTTCCTCAGAGGTACGCAGTCGCAGTTGGCGCGCGCCATACGGCGCGTGCTGGCGAAAGATGGGGGTCACAGGGGGCTCGCACCCTCGCGGCGTCAGGGGCCAGAAGAGATGGCGAGGGCTTCAGAGGCAGCGACTCAGGAGCGCTGAAGGACGAGCGAGCCCGCCTTGCGGCGAGGCATCTGACGTCGCAACACCCTCTACCGTGAGCCGCTGGGACGGCGCGTTCCTCAAAGGTACGTATCCGCAGTTGGCGCGCCTACCGACGCGTTCTGGCGAAGGGTGCGGGCTCAGAGAAGGGGGGACGTCACGTTCCTCAAAGGAACCTCTTCGCAGTTGGCGCGCGCCTGACGGCGCGGTGAGGTGCGGTTGGGGGGGCTCGTCTCTTGCCATGTGTCGTGATGTTGCAGTACGTTGCAACGCGATGCACGACAAATCACAACACTTTACCGACTTCCACGGTCTGATCACCACCTCCGAGGTCATGCGGGACTTCTTCTCCCTCGTCGAGCGCGTCTCCGTGGAGGAACTCCCCATCCTGATCCGCGGCGAGACCGGCGCCGGCAAAGAGCTGGTCGCCCGCGCCATCCACGAGCTGAGCCCCCGCGCCAACGGCCCCTTCCTCACCGTCAACTGCGCCACCCTCACCCCCGAACTCCTCGCGAGCGAGCTCTTCGGCCACGTCAAAGGCGCCTTCACCGGCGCCATCCGCAGCCGCCGCGGCGTCTTCAAACAAGCAGACGGCGGCACCCTCTTCCTCGACGAGATCGCGGAGATCCCGCTGGGCCTCCAAGCCAGGCTCCTGCGCGTCATCGAGGAGCAGGCCTTCGTCCCGGTCGGCGGCACCGAGCGGATCGAGGTCGACGTCCGCATCCTCGCCGCCACCCACCGGGCGCTCCGCAGGCGGGTCAGCGAGGGCCGCTTCCGGCGGGACCTCATGCACCGTATCCGCGTGCTGCCCATCTTCCTCCCGCCGCTCCGATCGCGTCCCGGCGACGTCGCGACCTTGACCCAGCACTTCCTGGATACGCTGAACCAGAGCGGCCGCAGGGCGGTCACCGCTGTCGAGCCCGCCTGCCTGGACGCCCTGGAGCGCTATCCCTGGCCGGGAAACGTCCGCGAGCTGCGAAACGTCATCCAGTACGCCTTCGTCGTCGGCGACGGGCCGACGCTGCGGCACGCCGATCTGACCCCTGAGCTGCGCGATGAGCCGCCTCCGTCGAGCGGGCCCGAGGGGGGCTGGGAGCGCGAGGAGCGGCTGCGGATCTTGAAGGCGCTGCGGGAGGCCGGGGGGAACCGCGGCGCCGCCGCGGAGGCGCTGGGCATGCACCGCTCCACCCTCTGGCGGAAGATGTCAGCCCTCGGGCTCTGAGCGCGGATGATCGCTCAATCCGCGGTTCGTCAGTGACGATGGGCGGGCTGTCCGGACGCCTGGCCGGGCAGGGGGCATCATGTTGGGGCTGGTCTTGTTGCTGGGGACATCGGCGCGCGCCGATGAGGACGAAGGCGCTCACGTCAGGGAGCTGTTCCTGGGTGAGCTGGCCACGCCGCAGGAGGAGCGAGAGCTCCAGGCGACCCTCCAGGGGCTCGCGGACACCGAAGAGGTCTCCAGCACCCTCGGGATCGAGTACGGCATCACCGAGCGCCTCCAGGTCGAGCTGTCGCTGCCCTATGAGTGGATGAGTGACGGCGAACGCACCGGCTCGCTGCCCGGCGTCGGCGCTGGCGTGGGCTTCGCGCTCGTGGACGCCGAGGGCGGGCTGCAGGTGGTGAGCGGGGTGGAGGTCGCCGTGCCGACGAACGGCGAGCGGTCCCTTGGCTACGAGGGGCTGCTGGCGGCCCACCGACCCCTGGGGCCGGTGCACCTGAACCTCCAGGTCGGGGGAGAGCGGGAGGAAGAGGAGACCGAGCTGGCGGCGGGCTTGAGCCTGCCCGCCGAGTGGGTCTCGCCGCTCCTTGAGTTCACCTGGTCGGAGGAGCGGCCGCTGGGCGCGGCCGGGGTGGCGCTCGCCCCCTCCGGCGACGTGGAGAACGGGCTCGCCGGGCTCGTCGATCTGGGCACCGGCGCCCTGGGAGCCACGGCCTGCCTGACGATGGAGCGGGCCTTTGGAGAGGAGCAGTGAGCTATCGCCGACAGCAGCTCATCACCCTGATGCTGGTGACGCTCCTGGTGCTCGTGGGCACGCTGCTCTCGCTGCGCCTGTCCGCCAGCCAGACGGCGATGCTGGAGTGGACCAACCGCTCGCATGATCAGCTGGACGCGGCGCACGCGGCGCACGCGGCGCTGGAGCGCTACGGCCGCACCCGCGACGACGCGTCGCTGGCGGACCTCACCGTCATCCTGAACCTCCTCGAGGAGGCGATGTCGGAGGAGCGGGAGCACCTCGAGGACGGCGATGAGCTGGAGGAGGAAGAAGAGGAGTCCGAGCGCCTGGAGACGATCGAGGTGCTCCTGGGGAACATGGCGGCCGCGCCTGGCAGCGCGGGCTTCGAGCGGACGCACGACGAGGCCATCGAGCTGACGCTGGACTGGGTGGACGACAAGCAGGAGGAGGTGCGGGAGGCCCACGCGGTGCTGGCGGTCGAGATCGCGAGGCTTCGCGGCAGGCTGCTCGCTGGCAGCACCTCGCTGGTGGTCGCGCTGCTCGCGCTCCTGTCCTACTCGCTGGTGTACTACCAGCGTCGGCTGGACGTGGTGCACCGCGGGCTCGAGGCCATCGCTGGCGGCGACCTGGAGTACCGCATCGCGGCCGATGGCGGCGACGAGCTCAGCGAGATCGGGCGGCGCGTCAACGGGATGGTCGCGGAGATCAGCGCGCTCACCGTGGACAAGACCGAGCTGGTCGAGGCCATCGAGCTGGCCAGGGACGCGTCGCGGGCCAAGGGCGACTTCCTGGCGATGATGAGCCACGAGATCCGCACGCCCATGAACGCCGTGCTCGGCATGATCGAGCTGTCGCTGAACACCGACCTGGACCCCCACCAGCGGGAGTACATCAGCATCGCCCGCGAGTCGACGCTCTCGCTCGTGCGGATCATCAACGACATCCTGGACTACTCGCGGATCGAAGCGGGCAAGATGGAGCTGGCGCCCGAGCCGACAGACTTCCACAAGCTCACCGAGGAGACCCTCGCGGGCTTCCGGGGGGTCGCCTCCAGGCAGGGGGTGGAGCTGCTCTCCGACGTGGGCGCCGGGGTGCCACGGAGCATCCTGGTGGACGGGATGAGGCTGCGGCAGATCCTGGTGAACCTCATCGGGAACGCGCTGAAGTTCACCAAGGAGGGTGAGGTCGGGCTCCGGGTCGGCCCCAGAGGCGACAAGCTGCTCTTCGAGGTGTACGACACGGGGATCGGGATCCCGAAGGAGCACCAGGGCAAGATCCTGGAGCCGTTCTCCCAGGCGACCGCCACCACCGCTCGGGACCACGGGGGCACCGGGCTGGGCCTCAACATCTCCAAGCGCCTGATCGAGGCCATGGGGGGAACCCTGTGGCTCGAGAGCGAGGAGGGCGTCGGCTCGCGGTTCTTCTTCGACATTGAGTTCGAGGCGCTGGCGTCCAGGGACGAGCCCTCGGTGTCGCTCAAGGAGCTGGCCGGCATGCCGGTGCTGATCGTCGATGACAACGAGGACAACCGGCGCAATCTGCAGGCCATCCTCACGGAGTGGGGCCTGAGCCCGACCCCGGCGGCTTCGGCGGATGAGGCGCTGTCGATGATCGCTGGCGCGCGGCGCTGGCTACGCGCTGGTGCTGCTCGATCACCAGATGCCGGGGATGAGCGGCCTGGAGATGGCGGCCAGGCTGGTCGAGACCTACGGGGAGAAGGCGCCGGAGATGCTGATGCTCAGCTCGGCCGCGCACCCGCCCAAGGCGGACGTGCTGGAGGTCTGCCGCATCGCTGCCTACCTCTTCAAGCCCATCGGGCGGCAGCGCCTCCAGGACACCATCCTGGGGCTGTTCGGCGCGGCGCGGCAGCAGCCGGAGGCGCCGCGTCAGCGCGTGGACCTCGGCGGACTCAAGGTGCTCGTGGCCGAAGACAACGCGGTCAACCAGCTGCTCTCCCGCAAGCTGCTGGAGGGCTGGGGCTGCGTGGTCACCATCGCCGAGGACGGCGTGATCGCCGTGCGGGAGTACCTGGAGGGTGACTACGATCTGATCCTGATGGACATGCGCATGCCGCGCATGGACGGCCTCGAAGCCACCGGCCTGATTCGGGGCCACGAGCGCGGGACCGGCGAGCGGATCCCGATCATCGCGCTGACCGCCAACGCGATGCGGGATGACATCGATCACTGCCTCGCGGCGGGCATGGATGATCACCTGAGCAAGCCCATCGACATCCAGTGTCTGCACGACAGGCTAGGGGTGCTGTACGGCGATCGCGACGCCAGCGGCGAGGCCTCACCGGTCGGCGTCAAGGAGCCGAAGTCGGCCGTCGATGAACTGCAGCTGGCCATCCTTGACGCCTTCCGGCAGAGCGCGCCCGAGCAGCTGGTGGCGATCCACGAGGCGCACGAGGCCCGGGACATCGACGCGATGGCGGACGCCGTCCACAGCCTGCGAGGGGGCCTGCTGGCGCTGGGGGGCCCGGCCGCGGAGGCGGCACTGAGCGCGGGGATCCTGGAGAGGCGGCTCCGCGGCGACGGGCTCTCGGCGGTCGCCGTCGTGATGTTCGAGGAGCTGGAGGATCAGGTCCGGGCGATGCTCAGCGAGCACGGGGCGCTCACGGGCTGACGCGACGCTGGTTGTCCTGAGACTCCAGGATGCGGGTGAGCGGACAGCGCGCCCGCTGCTCGTCGTCCAGCAGGGTGAGCGCCAGCGCCACCGCCCGCTTCATGGCCGCGAACCACGTCGGCTGTGTGGGGAACAGGTTCTCCACACCGATCGTGTCGGCGGCGCCTGAGCCTCGGAGGGTCTCCATGGCCTCGGGGCGCATGCCGACGAGGAGCAGGCGGCGGCCCCGGGCGGTCATGGACTCGGAGACCGCCGACAGGGCCGCGGCGGTGGTGGCGTCGAGGCCGCGGGTCCGCTTGAGGCGGACGACCAGCGCCACCAGCCCGTCCGCCCGGCTGGCCTCGTCGAGGTAGTCCCGCAGCTCGCCGGCCGCGCCGAAGAAGAGCGAGCCTTCGACGTGCAGCACCCGGATCGACTCGCAGGCGTCGAAGGAGCCCGCTGGCGCGCTGCTGTCGACCTCGCGCAGGCGGCCCTCGTCGTCCACCGCCAGATCGCGGATCACCAGCAGGCGGGCCTGGCGCAGGAAGAACACCAGGCTGATGCCCACCCCGAGGTAGATGGCCTTGTCCAGGCTCATCACCCAGCAGCTCAGCATGGTGACGGTGAAGGCGAGCCCGTCGGAGCGGCGCGTCTTGAAGAGCCGTCGGATCTGGGGGCCGTCGATGAGATCCCAGGCGACCACGAGGAGGAGGCCGGCCAGGCAGGCGATGGGTGTGTGGTCCACCAGCGGGCCGAGCAGCAGCAGCACCAGCAGCATCGCGACCCCCGCCAGCACGCCGGCCAGCCGGCTGCGGGCGCCCAGGCGCTCGTTCAGCGCGGAGCGGGAGAGGCTGCCGCTCGTGGGGTAGCCGCCCGTGAAGGCGGCGGCGAGGTTGGCGAGGCCCTGGCCCACGAACTCGACGTTGGCGTCCAGCTTCTGGCCCGTGCGGCTGGCGATGGACCGCGCCACCGCGCTCGACTCCACCAGCGACAGCACGGTGGCCGCGACCGCCACGGGGAGGAGCGCCCCGATGTGATCGAGCGAGGGGACCGTCAGCGGAGGGAGCCCCGCGGGGACGGGCGCGATGTCGGCGATGACGGTGACGCCCAGCGCCTGAAGATCGAAGACCAGATCCGCGATGATGCCCGCGGCCATCGCGATGATCGCGCCGGGGACCTTGCGGTTCACCCGGCGCAGGATGACGAGCAGCAGCACCGTGGCGACGCCCAGGCCCACGCTCAGTCCGTCGGCGTCGGCGATCGCGCCCGCCCAGCCGGCCAGCTTGGCGAGCAGGTGGCCGCCGGGGCCCTCGGTGGCGGTCAGGTTGTGGAGCTGACCCGCGCCGATGAGCACGCCCGCGCCGGTGATGTAGCCGAGCACCACCGGGCTGGAGATGTAGTCCACCACGGCCCCGAGGCGCAGCGCGCCCGCGGCGAACTGCATGGCGCCGACCATCAGCGCCAGCGTCACGGCGGTCTCGGCCGGCGAGGCCCCGAGGCCCGCCGCGACGGCGGCGCCGACGAGCAGGCTGAGGGCGTTGGTGGGGCCGGTGATGACGTGGCGGGAGCTGCGAAAGAGCGAGCCCACGATGGCCGGGGCGGCGGCGGCGTACAGGCCCATGGCGGGGGGCAGCCCGGCGATGAGCGCGTAGGCGACCCCTTGCGGGACGGCGAGGAAGATCACCGCGGCGGCGGCGACGGCGTCGCGTGCGAGGTCGCTCCTGCGATAGCCTCGGAGATCAAGCAGGGAGAGCTTCATGGTGAGGTCACCATGCAAGCTCCGCGCCGACTTGGCACGAAACCTGCTTCATGACCAACGATCTCACCTCGGATTGCGTCAGACATGAACTACGGCTTCGTCATTGACACCCGCCGCTGCATCGGCTGCCACGCCTGCTCGACCGCGTGCAAGTCCGAGAACGAGGTGCCGCTCGGCGTGCACCGCACCTGGGTGAAGAGCGTGGAGCACGGCCGGTACCCGGACGTGACCCGCTCCTTCCAGGTCTCCCGATGCAATCACTGTGACAACCCCCCCTGCGCCCGCATCTGCCCCGTAACGGCGATGTACCAGCGCAGCGACGGCATCGTCGAGTTCGACGCGGACGTCTGTATCGGCTGCAAGGCCTGTATGCAGGCCTGCCCCTACGACGCGATCCACATCGACCCCGACACGGGCACCGCGGCCAAGTGCCACTACTGCTCTCACCGGGTCGAGATCGCCATGGAGCCCGCCTGCGTGGTCGTCTGTCCGACCCACGCGATCATCGCCGGGGACATGGACGATCCCATGAGTGAGATCGCCCGCACCATTGCTGGCAATGCCACTACGGTGCGCAAGCCGGAGCAGGGCACCGCGCCCAAGCTGCTGTACATCAACGGCAACGACGTGGCGCTGCACCCCACGGTGTTCGGCGAGCGGCCCGGCGGCTTCGCCTTCTCCGATGTGGTCACTGAGCAGGGCAGCGCGGGCGGCCACGGTCCGGCGGAGCGCACGCTCATGACCGCGCCCAGCGGCGCCAGCATCCGTCAGCCCGGCGAGCAGGGCCGGCCCTACAGCCCGATTCAGGTCGGTGAGGGGCGGGTCGCGGGGCAGATGGCGCAGGTGGCCTGGAACGCCCAGCACAAGATCCCCTGGCACTGGCAGGTCCCCGCCTACCTCGTGACCAAGGGCATCGGCGCCGGCATCTTCCTCTTCCTGACGCTGGGCTGGGGGCTGCGCATCTTCCCCTTCGACGCGGCCGCCGTCATCGCCGGCGGGCTGCTGAGCGTGATCGCCATCCTGGCGACCACCGGCCTGCTGGTGGCGGATCTGGAGCGCCCCGAGCGCTTCCTCTCCATCCTCTACCGGCCCCAGTGGAAGAGCTGGCTCACCCGGGGCGCCTTCCTCCTGATCGGCTTCGCGACGGTCAGCGGGCTCTGGTGGGCCGGCGAGACCGCCGCCGCGCTGGGGCTCGTCGATGAGCCCACCGCCCTGACGCGCGCCCTGATGGGCTGGCTCACCCTGCCGCTCGCCATCGGCGCCGCCATCTACACCGCCTGGCTCTTCGCCCAGGCCGAGGGCCGCGACCTCTGGCAGAGCCCGCTGCTGCCGGCGCACCTCTTCGTCCAGGCGCTGTTCATGGGCGCCGGCGCCATGCTGTTCCTCGACGTCTTCGTCACCTTCAATCCCGCGCTGGTGCTCGCGGCCCGCATCGCCTTCAGCTCCGGGCTGGTCATCGACCTCGCCATGATCCTCCTCGGTGAGTTCGGCGTGCCCCACGCCAGCGAGGTGGCCGCGCGCGCCGCCCACGAGATCACCTCGGGCAAGTACAAGTCGCAGTTCTGGTACGGCTCCGTCGTGCTCGGGCACGCCGTGCCCCTGCTGCTGCTCGCCCCCGGCTGGACCTTCCTCGCCGGCGTGGCCGCCATCTGCGCGGGCGTCGGCCTCTACTTCTACGAGCACGCCTTCGTGATGGCCCCCCAGGAGATCCCCAACTCATGAGCGATTCAACGAAGCCCTCGGCGCTCTCGAAGTTCCTCTCGGCCCTCCTCAGGAAGGGGGACCGCGTCACCAGCGGTCGCTCGGTCACCAACGCCGCCGGGGTGGCGCAGCCCACCTTCGGCGAGGCGGATCGGCCGCCCGTGAAGCTCACCGAGGTGAAGCACCCCGACGGTCGCATGAGCCGCTACCCGCCGCCGGATCAGTGGGCGGACTGGGTCGAGTGGGACTCCAAGGCCTGGCCCCGGCGCGTGCCCCGGCGCTACACGCTGGTGCCCACCATCTGCTTCAACTGCGAGTCGGCCTGCGGGCTGATGGCCTACGTCGATCAGACGACCTTCGAGATCCGCAAGTTCGAGGGCAACCCGGCCCACCCCGGCTCCAGGGGCCGCAACTGCGCCAAGGGCCCGGCGACCCACAACCAGACCTACGATCCCGAGCGCATCCTCTACCCCCTGAAGCGGGTGGGAGAGCGCGGCGAGGGCAAGTGGAAGCGGGTGAGCTGGGAGGAGGCGATGGGCGAGATCGCCGAGAAGATGCGGGCCTCCCGCGAGCGCCGCCGCGACGGCATCATGTACCACGTGGGCCGGCCCGGAGAGGACCACTACACCAACCGCTGCATCACCGCCTGGGGCGTCGACGGGCACAACTCGCACACCAACATCTGCTCCGCCGCCGCCAGGGCCGGGTACTTCCTGTGGGCCGCCGGCGACCGGCCGAGCCCGGACCACGCCAACGCCCGGGTCATCCTTCTCATTTCGTCTCACCTTGAGACAGGGCACTACTTCAACCCGCACGCCCAGCGCATCATCGAGGCCCAGCAGAAGGGCGCCAAGGTCATCACCCTCGACCCGCGCCTCTCCAACACCGCCGCCAAGTCGGACGTGTGGCTGCCGACCTGGCCCGGCTCCGAGTCCACGCTGCTGCTGGCCTGGGCCAACCACCTCATCCAGAACGATCTCTACGACAAGGAGTTCGTGCGGCGCTGGGTGGACTGGCCGACCTTCCTGAGCGAGGCCCCGGGCGCGCCGGACATGCCGGATCTGCCTGTCGGCGACGGCACCTTCGAGGACTTCGACCGCTGCCTGAAGGCCCTCTACGCCGAGTTCACCTTCGAGCGGGCGGCCGCCGAGTCCCAGGTGCCCATCGAGCGCATCCTGGAGGCCGCCGAGTACATCGCCGGGGCGGGTAACCGGCTGGCGGCCCACAACTGGCGCGCGGCCAGCATGGGCAACCGGGGCGGCTGGCAGGTGGCCCGGTGCCTCTTCTTCCTGAACGTGCTCACGGGCTCGGTCGGAACGAAGGGGGGCACCAGCCTGAACTCCTGGAACAAGTTCGTGCCCAAGCCCTTCAAGCAGCCGCCGGCCTTCAACGCCTGGAACGAGCTGCACCTCCCGGTGGAGTGGCCCTTCGCGTTCTATGAGATGAGCTTCCTGCTGCCGCACTTCCTGCAGGAGGGCCGCGGGGACGTCGACGTCTACTTCACCCGGGTCTACAACCCCATGTGGATCAACCCCGACGGCTTCATGTGGCTGAAGGCGCTGCGGGATCCCGAGCAGATCAAGTGCCACGTCGCCCTGACGCCCACCTGGAACGAGTCCGCCTGGTTCGCGGACTACGTGCTGCCGATGGGGCACGCGGGCGAGCGGCACGACCTCATGAGCCAGGAGACCCACGCCGGCCGCTGGATCGGCTTCAGGCAGCCCGTGCGGCGGGTGGCCATGGAGCGGGCGGGGCGGCCCGTGAAGTACACCTGGGAGGCGAACCCCGGCGAGGTCTGGGAGGAGGCCGAGTGGTGGGTCGAGCTCAGCTGGCGCATGGACCCGGACGGCGAGCTGGGCGTCCGGCAGTGGTTCGAGAGCAACCAGCGGCCCGGCGAGCCGGTGAGCCAGGACGAGTACTGGGCCTGGATCTTCGAGCACTCGGTGCCGGGGCTGCCCGAGGCTGCGGCGGCCGAGGGCCTGAGCGCGCTGGCGTACATGCGCAAGTACGGCTGCTTCGAGGTCGCCGAGGAGAACTACGTGCCCTACGAGGCGCCGGTCACTGAGAGCGAGGCCGGCGTCGACATCGAGGGGGTGCGGCGGGTGGGCTTCAAGACGCCCAGCGGCAAGCTGGAGTTCTTCAGCAAGACCACCCGGGACTGGGGCTGGCCCGAGCGCGAGCACGTCATCCCCTGGACCTTCACGAGCCACGTGCACCCGGACGAGATCGACCGGGACGCCGGGCAGATGATCCTGCTGCCCAACTTCCGCCTGCCCACGCTCATCCACACCCGCTCGGCCAACGCCAAGTGGCTGTACGAGATCAGCCACGCCAACCCCGTCTGGATCAACCCGGAGGACGCCGCCCGCCTGAAGGTGCGGACCGGTGACCTGCTGCGGGTGGAGACCGAGATCGGCTGGTTCATCGACAAGTGCTGGGTCACCGAGGGCATCAAGCCCGGCATCATCGCCATGAGCCACCACCTGGGGCGCTGGCGTCTCCAGGAGAACCTCGGCGGCAACCCCGGCATGACCGCGGTGGCCAAGCTGGCCGAGGACGGCAGCGGCGGCCACCGGCTGAACATCATCAAGCCGGGCGGGGCCTGGAAGAGCAGCGACCCGGACTCCAGCCGCGTGTGGTGGAAGGACGTCGGCGTGCACCAGAACCTGACCCACGCGGTGCAGCCGGATCCCTTCAGCGGCGCGCACTGCTGGCTCCAGAAGGCCCTGAGCGTCCGCAAGGCGCACACCGGCGAGCGGCACGGCGATGTCTATGTGGACACCGAGAAGTCCATGGCGGTGTACCGGCGGTGGCGGGCCCTGGCGCGGTCGGCGGTGGACCACAGCCCCGACGGCACCCGGCGGCCGTACTGGCTCAAGCGGCCGCTGAAGCCCGTGCGGGAGGCGTACCTGCTCCCCGAACCCAAGGGCGCCAAGTGACCCGGAGGACGCGTTGAACGCCTGTGAACTGGCCGAGGCCCGCAGCCGCGGCTACGGCCTGCTGGCCCGGCTCCTGGTCGAGGGGCCCACCCCCGAGCTCCTGGCGCGGCTGGAGGGCACGCCGCTCGCCGAGGCGCTGCCTGACAGCCCAGACAGCCCTGACAGTCCAGATACTGACGCGCTGGCGGCGGCCCATCACGCTCTCTTCCAGCTGGAGGTCTTCCCCTACGCGGGCCTCTTCCTGGAGGACGGCGGGCTGCTCGGCGGCGACATCGCCGCGGCGTTTCAGGCGGACTGCGACGCGGTCGGCTTCGGCGCCCGGCCGGACGTGGCCAGCGCGGATCACCTGGGCGCCGTCGCGGGGCTGCTGGCCTTCCTCGCCGGGGCTGAGGCGGACGCCCTCGCGGACGGGGAGGCGGCGGCGGCGAAGACCGCCCGCGATCACCTGCGGGCCGCCCTGGACCGCTGGCTGCTGAGCTGGATCCTGCCGCTCGGCGCGGCGGTGGGTGCCGTCGGCGATCCACTCTGGTCCGCGGTCATCGAGATGCTGGCCTCGCTGGCTATCGATCACCGCGTGGCGCTTGGCGGCGCGGCGGAGTCCCGGGCGCTGCCGCCGCCGCCCGAGGAGCTGCTCGCGCGCAAGGAGACGGGCCTCAAGCGCATCGCGGAGGTGCTGCTGACGCCGGCCTACAGCGGGGTATACCTCTCGCGCCAGGACATCGCCGCGCTCGCCCGGGGCCGGGACACCCCCCGCGGCTTCGGCGGGCGGCTCCAGATGCTCACCAACCTGCTGCGGAACGCCTCGGAGTACAACGACCTCCCCGGGCTGCTCGCTACGCTGGACGAGGTGCTGGCGGCGCGCGCGCTGCCGCCGGCCGGGCTGCCCGAGGCGCACGCCGCGCCGTGGCAGGGCCGGGTCGCCTGGACCCGCGCCCTGGTCGCTCAGATCAGCGAGGCCGCTGCCTGAGCGGGGGTGAGGCACTCCACCATCACCGCGGTGATGTCATCGGGCTGCTCGCGGCCCGACAGGCGCTCCTGGATCTCCGCGTCGATGCGCGCGTGGACCTCGGTCAGTGAGGCGCCGCTGACGCCGCGGAGGAGCCGCGCCATGCCGCGGGCGCCGAGCTGCCGGGGGGAGCCCGGACGATCCAGCTCCAGCACGCCGTCCGTGCACATCAGCAGCCGATCGCCCGGCTGGAGGCTGTCGGTGAGCACGCCGGGGGTCACCGCGCCGTCGGGCTGACCCAGGAGCTGGCCGGGCCGGGAGAGCACGCGCACCTGATCGCCGGACTGGAGGAACACCGGCGGTCCGCCCGCGTTCCAGAGGGTCAGCGCACCGGCGGCGGGATCCATGTGGGCGACGGTCATGGTCATGTGGAAGCTTCCGCCGAGGGCGCGGACGCGCTGGTGGAGCTGCTCCAGCACGGCCTCGGGCGGGGCGTCGGGCTCCAGCGCGCGCAGGGCGTGGAAGGCCCCGGAGACGGTGCTGGTGATCATCGCCGGTCCGGCGCCGTGGCCGTTGACGTCGCCCATCCAGAGCAGCAGCGAGCCGTCGGCGCGCTCCTCGAACCACCACCAGTCGCCGCCGCACTTGGCGGCCGGGCTGTAGGCGCCCTCGCCGCGCAGGGTCGGCAGGGCGAAGCTCGCCGAGCGCGGGAGGAGCATGGTCTGCACCGCGCTCACCAGCTCGATGTCCCGGGCGAGCGCGGCGCGCTCCGCCTCTCCGCGGGCGGCGCGGGCGGTCTCGACGGCGATGGCGATGTGGTTGGCGAGCCCCAGCAGCAGCTCGACGTCGTCGTCGGTGAACAGGCCGCGGGCCAGCCGGTTGTCCAGGTAGACCACTCCCACGACCCGATCGCGGAACATCAGCGGCGCGGCCATGACGCTGCGCAGGCCCATCACCAGGATGCTCTCGGCCTCCAGCTCCTCGCCGGAGGTGTCGCCGGTGAGCACGACCGGGGCCTGGGTCTCCAGCGCCCGGTTCACCACGGTCATGCTCGCGCCCTCCGCGCCGAGGCCCGCCGAGGCCTCCAGCGAGAGCGCGCCGGTCTCCTCGTTCAGCAGGTAGAAGAGCGCCCGCTCCGCGCCCAGCACCCGCGCCGTCGCCTCCAGGGCCTGCCCCGCGAGCGCGGCCACGTCCAGCGTCGAGGCGCTGGCGAGGCTGACCTGGAGCAGCGCGTCGGCGTAGCGCGCCGAGCGATCCGTCGAGGCCGGCAGCCAGATGCCCGGCGCCAGCGTGCGCTGGGAGCGGCCGGTGCCCGCGCGGCTGCCGCGGCTGGGCTGCGGTCTGTGCGCCTCGCGCAGCTCGAAGCGCTCCTGGATCTGGGCGGCCTTGCTCGCCCAGTCCTGCTCGCGGGCGACCCTGAGCGCCCGCTGGGCGTAGTACTCGGCCACCGGCTCGCCGCGCTCCGTCGCCAGCCGGGCGCGCTGCTCGGCGATGCGGTAGTCCGCCAGCGGGCTGTGCAGATCCCGGGTGAGCGCCTCGGCCTTGCGCAGCAGCCGGGCGGCGGCGCCGTAGCGGCCCCCTTCGCGGGCGAGGGAGGCGCGCCAGATGTAGGGGTGGCAGCGGAAGACCGGGGCCATGAAGCGGGCGGTGCTGTTGAGGATGGCGCCGATGAGCTTGCGGCGGGCGGCGGCCTTGCGCTCGGGCGGCGCGTCCTCGTGCTGGATCATCCTGGCGTAGCCGTAGAGCTCCCAGGCGTAGAGGCTGTAGTAGTCCTCGCCGAACTGGGCCTCCAGCTCGGGCAGGGCGTCGTCGATCTTCGCGTCGTCGATGACCCGCCGGTCGATGATCACCTCGAAGCGGGTCTGGCCGCGGGTGAGGCGGAGATCCGCGCCGTGCTCCTCCCACTGGGGGGCCATCACCGCCCAGACCTGCGCCGCGCCGCGCTCATCGCCGAGGATGCGCAGGGCGCTGTGCTGGGCCGCGAGGGTGTTGTAGGTGAAGAGCTGGTTGTTGGTGCGGAGCTGCTCGGGCATGTAGCGCCGGGTGTGCTCCAGCGCGGCGCTGGCCCGGCCGCAGTGCAGGTACGAGTAGGCCTGCTCGGTGATCATCATGGACGTGTACCAGGAGCCGGGCACGTCCCGGGCGAGCATGGGCAGCACGGCCTTCATCATCCGGGTGCCGCCGTCCAGATCCCCGGACCACTTGTGGCCCATGGCCTGGTAGGCGCGGCAGACCGCCCCGGCGGCCCGATCCCCCAGCGCGTCCGCCATCTGGACCCCGGCCTCCGTCTTCCGGGTCATGGCGGCCTTCAGGCGCAGGTTGCCGAGCAGCGAGCCGTAGTTGGTGGTGCCGATGGCCTTCTCGGCGGACGGCTTCAGGAAGTGCACGTTGTAGAAGTCCCGCACGATGAACTGCAGGCTCAGGAAGGTGTCTCCGTCAAAGAGCGCCAGCATGCTGCCCGCGTAGTGGAGCTGAGAGAGCTCCCGCCGCCGCAGGGCCTCGTCGCCCTCGGCGGAGCCCTCCCGCCAGCCCGTCCAGCTCAGCACCAGCGCGGTCAGCCAGAGTCGGACGAGGCTCAGCGCCTGCATCGCCGCGCCGCGGGGGTAGGGCTGCCCGAGGAACTCGAAGGTCCGGTAGAGCTGGGCGAGCCCGAGGTCGTTCTGGCCCTGGCTCGCGTAGGTCAGGGTGATCAGGTACTCGAGGCTGAAGCGATCGGTCTCCGAGGCGGCCAGCGGCAGCGCCGCGTTCAGGTGCTCGAAGGCATCGTCGAGCCGCCCGGTCATGGCGCAGGAGCGCCCCAGCGCGGCCAGCAGCGCGCCGTTCTTCGCCGCGGCGTCTCCGTAGAGCTCGCGGGCGAGGTGCAGCATGTCGTAGGCGTCTTCGTAGGCGTGCTCGGCCAGCGCCGTGAGCCCGCCGACCTCGTTGGCGGCGGCGGCGGCCGCGCGGTTCTCCTCGACGCGGCCTTCGCCGTAGTGCCGGGCCAGCGCGTAGAGGATCCGGGTCGAGCGGTCTCCAGAGGGGGTCAGCGGGTTCAGCGCGTTCAGAGCGTCCGCGACGGCCTGGTGGGCGTCGCGCCTGGCCGCCTCGTTCATGCGCTCGGTCACCGCCTCGCGCACCCGGTCGTGGTGGAAGGCGAGCCCGCCGCCGGACAGTCGCTCCACCAGCCCGCCGTCGATCATGGCCTCCAGGCCCCGCCGCAGCGCGAGCGGCGCGACCGCGGAGGCGGCGGCCAGCAGCGCCTCGTCGAAGCGGCCGCCGATGACGGCGGCGCAGCGCAGCAGCGCGTTGGTCTCGTCGTCCAGCGCGTCCAGGCGTCGGATGACCAGCTCCACCACGTCGTCGGGCAGGCCGATAGCGTCCAGCTCCCCCGGCGGGGCGGTCCAGCCGGCCTCCGACGGTCGCAGCGCGCCGCTGTCGAGCAGCGCCCGCAGGTACTCCCCGACGGCGAACGGGTTGCCGCGGGTGATGGCGGTCAGCTTGTCGACCACCGCCGCGTCCAGCGGCCGCTCACCGAGCGCCGCCGAGGCCATGGCGGCGACCTCGGCCCGGGTCAGCGGCGAGAGGTCGATGGGCGGCACGCTGCGACCGTCGGCGGCGTCCACCGCGTCCTGGAGGCGGTGGGTCACCGCCGAGTCGGTGGGCCGGGCGGTGCTGAGGATCATGGCGTGGCCGGCCTCATCGCTGGCCGCGAGCAGCGCGAGGACCTGCTGGGTGCCCTCGTCGAGCCACTGGACGTCGTCCAGCACCCAGAGCAGCGGCTGCTCCGCGTCGCCGAGTCTGCCCAGGAAGCCCGCGAGCGCCAGGTAGAAGCGCTGCTGCTCGGCCCCGGGCTCCAGCGCGAGCGAGGCCTCGTCGCCGCCCAGCAGCGCGGCGAGGCCGGCGGAGAGTCGCCCCACCAGCGCCGCGCCCTCATCAGCCGCCGCCCGCAGGCGAGCGATCTGGGCGTCGCGGTCCTTCCCGCTGGCGCGCCCGGCGGCGGCGGCGAGGCCGTCGGCGATCTCCCGCAGCGGACCGAAGGGCGTGCGATCCGCCTCCTGGCACTTGGCCGCCAGCAGCAGCGCCCCGTCCTGCTGGGCGGCGATCGCCAGCTCCCGGGCCAGCCGGGACTTGCCGCTGCCGCCCTCGCCCCGGAGCTGCGCGAACAGCAGCGCGCCGGCGCGGACCCGGGCCCACTCGGCCTCCAGCGTCGACAGCTCCCGGCCTCGGCCGACGAGGGGGGCCTCCTCCCGCGACCGGGCGCCGTCCTCGCCGGAGAGGGTGACGGCTTCGCCCGCCACCAGCGCCTCGTCGAGGGCGTCCAGCCGCCGCAGATCCCGAAGCAGATCCCTGGCGGTGGGGTAGCGGTCGTCGGGATCCTTGCGGAGGAGCCGGGCGATGATGAGGGCGAGCCCGGGGCGGGTCCGCGGCCGCACCGCGCTCAGATCGGGGGCGGGCACCGTCGTCAGGCGGTGCACGAAGTCCCCGTCCTCCTCCTCGATGGGCGGCGCCCCCTGGAGGCTCTCGAACAGGGTCGCGCCGAGGGCGTACAGGTCGGCGGTGGGGCCGACCGGGCGCGGCAGCGCGCCGAGCTGCTCGGGCGGGGCGTAGTGCAGCGTGCCCGCGATGGACTCGCTCCGATCGTTGGCCACGAGCCCGAAGTCGATGAGCCTGGCCCGGCGCTCGCCCAGCACGATGTTGGAGGGCTTGATGTCCCGGTGGATGAGCCCGTGCCGGTGAACCTCGACGAGCGCGCTCGCGAGATCAGTGGCCACCGCGAGGGCCTCGGCGTCCTCGAGCGAGCCCCGGTCCAGGCGCTGCCGCAGGCTCTCGCCCTCGGCCAGGGTCATCACGAGGTAGGGCTGCCCGTCGTCCTCACCGAGCTCCACCACCTCGACAAGAGACGGGTGACGGAGCCGCGCGAGCGCGGCGGCTTCGCGGCGGAACTGCAGGGTCAGGGTGGGATCCAGCCCGGCCCCTGGCGCGTTCATCACCTTGATGGCGTAGTCGCGCCCCTTCCGCGAGGCGCGGTAGACCACGCTCATGGCGCCGCGGCCCAGCTCCCCGGTGACGGCGTACGCACCGAGGGAAGATGGGGCGGTCATCGGGTGGAGAACGACAGGTAGTTCGGCGCGATGTCGTCGAACTCCGCCTCGGCGCCGCAGGCGTCGCAGCGGATCTGTGGCGCGATGGCGCCGCTGGAGGCGCCCTCCATCTGAAGAACCCGGGCCTGCTCGTTGCCGCAGGCGTCGCAGTAGTACGGGAGCACGACGCTCCGCACCGTCGCGCTGCCGCCGAAGTTGGCGATCATGTTGAGCTGCCGAACGAGGGTGGGGGAGACCTCCACCAGCTCGACCGGGTGCGGCTTCTGAGAGAGCGCGCGCATGAACAGGATCCATTCGCGCACGCCAGTGGAGCTGATCTGGGTCACCCCAGCGAGGTGCAGGCGCAGCGGTCCCCTATCCGCCAGCGCGATGACCTCGTCGAAGGTGACACCTTCGGTGACTCGACCTTGGGCCCTCGCGACTGCCGGGCCGGCGGCTGTCGCTTCGATGGACCAGGAGAGGCTCATTCTGTGGTCTCCATGACAAATAGATTGAAGGATCGACCCGCTGCCGCGAACCGCCGGTATGCACCGCTGATATCAATCAGCCCGATCATCTCGGTGCGATTCCCCGGGTCGATGTTGATGACGAAGTGGGAGAGTGAGTTCAAGACGTGGAAGAGCCCCAGCCCCGCCCCGCCGTCGGCGGTGTTCAGGTTGTAGGCGCCGCGGAATCCGCTGGAGAGGGCTTCGTGGATACGGGAGGCTTCGAGGGAGCCAAAAGGATCGGTCACCGAGACGCCGAACCGTACCCCGTCGCAGCCGTAGCGCAGCAGAACCTCCTGGTGCGCCTCCAGCGTGACGGTCTCGGTGCGCTGGCGTCGGCTGTAGGGGCGGGTCCTGTCGGAGCGCATCGGCGCGTTGTACAGCGCGTTGGTCATGAACTCGTCGGTGACCGTACCGATGAGCCCGCGCAGCCGCGAGGGGACGCCCAGCGACGTCGAGAAGGACTCGAGCACGTCGAGCATGCCAGCGCGCTGCACCGAGGAGCGCAAGGCCACCTCGTGAATCTCAGCGCCCCACCGGAGGTACTTCTCCATGCCGAAGATCTCCTGGCGGCGGAGCTTTCGGATGGTGGTGAGCAGATCGCCGGCGTCCGGGCCGTTCTCTTGAACCACCAGCACGTTGGCGGTGCGGTTCTCGAACAGCTCGGCGAAGGCCTCGGTCTGATCGCCTCGACAGAGCAGCAGCAGGGGGGCGGGGGTGTCCATCCGGGCCAGCGCCTTGCGCTGATCCTGGGAGAGCCCGTCGTAGTACACCGCCACGAGGGGCGCCTTCGGATCCATGAGCGGCGCCAGGGACGCGGACAGAGAGACGGGGCCCACCGTGCGCTGGAGCGCACGGGCGAGGCGCCCGCCCTCGACCTCGTCCGGACAGATCAGGACGAGGCCCTCGGGGCTGGGGGCGTTCAGAGCTGGGGGCACGGTTTCCTCCTCAGACACATCCCAGTACCGGTAGAGTCTACTCAAACGCGTGCAGAGAACCTCAAAGGATAAGAGCAGGATGTACAGCTTGGACATCAGAGACCGGGGCACCTCGGTCGATCGGGTGGTGATCGTCGCGCCTCTGGCGGAGTGGGTGGAGGCTTACTTCATCGCCCGAAGGCGGGCTTACTCCAGGTACGGCGTGACCGTGGTCCTCGATACGCTCGAAGAGCAGGCCGCGCGGGCGAGCCGGGTGGCGCTCGTGCTGGGCTTGAAGGGGCGCGAGATCCTCTCCGGGGTCTCGGTGCATCGTGCGATGTTGCTGAAGGGCATCGACCTGCCGAGCGCGGTCATGCTGCACGGCCTCGGCCTCCAGTGGAGCGCGCTGACGCCGGGCACCGTGGAGCTGTCGGGCACAATGCGCGCTCGGGGCGCCAGCGCGGCTGATGTGGACGTGATGCTGGAGGCGGCCATCGCGGCCATCCCCTTCTTCGGGGCGGACGCGGTCGGCACCGCCCCGCCGCACATGGTCCGCCGCTACGGGGAGCTGGGCTTCAAGCCGAGCCCCCACATTGAACCCTTCGAGTATCCAGCGGGCATGATGACGACCGCGATGGTCTGCTGGGATCCCGTGCGATTGCCGGTGGCCGCCGAGAGCTTCCGTGAGCGCATCCTGCAGTCTCGGGCGGGCTTCCAGGTGTGGCTGCCCGAGGTGCTGACGTGACTGCCGTCGAGCTGCTGCTTGAGGGACGAGACGACGAGCGGCTGGCTGAGCTGGCTGGGCTGAGGCAGCGGGATCTGTCCGCGCCGCTCCGCGAGGAGCTGGCCCGGGTGTTGGATCCGGTCGGTCGGGCCGAGCCGCCGCCGGGGCCTTGTCCCTGGGTGTACTACCCCTGGCGCGGCGAACTCATTCGCGTGCTGGACCGGGGCGCCTACCGGCGCGTGCGGCTCTCCAGAAACCGCGACGTCATCAACCTGGAGGAGGCCGAACGTCTCGGGGCGGCGCGGGTGGGGATCGTGGGCCTGTCGGTGGGCCACGCTGTCGCCCGCGCGCTGGCGCTGGAGGGGATCGGTGGGTTCCGTTTGATTGACGATGACGCGCTGGAGCTCTCCAACCTGAACCGGGTGCCGCTCGGGCTCCCTGAGCTGGGTGAGTCCAAGGCGACCCTCTGCGCCAGGCGGCTGCTGGAGCTGGATCCCTTCATCGAGGTGGAGGTGGTTGCGGGAGAGCTGGCGCCCGGGGACGCGGCGGCCTTCGTCGAGGGGCTCGATGTGGTGATCGATGCCTGCGACAGCTTTCCGACGAAGGGGGCGCTGCGGGCGGCGGCGGCGGCGGCTCGCTTGCCGCTCATCATGGAGACGAGCTTTCGCGGCACCCTCGATCTGGAGAACTACCGACGGGATCCGGGGCACCGGCCCTTTCACGGCGCCTTGGAGGGCGCGCCGCCGCCGACGGATGACGCCGATGGGCGCGTCGCGCTGTTTGAGCGGCTGCTGGGGCCGCTGACCCCGAGGGTCGAGGCGACGCTGCGGGGCTTGGGGACCGAGTTCGTCAGCTATCCGCAGACCGCGAGCGACATCATGGTGGGCGCTGCCTCGGTGGCTCGACTTGTCCGGTCGTTGGTGTTGGGGGAGGACATGCCTAGCGGGCGCTGGCGGGTGGATCTGGAGGCTATTCTCGCGGGTCCACAAGAGTAGGTCCACAGCACGAGCCTCGGGCGTGTCAGGGGGGAAGCTCTCGCAGCGCTCCCACCCAGCCCCTACCCAACCACCGCGCGCAGCGACCTCTGGGCGCGGAGCGCCTCAGCTCCGAGCGCCAAAGTGGTGCTCATCCTCTCCTCTCCTCACCTCATCCCCACCCTCTCGCCAACCCCTCACCTTTCGCCAGAACGCGCCGCACGGCGCGCGCCAACTGCGACGAGGTACCTCTGAGGAACGCGACGTCCCAGCGCCAAGGCGAGAGGGTGTTGCGACGTCAGATGCCTCGCCGCAAGGCGACATCAGGAGGCAAGACCTTGCGAACACGTGGACGGTTTTCGACGGAGACCAGCTGTTGCTCTTCCGGATAAATCCAGTAAAACCGGC
>Ga0316204_10002514_pt1 | contig 41094 bp, 41 predicted proteins | sample 6monrhotite_MG_2_FD_205661 | JGI IMG/M metagenome (GOLD analysis project Ga0316204, IMG submission 205661) | Microbial mat bacterial communities from mineral coupon in-situ incubated in ocean water Damariscotta River, Maine, United States -... | ecosystem: Environmental > Aquatic > Marine >...
GCACTTGCTGGCCGACGCTGAACCCAATCTGGAGCAGGCGCCAGAGACCTGGGTTGAATGGCATAGACAAAAGGTCGTTCTGCTACAGCAGAAGGGCCGCTGGGCAGATGTGGTGCGTGAATATGAAACGCTGCCTGTGAATGTGCCCGTTAGTCATCAAAACTGGCTGTTTGCTGAGCTTGTTCATGCCTATCTGGCGATGGCTGCAGGTGAACAGGCGCGCGATTTATTACTGTCATTGATATGGAGCAGTCCCCCGGATACAAGTCGCTTGCCTGAGTGGCGCCGTTTGGTGGTGCAAAGCTATCTAGTTGATGGCCGCCATGATAATGCCCGTACGGCGTTGCTGCGCTATGAACAGGATTATCCTGACACCGAGCTTGACCATGAACTATTAGCGCTGAAGGCACGGCTGATGATTGTTTCTGATCGTGCCAACGAAGCGGCTGTGCTGACGGTGGTGAGTGATAAACCGATAGTTCGCAGTGTCTATGTTCTGGCCTTGTTAAAGGGGTTAACCCCGCTTGATGCTGACTTATTGTCTGAAGCTCTGACGTGGTTGGCAGAGCCACAGCTGGGGCTTGCCTTTAAACAATCCTTATTCAGTGCATTGTTCGAAAAAATTAAACAGCTGGATAATCTGCCTGAGCGCATTAAGGCACTGGAAGGTTTGCTTGGCATTGACGATATAGATGGCTCCCAGGTGACTGCAGTGGTGGATGCACTGTGGTTTGCTTTGACCGAATACGGACGCAGACTAGCTAATGAACAGCAGCTCCTGATGGGGAATTTCGGCCCTTGGTTTGAACTGGCGGAAGAGATGGCCCAGCCAAGTACAAGAAAGACCGAGGCAATTTATGCCTGGTTGGCACTAAAGGCGCAGGGGGCAGATATCAATGCTCGAGCACATGGCTTATTGGTAACTCTGCTTGAGCAGCAAGGGCACTTGCAGTTGTTGCGTGCCATGTATCTTTCATCGTCACAGTTTGCTGGTGTTGGTGTATTGCCTTTGGCGGTGATGTACGGCCTGGTGGACATGGCTCTGGCTGAAGCCGATCTGGGGCTGGCGTCAAAATTAATGAGTCAGTTGGATGCGCCAAAAGGTGTGGATATTGTTGAATGGCAGTTGCGCCGTGCACGGGTGCAGATTTTGGCTGGCTCACCTGACTATGGTGCCGAGTTGCTAAAGGAAATTGTTGCTGTAGAAAGTCTGAGTCAGGCGCAGATCGCAAATTTGTTGCTTGCCGTGCAAGACCTCAACAGCAAGGCTGAATTGGAGCCGGCTTTTGTTATTCTAGCTGAATTGTCACATAAACTGCCTGACAGCGGTTCGCGGCGTGAACTTTTGTATTGGATGGCCGAAATTCGTATGGCACAGCAACAATACAATGAGGCCGCGCGTTTATATCTTCAATCTGCCCGTTTAAACAAGGCGGGGGATATAGATGGTTGGGCTGAGGCAGCACGTCATCGTGCTGCGCATGCCCTGGAACAAGCAGGCCTATTGAGTGATGCCCTGAATATTTACCAAACTTTATCGGCAGCGACAGAGGGTGGTGCCCGCAGAATTTATGATTATCAGATCAGGCGCCTGAAAAACAGTATCAACTAATGGGGCGGTCTCTACGTGATAGTGGATCAAATACAGGATAAGTTTGATGCCGTGATCGAGACTCCCTGGTCAGGCATCAAGCTGGGACTTGGCTTTAACAACGAGCTGCTGACGAGTGTCGAATTTTTCTCCGTGGATGTTGATATTCATCAACCGTTAATCGCACCACAACAACAAATAATCGCCCAGTTAGATCGTTATTTCAGCAATCCACATCATCAGTTTGAAATTCCGCTGGACTTAAAAGGTACCGCTTTTCAAGTGCGAGTCTGGAAAACCTTGTGTTTGATTCCTGCTGGAGAAACGATGACCTATGGCGAGCTGGCTGATCGGTTGGGTAGTTCAGCGCGTGCGGTAGGAAATGCCTGTCGTGTTAATAAACTTCCTGTGTTAGTGCCTTGTCACCGGGTTGTTGCCAAATCCGGATTAGGTGGTTTTATGGGGCAGCGCCAGGGTCATGAGCTATCGATTAAACAGTGTTTGCTGCAGCATGAACGGGCCATAGATGGCGACTAAAAAATCACAGTCCGCTGCAGTCAAACCTGAAGATCAGAACTTGATCGAATTGTTTCTCGACAGTATGTGGGTAGAGCGTGGTGTCAGTGATCATACCCTGACAGCCTATGGCAGTGATTTGCAAGGCGTGGCTGTGGCGCTTGACAAGCAGGGCAAAGGTCTGTGTTCGGCGGCACGGGATAACCTGCTCGATTATCTTGCTCAGCGCGTTCAGCAGGGTGTCAGTCCGAGAACCACGGCGCGCTTACTCTCCAGTATGCGGCGTTTTTATCAGTATCTGTTACGCGAAGGTCGTGTCGACCAGGACCCTACCGCTCAGATTGATGCGCCCAAGTTGGGCCGGCCATTGCCAAAGTCATTGACGGAGGAGGATGTTGAGGCTCTGTTGGATGCTCCCGATATTGGTACGGCGCTTGGCCTCAGAGACAGGGCTATGCTGGAACTACTTTACGCCAGTGGTTTGCGTGTTTCCGAACTAGTGGGATTAAAGTTGTCAGAGGTTAGTATGGCTCAGGGCGTGGTGCGGGTTTTCGGCAAGGGCGGCAAAGAGAGACTGGTGCCCATGGGGGAGGAGTGTCTGGACTGGTTACAGCGTTATAAGGATGAGGCGCGCGCAGGGCTGTTGTCAGGTAAGGTCTCTGATGCAGTATTCGTTACCCGCCGTGGTGATGCGATGACACGTCAGGCATTCTGGTATTTGATTAAGCGCTACGCTTTGCAGGCTGGAATTAATACCAGTTTGTCGCCGCACACCATGCGGCATGCCTTTGCAACGCATCTTTTGAATCATGGCGCCGATCTCAGGGTGTTGCAGATGTTGTTGGGCCATAGTGATCTGTCGACAACACAGATTTATACCCATGTCGCGCGTGAAAGATTGAAATCGTTACATGCTGAGCATCATCCGCGTGGATAATTTCATGTTTACATGGAACCTGGGTGGTAGAATGCGCTCAAACAAAATAGTTGATTTAAGGTTTATAGATATGAAACGAATATTGACAGTATTTCTATTATTAATTGTCAGTGTGTCTAGCGCTGCCTATGCAGATGCAACCACTGACAAGTTGCGTGCCGCCTTGAAAAAGGTGATTTCTGCTGAACCGGACAGTATTCAGGCCAGCCAGATGCCTGGGATGTATGAGGTGCTTTATGGCTTGGATGTTATCTATGTTTCTGAAGATGGCCGTTATTTAATGAATGGCAGCATAATTGATATAGATGCAGGCAAGAACCTGACTGAAGACAAACGTGCCGACGGGCGTATAGCTTTGATCAACTCGGTTGATGAATCAAACATGATCATTTTTTCACCTGAAGAAGTGAAACATCGTGTCACAGTGTTTACTGATATCGATTGTATGTATTGTCGTCGCATGCATACGGAGATCGAGGAGTTAAATAAGCGTGGTATTGAAGTACGTTATCTGTTTTTTCCTCGTGCGGGCTTAAACTCCAAATCGTATAAAAAGGCGGTTTCAGTTTGGTGTGCAGATAACAGGCAGGAAGCACTCACCCAGGCTAAGTTAGGCAAGCCTGTTGATGAAAAAACTTGTGATAACCCGATAGATGAACATATGGCTTTAGTTAGTAAGCTAGGTCTAACGGGGACACCAGCATCTGTGCTTGACAATGGTCAGGTAGTGCCAGGTTATCTTCCTGTGGAACGATATGAGAAGGTTCTGCGTGATGCGGTAACTTTGTAGTAGCTCAACAAAATAGAGCAATAAAAAAGGCGACCATTGGGTCGCCTTTTTTGTGTTTAGCTTAATATTGTTTTAGGCAGTGAGCCGTTTATAAAGGGGTAATGGCTCATCAGAAGATGCCTGGTATTTGACCTCGACTTCATCAAAGCCGTTGATTGCATCATTGATGTCTTGGTGCTCGTCGATCTCAAAGCTGTTGAAACCGACCCGTTCCATGAAGGCAAGTTGATCACGCAAGACGTTGCCGCTAGCGCGGATCTCGCCTTGATAATCATAATGCAGGCGCAGATTTCTGGCCTGTGAATAGGCGCGGCCGTCACGGAAGGCTGGGAATTGCAAAACAACCAGTGCAAAGCTGGAAAGGTCTGCGGCTATTTCAGCAACATCCTCCTCCGGATTGAGTGTAATACCAAGGGCATCATCACGTGCTGCCAGGCTCTGTTTGTGTTCGTTCCAGAAAGCCAGTGAGACAATTATTTTGTCACTGGGTAGATTTTCGATATTGCTTTCATCGTCAATTCTTTGCCAGCTGTCTGCAACGATTTGGCGATTATTAATGACTTTCATAGACGCGTCCTTTAAAGGGCTCGATGCCAATGCGATAAAAAGTGTCGACAAAGCGTTCGTTTGCCTGGCGCTGTTCAATATAAACCTGGGCGATTTTCTCGACGGTATCGGCAACATCAGCCTTGGCAATGGCGCGACCGAGTCGTTGTCCCAGTTTGGCTTCGTTTTCAGAAAAGCCGCCCAGGGTAAACTGGTACCATTCCACGCCTTTTTTATCGACACCAAGTATGCCGATGTGGCCAATTGAGTGATGGGCGCAGCCGTTCATGCACCCCGACATCTTGAGGTCGATATCACCCAGGTCATAAAGGTAATCAAGCTGCTGAAAGCGTTTCTGGATATCGGCAGCAACATCGATTGAGCTGGCATTGGCGAGAGCACAGAAGTCCAGGCCCGGGCAGCAGATCATATCGTTGAGGGTGCCGATGGTCGGTGTTGCCAGGTCAGCATCTTTAAGTGCCTGCCACAAAACAAACAGATCAGATTGTTTGACGTCAGCCAGCACCAGGTTCTGGTCGTATGTGCTGCGTAGCAGGCCGAAACTGTATTGTTCGGCCAGTGAGGCAATGGTATCCATCTGTTCGGCGCTGATGTCACCAGGGGCTGCCTGAGGTGATTTCAGAGATACATGGACTACTTGGTAACCAGGCACTTTATGTTCGCTGGTATTGTGCTCGAGCCAACGGGCAAAGGCCGGGTTGTTCGCCGTAGTTTGTTCAAGTTCAGTGTTGTCGGAGCTTGAGGTCTCATAATCAAAGGGGCTGAAGTGAGCCTTAACGCGATCAATTTCGGTTTGATCCAGGATCATACTGTCTTTGATCTGCAGCCATTCTGCTTCAACCAGCTTGGTAAAGGCTTCGACACCCATGCTGCCAACCAGGATTTTGATGCGTGCCTTGTATTTGTTGTCGCGGCGACCTTTTAGATTGTAGATTCGCAGTACTGCTTCAAGATATGACAGCAAATGCTGCTTTTCCAAAAATGGACGGACTGTTTGCGCAATCATCGGTGTGCGTCCAAGTCCGCCGCCGACACTGACTTTAAAGCCGATTTCACCGGCATCGTTCTTGACCAAACTGAGACCAATATCGTGTACCAGCGTAACGGCACGGTCTTTTTGTGCACCTGAGACGGCAATCTTGAACTTGCGTGGTAGATAGGCAAACTCAGGGTGTAGAGTTGACCACTGACGAATGATTTCGCAGTAAGGGCGCGGGTCCTCCAATTCATCACCTGCAACCCCGGCGAGCGGATCAGTGGTGGTGTTACGAATACAGTTGCCGCTGGTTTGAATGGCATGCATTTGCACTGAGGCCAGGTCGGCCAGCAGGTCGGGAGTTTCTTCCATCTTAAGCCAGTTGAATTGGATGTTCTGGCGCGTGGAGAAGTGACCATAGCCCTTATCATAGGTACGGGCGACATGAGCAAGCATACGCATTTGCTCGGATGAAAACAGACCATAAGGAATGGCGACACGCATCATGGGTGCATGGGTCTGGACATAAATGCCATTCATCAGGCGCAGAGTCAAAAATTCATCTTCGCTAAGTTCGCCGGCCAGATAGCGCCGGGTCTGATCCCTGAATTGGGCTACACGCTCATCAATTAGCTGTTGATCAAACTGGTTGTAAATGAACATACCTGGCCGTTGACCTGTATCAGCTTTATCAATGGGGGTAGTGGGTAGCGAATTTACGTTCATAAAATGCTGTTCCGTCCTGCCTAGTGGTGATGACTTCCAAATATATTAGGACAAGATAGTCCTTAATTCATATAAGATAAATTAATTATTATTTATATTCTATATTGTAATTTTATATAAAGGGGTGGTGCCCCGGGCAGGATTCTAACCTGCGACCTATCCCTTAGGAGGGGATCGCTCTATACAGCTGAGCTACCGGGGCATATGAGTTGGGATGAAAGTATATAGCCGCAGCGCTGATGATGGAACTGTATATGTCGGTTAAATATTGTCTTTTTGTCGTGATGCGCGCTGCAGGCTCATGATTGAACGTTGTAGCTGCCTTTCGAGGGGTTTGGGCATGTCGATGAATTCACCACCCAAAAAGCTGGCGCCAAACTGATCCTTGTCATGTTTGATCACACGAACGACGAGGTCACAATTAAGCGTTTGTTTGTTATCTGGCGGCAGGAGAAAAGAACAGTTCAGATGCAGGCCGTTCTCAAGGGTTTTTGACAGGCTTTTCTTGAACCTGGCTCTTATCCCTCCGGTCGAAATATCGTCTATCACACCGTCAAAGCTTTCTTCATTTGACGCATTGAAGCTGACAGGTAGGGGGTGGGCTGCGCTCAGTCTGACTCTGACCGCCTGACGACGTTGGTGATAATCAATTTCATCAGGTATGGCCAGTAGATAGAAAGCTACATTATTTTCCATGCCAAACTCATTGATCTTGGCATCAAATTTAATGCTAATTCCGTCAAGTTGAGCTTTGAGTTGAACGACAGGGTTTTCTTCGAGAAATTTGTTACCCGCTTCAGGTTTTAGTTCATCAATAATGAAGTTGTCTTCACCGACCTCAATGATCGCTGAAGAGTACGGTTCTTCGTGGCCATTAATGAAAACTGTCAGTAGGGCGCGTTTATCCAACATGCGTTGTAAGAAAGCGTGTATTCGAGTTTTATCTGACAGTTTTTCCATCTACTTCAATGTGGCCAAATCTGATTGATTATTGAACTAAGCTTGATGCCAGAATACAGACAATTGCTAGCTGTCTTCAAGCCTTGATGATTGGTTTTGCTGACTGGTCTTTAATCGGTTGGCCGCCAGCACCATAGGTTAGCTCGCTGGTTGAAAATTGCCCACGTAGAATTGCCAAGGCAGTTTCAGCCGATTGTTTGTTTACAGCGATTATCTGGCCATTAATGGTGTTTTGATCCTGACAGGATAGCGTTGTTTTCTCCAGCTTTTCACGCATCTGCTTAATGCTATTGCCAAGCTGGGCTGGTAATTCGTTTATAAGCGTATCAAGCGCATCTTGATTAAAAGGGGACGCTGCTGCAAATAGCTTGGTGAGTTGATTGCTTAAGGCATCAATTTCAGTGCTTTTGGACTGTTTTAACTGAGTGAGTTGCATAGTGCGCTCGTAATTACGTTGAATCAGCGCTTTATTTTCATCTTTCAGCAGTTGATATAATTCTTCCGCAGCCTTGATTTGCTGCTGGAATAGCATTCCCAGTTGCTTGCCTAGCGATACGCTGCTCATAAGTGTTTCCCCGTCCCTGGGTTATGCGCGAATGCTGTTCAAAGCTGATTCGAAGTTGAGTATTTTGTCTGCCACTTGAGCGGGGTCAGGTGCATAACTGCCATCTTTAATAGCTGCCTGCACGTTCTCAATCCTTTGAGTATCAGTAACCGACGCCGACTTTACATGTTGCTCAACTTCAGCAAGTTGAGCTGCTGCCTGAGAAAAAGTCACGGTATCTGTTTGCCTTGTTTGTTGTAATTGCTGTTGAGACTGAGATTGCTGCTCAACGGAAGGGGTTTTCTGGGCTGACTGCCCTTCTTTAGTGCCTTGTAAAAGGTTTGAAATTGATCCAGAGGTGTCAACTTGCATGATTAGACGCTCCTAAGCATAAATGCTTAATTTTTTTATCGGACATGACAGCCAAAACTTGAGCAGTTGAGGCCGTAATTATAGTGTTTTTATGACGCATTACATCGTCACCTTTACTAAGCCTGGCGCTATTACGGTTGCCTGGACTTTGCGTTTTGATGACAGGTTTTGTACCTGTATTTGATCGCCCTTGCCGGCATCAGAAAGAGCTAGTCCTGGCATGCGAACGCTGATGCCTCCAGTTTCGGCAAGAATGCTGATACGACTCCCCTTGCTGATGACCTTCTTGATATCCAGGTCGCGCGGTGAGATAACGCTGCCTTTTGTCAGGGAACGTTTTGGTGACCTGCCAATCAGGTCATCCGGGCTTTCAAAATAGCTTCTGCTCAGGCGACTGATTTCACGTTGCTCAAAACTGATATCTGCTTTGCTGATGGGTACGTGACGTGACAATGGGCGGTTGGCAACAGCAATGCTGATATATGTCTTTATCTTGATAGGGATGTAGACCGTCCAAGGCTTGCTTGTTTCACATTTCACGATAATCGTCATATTGGCGCTATTGCTGCGCTGGCTTAAGGGGGTAACGGTCAGTGGTTGCTGGCATTTTTTAAGCCGCAATCTTGGGTCAAGGCGACCAGTTTCTATGGTGCTGTTTTGATTGCTGCTGCTGATAATTTTTTTGGCAGCGAAATCAGTGGCTGCCTTGCGAATATCATCTAATGGCTGGAATTCAGACGCCTGAGATTGCCCCGCCAGTATTACGATACTGGTGAATATCAGGTATTTGAAATGTTTTACAATATTATGCATGTCAAATTTTCGTTGTTTACTTCTGTGCTGTAGATAAAAGCAACAATCGTGCCGCCTCAAAAGTTCTCAAGATAATCAGCTAGCGTCCCGATATATGGTCAACGAAGAATTTTTACTTATTCGCAAGGGGTAGTTTCGATGGCTAGTGTGATGGACTCAGTTGATCAGCGAACGCAGTTAGCTGGCCATAACCGCCTGGAATTATTACTGTTTCGTCTTTCTGGTAAGCAGCGCTTCGGGATCAATGTGTTTAAGGTTCAGGAAGTACTGCAATGTCCGCCGTTAACACAAATCCCTCATTCTCATTCAGTAGTGCGTGGTGTTGCCACCATGCGCGGCAAAACCATTCCGGTAATGGATATGAGTTTGGCGATTGGCTGTCGCGCGGTCGAGGATCTTTCTAAGAGTTTTATGATTGTCACCGAATATAACCGTTCCAGTCAGGCATTTCTGGTTGGCGGTGTTGAACGCATTGTAAATCTCAACTGGTCAAACGTTATGCCGCCGCCAAAAGGCTCGGGTAAGGGCAGTTACTTGACGGCTGTGACCAAGCTGGATGAAGAGCTAATTGAAATCATTGATGTTGAAAAGATAATGTCTGAGGTGACCAATGCTTCGACAGAGGTGTCCGAAGAGTTGACACAAAATGTTGGTGATAGTGTTAAGGATCAGCATGTGCTGGTTGTGGATGATTCCAGTGTTGCCCGTAACCAGGTCAAGCGCACTCTAGAACAGTTGGGGATAGGTTGCACCCTGGCAAATAACGGTAGGGAAGGGCTTAAAATGCTGCAGAAGTGGGCTGAAACCAATGACCCTAAGCTGGATCATCTTGCCATTGTATTGTCGGATATTGAGATGCCGGAAATGGATGGCTACACTTTGACAACTGAAATTCGTAAGGATCCAAGGTTGTCCGGGCTATTTATTATGCTGCATACCTCCTTAAGTGGTACGTTTAACAATGCCATGGTTGAAAAGGTGGGGGCAAATAAATTTGTGCCAAAATTTAAACCGGATGAGTTAGCGACAACGATCATGACCCGGGTCAAGCAATTTGTCGAAGAAAGAGGTTATTAGATTTTCCTTGGTTTTAAGGTAGTGATTATGAGTTTTCACCAGCGCTATGAAGTAATAATAATTAAATTTCAAGGATAGAAGTTTTGAGCCAATCAATTTCAGCACGTGATTATGATTCCTTTCGTCAGTTTCTAGAAGAAGCTTGCGGAATTGTCTTGGGTGATAATAAGCAGTATTTGGTTGCAAGTCGCTTAAATCGATTGCTCAAAGAACTTGATGTAAGTGCCGTCGGTGAACTGATTGAACAGCTTAAAAAACAGCCGCGTTCTGGCCTGAGAGAACGCATTATCGATGCGATGACGACAAACGAAACTTTCTGGTTTCGAGATAATCATCCCTATGAATTATTAAAAGATCTGATTTTGCCAGAGTTGGCCCAGAAGCGTCCAAATCAACTAAAAATATGGTCTGCAGCCAGTTCTTCAGGTCAGGAGCCATATTCAATCAGCATGATTTTGCAGGAGTATCTGCAAAGTCGTCCTGGCAGTTTGACGAATAATTTTCAGATCGTGGGCACGGATATTTCTCCGACTATGTTGGAGATGTGTCGCTCAGGTGTTTACGATGCATTAGCGCTTTCACGCGGTTTGTCGCCAGAACGCAAAAAACGTTTTTTTCAGCAGGATGGAGATTTGTGGCAAGTGAAAGATGAGATACGCAAGAGGGTTCGATTTGCAGAATTAAACCTCATGAATAGCTATGTCTCATTAGGTAAGTTCGACATTGTTTTTTGCCGTAATGTCTTGATCTATTTTTCTTCAGAACTCAAACGCGACATCTTACGCCGAATTGCTCAGACCCTGGCACCAGGAGGATACCTGTTTCTGGGGTCAACTGAAACCATTGCCAGTTATTCTGATGATTTTGATACGGTTCGCCATAAAGGCGGTATCGTCTATCAGCTTAAATCAGGTGGTTCAAGCCCAGCAGAACCCCGTTTTCCCCGCGCAACAATGAATCGTAGTTAGTCCCTGCTTTTAATAAATTTCAGTAACACATCTGTTAGATGAACCTTGCCGCTTAGCGGCAGGGGCTTGCCGTTTGTTGTAGTCCCCCGTTTTATACATCTTGTAACCCAATGAAAGTATAGCTGTTTTCATGTTGGCATTGTGTTTGCAATAGTTTTTGCAAACAGGAGTCATATGATGGCAATTAGTTTAGACAAGGTTTTCGGAGTACATGAAGCAGCGTTAAGGCTCAGGGCGCAACGCACTGAAGTGCTTGCTTCTAATCTGGCTAATGCCGATACGCCAAATTATAAAGCCAAAGATATCGACTTCCAGGCGGCGATGAAGCAAGCCACGGGTTCATCGGGTGGTGGCTCATTAAAGACCACCCATAAAGGCCATATTGGTCGTGCTGGTCTTAGTGGGCATGGTGGTCTAGATGCTCACGTAAAATTTCGAATTCCGACACAACCAGCTTTAGATGGTAACACCGTAGAAACTCATGTTGAGCAAGCAGCCTTTGCCAAGAGTGCCATGGAATATCAGGCAACACTGCGTTTTTTTGAGGGCAAAGGTAAGGGCATCATTAATGCAATAAAGGGAGGGGCTAACTAATGGGGATGTTTAATGTATTTGATGTAGCTGGTTCAGCAATGAATGCGCAAACTGTGCGCCTGAATACCATCTCCAGCAACCTGGCAAATGCAGACAGTGTCAGTGGTAATCCTGATCAGGTTTATAAAGCCAAAAATCCTGTTTTTGAATCTTTATTGAAACAGGAGTTGGGTAAAAACTCTGTTGGTGTCCAGGTTAAGGAAATATTGGAAAGCAATGCCCCGGCGTTGGTTCGTTACCAGCCAAATCATCCTCTTGCTGATGAGCAAGGCAATATCTATTCACCAAATATCAATACCGTTGAAGAGATGGCCAATATGATGTCTGCCTCGCGTAGTTATCAGAACAATGTCGAAGTATTCAACACATCTAAACAGCTATTGATGCAAACCATCAATATGGGTCGTTAACGGGGGGATTAAATAATGGCCAATGCAATTGATACAAATGTTTTAGGTAATCTTGGTTTGATAAAGCAGCCAGATGTTAGGCAGGCTAATGCTGAGATGAATGAAGATGCTTTTCTTAAGTTGATGATTGCCCAGTTAGAAAACCAGGATCCTATGAAGCCAATGGAGAATGGAGAATTTCTTAGTCAGCTGGCTCAAATTGAATCTGTATCTGGGCTTAGTGACCTAAATAAGTCAGTCGAAAAAATGGCAACAGCATTGCAATCCAATCAGGCCTTGCAGGCATCTTCGCTGGTGGGACGCTGGGTTGTTGTCCCCAGTGATAATGCTGAGCTTTGGAATGAAATTGGGATGGCGGGCTCAGTTGATGTGCCAGCCAATGCCGGTCAGGTTATGGTTTCGATTAAGAGTAGCGCCGGTGAATTGATCAAACAAGTTGATCTTGGCGAGCAGCAAGCCGGCACGGTTAATTTTAGCTGGGATGGTGTTGGAATGAATGGTGAGCAATATCCACCAGGACAGTACAAGGTTGAAGCAACAGCCAGAATTGGCAATGAATTTGAGGCCATTGGAACAAATGCAATTGTGCCCGTTGATAGTGTTTTGATGGGTAAAGTGGGTGAGCCTATGACGGTATCTACATCGCTACTGGGCAATGTAAAACTGTCAGATGTTAAGCAGATAATGTAAAGAAAAGGAGAAGATTTATGCCGTTTCAAATAGCACTTAGTGGATTGGCTGCAGCATCCGCCGACCTGAAGACAACCGGGAATAACGTTGCCAATGCAGGAACAACGGGATTTAAATCCTCACGAGCTGAATTCGTCGACGTGTTTTCGGTTGGCTATGGTGGTAATTCTTCGACTGCGATTGGTGGTGGTACTCGTTTAGCGAGGGTGTCGCAGCAGTTCTCACAAGGTAATCTCGATTACACCAATAACAATCTTGACTTGGCGGTAAATGGTCAGGGTTTTTTTGTGTTGGAAGATAATGGCGCTGCATTATATTCTCGTGCGGGTGCCTTTTCACTGGATAGAGAGGGTAATGTCGTCAATAGCAGTGGCCACCGTCTACAGGCATTTGCTGCGCGTGCTGACGGCTCATTTGATACGGGTACTTATAATGATTTGAAATTGTCTGCATCTGAAGGGACGCCGCAAGCCACTGATGCAGGTGGACCAGTTGATTTTTCTTTGAATCTTGATGCTAGTGCTGATGTGCCAGTACTTCCATGGGTTGCGGGTGCATTCCCTCCTGACCCTGACACGTATACTAGTTCAACATCACTGACCACCTATGACTCTCTAGGTCGGGCAAATACATTGACGACCTATTATGCGAAAACTGCAACTCCAAATGAGTGGGCTGTTTATACCTCAGTGACAGATCATCTAGGGGCCATTAGTGAGGTCAGAACTTCTGCGCCTGACGTGCAAGCAGATGGTGGCTTTCTATTACAGTTTGGTGCTGATGGCAAATTGGCAGCTCCAGTTGCACCGCCAGAAGTGACAATGGATGGGGTGGTATTTTCCCCGACTGGGGCCAACCCAGTGACGTTTGTCCTGGATTACGGCGCTGCTACCCAATACGGCAGTCCTTTTGCCATTAACTCTTTGACTCAGTTTGGTTATTCAACCGGTGAGCTAAGTGGTGTGGATATTGATGCCGAGGGCATAGTTTCAGCCCGTTATACCAATGGCCAGTCTACGGTCTTGGGTAAAGTTGCCTTGGCAAATGCGACCAATCCACAAGGACTGCAAAGCCAGGGTGACAGTGTCTGGGCGGAAAGTTTTTCTGCCGGTATGCAGCCTGCCGGTGAGGCGGGTACATCTAATTTTGGATTGATTCAGTCTGGCGCGCTGGAGGCATCCAATGTCGATGTAGGCGAGCAGCTGGTTAACCTGATTACGGCCCAACGTAACTTTCAGGCCAATGCCCAGGTCATCAGTACTGCAGATACAGTGACCCAGACCATTATCAATATTCGTTAATAGCGTTATTGGATAAAGACAGGTGACTCATGGATAAGGTTTTATACATAGCAACCAGTGGTGCCAAAGAGCTGATGTTGGCGCAGACCATTAATGCCAATAATCTGGCTAATGCTAATACCGTTGGTTTTCGTGAGGACCAGTCTTTTCACAAGGCGCTGCAACTTTCAGGAGAAGGCCATTCAAGCAGGGCCTATGTCGGTACTCAAGGACGAGCCGCCGACTTATCTCCGGGAGCCTTGATGTCAACCGGCCGTGATCTGGATGTCGCCATCCAGGGTGAGGGCTGGCTTGCCGTTCAAGGATTGGATGGAACCGAGGCCTATACGCGAGCGGGTGACCTTCATGTCACCCCCGCGGGCCTATTAGTAAATGCCGCTGGCCATCCTTTGATTGGTAACAGTGGTGGGCCAATTACTTTGCCACCCTATGAAAAAATTGAGATCGGTGGTGATGGCACAATTTCGGTTATTCCAAGTGGCCAGGCGGCCACAACATTGGCAGTAGTTGACCGCATTAAAATGGTTAAACCAGAGAATAATTCGATTGAAAAAAGTACTGATGGTCTGTTCCGCAATAAAGATGGTACAGAGGTTGCAAGTGATGCTAGTACGCGACTGGTTTCTGGCGCACTAGAAACGAGTAACGTCAACGTGGTTGAAACGATGGTCAAGACAATGGAATTGGCACGTAGGTTTGAGCTGCAAATAAAGGTTATGGAGCAGGCAAAGAAACTGGATGAATCTTCGGCATCCATCATGAAGATGGGTTAGTCAAAGAGCTGAGTTAGGAGTAGAGCGATGAGTAATGCACTCTGGGTAGCAAAAACAGGATTGGATGCGCAACAAACGCGTATGTCGGTTATTTCGAATAACCTTGCCAACGTTAATACCACAGGATTTAAACAAAGCCGTGCGGCGTTTGAAGACCTGCTTTACCAAAATGTACGCCAGGCAGGTGGTCAGTCATCACAGGATACGATCCTGCCATCAGGTTTAATGTTGGGCACTGGGGTGCGTACTGTAGCGACGGAAAAGATTTTTTCTCAGGGCAATCTGGTGCAAACGCAGAACGCTCTGGATGTTGCCGTGCAGGGGCAGGGATTTTTTCAGGTACTGCGTCCAGATGGCGGTCTTGGTTATAGCCGTGCTGGCAACTTTCAGACTGATGCCCAAGGTCAGTTGGTGACTTCTAACGGCTATCAAATACAACCTGCAATCACGATTCCTGAAGATGCACAATCAATAACGATTGGTACCGATGGTGTTGTGTCTGTGGTGCAACCAGGCCAAGCCGCACCAACACAAGTGGGTGCGATTCAATTGGCAGATTTTATCAATCCAGCGGGTCTACAGCCTGCCGGTGAGAACATGTATATGGAGACAGCAGCGAGTGGCGCACCACAAGTGGGAACCCCTGGTTTGAATGGTATTGGTTCTGTGCAGCAGGGTGCACTTGAAACATCGAATGTCAATGTGGTTGAAGAGATGGTCAACATGATCGAAGCTCAACGAGCCTATGAGATGAATTCAAAAGTAATCTCATCAGTGGATCAGATGTTGCAGTATGCGACTAATAACCTATAGGCTTAGGTGGGCGTGATGAATAGCTATTTTCAAAGCCGTCTTTTCGCAGTGATGAATATCCTGCTGCTGTCTGTAGTGTCTGTTGGTTGTTCAACATCACCGGCAAAGATGGCGACAGAAGATTTTGAAACAATTCGTCCACATTATATTAGTCCGCCACCACCACAGCAGGGAGCGATTTTTCAGGCGGGTTATGGCCTGGCCTTGTATGAAGATATTCGCGCACATCGGGTCGGTGATATTTTGACCGTCGTTTTATCTGAAAATACCAATGCCTCTAAAAAGGCCTCTACCAGCACCGCTAAAGATACAAATGTGGATGTCGCCAATCCTGTTCTATTTGGCAGGCAGCTAGGTTTTGATTTACCGCGCCCCTTCAGTAGCAATCTGAAAGGCTCTTCACTTGCAACAACTGTTGATAACTCAACTTCATTTGATGGTGAAGGTGACTCTGCGCAAAGCAATAGCCTGACGGGTAGTGTCACGGTAACGGTTGCTGAAGTATTGCCCAATGGTAATTTAATTGTGCAGGGACAAAAGCATATGACCATTAATCAGGGTGATGAATTCGTGCGTTTCTCCGGCATCGTTCGACCTTCTGATATCAATCCTGATAACACGGTGTTGTCGACCAAGGTTGCTAATGCCCGCATCGCCTATGTTGGTGAAGGTATGGTTGCAGACGCCAATTCACAAGGTTGGTTAGGGCGTTTCTTTAATAGTAAGTGGTGGCCATTTTAGTGGTTAAGGAGTAGATGATGGCACTTAAAAATACATTAAAACTCATTCTGGTGATGTTGCTTGTTTCATCTAGCGCCGCCTATGCAGAACGAATTAAAGACCTGGCCTCGGTGGCAGGGGTTCGTTCAAATCATCTGGTTGGTTATGGGCTAGTGGTTGGTCTTGATGGTACAGGCGACCAGACCACACAGACACCATTTACGATACAAAGCATTAAGAGCATGTTGGTGCAATTTGGTGTCACTATTCCGCCGAATGTGAATCCCCAGTTGAAAAATGTAGCGGCAGTTTCCTTACATACCAACTTACCGGCTTTCGCCAAACCAGGGCAAAAGATTGATGTAACTGTTGCTTCGTTGGGCAATGCCAAAAGTCTACGTGGTGGAAGTTTGCTGATGTCACCATTGAAAGGGGCAGACAACAAAATCTATGCCGTAGCTCAGGGTAATTTGGTTGTGGGTGGTTTTGGTGTGTCAGGTTCTGATGGTTCAAAGGTGTCGCTGAATATTCCAAGCTCTGGACGTATTCCCGGTGGTGCGATGGTGGAACGTGCAGCGCCGACTCAGTTCGGCGATGAAGACAGCCTGGTGTTGAATTTGTTTGGCCCTGATTTTACAACAGCACATCGCCTGGCTGATGCCATTAATGAAAAGATTGGCATGGGAACCGCAAAACCGATTGATGGTTCGTCTATCAGAGTTCATGCACCGCGTGATACAGGGCAGCGAGTCGCATATGTATCGTTGATTGAAAATCTGACCCTTGAGCCGGGTGAGTCATCAGCACGCATCGTGGTGAACTCACGCACCGGCACTGTGGTGATTGGCCAGTATGTGCGTGTGACGTCAGCTGCGGTAACACATGGCAGTCTGACCGTAACGATTACTGAAAAGCCAACCGTTAGTCAGCCCTCACCGTTGTCAGCAGGTGGTAGCACTGTGGTGGTGCCCACCTCTGAAATAGAGGTGGTGGAGGAAAACAGCAAAATGTTTTTGTTTGATCCTGGTATTTCATTAGGTGAGATCGTCCGTGCTGTGAATACTGTTGGCGCAGCACCGGGTGATTTGATTGCTATCCTTGAAGCGCTTAAAGAAGCTGGTGCGCTGCGGGCCGAGCTGGTGGTGATCTAACCATGACCTCGGCAGTCAATCCCAATGGTATCTATACCGATAACAGCTCCCTGATGGCGCTGAAGAGAATAGCGTCCAAAGATTCCTCTGCAGCGCTGGAGAAAACGGCTGAGCAATTCGAGTCCATGTTTATTCATATGATGATGAAGTCGATGCGTACTACTACCAGTGGTGAAGGGATTTTTGATAGTGATCAGAGTCAGTTTTATCAGGAGATGTTTGACCAACAGATATCCATAGATATGGCCAAGAAACGTCAGGTAGGAATTGCGGATATGTTGATCAGCCAGTTGGGTGGCCAGCAGGCGAAAGATCCGCAGGCAGCAGTCAAAGATGAAACTGACACCAAGCTAGAATTTGATCGTTTACGTCTGCACCGGCCAATTTCGCCTGTTGCAGTTGAAGCCTTTGCGCCATTAGAGGCTGCTAGTCAAGAGTCTATTAAGTATTTTGAATCGTCAAAAGATTTTGTCGAAAAACTCATGCCTATTGCTGAAAAGTACGCGGCTGAACTTGGGGTTGAGCCCAAAGTATTATTAGCGCAATCAGCGCTTGAGACAGGCTGGGGTAAGCATACTATTCGATATACAAATGATGTGCCGACCCACAATCTGTTTAATATCAAGGCAGATAGCCGTTGGGATGGGCCGAAGGCGGTTGTGCCGACTTTGGAATACGAAAAGGGTAAGTCGGTTCGACAGTATGCCGCTTTTCGTTCATACCCAACATTCGAGGCAAGTTTCAAGGATTACGTTGATTTTATTAAATCAGGAAAACGCTACCAGACGGCGCTGGAAAATGCAGCTGACAGTCACGCTTATGTGAATGCGCTGCATCAGGCTGGTTATGCAACTGACCCTCAGTACGCTAATAAAATTAACAAAATAATGTCCGGTGAGGTATTTGACCAGGCAACGCAAAAATTTAAGGCCTCGACCAAAGGGCCGATAATTTAAGTTAAGGGGAGCTGTATTTTTACAGCTTCGTGAGTTTTTTTGCATCGAGTGGAGCATTTGAAATGCCTAGCATGTTGGGAATCGGTGTAAGTGGTTTGCTGGCGTATCAGCGCTCCTTGCAGACGGTTAGTCATAATGTCGCCAATGCCAATACTGAGGGCTATAGTCGCCAGCGTGTTGAACTAGGTACGCAAACACCCAGCTTTCAGGGGGTCGGTTATGTTGGCACCGGTGTGCGCATGCAAAGTGTTGAGCGAGTCTATGATGGCTTTCTCGCTAACCAGGTTCGAACCTACACTTCAAGTGCAAGTCATGCTGATATTTTTGAAACTCACGCTAATTTTGTAGATGAAATGTTGGCAGATCCTGAAGTGGGTATGTCACCAGCTATTAATGGGTTTTTCGCAGAGTTACAGGATGTAGCCAATGACCCATCAGCGGTCCCTGCTCGTCAATCCATGTTTACTCATGCTGAAACCATGATTGACCGTTTTTCATATCTTAATCAACGCATGGAAGATATTCGCGGTCAGGTAAATCAGCAAATGGATAACGTTGTTGCGGAAGTTAATGGGCTGGCGGCTAGTATTGCTGAGTTTAATAAGAATATTTCCCTTGCGCCTGGCAATAATCCAGCGAATGATTTGCTTGATCAACGTGATGTTATGTTGAATAAACTTGCTGAAAAAATTTCAATTACAACTGTTGAACAGGACAATGGCGCTATAAATGTCTTTTTTGGTAAGGGGCAATTACTGGTTGTGAATTTTGACTCCAATCAGTTGAAGGTTGAGCGTAATGAGTTTGATGTGCGCGAGTTACAAGTCAGTCTTGAAAGAGGTGCTGGAAATTGGGACGATGTTTCGAATCAGATTTCAGGCGGTCATCTGGGTTCATTATTTGATTTTCGAGAGCAGGTATTAAATAACACTCAAAATTCACTTGGGGTTTTGAGTATAGGGATGGCTGACAGCTTTAATGCGCAACATAAGTTAGGCCAGGATTTGAACGGTGAACTAGGCAAAGATTTTTTTAATGTACCAGGTCTTGAAGTGTTGTCGAGCTCCGGGAATGATGTCAGTGCTCCATTCAGTGCCCAGGTTGCGTCATCAATGACTGATTCCGGCAAGCTGACCGGTGATGAGTATGTATTGAGTTATTCATCTGCAACGGGCTATTCGATTAAGAACCAGTCTAATGGTCTGATTGAAAATATCGGTGCGGCATTAAATTATGATCCTTCTTCCGGGTTACCTGCTGCAGGATTTCAAGACTATGGTTTTTCACTTTCGCTAGCAGGTGGTGCTCCCCAGGATGGTGATAAATTTTTGATCCGGCCGGGTCGTCGAGGTTCTCAGGATCTGAGCTTAAATATCACTACCCCTGCTGAGATCGCTGCCGCAGCCCCGGTTAGAACATCGGCAAATATTCTAAGTAATACGGGTAACGGCATTATTTCTCCGGGTGTCGTAACAGATACAGGAAATTTTCAGGCATCACCATTGCCACCTTTATCGAGTGATATTGTGATGCAATATGATGGTGCCAATATCAATGTCGTTTCGGGGCCGGCACCATGGAATGGTTTGTCATTTGCCTATAATGATAGCGCTGAGGTTACCGCGTTGCCCGGACTCAAGTTCACCATTAGCGGTACACTGGCTGTGGGGGATGAATTCACAATCGAGAGCAATACTAATGGTGTGGGTGATAATCGAAATGCCCTATTGTTGTCAGGCCTGCAAAATCAAACCTTGATGACGAATGGCACAGCGAGTTATATAGATTATTATGGTGGTGTGGTTGCTGATGTGGGAATAATAACTAATCAGGCGCAGCTAACTAACGGTGCTCAAACTAATTTGCTTACACAAGCAGTGGATGCAAGAGATTCCCTTTCAGGTGTCAATCTTGATGAAGAGGCGGCTAATCTGATCAAGTTTCAGCAGGCCTATCAAGCTGCTTCACAAGTGATTGTTGCATCAAATGAGATGTTTCAATCGTTGTTGTCTGCATTGAGGAGATAATAAGATATGCGTGTTTCAACTCAAATGATGCAGCGGATAGCTGTCGATGGTCTTCTTGAGCGGCAAAGCACGCTTAGTAGGACGCAGCAGCAACTGGCGACCGGTAAGCGTATTTTGTCGCCATCTGATGATCCAACCGGAACGACCCAGGCTTTGGCCTTTAAGCAGCAGCTTGTCCAAAACGAACAGTACAATAGCAATATCAATCAGCTTAAATCCAGGCTGGAAGCTGAGGAAAGTGTGCTAGAGGGTGTGGGCAACGCCCTTCTACGTGTGCGTGAGCTGGCTGAGCAAGGGGCAAACGATAACTATGACATACAGAGTCGGACAAATCTTGCTACGGAAGTGAGGCTGCTCCTGGATGAAGTGTTAGGTCTAGCTAATTCAAAGGATGGTCGTGGTGAGTATTTGTTTTCCGGCTATCAATCCAATACGGAACCCTTTGTCGATGGTGGTCTTGGTAACTATAGCTATCAAGGTGATCAGGCCCAACGGCGTATGCAAATCAGCCCTACTCGCGAGGTGGAATCATCGGATTCTGGTAGTGATATTTTTGAGAACCTGGATATCGTTGCCGGGGGCAAACAGAATGTATTCAAAACTATTTATGATCTTGCTACGGATCTAGAGGCTAACTCCACTGGTGGCAATATCCTGGCGGATCTTGATACCGCATTGGACAGCGTGTTCACGACGCGGGCGAAAGTGGGGGCTCGCATCAATGCTGTGGACGCGCAGGATCAGATAAATCTACAGTATGAAACGCAGACTAAAGCGGTGTTATCAGAAATTGAGGATCTTGATTATGCTGAAGCAGTTGGCCGCCTGAATGTGGAATTGGCGGGACTGCAAGCAGCGCAGCAATCATTTCAGCGCATACAAAATTTGTCTCTGTTTAATGCTCTTTAGCTAACTAAGCTATGAATAGCTGTCTGTGAAGTGGTTTTCATGAATGGGTGTTTATTGTCACTCAAACTGTTTTGAATAATCTATATGTGCCTGCTCAAAATCCTCTAGCCTGCCAACATCCATCCAATATTCACGTAATGGGAAGCTACCGACAGGTAGATTCTGATCCAGAAGCTTGTTAACCAGATCTGGCATGTCGAAGAATTGCTTGGCTGGTATCTGTTTGATGGCTTCGGGTTCGAGCACATAGATACCGGCATTGACGAAGCTGTACTGAATCGGTTTTTCCTTCAATTCCACAATACGGTGTTCATCGAGTTTTACTACACCATAGGGAACTTGCTGGCGATGTTCTCTAACACACATGGTGACAACATTCTTTTGCTGTTGGTGGAATGCCAGTAGGCGCACAAAATCTACTTTGGTCAGCAAGTCGCCGTTCATGATAAAAAACGGTGCATCTGGTTTTTCTGCTAGCAGGCTTAAGGCCCCAGCTGTGCCCATGCGTTGTTTTTCTTCGATATAGTCAATTTCAACATTCCAGCGTTCGCCATTGCCAAAGTGTTCGCGGATCATGTCGCCCTTGTAGTTTATGCACAGGCAGAAACGATGAAAACCTTGGGCAATAAAACTCTCAAGAATAGTTTCGAGAATGGGTTTGCTGCCTATTTCCAGTAATGGTTTCGGGGTGTCATCTGTGAGGGGTCTGAGGCGCGAACCCAAACCACCTGCCATCAATACAACCATGTTGTCACGTTGTGGTTCTTCTGGGGGAATAAGAATCGTAAGCTGTTTTACACACCCTTGGGCATCGAGCAGGGGCAGATGGCGTAACTCATGGCGTCGCATTGTTCGCTGCCAGGCGCTTGGATCTTCATCCACAAGACCTGTGACAGGCGTGGAATTCATAAACTCAGCAATTTCAGTTTCAAGGTTGTTGCCATGCAAAATGGCGCGGCGGATATCGCCGTCAGTCACGGTGCCTAGCAGATGGTCATTTTCATCAACCACCAGGGCGATTTGCATCGCGCCTTGATCAATGGCCTGCATCACCTCATGGATGGTTGCAGATGGGGCGACGGCAATTTTTTTCCAATCATGCATATCGGTTTCTTCTTGTCTTATTCAGAATGATTGACGCTAGGCGCGTTTTTCCTGTTTCAAACAGGAAGGCATTGTGTTTTACTTTTAATCGCAACGTAACAACCTGATTTTAGTGATAATGTTAAGCAGATGTCCAATGAACTTTTGTTATCTTCAATGCTCAGCTAGATCAATATGAAAATATGCAATAAAAAGGCCATGTTGATGTGTCTTAAGAGGCTTCTGGCATAAAACATGAATAGTAATCATGCAATGATTGTGGCTACCATTAAAAGTGTTTTAAGGAATGTTGAGCTCCCTGTATCACTACACGAGCCAAGCTTTGTTGGCAGAGAGTGGCTGTTGCTCAAGGATTGCCTTGATTCTGGTTATGTCTCTTCCGTGGGTGAGTATGTAGATCGCTTTGAGCAGCAGTTAGCGCAGTATTTAGGCGCAGAGCACGTAGTCGCCGTGGTTAATGGCACGGCAGCCCTGCATATAAGTTTGTTGCTTGCTGGTGTTAAACCGGGTGATGAGGTGATTGTGCCAACCTTGACCTTTGTCGCTACGGCCAATGCAGTGAGTTATTGTGGTGCTATTCCCCATTTTGCAGATTCTGAAGAGCGTACGCTTGGCCTGGCCCCGGCAAAACTGGGGCAATATTTTGCCGCTATTTTGCAGCCCGACGGTGACCAATGGTTGAACCGCAACACCGGCCGGCGAGTTGCCGCTATTGTGCCGATGCATACCTTTGGTCACCCCGTGGACATGGATGCGCTTAAAGCGGTTGCCGGGCAGTATGGCTTACCGGTGATCGAGGATGCCGCAGAATCATTGGGGAGTCGTTATAAAGGTCGCATGGCAGGAACCTTATCCAACTTGGCGGCTATTAGTTTTAACGGTAACAAGATTCTTACCACTGGTGGTGGTGGCGCAATCGTAACCAATGACAAGGTGCTGGCCGAGCGGGCCAAGCATTTAACCACAACAGCGAAGCTGCCGCATCGTTGGCAAATCAGCCATGATGAAGTCGGTTTTAATTACCGCATGCCCAACTTGAATGCTGCCTTAGGTTGTGCCCAGCTCGAGCAGCTTTCTGGTTTTATTGAGCAGAAAAGAAGCCTGGCCGAAATGTACAAAAAGGCATTTTCCACTGTGGCAGGTGTGGAGTGGTTTCAAGAGTCTGAGTTTGCCCGTAGTAATTATTGGTTAAATGCGTTGTTACTGGATGAAGAAAACCTGGAAAAGCGAAACGAGCTGCTTGAGGCGTTGAATAACGAAACTATCATGGCTCGTCCCGCCTGGACCTTAATGCATACCTTGCCCATGTATCAGGGCTGCCCGCGGATGGACTTGTCTGTGGCTGAAAACCTGGAACAACGTTTGATTTGTATCCCCAGTAGTCCATTTTTGGCCAGGGAGGATAGCAGTGCGTAAGGTGTGTGTAGTCTCCAGCAGCCGTGCAGACTATGGCCTGCTCTATTGGCCCATGCGGACTCTACAGCAGGACGAGGCGTTTGAATTGCAGGTGGTGGTGACTGGAACTCATCTCTCTCCCACACATGGTTTAACCATTAAACGTTTTATCGAGGATGGATTTAAAATTGCCGCCAAGGTTGACCTGGAGTTGAACGATGATTCCTCTGTTGCGGTGACAAAGTCTATCGGTAGAGGTTTGATCGGCTTTGCCGATGTTTTTGCCAGCCTAAAGCCTGACTTGCTGATGGTGTTGGGGGATCGCTATGAAATGTTGGCTGCAGTAGAGGCGGCACTCGTTGCCAGGATCCCGGTTGCGCATCTGTTTGGCGGTGATACTACTGAAGGGGCGTTTGATGAGTCTATTCGGCATGCCATCACCAAAATGTCTCATTTGCACTTTGTCAGCAACGAACTTTCTGCCCAGAGGGTACGGCAAATGGGAGAAAATCCCGAGCATATCTATAATGTTGGAGCTACAAGCATAGATAATATTTACTGCGCGCCCTGTATGAACCGGGATGAGTTTTTCTCGGCAATTGAGTTCAAGCCGCGTAGCTTTAATCTGTTAATTACCTTTCATCCCGTTACTCTTGGCTCTGTTTCCTCTGTTGACCAACTTCAGCAGTTGTTGGCTTCCCTGGATGCGTTAGGCGATGACGTTGGATTAATCTTTACGCAAGCCAATGCCGACACCGAGGGAGTACATTTGAATCAGGTGTTAAATGAATTTGTGGTGGTTCGGGATAACGCTCAGCTTTATGATGCATTGGGGCCCCTCTATGTGAGCGCGCTAAGGCATGTTGATTTGGTAGTGGGTAATTCATCGAGTGGTCTCTATGAAGCGCCTGCATTGGGCGTGCCTACAGTGAATATAGGTGATCGGCAAAAGGGGCGGTTACAGGGGGCGTCTGTTGTAAATTGTGTTGCCGAGCACAGGGCTATTCTTGAAGCTATGCAATCAGTCATTGGTAAACGATATGAAGGCGTCGATCATCCCTACGGAGATGGTCACAGTTCTGAAAAAATTGTCGCGGCATTAAAGTCTATTTCTGATTTTCAGGCGTTATTGCAAAAACATTTTTTTATGGTGACGGAACAATGATGGGAAATAGCGTTTATGTGATTGCCGAGGCGGGGGTAAATCACAATGGCTCATTGGATATGGCACTAAAGCTGGTGGATGCAGCTAAACAGGCCGGCGCCGATGCGGTCAAGTTTCAAAGCTTTAAGACGGACCAACTGGTAAGTCGTTCAGCGCAAAAGGCTGACTATCAGAAGGCTCAGACTGCTCCGGCTGAGAGCCAGCATGAGATGTTGCGCCGTCTTGAATTGACTGAGGAAGCTCATCAACGCCTGATTGATCATTGTCGTGATATTAATATCGATTTTCTCTCTTCGCCGTTTGACCTTCAGAGTTTAGTCATGCTGATTGAACGCTTTGACCTGCCTTTGCTAAAACTGGGTTCTGGCGAGTTGACGAATGCGCCTCTGTTGTTGGCTGTCGCGCAGAGCAATAGGCCGCTGATACTGTCGACGGGCATGGCGACCTTAGACGAGGTAAAAGAGGCGCTTGGTGTTTTGGCGTTTGGTTATATGAATCTGCAAGGGGTTCCCAGTCAGGGACTTTTTGGTGAGGCCTATGAATCTGCAACAGGGCAGATTTTGTTACGTAAAAAAGTAACGCTGTTGCACTGCACAACCGAATATCCAGCGCCATATGCAGATGTCAATCTAAAGGCCATGGATAGCCTCACGAACGAGTTTGGCTTGCCTGTGGGTTATAGCGATCACTCAGAGGGACGGGCAATCACGCTGGCGGCTGTTGCCAGGGGCGCATGTGTGATCGAAAAACATTTCACCTTGGATCGCAGCCTGCCCGGCCCAGATCATAAGGCCTCGCTTGAACCCGATGGCCTAAAATTGATGGTGGAGGAGATTCGTCAGATAGAGGCCGGTTTAGGTGATGGTGTGAAGCGACTCATGCCTTCGGAGGTTAAAAATAGAGAAGTGGCAAGAAAGAGTCTCGTTACCAGTATGCCGGTTAAAAAGGGAGAAGTTTTCAGCGAAGCCAATCTGGTGGTTAAAAGGCCGGGGCATGGCGTTGCCCCAATCCATTATTGGCAATGGCTGGGACGTGCGGCCGAACGCGATTATGAGGCCGATGAGGTGATTGTCGAATGAGCCGCCCGGTTATTTTGTTAGGTGCGGGTGGGCATGCCAGGGTGTTGCTCGATGCCTTGCGCTGCTGCGGGATTGAGGTGCTTGGTTTTGTCGGGCCAGATTTGTCACCTGCTGAGTTGGATGTTGAGTATTTGGGTGGCGATGATTGTATCCAGGCATTTTCTGTCGATGAGGTCGCACTGGTGAATGGCGTTGGCAATATTGGCGGTAGACAACGGTTATTTGACGCTTTTAAGAACCAGGGCTATCGCTTTGCCCAGGTGATTCATCCGTCAGCGATCATATCCAAGGGCGCTAATCTGGGGGAAGGAGTGCAGCTGATGGCTGGAACCGTTATCCAGACAGGGGTTAGCGTTAGTGAAAACGCCATTATTAATACCCGTGCCAGTGTTGACCACGATTGTTGTATCGGCGCGCACTCTCATATTGCGGTTGGCGCAGTTCTTGCTGGAGATATAAAGGTAGGCAAAAGTGTGCTGGTTGGTGCCGGAAGTACGGTTATTCAAGGGCTAGGCATTGGCGATGGTAGTGTCGTCGGTGCCGGAGCAACGGTGATTGGCGATGTTGCGCTTGGCAAAACGGTGGTCGGTGTGCCCGCCAAGGAATTGTAGAAGGAGTTGTTTATGAGTGACTTTTTAAAAGGCAACTATGATCTGGATGAAAAGATTGTAGATGATGCGGACGAAACCAATAGCGCTAAAGATGAGTTTAAAAAGAAGGCTTTAAATTCCATCGGTGGCAGCATGGTGTTTGTCGAGCGGGAACAATATGTATGGGATGGCGACACAGAGGATGAGTAAATAATCGTTGCAAATAATACCTATGGAGACATAAACACAAATGGATTTTGATGGTTTAGTAAAGGGTATTGCTGATATAGGCTACGACTGGCACAAGCAGCGAATTGTGCAAAACTCTTCAGATAATGTGCCTTACATAAATAAAACGGTGAAGGCATTAGAGGCCCCTGACGCAGATAAGGCCAATAGCGCCATCGTCATCAGCGCGGGCCCAAGTCTGCATTACAACGATAGCCTCAGCGTTCTTGCATCCTCTGATTACAAAGGAACAATCATCGCCATCGATGGTTCCTACGTGAAATGTCTCAAAGCAGGCATCATTCCTGATTATGTCATTACCCTGGACCCGCACCCAACCCGCATTGTTAGATGGTTTGGCGATCCTGACTTTGAAAAAAATATGGAAGGCGATGATTATTTTTCGCGCCAGGATCTGGATATTGATTTCAGGGAAAACAGCCTGCGCCAGAACCGGGAAAACATTGCCCTTGTGGATGAATATGCAAGCCGTTCCAAGTTGATCATTGCCTCAACTGCACCGACTAATTTGGTACACCGGGCCAAAGCTGCCGGTTTTGACATGTATTGGTGGTTGCCGCTGGTTGATGATCCCAACAGCGAAGGCAGCCTGACACGGCAAATGTACAAACTTACTAAACTGCCCGCCATTAATACCGGCGGTAATGTAGGCACAGCCGCCTGGGTATTCGCCCAGTTCTGGTTAAAGATAAAAAATATTGCCGTGGTGGGGATGGACCTTGGTTACAGGCAAGACCTGCCCTATCACATGACGCAAGGTTATCCCGAGTTGGTTCAAATGCTGGGTGAAGAGAATGTGACCAGTGAGCTTTTTCCCGTGATTGAAAACCCTGATTCAGGCGAAACTTACTACACTGACCCCACCTATTTCTGGTATCGAAAAAACACCCTGGATCTAATCGCCAACTCAGGAGCAACACTTTACAACTGCACCGGTGGTGGCATCTTGTTTGGTGACGGTGTGAGACAAATAGGTCTACAGGAGTTTTTATCAGACTATGGCTAAGATCCTATTCATCAATCCGGTGGTGCGCGAAGAGGATGTGCCTCGCCACATTCCATATGGAATCGCCTTGTTGGCGGCGATTGCCCGGGATGATGGCCATCAGGTTCAGGTCTACGATGCCAATGCCTGGCGCAAAGGTTTTGATGTGGTGCAGCAAGTGCTTGCCGCAGATAACTGGGACGTGGTTGCCATTGGTGGTTTGACGACGACATATAACTTTATTAAAGAGGTGTGTCGGTTGGCTGGCATACACGCTAAAGATAGTCTGTTGATGGCTGGTGGTGGTTTTCTCACCAGTATGCCGCGCGAGATCATGACCTGGTTGCCAGAGATTGATCTAGGGGTTATCGGTGAGGCCTTTGTCACCTTTCCTGAAGTGTTAAAAAAGATCGATCAAGGCGATTTGGACTGGAGTGAAACCCTGGGTGTTGTTTATCGAAATGAAGATAACAAGGTCATCCTTAATAAAGAACGGCCAAATATAAACGATCTGGATACCATCCCCTGGCCAGCCTGGGATTTTTTTCCACTGGAAGATGTTTATTTTAAAAACTCATCATCATTGTTTAGCGAAGAGGCCTATTACGCCAAAAGACGCATCGATATAAACGGTAGTTTTGGCTGTAATCTCATTTGTCGTTACTGTTGGCATCTCGGCACCACAGGTGACATGGTGGTCAAACCTGATGCAGACGGTGATAACGATGTCGCCTTTACCTATGGGCGCAATATTCGTTATCACTCGCCAGACTATATTATTGAGATGGTCAAACATCTCAAGGCGGAGTACCAGATTGACTACGTCAATTTTCTCGATGAAAACCTGATGACCATGGATGTCTACAGCAAGCGCACATGGTTAAAGGAGTTGTGTGAAAAATGGATAGAGGCCGGTCTACAACCCGATTGTCGTCGTCTGGGTGTGCCATTTGAAGAGGTCGAGAACAATGGTGTTTTCTGGAGTGGCACAAGCCACGCATCGCTACATACGCCAGAAATATTAAAGCTGATGTACAAGGCTGGCTGCACACATCTAGTTTATGGATTGGAATCCTTCGATAAAAAAGTATTGAAGAATCTGGGCAAAGGTTCGACCCCTAAAAGAAATGAAGAGAGTGTTGCCGTATGCATGGCGTCGGGCATTAAACCAATTCCGAATATCATCATTGGCTTTCCAGAAGAGAGTTTTGATAGTGTTCGGGCGACGATCACGTCGTTACTCAAACTGGGCATCCACGCCAAACCACACTTTGCTACCGCTTACCCTGGTTCAGAGTGGTATTACCTCTACAAAGATTCTATTGCTGAGCAATATGGCGGTGATCTAGAAAAATATGTGATGGATCTGGGTGATGCCACTAAAATTACCGCCACTATTTCACACAAGTTTTCCGGCATGGATTTACTCGGTCTTCAAGAAATTGTGGCTCAAAGAGATCTACGCCTGCTTGATTTGGCAGAGCGACACTGGGGGCGGTCTGATGAGGCAATTGATCCCATTGCCAAACCACAGGTCAGCCATAACATTATTCAGAATAAGACCAAAACTCCACTTCAAAAATAAAAACCAGCTTAGGGAACGAGGCAATGCAAAAGTATCAATCAAAACGGACTTTGGTTAGCCAGGCGGCGTTTCTGGATAAATTTGGAACACAGCCAAACAGTTCGGATACAAAATATGGTTTGCCAAATGAAGTCCTGTTTTGTAAAAAATGCGTAATCTCAAACCAACGGCCTAATTCTGCCGTTGAATTTAAGCATACCTCTAATACAAAAAAAGCCACCATTGGCTTTGATGAAGAAGGGGTGTGCGATGCCTGTCGTCAGGCTGAAAGAAAAACTGAGGAGATCAATTGGCAGGAAAGAGAGCTGGAGCTGAGAGAGCTGTGTGATCGCTATCGAAAAGACGATGGTTCTTACGATTGCTTAGTGCCTGGATCAGGCGGTAAAGACAGCTTCTATGCTGCGCACATGTTGAAGTACAAATTTGGTATGAATCCCTTAACCGTCACCTGGGCTCCTCATATCTATACTGATTGGGGTTGGAAAAATATGCAGGCCTGGATTCATGCTGGTTTTGATAACTACCTGCTAACGCCCAATGGACGTATGCATAGGTTAATCACACGACTGGCTGTCGAAAACCTGTTTCACCCTTTTCAGCCATTTATTTTTGGGCAGAAATCTTATGCGCCCAAAATGGCAGCTCTATTTGATATACCGCTAGTATTTTATGGCGAGAACGAAGCGGAGTATGGAAATCCAGTTAACGATAATGATAATGCCAAACGTAGTTGGGAATACTTTACCGGCGCTGACCCATCAGAAATCTATCTTGGCGGTACTTCCATCCGCGATCTAAAAGAGAGTTTTGGCGTTAAGGCTGTTGACCTAGACCCTTATCTTCCTGCTGACCCCGATCTCATCAGTAAGAAAAATATCGATGTACGTTATCTTGGTTACTATCTGCAATGGCATCCACAAGGGGCTTATTATTACGCAGTGGAAAATGGCGACTTCCAGCCATCACCTGAACGCACACCAGGTACCTATAGCAAATATAATGGTATCGACGACAAGATGGATGATTTCCACTACTACACAACATACATCAAGTTCGGTATTGGCCGCGCTACCTATGATGCTGCCCAGGAGACTCGTAACGAAGAAATTACCAGAGAGGAAGGCGTGGCCTTGGTTAGAAAATACGATGGTGAATTTCCTGAACGTTTTGCCGATGAGGTTTTTCGTTACTTAAGTATTCCCGAAAAAGAGTTTCCTATTGCTAGTCAGATGTTTGAACAGCCAAATGTGGACCGGAACTATTTTGATGCGCTGGCTGATACATTTCGTTCGCCCCATTTGTGGAGCCATGACAATGGCAAATGGCTGTTGAGAAAATCTGTTTTTAGCGAGTAGTTAATTTTTTCATGAGAAATATACGGCTTATTGCTCGCTTGGATGTTAAGGCTCCGAATCTGGTCAAGGGTATTCAGATGGAGGGGCTACGCAAGTTTGGTGATCCTTACAAATTTGCCAAGCGTTATTACGAAGAAGGCATTGATGAGATTCTTTATGTTGACATTGTTGCCAGCCTCTATGAACGAAACAGCCTGCTTGATCTGATTGAACAGACTACGCAGGATATATTTGTGCCTATTACGGTGGGTGGTGGCTTACGCAGTATTGATGATGTTGCCGCGGCCCTGAGGGCAGGGGCGGACAAGGTCGCAATCAATACTGCTGCGATCAAAAACCCACCGCTAATTTCTGAAGTCTCGCAACGTTTTGGCTCTCAGTGCATGGTGCTTTCTATTCAGGCCAAACGAAAAGAAATCGGTGGTTGGGAGGCCTATTACGATTGTGGTCGTGAACATAGTGGACTGGATGTGGTTGAGTGGGCGGTTCGCGGTGAAGAACTGGGGGCGGGTGAAATACTTTTGACCTCGGTTGATCGTGAGGGAACGGCCAAAGGAATGGATCTGAAATTGATCAAGGCGGTTAGTGATGCGGTTTCAATTCCGGTCATTGCCTGTGGTGGCATGGGACAACTCGAACACTTTTCTGAAGCAGTGAATGAAGGAGGGGTAGATGCCATTGCCATGGCACACGTGCTTCATTACGGCCATTTATCCGTCGATGAAATTCGTGGTTATGCCGTGCAACAACAGATCCCTGTACGTCTTCGTGGAGCCAAAGCATGAGCTCGCGCGTAGTGCTAATTAACTACGGTATGGGCAACTTGCTCAGTGTCCAGCGTGGACTGGAAGCGTGTGGTGCAGAGGTTGAGATTAGTGCTGACCCTGAAACCATAGCTCAGGCAGATCGCCTGGTGCTGCCTGGTGTTGGTGCTTTTGAGTCGGGGATGAATGAATTAAAGTCTCGCGATTTGGTTGATGCTATCAATGAGTTTGTTGCAACTAATCGACCTTTGTTAGGCATTTGCCTTGGTATGCAGATGTTGTTAACTGAAAGCGATGAGTTTGGTTGTCACCAGGGCTTGAACCTGATTCCTGGCCGGGTGGTGAAAATTCCCGACAATGGTAACGGTACAGCTAAACTGCGAAAGATTCCTCATATCGGATGGAGTGCCCTTAAATATCCTAAGGGTAGGACAGAGTGGTCTGGTAGTTTGCTGGAAAATACCAACGAAGGTGAATATTTCTACTTCGTTCATTCTTACATGGCTGTAGCCGAAAATTATCAAGATGTGTTGGCTGAGTGTGATTACAGTGGTGTTCGTATCGCAGCAGCTGTATGTAAACAGAATGTGATGGGAACTCAGTTCCATCCAGAAAAGAGTGCTGATGTTGGGCTTAGAATTCTGAGCACATTTCTGGCGCTATAAAAACTATTGATGGGGACGTTGGCGATGGAAAAGCATGGCAAAATATTGGCGATCATTGCCGCCCGAGGTGGATCAAAGGGCTTGCCGCAAAAAAACATTCTTGATTGTGCCGGTAAACCGCTGATTGCCTGGACGATTGAAGCGGCACTTGAATCGACACATGTTGATAGTGTCTTGGTCAACACAGATTGTCAGGAAATTGCAGATGCTGCTTTTCAGTATGGTGCCTGGGTGCCTTTTTTAAGGTCAGCACAGCTGGCTGAGGATGAGTCGAGCATTATTGATGTGATCAAAGATGTGCTTGTGCGCGTGAGCGAATTATCACATCAATTTGATTATGTCTTGTTATTGCAGCCTACCTCTCCCCTGCGTACAGCCAGGCATATTGATGAGGCCGTTGAAAAATATTTTTCGACCAGGACCAGCGACGAAGATACGCTGATCTCAGTTACGAAGGTAGACAGTAAGGCGCTTTGGGTGTTGGGTGAAGATAGTGATAGCGGTTATATCTTTAATCACTTTGATGTCAATCTTTCAGACAATTCGAGGCGACAGGCACTGCCTGACTGTTATGTGCCTAATGGTGCTATTTATCTGGCCAAGGTTGATGGTTTTAATGGTTTTTATGGCAAGCAAACTCGCTCGTATCTTATGGATGAAATTTCTTCGTTGGACATTGACTACCAGGAGGATCTTGACCGGGCGGATGACTATCTTTGTAATGGGCCAAGAGCAAAAAAGAGCTAAGGATAAATCACCTAGCTGTTAAGTGTTGTAGATATTGGCCTTATAACTGCGCAGATTATCCGGATTGCTGAACCACTCAATGGTTTTAGTCAGTCCGTGTCTTAAACCCTCTACACCGGCGAATTCAGGGCTCCAACCAAGCAGTTCTTTTGCCTTTCTGTTATCTGCGTATAAGCGTTCAACTTCGCTGTTTTTGGGGCGGGTTCTTTGTTCTTCTGTCTCTATGGTGATCTCTTGCTTCATCAGTTCTGCAATCAAGGCAACGCTATCACCAATCGATATTTCAAAATGACTGCCAAGGTTAATTACTTCCCCCAGCGATTTATCAGAGTCTGCTACCGCAATGAATCCGCTAACCGTATCGGCCACATAGTTGAAATCCCGTGTCGGGCTTAGAGAGCCAAGTTTAATTGTATTGTTGCCATTGGCGATCTGAGTGATCACTGTTGGAATGACGGCACGTGCCGATTGACGCGGGCCATAGGTATTAAATGGCCTAACGATTGCAACAGGCGTTTCAAAAGAGTTGTAAAACGAAAAGGCAATCTGGTCGGCCCCGATCTTTGTGGCTGAATAAGGTGATTGTCCCTGCAATGGGTGTTCTTCAGTAATGGGGATGAACTGGGCGGTACCATAGACTTCGCTGGTTGATGTATGGACAAATTTTTCTACCCCTAGGTCTCTAGCTGCCTGTAACAGGTTTAATGTGCCGCGGATATTGGTGTCAACATAACTATCAGGCGAGTGGTAGGAGTAGGGAATGCCGATTAAGGCTGCTAGATGTAATACCACATCACAATCTTTCATGGCTGTTCGTACGCCGTGCGGGTCGCGGATATCGCCGGCAAAGACATCTAGTTCACTTTTGATGTCTTCTGGTAATTGATCCAGCCAGCCCCAGTGTCCAAAAGAGTTGTAATAGACAAAGGCGCGTACGTCATGGCCGCGACGGATTAATTCCTCGGTGAGGTGTGAGCCTATAAAACCATCGGCGCCAGTGATAAGGATTTTTTTGTTGTGAAGATTCATTAGTTGATTGTTTTTGACTGATTTAATGACTCTAACATAGCTTTGGCGGTTTGATTATCAGCGTCTTTGCTGAGAATGTAGTTCATAGCCCACTCGACTCCGTCTGTAGATCCGTGTTGATAATATATTTGTCCCAGTTTCATTACGCTGTTCAGATCGTCAGGATTGTCCAATAGGTAGTCAGTGTAAATTTCGACTGCATTGTTGACATCGCCTGTTACGTTAAGCATCTCTGCATACATCGCTGTGTATGTTGAGCTAATGTCGGAAAGAGTTTTTAGCACCTCTAATATAGAATCAAAATCTTGCTTGTTTGAATGAAGCTTGAATAATCGCTGTAGGGCATCTATCTCTGCAGGACCTTTTGCTTCTTGATAGTTTTTAATGGCTAATTCTGTATTGTCACGCAGTTCGGCAAGGTAACCACGCACTAAGTGGTTAAGTTGCGTCGCTTGTTCGGTATCATTGTGTTCTTCCAGACTTGCTTCCAGGCCGATTAAACCTTCTTCATCATTATGTTGAAAATACTCTCTGGCCCTGGCATTTAAGCCTTCTAGCCTGGCCTCCCATTCGATAGTTTTAATATATTCCTTGCCATGTTTTTCTATTGAATCATCAAAGCTGTCCAGGAATGTGTCTAGGGCTTGTTTCTGTGTTTCGGGTAACTGGCTGATGTAGTCTTTATGGCGCTGAGCCCATAGCCTGGCTCGCCCGGGTTGGTCGTCTTGACGCCACTGCTTAATTATAATTTCTATGTTGGGATATGGTTTTTCTTCTTCCAAGCGAGATAGTGTACGGCTGCGGGCCTGTTGCAAATGATCGATGAGTTCTTTGGCTGTATCCAACAAGGAGAGAAAATAATACTTGGTATTTTCTTTGAGATCCTTTTCGTTCTGATTCTCTTTACTTTGTTCGTGTTTATTAAGGGTGAAAACCAGGCGTCGTAAACCAAAAAGTTTGATGAGTTTAATCGTGTCAGCATATTTCTCTTCAAGTTTTTTTTCAATGCTGTTTAGTTTTGCATTGCTGGTGAAACTGGCACCTTTTTTATGTTTGTTGAACAGCTTGCTGTTATGGCTCAAGGCTTCTACGCAAAGTCCTTTAACTGTTCTTAATTCCGCCAATATGCGATCTACTTCGCCCAGAACTTCTTCGTAATGAAGGACTCGGATTTTATCATCGTCAGTGGGTAAACAGTCGTCTATGATTTCAACAGCAGGTTTCTCAAGAGGTTCAATCTCAATTTCATCCAAGCAGATGTGTTCTACATTTTCCAGTTCCATGGAATCCGGTGACGGGTTGATAACCCGGCAGCCTCGGTCAACAGCTGCTGTTGCCTGAGACGCTACACTTTGTGCCGAATTTAGAAGGTCGTTACGAGTATGCGCCATCTTGCCACTGTTGGTTTTTACTTGAGTATCGCCAGACATTGGGCAAGAGCCTTTTGCATGTTCAGCTGAGCCTTTTGAATGAGTGTGCCCAGAATGGCTAAAGCAAAAATCGACTCCCCCTAAAATAATTTGACTAGCGCCTGCCTCAACAGCAATGGCGAAGGCAGAGTTGGTGACGGTGCCACCTGCGGCTGCCGGTATATTTTCTGGATTTAGGGGGCTTGGCCAGGGATATCGCGGCCCTGAAAAAACTTTTTTGCCTCCCCAGCTTGATAACAGAATTGAGTTTACATGGTACTCATTTGCCAGCAGGGTGCCATCCTCAAATTCATACATTTCCATATTGAGATATACAGTCATGTTGTAGGGGTCGACAGCTACGCAGATGTCGGGTTGTATGTCAGCTTCGATCAGGGATTTACTGATGCGGGCAACGGCAATGACTAGCAGATTTTTTCGGTTTTTCTGTACCCAGGGTAAAAGTTCGTTCAGCGATGGCCCACCAGCCAGAATGACAGCTGTTTTGCCCTGAAAGGTATTTTTCAGGCAAATTTGCGGAACCTGATTTTCCGTCAAATTCCGTAACTGCTGAATGGTAAAAGGGATGTTGTTAAGGCCAATGATGTAGCTCTGTTTAATGAGCCCAAACTGTTCATTCAATTGTCGCCAGAAAGGATGGTATTGGCCGTAATGGCCGTGAACCACGCCCAATGAACGGATAAGGACAAAGCGATCATGGAGGGCGTAGTTTTGCATGTCCATTTTTTCAGTGGCCAGTTCCTGCCAATTTTCCAAGGTGGAGGTGGCAATGTTTTCTTCAGGTGCATTCATCTCTACCAAGAGCTCAAGTATCTGGGGCAACTCTACGAACAGATAACGGCTACCTTTTGGCGCGCCCTGGGCCTTGATGTACTGGTAGAGCAGGCCGCTGTCTGTTCCGGCAATAACGTAAAAAGTATCTTCCTTGAAAATACTCTCGCCAAAATAGGTTCGAAACACGGTGCTGGCATCATTATTTTGAAATGCGCTGCGATTGATGGCAAACAGGCAGTGCTCACCAAATGCATTGCTAATAACGCCACCCAGTTCAGGCTGTGTAGAAAGATTGCTATCGGTCAAGAGTCTGTCTCCGCTGTCAAAATAGTGACTATTCACGTGATGAAGCATTTTTCATGCCATTTTAAGTGGGTTGAGGCTTTGTGTTTTTGCTGGTGGGATATTTTTATTTACCGCTTTGAAACTCAAAAAATTAATTCGCTAAAGCTCTAAAGTTTTGATCATACATACCGAGTAACATAACTGGAGCGGTAAATATCTCAATATTTCGTAAGATATATCCGCTAATAACAAGCCACCCCCAGACAAGGGCAGTATCGTCGATTTAGCGGGGTAATAAGTTTAGGAGTTGAACTATGGCTGCAAGTGTAATTAACACCAATGTAATGTCTTTGAACGCCCAGCGTAATTTGAATAAAAATTCGCTGAGTCTGGCGACCTCCGTTGAGCGTCTCTCTTCCGGTCTGCGTGTCAATAGTGCAAAAGATGATGCTGCCGGTCTGGCAGTGGGTATGAAACTAGAGACCAGTGTTCGCTCACTGAGTGTGCAGATCCGAAATGAGGCGGATAATATTTCTGCTGCACAAACCACTGACGCGGCTCTTGGTGTGGCGACGGATATGCTGCAGCGTATGGGTGAGCTGGCAGTTCAGGCACAAGGCGAGAACGGTTCTACAGAGGTGGCCAAGATTGCTGTGGAATATGCGGCCTTATATACCGCAGTTGGTACTGCCGGAGGAACGCAGCCTTCTGTTGCGGCGCTTACCTCGGCAAATGCGGTTTCAGCGGCAGGTGCAGCATCAACCGCGATTGGAGCCGTTGCGAGCACACGAGCTGGCTTGGGTGCAGCAATGTCTGTGGGTGAATTTACGATTCAACGTCTAGAGGCGCGCCGCGAGAGTGATTCGGCTGCGCGTAGTCGTATCATGGATGCGGATTTTGCCGCAGAGACCGCCAATCTGACTCGCGGCCAGATCCTGCAACAGGCAGGTACAGCGATGGTGGCTCAGGCCAACCAGATTCCGAATAATGTGCTGTCTCTCTTGGGATAACAGCCGCTCGGAAATGGCCTGGTATTTAAGTTTTTCTGTGGCAGGTCGATAGAATCACTAGGAGCGGTAAATATTTCTAAACAGAGATATATCCGCTAAAAACAAGCCACCCCAGACCCGGTCAGTATCTGCCGAGTCAGCGGGGTAAGAAGTAGGAGTTAGCACAATGGCTGCAAGTGTAATCAATACCAATGTAATGTCTTTGAACGCCCAGCGTAATCTGAATAAAAACTCGCTGAGTCTAGCAACCTCAATTGAACGTCTCTCTTCCGGGCTGCGTGTTAATAGTGCCAAAGATGATGCGGCCGGTCTGGCCGTGGGCATGAAGCTGGAAACCAGTGTTCGCTCGTTGAGTGTACAGATCCGAAATGAAGCGGATAATATTTCTAATGCTCAAACCAATGATGCTGCCCTCGGCGTAGTAACCGATATGTTGCAGCGTATGGGTGAGTTGGCCGTTCAGGCGCAAGGTGAGAATGGCTCTACTGAAGTGGCCAAGATTGCTGTGGAATATGCGGCCTTAAAGAACGCAATTTCAACGACCGTTGGGGGTGCTACTCATAACCCTACTGTATCTGCACTTACCTCAGCGACTGCGGTTGCAGCAGCAGGTGCGGTATCTACAGCGTTGGGCGGCGTTGCCACTAGTCGAGCAGCCCTGGGTGCGGCTATGTCTGTGGGTGAATTTACGATTCAACGCTTAGAGGCACGTCGTGAGAGTGATTCGGCCGCGCGTAGTCGCATCATGGATGCGGATTTTGCCATGGAGACCGCTAACCTGACCCGCGGCCAGATCCTGCAACAGGCGGGTACAGCGATGGTGGCTCAGGCCAACCAGATTCCAAATAATGTGCTGTCTCTCTTGGGATAACAGTCGCTCGGAAATGGCCTGGTATTTAAGTTTCTCAGTGGCAGGCCGATAGAATCAGTAGGAGCGGTAAATATTTCTAAATAGAGGTATATCCGCTGAAAACAAGCCACCCCAGACTCGGTCAGCATCTGTCGAGTCAGCGGGGTAAGGAGCAGGAGTTAGCACAATGGCTGCAAGTGTAATTAACACCAATGTAATGTCTTTGAACGCTCAGCGTAATCTGAATAAAAACTCACTGAGCCTAGCGACCTCGATTGAACGTCTCTCTTCCGGTCTGCGTGTTAATAGTGCCAAAGATGATGCTGCTGGTCTGGCCGTGGGCATGAAGCTGGAAACCAGTGTTCGCTCGTTGAGTGTGCAGATTCGCAATGAGGCGGATAATATTTCTACGGCACAAACCAATGATGCGGCACTGGGTGTGGTGACGGATATGCTGCAACGTATGGGCGAGCTGGCCGTTCAGGCGCAAGGTACCAACGGAGCTAGTGAGGTGGCCAAGATTGCTGTGGAATACGCCGCCTTAAAGGGCGCAGTTTCAAATGCGGGGGGTACTGTACCTGCTATTGCAGCGCTTTCTGCGGGTAGTACGACCGCACAAACAATAGCAGATTCAGTTTCAGCCGCACAGGCAGTAAGTACTGCGCTGGGTGCTACTGCGACCAGTCGAGCCGCCTTGGGTGCGGCCATGTCTGTGGGTGAGTTTACTATTCAACGCTTAGAGGCGCGTCGTGAGAGTGATTCGGCCGCCCGTAGCCGCATCATGGATGCCGACTTTGCCATGGAGACCGCCAACCTGACCCGCGGCCAGATCCTGCAACAGGCGGGTACGGCGATGGTGGCTCAGGCTAACCAGATTCCGAATAATGTGCTGTCTCTCTTGGGATAACACAAAGCACAAACTAACGCTATGGATAGCGAGGGTACGCTAAGGACAGCCTGAAGTAGGAGCGGTAAATGTTTCTAAACAGAGATATATCCGCTAAATGCAATTTACCATCGCAATGGCCCGCGTAATAAGGTCGCGCCAGCGAGGGTAAACTTTAGGAGTTAGCACTATGGCTGCAAGTGTAATCAATACCAATGTAATGTCTTTGAACGCTCAGCGTAATCTGAATAAAAATTCGCTGAGTCTAGCAACCTCGATTGAACGTCTCTCTTCCGGTCTGCGTGTTAATAGCGCCAAAGATGATGCGGCCGGTCTGGCCGTGGGCATGAAGCTGGAAACCAGTGTTCGCTCGCTGAGTGTGCAGATTCGAAATGAGGCGGATAATATTTCTGCTGCACAAACCAATGATGCGGCACTGGGTGTGGTGACAGATATGCTGCAACGTATGGGCGAGCTGGCCGTTCAGGCACAAGGCGAGAACGGTTCTACTGAGGTGGCCAAGATTGCTGTGGAATATGCGGCATTAGGTACTGCGGTGACTGCCGCAGGCGGAACGGCACCTTCTGTTGCTGCACTTACCTCTGCTAGTGCGGTAGCTGCTGCTGGTGCAGTAAGCAATGCGCTGGGTTCAACTGCGACCAGTCGAGCCGCCTTGGGTGCGGCCATGTCTGTGGGTGAGTTCACTATTCAACGCTTAGAGGCGCGTCGCGAAAGTGACTCGGCTGCGCGTAGTCGCATCATGGATGCGGATTTTGCCATGGAGACCGCCAACCTGACCCGTGGCCAGATCCTGCAACAGGCGGGCACAGCGATGGTGGCTCAGGCCAACCAGATTCCAAATAACGTGTTGTCTCTATTGGGATAACACAAACAAACGCTATGGATAGCGAGGGTATGCTAAGGACAGCCTGAAGCAGGAGCGGTAAATATTTCTAAACAGAGATATATCCGCTAAATGTAATTTGCCATCGCCACGGCCTGCGTAATTAGATCGCGCCAGCGGGGGTAAACTTTAGGAGTTTGAATCATGGCTGCAAGTGTAATCAATACCAATGTAATGTCTTTGAACGCCCAGCGTAATCTGAATAAAAACTCGCTGAGTCTAGCAACCTCAATTGAACGTCTCTCTTCCGGGCTGCGTGTTAATAGCGCCAAAGATGATGCGGCCGGTCTGGCCGTGGGCATGAAGCTGGAAACCAGTGTTCGCTCGTTGAGTGTACAGATCCGAAATGAAGCGGATAATATTTCTACGGCACAAACTAATGATGCGGCCTTGGGTGTGGTGACAGATATGCTGCAGCGTATGAGTGAGTTGGCCGTTCAGGCGCAAGGTGAGAATGGCTCTACTGAAGTGGCCAAGATTGCTGTGGAATATGCGGCCTTAAAGAACGCTATTTCTACGACCGTTGGGGGTACTACTCATAACCCTACTGTTTCTGCACTTACCTCAGCGAATGCGGCATCAGCGGCAGGTGCAGTTTCTACAGCGTTGGGTGGCGTTGCCACTAGTCGAGCAGGCTTGGGTGCGGCCATGTCTGTAGGTGAATTTACGATTCAACGCCTTGAAGCGCGTCGCGAAAGTGATTCGGCTGCGCGTAGTCGCATCATGGATGCAGATTTTGCCATGGAGACCGCCAACCTGACCCGCGGCCAGATCCTGCAACAGGCAGGTACAGCGATGGTGGCTCAGGCCAACCAGATTCCGAATAATGTGCTGTCTCTCTTGGGATAACAGTCGCTCGGAAATGGCCTGGTATTTAAGTTTCTCAGTGGCAGGCCGATAGAATCAGTAGGAGCGGTAAATATTTCTAAATAGAGGTATATCCACTGAAAACAAGCCACCCCAGACCCAGTCAGCATCTGTCGAGTCAGCGGGGTAAGAAGTAGGAGTTAGCACAATGGCTGCAAGTGTAATCAATACCAATGTAATGTCTTTGAACGCTCA
>Ga0316204_10002515_pt1 | contig 41080 bp, 30 predicted proteins | sample 6monrhotite_MG_2_FD_205661 | JGI IMG/M metagenome (GOLD analysis project Ga0316204, IMG submission 205661) | Microbial mat bacterial communities from mineral coupon in-situ incubated in ocean water Damariscotta River, Maine, United States -... | ecosystem: Environmental > Aquatic > Marine >...
AGGAAGTCGTCCAGGTTGATCAGGATCGGAAAGTCGAACGTGTGCGGACCGACCGTGGCCTCGGACCAGTACCAGGTGTCGTTGTACGGATCCGGCTCGAGGATGCGCGCGGGGACCTGATAGCCCGTCTTCTCGAAGGTGACGATCTGACGCCGCTTCTCGAGCGCGACCATGCAGGGCGTCGCGAAGCCCGTCGGCACGCCGTCGACGACGACGTCCGCGCCGGGGGGCTGGGTGGAGAAGTGAATCGGGACCGACTCGGAGTAGGTCGTGCATGACGCCAGGAGGGCGCCGGCGAAGAGGGGGACGAGCGTGCGCATGGGAAGATTCTCGGCTCCGGAGGGGGACCTTGCAACCGGGCTCGGTTGGGCGGGTGTCGGCCCCCTGTTGCCTTCCTCGGCCGGCTTTGAAACCCTGCTGAACATCCATGGCCGAAACCCCCGCCGCCCGTCCCAACCCCGCCCCTGATGCGCGCGCGGCGTCTCCGCGGGGCGCCGGGCGGGATCGCCCCGCGTTGGCGCTCCTGATCGCGGCCCTCGCGGTCGGGCTGCTGCGCTTCTGGCGCCTGGGCGAGTGGAGCCTGTGGATCGACGAGGCCTACACCTACGCCGACGCCTGGTTCGGGGCTCGCGGGGACGGGGTCTGGAATCCGCTCGGGTACGAGCTCGTGCGGGTGACCGCCGAGTGGTTCGGGGGGCGTCCCGACGAGTTCGCGCTGCGCTTCGGGCCGGCCGTCGCCGGATGGCTCTGCCTGCCCGCCGCGTTCCTCGCGTTTCGCTCGCTCGTCGGCGATCGCCGGGCCGCGCTCGTCGCGCTGCTCCTGGCGGTCAGCCCGTGGCACGTCTACTGGTCCCAGAACGCACGCTTCTACACCTTCGCGATGCTGACCTCCCTCGTGGGGAGCGGCGCCGCGCTGCGCGGTCTCTTCGCGGGACGCACGCTCACCACGCTGCTGGGCCTTGCGGTGATGGCGGCGGCAGCGGCGTTCCACGTCACCGCGGCGGCGCTCGTCCCCGCCTTCGCGCTCGCCCTGCCGTTCGCCGGACGGTTCGGCGCCCGCTCGACGCCGGAGGTGGCCCGCGCGAGTCGCTTCGTGCTCGTGGCCCTGGCCGTCGGTGCGCTCGCGGCGAGCCCTTGGCTCTGGACGGCGTTGCAGCAGCACGGCGAGGAGAAGGGGACGCTCGACCCGCTCCGTGGCCCCGCACACCTGCTGCTCACCTCGGGCTTCTTCTACACGCCGCTGGTCGGCGCGGGTGCGCTCATCGGGGCGCTCTGGGCCTGGCGCACGCGCAACCTCCCGGGCCTGTTCGCCGCCGGAGTGGCGTTGATCGGCATGGGCGGGCTGCTGCTCGTCTCGACGCGGATGCTGATGACCGCGCAGTACACGTTCTGCCTCTTGCCCTGGGTGCTGCTCGTCGCGGTGGCGCCGCTGGAAGCGCTCGGGAAGTGCAACGCGGGCCGCGCGCTCTTCTGGGCCGGCGGCGGCGCTCTCGCCGCAACGCTGTTCGCGTCGACGCTGCTCTACTTCACCACCCGGCGTGGCGAGCGACCGAGGTGGCGCGAGGCGTTCGAGTTCGTCGACGCGGAGCGCGAGTCCGGGGACCTGGTGCTTTCGATGGGGGCTCCGCTGGCGGAGTTCTACCTCGGCGCTGCGGAGCCCGACCCGAGGCGCCCGCGGGAGGTCAAGGCGCTCGCCGACTGGTTCCCAGACGGACCGCGGCGCTGGAACCGACACGACCGGCGCGCGTGGATCGTGACGAGACCCCAGTGGTTGCCCAGCTTCCGACCGCAGGACGTCGCGAGCATCGAGGCCTGGCTCGCGAATGACTGCCGGCTCGTGGAGTCGTTCCCCGTCCTGATGGAGGGGAAGGACCTCGAGGTGCGCGTGTACGTGTTCGAGTAGAGAGCGCGCGGAGGGGGCACGGCAGGCGGGGGAGGTTCTGGAGCGGTGGTCGTGCCGTTTCGGGGCTCGAAGCCCTTCGCCGGCAGAGGTTGGAACCACAGAGGACACAGAGAACACAGAGCCGGACCGCTGATCGGCTCCGCGGTTCGTTCGCTCCGGGGGGCTGAGATCAACGGCCGACCGAGGCGATGTGTGGTGAAGACAACCGCCGCCTTCGGCGGCCGGCTTCGCCGGCCGCCGAAGGCGGCGGATTCTGTCGAAGGCTGCTTCAATGGCCGGACTTCGCCGACCGGCCTCAGCCCCGCGAGCCGCTCATGCCGCGAGCCCGGTCAGCGGTCCGGCTCTGTGTTCTCTGTGTCCTCTGTGGTTCCAACCTCTGCCGGCGGAGAGCTCCAGGTCCAGTGCCGTGCACCCATCGCTGCAGAACCTCCCGAGCCCCAGCGCCCCGGAACGCGAGCGGCGCGCGGAGCCGTCGAGCTCCGCGCGCCGCCTGCGTCGGGTCGGTTCGGGACCCCGCTCAGTCCGCGGCGCGACCCATGAAGTCGCCGGTGTCGGTGTTGAGCTTGATGAGGTCGCCTTCCTTCACGTGCATCGGGACCTTGACGCCCATGCCCGTCTCCACCGTGGCTTCCTTCTTCACGTTGGTCGCGGTGTTGCCCTTGACGGCCATCTCGGCCCAGGTGACCTCGAGGACGACCTGGGGCGGGAGCACCAGGCCGATCGCATTCGTGCCGTGGAACGTGACCTCAACCGTCGTGTTCTCCTTCACGAAGCCCATCGACTCGGCGGCGAGGGCGGCCGGCAGCGGAAACTGGTCGTAGGTCTCCTCGTCCATGAAGACGAAGCTGTCCTCGCCCTCCTTGTAGAGGTACTGGCACTTGCGCCGGTCGAGGTAGGCCACTTCGAACGTGTCGCTGGAGCTCGCGCGGATGGAGCCCGCGGAGCCGCTCGTCAGGCTCTTCGTCTTCATCTGAATGATGGCGCGAAGGTTGCCCGGCGTGGAGTGGTGGTAGTCCGTGATGAGGAGGAGATCGCCGTCCTTCTCGATAACGGAGCCTTTGCGGAGTTCGGTGGCCCTGGCCATGGATCGTGGGAGTCCTTTGGGTTCTCGGAAGGGTCGTCCACGGACGACCTGTCGAAGAGCCTAGCGTGGAGGCCCGGGGCGCGGCACCGGGAGCCGCGACAATCTCTCCTCACGGGCCGGGGGGCGCCCAGCCGGCCGCTCGCCGCTCAGTCGTAGGACTTGCGCTGGCTCGAAGACGGTATCGACAGCATCTTGCGGTACTTGCTGACCGTCCGGCGGGCGATCTGAATGTTGTCGCGCTCCTTGAGGAGGGCTGCGATCTCCTCGTCGGAGAGCGGCTTCTTCTTGTCCTCGCGCGCGACCATGTCCTTGATCCGCTGCTGGATGGAGACCTGGCTCGCGACCTCGCCCGTCTCCTTCTTCGTGCCGCCGGTGAAGAAGAACTTCAGCGGGAAGATCCCGCGCGGGGTCTGCGCGTACTTGCCGTTCACGGCTCGGCTGACCGTCGAGATGTGCACGCCCACCTCGTCGGCCACCTCTTGCATGCGGAGCGGCTGGAGCGCCGTGAGGCCCTTCTGCAAGAAGGGCCGCTGGCGCACGAAGATCACGTTCGCGATGCGCTCGAGGGTGCTCTGTCGCTGGTTGATCGCGTCGATGAACCAGCGGGCCGATTCGAGGCGCTTCTTCAGCCAGGCCTGGGTGCCGTCGCCCTTGGCGGACTCCTCGAGCAGCTTGCGGTAGGTGGGCGAGAGCTGCAGCCGCGGGATGCGCGCGCGCTCGAGGCGGACCACGTACTCGCCCTCGTCCTCCTCGACCATGACGTCGGGGACGATGATCGTGGCGACCGTCTCGCCGTACTCGGCGCCGGGCGTGGGGTCGAGGTGGCGCAGGTGCTCCAACGCCTCCTGCACCGACTCCATCGGCTGTCCCGTCGACTTCACGATCCGCGGCAGGCGGTTGTTCTGAACGTCCTCGAGGTGATCCTCGATGATCTTGGTGAGCAGGGGGTGGGCGCCCTCCATGCGGTCGACCTGCAGCAGCAAGGCCTCGCGCAGGTTGCGCGCGCCGAGCGCCGGGTGGATCAGCGCGCGAAGGCGGTCGAGCACCCACTGCAGCTCCTCGACCGTGACGGGCGCGTCGTCGCTGGGTTCGGGGAGCGCTGGCGCTTCGGGGGCCTTCGCCTCGGGGGTGTCCGTCTGCGTCGCGTCGGCGTCGCTCGGCTCCTGCGCCGCGGCCGTACTGTTCGAGTCGGCGTCCGAGTCGGTCTCGTCCGGCGCGGGTGCGACGCGCGCGGCGGTCTGGCCTTCCATGACCGCAACGGGGCACTGTTCGGCGAGGCTCTCGAGGTCCTCGGGCAGGTAGCCGCGCTCGTCGAGGGAGAAGATCAGGAACTCGGCGATCGCGCGCTTGCGGCGCGAGAGCTCGATGAAGGCGAGCTCCTCGGAGAGGGCCTCCGCCATCGTCTTCGGCACGGACGGCGCGTTGGCCAGCGCCTGCAGCTTGCGGTCGCCCTCCTCGCCGTCACCGCCGGAGCCTCGGTTGCCGTCGCCGAAGTCCCGCTGGAGGCTCTCGAGGTCGTCCAGCATTCGGGAGACCTCTTCGCGCTCCGGATCCGCGCGTTCGACCTCGCGCTCGGAGACCTCACCGCTCGCCTCGCCGCCAGCCTCGTCATTGCCGGAGGACTCCTCCAGCATCGGGTTCTCGACGAGCTCCTGCTCGATACGCTCCTGAAGATCCAGCGTTCCGAGCTGGAGGATCTTCATCGCCTGGATCATTTGCGGCGACTGCATGAGTCGCTGCTCCAGACGAGCGGATTGATGGAGGCCGAGCTTCAAGGGCGGATCGGGGGCGAGGGGAGGTCACGCTCAGCGCGACCTCCTTTCGTCCATAAGTATAGAGGCGGAGCCGGGAGCGGCCGCGATACGTACGCGGAGCTTTTGGTTTCCCCCCGGCGGGGCGGCGAGGGGTTCAGGAGCCCGCAACCTCGACGCTCAGCCCCGGGCGATCGCGCAGCGGCTGGAGCATGTCGGCGCGCTCGCCGCGCGTCACTTGCGCACGCGCGCCGCGCACTCTGCGGTCCGGCAGCTGAATCGCGCCCACCTGAGCGGCCTCCCGATCCTGCAGCTCGATCGACGTCGTCGAGCTCGTCCAGCTCTCCGCGTCGAGCTTTCCGCCTCCGAGGCGGCCCTGCCAGGCGAGGCCGTCGAACGCGCGCTCGACGATCGGCGAGGGCATCCAGGTGTTCGGTGCGATCTCGGAGCGGTAGCCCGTCAGCAGGCTCCGTTCGGTTCCGACCAGCAGGCGAGCGGTCTCGCCCTCGGCGACCGGGAAGCTCGCGCGCAGTCCGCCGTGGGTCACTTCGACCGACGCGCTCGAAAGACGGGGGGCCTCGACCTCCCGGACGAAGGCTGCGATGCGTTCGGCCAGGCCGCCCGCGTTCGTCTCCGACGAGACGAGCAGCAGCCCCTCCATCACTTGCACAGGCGTCTCGACTGCGCTGGCGCGCGTACCGCCACCGGTCCGGCGCGCGCGCGTCCCTTGCTGCACGAGGCTCAACACTCCCGAGGCGGTGAGGGTGGCGGCCTGCGGAGTCACGGTGCCCAGGCGCACCTCGCCGCCGAGACCGGCGCCCGGGTCGAGCGACTCGAGGACGGGCGCACGCCGCTCGAGCAGGGACACGTCGATTGCACGCCACTCGCTTCCGAGTGCCGCACCGGCGGCGGCGGGTCCGGACGGCTCCGCCGTGGTGTCGACGCGAACGAGCAGCGTCCAGTCCGGCTGGGCCAGAGGCGTGCCCGCGAGCTCGACGCGCAGCAGCTCGCCGCTCTTGGCGACGCCGGAGAACGAGACGCTCACGGAGCGAACCCGCGGCTGGAGGAACTCTCCGAGGTCGGGAGTATCCGGGTCGAACGTCTCGAGGTCCTCGAGCTCGGCGAGATCGAGGACCCCGCGGAGGTGGTAGCGCGCACCACCGGCGACGCGCGAAGCGCGTAGGTGCACCGATTGTCCGGTGAGGATGGTGCCGACGACGGGCGCGGCGACGCCGGAGTCGGTCGAGACTTCGACGTCGTAGGTCGCGATGAAGCCGCGGCGGTCACGCTCGCCGAAGACGAGCTCTTCGCCCGCCCAGGCCTCGCCGCGCCAGGCGCGCGCGCCCTCGGGCAGAGCGCCGTCCGCGCCGGGCGCGCTCGCGGCGGCGCTTGGCAGGAGCCAGGCGGAGAGCGTGATTCGGTTGCGGGCGCCGGCCGCTTCGATGCCGCGCAGCGCGCTCCGCGCCCAGGCGACGTCCGCCTCCCCGCCCTGCACGAGCAGCGGAGGGGTGAAGGGGAAGAAACTCAGGGAGCGTCCGGCGGCACCCGCGGTCAGCTGGAGCAGACCGGTCAGGGCGTCGGGTTCGAGCAACACGCGGCTCCCGCGTCGTCCGATCGGTGAGCTCTCCTCGAGGAGGACGTGAACCCCACCGGATGGCGCGGTCACGTTGATGCCGGTCCTGGACTCGCGGCAGAGGTCGGGGAGGGGGAGAGCGGTCCAGGCGTCCTGCGGCGCGAGGCCGGCGAGGACGGGCAGGAGCAGATGCAGCATGCGATTCGAGGAAAGCGAAGGCGGAGGCGTGTCCGCGGAGTGGGTTGGAGGATAGTCGCCGCCCCCGGGGAGGACTACGCTTCCCGTGTCGCACGCCGGGGATCGGCGTGCATCCCACCCCGGAATCGACTATTCCTTCTCCACGTGACTTCAAGCTGGCTCGAGATCGAAGTGGGCGGGATCCGTTCCCGCGCTGACCTGCGCCAGGGCATGACCCGTTTGGGTGGCCCGGGCTGCGACGTCGTCATCCCCGGCGCTCCCGAGGGGGAGCTGCACGTCTGGACCGACCCGCCGAAGGTGATTCGGATCTCGGGGCGAGCGGAGCTCGAGGTCGAGGGGCGCAGCGCGGACGAGGCCCTTCTGAAGTCGGGCCAGTCGATTCGCTGGGCCGGCGTCTCGATGACGTTTCACTCCGAGGCGCCGGTGCTCCAGGAGATCCGGCTGCCGGAGCCCAAGGCGGCCCCCGCGCCGGTCATGGATCCGAACGCCAAGTCCTGGCGGCGAGTCCAGGCCGGTCTCGCGATCGATCTCGGCATGGTGCCCAAGCCGCTCGTGCAGCGCTGGCAGGAGGCCGTTCTGCAGCAGGAGTTCGACGCGGACGCCTGCGCGCGCGAGGCGATCGCTCAGGCGGACAAGTTCGCGCTCGACGACCCGCGGGTGATCGAGCGATCGGGACGGCTCTTGCGCGACTTCCTCATGGCGAGCCTCCAGCGCGGCGTGGCCGGAGCGAGCCGCAAGGCGCGTTCGCGCGCCGTCAGCGGCTCTGCGTTCCTGATGGCCAACGTCATCGGCATTCTGGTCTACACCGGGCTCGTCCTCGTCGTGATGCTGCTCGCGCGGTTCAAGTGGGACACCAGCTTCGATTCCTTCTTCGACTCCATCCTCGGAGTCAGCGACTCATGACGCGATCCACCGGACCGGAAGGGGCGATGCCCGAGGTGCTCTCCCTGGCGCAGATCCAGCACCTGATGCGGGTCGAGTTCAGTCGCGCGCAGCGCTACGGGTATCCGATCGTCTGCCTCGTCGTGGCCGTCGACCAGCTCGGCGAGGTGCGCGACCGCCTCGGCTACGACGTCAAGGAACAGGTCGTCGACGCCGTGATCGATCTGCTCCACGAGCAGACCCGCGGCAGCGACTTCCTCGGACGCCTGCCCGACGACCGCTTCATGATCGTCGTGCCCCACTCCGTACCCGACCAGATTCGCGTCATGGCCGACCGGCTGGTCGCGCGACAGCGGGAGCTCGTCGTTCCGGCGCTCGGCGACCAGCGTCTGACGCTCTCGATCGGCGGCTCTTGGATGGTCCAGGGCGAAACGCTCTTCTTCGACGACCTGCGAGGGACCGCCGAGCGCTGCCTGGCCGAGGCCGGGGTGGCTGGTGGGGATCAAGTGCGGCTCATGGCGCCCGAAGCCAGCCTCTGATCGCCGATGCGCGTCCTCCTCGCCGACGACGAGGTCACCATCTCGGTGACGCTCTGCGACGCCCTCGAGGAGGCGGGCTACGAGGTCGTGGTCGCGCCGAACACCGAGGCCGCGCTCGAGGCCCTGGAGGCAGGCGGTATCGACCTGGTCCTGACGGACATCCGGATGCCGGGCGCGGGTGGCATGGCGGTGCTCGAGCGCTCGGTCGAGCTGGACGCCGAGCGCCCCGTACTGATCATGACGGGCTTCGCCGCCATGGAGGACGCGCAGCGCGCCGTATCGCTCGGCGCGAAGTTCTACGTCCAGAAGCCCTTCAAGAACGACGCGATGGTGGCGCTCGTCGACACCTACGCGCGCGTCCGCTCGCTCGAACGCGAGAACCGCGCGCTGCGCGAGAAGCTCGTCGGGGGTGAAGGCGACTTCTCCGGGATCATCGGATCGTCCCCCGCGATGACGGCGGTGTTCGACCGCGTGCGGACGGTGGCTCCGACCGAGGCGACGGTCCTGATCGAGGGCGAGAGCGGAACGGGGAAGGAGCGCTTCGCCCTCGCGATCCACAACCTGAGCACTCGTGGCGAGGGACCCTTCATCGCCATCTCCTGCGCGGCGCTCCCCGAGACGCTGCTCGAAGCGGAGCTGTTCGGCTTCGAGAAGGGCGCCTTCACCGATGCGCGCAAGGAGCGCAAGGGCCGCTTCGAGCTGGCCGACGGCGGGACGATCTTCCTCGACGACATCGACGACATGCCGCTGGCGACGCAGGTCAAGCTGCTGCGCGTGCTGCAGGAGCGCATGCTCGAGCGCCTCGGGTCGGAGAAGCCCCGCGAGATCGACATTCGGGTGCTCGCTGCGACCAAGATTCCGCTGCGCCAGCTCGTGCGCGAGGGCAAGTTCCGCGAGGACCTCTTCTATCGGATCAACGTCGTGCCCGTGGAGCTGCCGCCGCTGCGCGGCCGCGACGGCGACGTCCCCGCACTCGTGCGCTTCCTCATCGAGCGCCACGGCGGCGGGCGGACCTACGATGTCTCGCCGCCGACGATGCGCGCCCTCGAGCGCTATCCGTGGCCCGGGAACGTCCGCGAGCTCGAGAACGCCGTCCAGCGCGCCATCGCCCTGGCGGGCCCCGCCCAGGAGCTCGCGGCCGAGGACATGCTGCCGCGCGACGACCGTTGGCGCGGCGCAACCGAGGTCCAGGACGAGATCCGGCCGCTGCGCGAGGTCCTGCGGGGCCACGAGATCGAGCACATCAAGCGCGTGCTCGAGAAGACGGGCGGTCACCGCTCGCAGTCCGCGGAGCTCCTCGGCATCTCGCGCAAGGTGCTGTGGGAGAAGATGCGCGACTTCCAGATCGAGGCCCCTGGCGACGCGAAGGATGGCTGAGGCGAGCGCGAGCGGGCGGCTGCAGAGTCTGCCCGAGGTCGACCTGACCGGGCCGCTCAGCGTCATCGCCGACCTGCACCTCGACCCGTTCGACGAAGCGCGCTGCGGCCGCTTCGCCGACTGGACCGAGGGGCTCCCTGAGCCGCACCTGGTCGTGATGGGGGACCTGTTCGACGCGTGGGTCGGTCCCGCGCACGAGCGCGCGCCCGGCTCCAGGCGGGTCATCGCGGCGTTCCGCTCGCTCGCCGACCGCGGTCGGGTGCTGGTCCTGCAGGGCAATCGGGACTTCCTCCTCGGAGCGACCTTCGAGGAGCAGAGCGGCGCGCGCGTGCTGCCCGAGGGCTGCGTCGGAACGCGTCCGGGCGGGGAGCGCGTCCTCCTCGTGCACGGTGACGAGCTGTGCACGAAGGACCTGGCCTACCAGCGGCTGCGCCGCGTGACGCACTCTCGACTCGTCCAGTGGCTGGGGCCGCGAGTGCCTCTCGCCATCTCCGGGCGGATCGCGCGGCGTATGCGGCGCGTCTCCGAGCGCGCGATCGCCATGAAGCTGCCGGAGGAGAAGGCCATCCAGGCCGACGCGGCGCGGGCCCGGGCCGCCGCCCACGACTGCGCGACGCTCGTCTGCGGGCACGTGCACGAGGCACGCGACGAGGCGCTCGACGGAGGGCCGCGGTGGCTGATCCTCGACGCCTTCGGGGGTCGTCGCGACCTCCTCCGGGTGGACGCGACGGGGCTCGAGCTCACGTCCTCGGGCTTCCGGGCGCACGACTGAACGAACCGCCCTGCGGGGGGAAGAGCGGCCTCCGCGGTGGAGTCTCCGGCCGGTCCCGGTAGGATTCCCGCGATGATCATCGCGATCGACGGACCGGCTGGGGCCGGCAAGAGCACCATCGCAAGACGCCTGGGCGAGGAGCTCGGGCTGTTCTTCCTCGACACCGGCGCGATGTACCGCGCCGTGGCGCTCGAGGTGCTGCGTCGGGGCATCGACCCGACCGACGCCGCTGCGGTGAACGCCGTGGCGGAGTCGATCGACCTGGCGTTCGACGAGCACGGCATCGTGATCAATGGCGTGAGTGCGGCGCGCGAGGTCCGCGACCCGGGCGTGGACGGCATCGTGTCCGTGGTCGCCGCGCACCCCGGCGTGCGCTCGGCGATCGTCCCCAAGCAGACCCTCGTGGCCGAGCGACGGGGCGGCGTCGTGGCCGAAGGCCGGGACGTGACCACGGTCGTCTTCCCGCAGGCGGAGCACCGCTTCTTCCTGGACGCGAGCCCAGCGGAGCGCGCTCGCCGGCGCGCTGCGCAGCTCGGCCAGCCCGAGCGTGAGGCCGAGATCCGCGCCGGCATCGAGGACCGCGATCGCATCGATTCGACGCGGGCGGACTCGCCGTTGACCCTCGGCGAGGGCGTGGAGCGGATCGACACCGACCCCTTCGGCGTGGATGAGGTGGTCGCGCTGCTCCTCGAGCGCGTGCGCGCGGGGGAGCGCCGGTGAGCGAGCTTTCCCCCCGGATCTTCACCGAGCCCACGGCGACCTACCGCATCAGCCGCGCCGCGACGAAGCTCTACCTGAAGCTGCGCCACGGACGGCGCATCGAGGGGGCCGCGAACGTCCCTCCGAGTGGGGGGGCCCTGATCGTCGCCAATCACCAGTCCTTCCTCGACATCCCCCTGATCGCCTCCGCGACCTCGCGTCACGTGGCCTTCGTCGCGCGCCGGAGCCTGGCCGATACCCCCTGGCTGGCCTTCGTGATGCGCGAGTGCGGGGCGGTCTTGATCGAGCGTGGGGCCGCGGATCGCGCGGCGATGCGCGAGATGGTCGATCACCTGGAGCAGGGTGACCTGGTCTCGATCTTCCCCGAGGGAACGCGGTCGACGGACGGCCGCGTCTCGCCCTTCATGGGGGGCGCCCTCCTCGCGGCCCGCAAGGCCGGGGTGCCGATCGTCCCGGCGGCCATCCGCGGATCCCACGCCATCTGGCCACGGGAGCGGTCGAAGCCCGGGCCCGGGCGGATCGCGATTCGCTTCCTGCCGGCGATCGAGGCCGGGGCGCGTGACGCTCTCGAGCGGGCCCAGGCCGGGATCGAAGCGGCGGTTGGCGCCGGCGGCTACGCGGACGTCCCCGCGATCTGAGCGTTCGGGGAGGGGCGCCGGGGAGCGGCCGAGTCGCCGCTGGCCGGCCTCGGAATTGCCGCTTCAGGGGCCCGGGACCGGGAAGACTTCCGCCTGAAAGTTCCATCTGGGGGGCAAGCGGTCGATACACTCCCCCGTTCGCCCCGCGCCGTTGCGGGGCGGCGGTGTGTACGAGCACTTCGGCCAGGTCTGGGAAAGAGCCCGAGACCGGCCCGCTTCGACGCCCCGAACCCTCTCTCCTGAGAGGCTCCTCCAAGAGCCCACTCCCTCTTCAGGCCATGGCCATTGCCTCGCAGCGCCTCAAGCGCTTCGACCTCGATCCCGAGGATCTGGACAAGAAGCTCCAGACCGCCCTCGGTGACTTCTCAGAGCAGAAGTTCGACGAGGTCCTCGAATCGACCGTCAAGGACATCAAACCCGGCTCCATCGTGATCGCGACCGTCGACTCGGTCGACGACAAGACCAAGATGGTCGTGATGGACATCGGCGGGAAGTCCGAAGGACAGGTCCCGCTCGCCGAGTTCGGCGAAGACCTCCCCGTCAAGGGCCAGGAATTCGAGGTCTTCTACGAGGGCGAAGACCCCTACGAGAACACCGCCAACCTCTCGAAGCGCCGCGCCGATCGCCTGCGCGCTTGGGAACGGATTTCCGACAAGTACGAGGAAGGCGACGAAGTGCAGGGCATCTGCCTTCGCAAGATCAAGGGCGGCCTGCTCGTCGACGTCGAAGGCGTCAACGTGTTCCTGCCGGCCAGTCAGGTCGACCTGCGCCGTACGCACGACATCGCTACGTTCATCGACGAGCCGATTCGCGCGCGGATCATCAAGATCGATCCGGAGCGCATGAACATCGTCATCTCGCGCCGCAAGCTGCTCGAAGAAGAGCGGCAGAAGCTCAAGGAGACGCTGCTCAGCGACATCGAGGAAGGCCAGGTCCGCATGGGTGTCGTCAAGAACATCGCCGACTTCGGCGTGTTCGTCGACCTCGGCGGTATCGACGGTCTGCTGCACATCACCGACATGTCCTGGGGCCGCATCAGCCACCCGTCGAAGATGGTGGAGATCGACCAGGAGATCGAGGTCATGGTCCTGCGGGTCGACCGCGAGCGCGAGCGCATCGCGCTGGGCCTCAAGCAGAAGCAGGCCTCCCCGTGGGAAGGCATCGACCAGCGTTACCCCGCCGGTTCGAAGCACACGGGCAACGTGGTCAACATCATGTCCTACGGTGCTTTCGTGAAGCTCGAGGACGGCATCGAGGGCCTGGTGCACATCTCCGAGATGTCCTGGACCCGCCGCATCAACCACCCCTCCGAGATCGTTTCGAGCGGTCAAGAGGTCGAGGTGGTCGTGCTCGACATAGATCACGACAAACAGGAGATCTCGCTCGGCATGAAGCAAGCCGAGGCGAACCCCTGGGACGTGGTCGACGACCACTACCCGATCGGTACGGTCATCGAAGGCACGGTCCGCAACCTCACCTCCTACGGCGCGTTCGTGGAGATCGAAGAGGGCATCGACGGCCTGCTGCACATCACCGACATGAGCTGGACCAAGAAGGTCACGCATCCGTCGGAGGTCGTGAAGAAGGGCGACAAGGTCCAGTGCGTGGTTCTCTCCGTCGACAAGGAGAAGAAGCGCATCGCGCTCGGCATGAAGCAACTCACGCCGGACCCGTGGCTGGACGAGATCGCGAGCAAGTACCACATCGGCGACCTGCTCTCCGGCTACGTCACCAAGACGACCAGCTTCGGCGTGTTCGTCAAGCTCGAGGACGACCTCGAGGGCCTGCTGCACATCTCCGAGCTCTCGGACACCAAGATCGAATCCCCGGAGGAGGTCCTCCGCCCCGGGATGAAGGTCGAGGTGCGAGTCATCCGCGTCGACATCGAGGAGCGCAAGATCGGCCTCTCGTTCGTCCACGCCGACTTCGACGAGAACGAGAAGATCCAGCTGCAGATCGACGCTGACAACTCGGGCCAGGGCGAAGGCTCCCCCGAGGACGCGCCCCTCGGTGAGTCGATGGCTGCGGCCCTCGCCGCTGCGGTCGCCACGGACGAGGCTCCGGCGACCGAGGAGGCTCCGGCAGCGGAGGCTCCGGCCGCCGAGGCCGAGGAAGCTCCCGCAGCGGAGGCTCCGGCCGCCGAGGAGGCCCCCGCAGTGGTGGAGGCTTCGGCCGAGGAGGCTCCCGCGGAGGAGCCGGCCAGCGAAGAGCCGAAGCCGACCGAGGGCTGAGCCCACGGCAGCAACTACGCGGCGGGGCCCGCTCCTGAACTCAGGAGCGGGCCCCGCTTCTTGCTTGGAAGCTCCGCCGTGGTTGCACGGTTTCGGTAGGGGGTCCGGGGGGTAGACTCGCCCACCATGGCTCTCCGAACCTTGCTGGCTCCGCTCCTCGCGCTCCTGCTCGCCGCCTGCCAGGCGCCGAGCGACGGCGCGATCGGTGATCACGGCTCGGTCGTCCTCCCGATCGGGGGGACGGAGGCGGAGCGCGACTTCGCCTTCGCCATCCCGGAGGAGTTCGCGCCTGCGCTGGAGGCGATCCGCATCGCGATCGAGGCGGGCGACGACGTCGTCGCCCGCAGAGCGCTGCAGTACCTCTTCGCCCGCCAGCCCGAGGGACGGACGCTCGAGCTCGCGCTCGCGTTCGAGCGCATCCTGGACGGTCGCCTGCGCTGCGAGTGGCTCGACCTGGATCTGGAGGCGACCGAGCTTCCGGACGTCGGCCCGGCGCAGTACAGCCTCGAGCTGCTGGTGACCAACACGGGGCCGTTGCCGCTGGTCCTCCGCTCGGGCGGAGCGCGCCTCGTCGTTCACCAGTACGCAGTGGACCCGAACGGCTCCGATCAGAGAGGGTCGCGCCGCGACGCCGTCCCGTTCCCCGAGCAGCTCGAGCTGGCCTCGGGCCAGACCCTACGGCTCGAGGTCGCCCGTCTGGCCCTCGAACCGCCCCCCGCGGTGCTCGCGTTCGCCTCGACGCTGCGGCTCGAGGTCATGCCGGGGGAGTTCGTCGAGCCCGACGGCCGCTATCTCCCGGCGCAGGAGGTCGAAGAGCCCACGCTCGAGATCGTTCGTCTCGCCGGGTACCTCTCCGCGCAGGCCGTGGAGCCGCAGGCGCTCGCCGACTACGTCGCGGAGGGCCGGCTGTTCGTTCCGGCGCTGCTCGAGCGCGCCGTGCGCATCCCCCCGGAGCGGCGAGGGGAAGCGCTCGACCTGCTCACGCCCCTGATAGACCGACTGGACATCGTCGAGCTGGAGCTCCTCGTCCCGGCGTTGCGCTGGCTGGCGGGCACGGGGACCCCCGGCGGTTCGCCCGAGACCTGGCGGGGCTGGATGAAGGCGCGGGCGAGGAGGGGCGAGGCGCGTCCCGCGCCCGACTCGGATCGGCTCAAGCTGCCGAGTCGTTGACGGGCCCCGGTCGCCGAAGCGTCTCGATCGGAAAGCGGCGGGCTGTGGTGAGGGAAGCGAGCTAGACTTCCGCGCATGGACGGACGAGTCGAAGACCATCTGGCCGCCTTCAAGCGCGGCAGCGTCGATCTGATCGAGGAGAGCCAGCTGACGAAGCTGCTGGAGGCGAGCCTCGCCAAGAACCAGCCGCTGCGCATCAAGTTCGGCATGGACCCGAGCAGCCCGGACCTGCACGTCGGGCACGGAGTTCAGCTGATGAAGCTGCGCGACTTGCAGCAGCTCGGCCACCAGATCGTTCTGATCGTGGGGGACTCGACAGCGATGGTCGGGGATCCGAGTGGACGCAACAAGCTGCGTCCCGTGCTGACCCGCGAGCAGGTCGACGCGAACCTCCAGACCTACAAGGACCAGGCCGCGAAGGTCCTCGACATGTCGAAGACCGAGGTGCGCCACAACTCCGAGTGGTTCGACGAGATGGACTTCTACGACGTCCTGAAGCTCACCGGGCGCATGACGGTGGCGCGCATGCTCGAGCGCGACACCTTTCAGAAGCGCATGCAGGACAGCGAGCCGATCGGCATCCACGAGTTCCTCTACCCGCTCATGCAGGGGTGGGACTCGGTGCAGCTGAACTGCGACGTCGAGCTCGGCGGGACCGATCAGCTGTTCAACCTGCTCGTCGGCCGGCACCTCCAGGAGCAGGTGGAGCAGCGCCCGCAGGTCTGCTTCACCATGCCCCTGATCAACGGTCTCGACGGCCGCAAGATGAGCAAGTCGTACGACAACGCGATCGGGATCACCGACGAGCCGAACGACATGTTCGGGAAAGCGATGTCGATCGAGGACGACGTGATGGAGTCCTGGTTCCTGCTCGTCACGCGCGTGCCCGAGCCGGAGATCGCCGAGCTCCTCTCCGGTCATCCGCGCGAGGCCAAGGCGCGGCTGGCGCAGGAGATCACGGCCTTCTATCACGGAGCCGAGGCCGGGGCGGAGGCCCGCGAGGCCTTCAATCGCCAGTTCCGCGACAAGCAGCTTCCGGACGAGATTCCGGAGCACGCCTGGCCCGCGGAGGCGAGCGAGCTCCCGCTGGCGAACCTCCTGAAGGAGCTCGGGCTCGCGAAGTCGACGTCCGAGGCCCGGCGGCTCGTCACCCAGGGCGGCGTGCGGCTCGATGGCGAGGTCCACAAGGACCCCAACGCGGCCATCGCGCGACCCGCGGGGGAGCAGCTCGTGCAGGTCGGGAAGCGGCGCTTCGCGCGCGTGCGCGGCTGAGAGGCTGTGAAGAACTCCATCACACTCCTCGCCACGGCTCGCTCGCGCCCCGAGCTGCGTTGCCGCTCCTCCGAAACGGCCCGCGTTGCGTCGTCAGGGCGCCTTGTCGGGACACGATCGCGACGCGCCGAGAAGCGCGAGCGATTCCTTCACAGGCTCTGAGCGCGCCGCGTGGCGCTACTCGGGGCGCCGGTAGACCAGGTTGACCTGGACGGGGGCCTGCGAAGGATCGGCGAGCGTCAGCTGCAGGCTGCCGGAGAAGAACGACTCCTGCAGGTTGGCCGGGGCGACGACGGAGACGCGCCAGCGCGGGCTGCGACCTTCGGCGTCCGGGTCGATCGGCTCGAAGCTCGTCACGAGCCCGTCCGGGACAGCCCCCTGGATCAAGCTGTCCACGACCTTGACGCGGTGACCGGGTGCGAGCGCGGTGAGCTCGCCGTCGGCTCGTGCGCCAACTTCGGAGTCGAAGTCGGTGAAGCTCAGCGCGCGGGGGAAGACGAGGACGTCGGGCACGATGAAGCCGCGCACGGGCAGTCGGAACGGCGTGTCCTCGCCGGTCCCGTCCTCCTTCGTCGAGCGCAGGAGGATCTCGCCCTCCCACAGACCGGGTTCCAGGGGTGGTACGAGGACGGCGGTCACGCGCCAGAGGCGCTCGCCCCCTTGCAGGATCTCCTCGATGCCGACCTCGAGCCCCTCGCTCTTCGACTCGACGCCGAGGATCGCGTACGCCTGTCCGCGGATGCCCGTGATGAGGTCGCTGTGCTTGCGCGCGCCGCTCGAGATCGGCACGTCGCCGAGGTCGATCAGGGACGGGGCGGCCTGGTAGGCCTGCTTGGCGACCAGGTGGGCCTCGAGCCGCAGGAACGGCGTGACCTTCGAGTCGCTGCGCACGACGATCATCGCCAGCTTGTCCGTGTTCTTGACCTGGACGTGCTGGGTGTCGATGCGCATCTCCAGCCGCGCGATCGCGCCGGGCGGAAGCGTGATGACCGGCTTCTCGAGGCGCGAGCCCTTCACCAGCTCGCCGCTCTCGTGGACGTACGAGATGGACGACGACGTGCAGCTGCACGAGGCGCTCAGGTCGCGGACGGTGACCGGCACGGGGTCGGTGTTCTCGATCTCCCAGACTCGGCTGACGACTTCGCCCGCAGGCACCGTTCCGAAGTCATGGAAGTAGTCGCGGTCCTCGGAGCCGGGATTCCGGATCACGAGGCCTCCGCTCCCGGCGGACGAGGCCGAGGGGCCGCCGGATCCGGAATCGGAGTCTCCACAGGAGACGAGGGCGGGGAGGACGAGGAGGGGGACGGCGAGCGCCAGGCGGAGGGTCGAAGTCATCGTTGGGGCGGTGCGTTGCGGGGCTGGAGCGGATCGTAGCCTCGGGGGGCGCCAGAGGAGGCCGCCCGCTCGCAAGTTCCCTGCCGACCGCCCTGGGACGCCGGCAGGGCCGACCTGCTACGCTGGACGTGCGACTTCGCATCCTGCGCGGAGCCCTCTCGCGCACCATGACCGAGCTTCGACCCCTCTCCGAACCCGCCGCCCAGGCGCCCCTGCGCCGGGTCTGGGTCGTCGGAAGCTGCGGCAGCGGCAAGACCACGGTCGCGAGGAGCATCGGCGAGCTGCTGGGGGTCCCCTCGGCCCACGTCGATGACTACATCTGGCTCCCCGGCTGGAAGCTGCGCGACCGTGAGGAGATGCTCGATCGAGTCGAGGCGCGTCTCTCCGGGGACCGCTGGGTGATGGAGGGCAACCTCGGCCGCGACGCCGTCCGGCTGTGGAAGTGCGCGGATCGCGCCGACCTGATCGTCTGGATCGACTTGCCCCTGCGCGTGACGCTCTGGCGGCTCGTGCGACGCTGCCTCCGGCGCGCGATCCTGCGCGAAGAGTGCTGCAACGGAAACCACGAGACCCTGCGTCAGTCGTTCTTCAGCTCCGAGTCGATCCTGCTCTACGCTTGGCGTACCCGAAACCTGCGACGCGTCATCTACCGTCACATGCTGCGCCAGCGTCCGCACGTCCGCCTGCGTAGTCCTCGCGAGGTCGCCGGTTGGCTCGAAGCCCTGGCCATCCCGTTGTCGCCCTCCCAGGGCCGTGCGGCCTGAGCCGCGGGCACTCCGAACTGTCCGTCCCTGGACCCTCTGCTAGCCTCCCAAACCCACTCCTCATGTCGACCGCGGATCAACAAGGCGTGCTCGGACTCGACGAAGCCCGCTCTCACATCGCACGGACGGTCTTCGCCGACCGGCTCGGAGGCCCCGAGGTCGGTCAGGTGGGTCTCGAGCCCGAGTACCTGACCATGCAGCTCGACGCGGACGGCGCGCCCGAGGGACGCTTGAAGCTGGAGGGCGAGCGCAGCGTCTTGCACGCCCTCGAACGGCTCGCGGGAAGCGGCGACACGCTGCGTCTCGATCACCCGGGGCCGCCGCCCGTCTACCTTCTCCAGAACGGGGGGCGCCTGACGTTCGAGCCCGGGGCACAGGTGGAGCACTCGACCGCGATCCACTCCACCGCCGCCGCGGCGATGGAGGACGTGGACGAGGTCGCGAAGCTCCTGCTGCGCACTCTCGCCGACGAGGGAGCGACGCTCGGCTCGGTCGGACTCGATCTCTGGACGGACCGGGACGTCGTCGAGCAGCAGCTCCGCGCCGGCCGCTACGACGCCATGGCCGCCTACCTCGCCGAGCGCTCCGAGCACGGTCGGATGATGATGCGGCACTCCTGCAGCTTCCAGGTCAACCTGGACCTCGGCGAGCGCACGGTCGCCGAAGAGCGCTGGCGCCTGGCGAACCTGCTCACGCCGATCTCGGTGGCCTCGTTCGCGTGCAGCCCGGAGGACGGCTGGACCTCGCGCCGCGCGCGGGCCTGGCAGAAGCTCGATCCGACGCGCACCGGCTTCCCGAAGTGTCTGCTCGCAGGCAAGCGGACCGAGCCCGGTGCCTGCTACGCAGAGCTCGCGCTCGACGCCGATGTGCTCCTGTTCCACCACGCGGACGGCAAGGGCGCGACGCCTGGCACCCCCGGCTTCCGCTTCCGCGACTGGGTCGAGAACGGCCACCCGGACTTCGGCTGGCCGACGATCAAGAACCTCGACTACCACCTGACCACGCTGTTCCCTGAGGTCCGCCTGCGTGGCTTCTTCGAGATCCGCAGCGCGGATGCCTCGCCGTTGCGCCTGCGAGCTGCACAGGTGGTCTTCTGGATCGGGCTCCTCTACGACGCCAAGGCACGGCGCGCCGCGCTCGAACTCCTCGAGCCCGACGTCACTCGTCTGCAGGAGCTCTGGGTGGCAGCCGCCCGCGACGGACTGGCGGACAGCGATGTCCACGAGCGCTCGCGGACGATCTGGGAGCTCGCGCTTGAGGGCGCGGGACGCCTCCCGGCCGGCTACTTCCGCGGGCGGGATCTCCGTCGCGCCCAGGAGTTCTTCGCGAGCTACGTCGAGGCCGGGCGTTCCCCGGGCGACGAGCTGCTCGAGCGGATGAGCCAGGATCCGCGCGGCGCGCTCGAGTGGAGCGTCACGCTCGACTGAGCGACGCTCGTCTCGGGCGCTAGGGCACCGGATCGACGGAGAACCCAGGCCCAGGATCGCGCTGGTTCGGGCAGCCCCAAACGAAGAGCGCCCCCGCGGCCCATTGCCGCGGAGGCTCACCGAACCGGTCCCCATCCGACACCACCGGTTCGAGTTCCTTCTTCGTGGTCAGCGCGCGTGCGACCAGCAGCCGGCGACCCAGACGCGCTGCGTGCGTCGCTCCCACCCGCCGGGGTGCTGCACCGTCTCGTAGTAGCCGGCGCACACCTGGACGCGATAGGCGATGCCGCAGGCATCGAAGCGCGTCTCGAAGCGCGCGGGGCGCCAGAGCCGCTCGGTGCGACCCGCGACCCACACGTTGTTCTCGCGCAGCGCCCAGTGACCCGCGACCCAGACCTTGCGCGGCGCGCTGTGACGCCCGTAGCCGCGGAATCCGCCCTGCGCGCCACCGTACCGACCGAACGAGCCGTGCCCCGTCTTGGCGTAGGCCTGCTTGTAGGTGCTACCCGCGGCGTGACCGAGCGGCCTTGCACCGTACTGAGCGTTCGCCGCGGCAGGCGCGGCGAGTCCGGCGAGGAGCATCAAGGGAGCGAGTTGTGCGAGGAGTCTCATGGCGATCTGCGGCAGGGCCGCCCTCCGTTCGAGGTGGGGGCGCCCGGTCGCGCGACGTAGGTCACGCTGGCGAACCGAACGCCTTCTGCATACGTCGTGCCACAGCGCATCACGCCGCCTTGCGTTCGCTGAATGCCTCGCATTCGCGATCGACGCGAAGATCGCGCTCGCGCTGTCCTCGGGCGTGCCTCCTGCGGAGGACGAACTGACCGCGCTCGCGGTCAGGCGACCCGAGCGCTAGGCTCGCGGTCATGGGTCGTACCGCTCTAGGCTTCCTGCTCCTCGTATGCGTCTGCGCCTGCAACTCGTCCGGCGACGCGACATCCGTCGCGGGTGACATGGACAATGAGGCCGCGACGGCGCCCGCGCCTCTCGTTGCGGAACGCCTGCGGGCGTCGGCGGCGGGCGAGGACCTCGCGGAGCTCGCGAACCTTGCCGGTTCGTGGCGCGTCCGCGTCGAGGAGGACCGTGACGGCGCGCTCGTGCCCCTGGCCGAGGGGCGCGCGGAGATCTCGCTCGCGCTGTCCGGGCGCTTCCTCGAGTGGCGCACCGAAGTGGAGCTGCAGGCGTCCGCGGTCCGCTCGCGCGGTCTTCTGGGCTACGACCGAGAGCGGGAGCTCTTCGAGCTGCACTGGATCAGCGAACTCTCCAGCGCGCAGCGCATCGCGCGCGGTCGCGGTGATGCGCGGCGCGGTGGAGTGACGCTCGAGTCGGCCGACCTCGACCCCGAGACGGGCGGAGTTCGGCGCGCGCGCACGGTGCTGCGCATTGACGACGACGACGGCTTCACCATGCGCCAGGACACCTGGGATCCCGATCTGGCGGATTGGCGCCGACTCGCGCTGACCCGCTACGAGCGCCTCAGCTCCGCCGGCGGATCGAGTAGCGCGCAACCGCCGAGGTGAGGTCCGCGGCGAGGACGAGGGCGGCGCCGAACAACACGAGCACGAGGACCTCGTCGTAGTACTGCTTCGCGCGCGCGTCCTGGATCCAGTAGCCGAGCGAGACGACGCCGAGCATGCCGAGGACGGTCGCCTCCCGGACGCACGTCTCGAACCTGTAGAAGAACAGCAGCAGCCCGCGCGTCAAGGTGAGCGGACCGACTCCGAAGATCACGAGACCGGGGCGCCTCGATCCCGTGCTGGAGAGGGCTCGGAGCGGAGCAGGGTCGAGGTTCTCCACGACCTCGCCGCCGAGGCGCGCGAGGATCCCGGCGTTGTGCAGCGCGAGGGCGAGGACAGCGGGCCAGGCGGTGCGCGGCCCGAGCACGGCCAGGAGCAGGAAGGCGAGGATGTACTCCGGCACGGCTCGCAGGAGGATCGCGCTCACGCGCGCGGCGCCGCGCGTGGCGCGCCAGCCGAGGGAGCCGTCCGCCACTGCGCCTTGGGATCGGGCGAAGGGCTCGCGGCGCGCGAAGTTGCGCGCGAGTCCGAGCGCGAGCGGCGCGGCGGCGAGGGCCGCGAGCGCCATGGCGACGACCGCGATCTGAAGGGTCGCGAAGGTGCTGTCGGCGCCGACGCGGCGCCAGGCGCCGAGCACCCAGGAGGCGAGCTCGCGCGGGCCCCAATCGGTGCCGCGCAGCGAGAAGGGCACCAGCTCGGTCTGGAGGAACGTCGCGAGGTTGGACGCGCGTCGCTCGCTGAGGAAGCCGGCGAGGTCGAGCTCCGGACTGGCCCAGGCGAGCGCGGTCCACGCGCCCAGCGCCAGCAGGACGCCGCGCAGCAAGCGGCTGCGAGGGCGCTGGCGCCAGAGGACCTCGACGGCCGCGCTTCGGTCGCTCGCGCTCATCTCAGCACCACCCGCTTTCTGAGCGAACTCGACAGCGCCTCGAACAGGAACGCGACCGCGATGAGCGCCCAGAGGTAGGTCCAGACCTCGTGGTAGTGCTGGTTGTCGAAGGCGAGCTGGAGGTGGTAGCCGACCGTGGGGAAGCCGAAGAAGCCGAGCACGGCCGAGGAGCGCACCGCGCACTCCAGGCGATAGAAGACGTAGCTCGCGAGGTCCGGTACGGCGCGCGGCACGATGCCGAACAGGAAGGCCTGGAGCCGCGAGGCGCCCGCGTCGCGCAGTGCGTCGGCGCCGTCGCGCGGCGCTTCGTCGAGCAGCTCGGAGAAGACCTTCGCGAGCGTCCCGGCGTAAGGGATCGCGATCGCGCACACAGCGCTGAAGGGAGTCAGGCCGAGCGCGGCGAGCAGCAGTACGGCCCAGAGCAGCTCGTGAATCGAGCGCATGCCGGCGATCCAGGTCCGAAGGGCGAGGAACAGCACGGGTACGCTCAGCTTGCGCACTCCGCCGCGGGGGAGGGAGTCGTCCGCGGCGCGGCTCCACCAGGCGGTCGAGGCCAGCGCGCCCAGCGGGAGTCCGATGGCCACCGCGAGGCTGAGACCCGCAGCCGCGAAGACGAGCGTGCTGCGCAGAGAGTCGAGGACCTTCAGCGCGAGCGGCGCGGTGCCCTCGGGGACCGGCGCCTCGTAGTCGAGCGCCGGCGTGAGCGCGGCCCACGCGAATTCGCGCAGGAGCGCGAACCCGCTGCCGGAGGGGATCAGCTGCGCGGGCGAGAGCCGCAGGGCGGAGGCGCACAAGACGGCCGCGACCAGGAGGCCGAGGACCCAGGCGCGCTTCCCGGCGAGCAGGTAGGGTCGCCGGGCCGCAGTTGCGACCTCAGTCATGGTGCGGCTCCTCCGGTGCGAGCTCGTAGAGCCGTTCGAGCTCCGGCTCCGTGACCTCGCTCGCAGGGCGATCGAACTGGACGTGCCCGCCACGCAAGCCGATCAGGCGGGGGACGTCGACGCGCGCGAGAGCGAGGTCGTGCAGGCTCGTGACGAGGGTGAGGCCGCGCCTCCGTGCGAGGTCCAGGAGGAGCGCGAGCGTCTCCTTCGCGCGCGCTGGGTCGAGCGCGGCGAGGGGCTCGTCCGCCAGCAGCGCGTCGGGCTTCTGGAACAGGGCGCGCGCGATCGCTACGCGCTGCTGCTCGCCGCCCGAGAGCGTGTCGACGCGCTGAAACAGCTTGTCCGCGATCCCGAGGTCCTCGAGCACGGCGTGGATCTCCTCCAGCTCCGTTCGCGACTGCCGTAGCATGGCTCGCGCAGAGGCGAACAGCCCGAGTCGGCCGACGCGCCCTGCCATGACGTTCTGCGCGACGCGCAGGTTCGGGACGAGGCCGAGGTCCTGAGGGACCAGGCCGATGCGGACGCGCAGCGCGCGCAGCTGCGCGGGGCTGACCCGCGCGAGGTCGGCGTCGTCGACGCGCACGGTTCCCTCGGTGGGGCGCAGGGAGCCGTTGAGGAGCCGGAGCAGGCTCGACTTGCCCGCGCCGCTGGGGCCCACGAGCGCCACGGTCTCACCGGGCTCGACGGTGAAGCGGAGCTGCGTGAGCACTCGAGTCCCGCCGAGCTGGAGCCCAGCGCCCTCGAGAGCGAAGCGAAGCGCGGTGTCGGTCAACGGCGTGAGATCGTTCCTCTCAGCGAATCAGCTCGAGCTCCTCGGCGAGGCCCTCGAGCGCGTCGAAGTCCTCGTTCGAGGCGGAGATCAGGCCGTCTGTTCGCATCATCGCGCCCAGCAGCTGGGGATCCTCGATGGCGATCAGGGTGGCGCGCAGTCGTTCGGTGAAGCCTGCGCCGAAGCGCTCGTCGAGGTCGGGGCGTGCGTGCCACGAGTAGTCCGGGTAGTCGGGCGTGCGCCAGACGACGAAGCAGCGCTCCGGGTCGATCTTGCCCTCGGCGACGCGCTGGTCGTAGGTGACGTAACTGAGGACGCCTGCGTCGAAGCTGCCGTCCTGCACGAGCTGCCAGGTGCGATCGTGATTTCCCGAGAAGCTCATCTCGGCGCCGAAGAACTCCGCCGGCGACTGGCCCGTGGCCTCGCGCAGGAAGTACTCCGGCATCAGGCGCCCGGAGGTGGAGGAGTCGGAGCCGAAGGTGAACGTCTTGCCCGCGAGGTCCAGGGGGAATGCCTCCTGGCCCGGTCGCAGTCCGCTCGCCGGATTGGCGATGAAGTACGAGTGGTACTTCGGGTCGATGCGGCCCTGCGCGATGGCGGCCGCGCCGGGGACGGCGCGCCTGGCGCGCACGCCAGTCAACCCGCCGAACCAGGCGAGCTGGACGTCGCCGCTCTTGAAGGCCTCGACCGAGGCGCCGTAGTCCGAGACGTGGGCGTAGGCGACCGGCACGCCCAGCTCTGCGGCGAGGTGCTCGGCGACGCGGCCGAACTTCTCGATCATCTCGCTGCTGTTCTCACCTGGAATGGCGGAGAACCGAAGCACGGGTGTGGACGCTTCCGCTGGCTCCCCGCAGCCCGTCGACAATGCGGCGAACAGGGCGAGGAGGAAGGTGAGGGCGGCGGACTTCATGGGGGGAACGTGAGCCGGCCGCCCGCGGGCGGCCGGTCAGGAGTCTCTTGCGGGTCGGGGGACTAGTTTCCGCTGACGGACTGGGACAGGAGCTGCCCGTTCGTCTGCTCACCGATGGTGTACGGGAGCGAGGCCGAGGAGAGGCGCGAGACCTCGACCATCACGGCCAGCATCGCAGGCTGCCCGACGGAGGTGGCCGTGGAGCTCGCGACCGCGCCGTTCATCACGAACCAGCCGGACTCGAAGACGGGGAACCCCTGGATCTCACCGGGATCGTTGTTCGTGAAGTTCGCCAGGAAGTCGTTGCTGAACGCCCCGGAGATGGAGAGCAGCGGGACCCGATCCCAGCAGTCGAACGTGTGCTGGGACGAGAAGACCTCCTCGTTGTCGTTGTAGATGAGGAAGTCGACGGTGGTGTCGAACTTGGTCCCCGTCAGCCCGATGAGGATCAGCTCCGCGCGCGCCTGGCCCTCGCCCTCGATCTGCCCGAAGAAGCGCGGGATGGCGATGCGGTCCGGCGTGGCGCCGTACTCGAGGCCGTCCATGTCTCGGCGGCCGTCGTTGTCGAGGTCGGTCGGGTTGCCCTCACCGGTCTTGCCCTCGAACATCAGCGCGTTCAGCTGGTACTCGCTCCCGGACATTCCGTCGAGCGTGATCTGCGACGCGATCAGGTAGTCGAAGTCGATCGCGGCGGCGTTCGTGATGCCGCGCGCGTAGGCGTAGCAGAATCCACGACCCGGCGTCGGCGAGAGCGCCGTGCTGTAGAACGTGATCGTGTCGCGCGGCGTGAGCGTCTCGAACGCGTTGTTCGTGCCGCAGTCCTCGCCGTCCACGAAGTTGAAGTGCACGCGCACCGACTCGGAGGAGTTGACGTTCGTGACGGTCAGGAACGTGTAGCTACCCTGCCGGGAGTCGTACTCGGGGAAAATCATGAGGCTCCCGGGGTCGTTGCGCTCCGCGTGGGCGGAGGCGGCGAGGAGAGCCAGTGTGGCGCCGACGAGGGCGCTCTTGGTGATGCGAAGCATGCTGAGTGGGGCGTCTATCGGTGGTTGTCGAGCGAGCGGCCGCCGGGCCGCGACCTTCCAACATACCTGCTTCGGCGCCAGAGCGGCAGGCTGGAACCACGCTCCGCGGTGCCTGGGCTGGATCGCCGCGGTCGCGCGGCCATACTGTGCTCTCCCTGCCCTGGAGACGCCCACGTGAACGACCCCGACCCGACCGAGCCGCGCCCCGATCCGCCCCAGGAACCCGCCGTCGAGCCCAGCCCCCCCGCGAAAGCCAGGGCGCTGCCGCCCGACCAGTACTACGTGGTGCCGGTCCGCAACATGGTGCTGTTCCCCGGCGTGGTCCTCCCGCTGATGATCGGCCGCGAGCGATCCGTCGATGCGATCCAGAAGGCCGTCTCCGATGACAGCCGCGTGGTGCTCCTCTTGCAGAAGGAGGAGGCCGTCGAGAGCCCCGAGGCCGACGACCTCTATCGGGTCGGGACCTTGGCCGAGGTCGTCCGCTACATCGACGCGGACGATGGTCGTCACCACGCGATCTGCCAGGGGGAGAAGCGCTGCCGGGTGCTGGAGTTCGTCGCCTTCGACCCCGTGCCGATCGCGCGTGTCGAGATCATCGAGGAGGCGGCGGGCGAGCCCGAGGACACGGAGATGGAGGCGCGCTTCGTCGCCCTCAAGCACCAGGCGCAGGAGGTGCTCCAGCTGTCGCCCGGCGCCCCGGAGGATCTCGCGAACGCCGTCGACAACATCGGCTCCCCGCCGATGCTCGCCGACATGGTTGCGACCTTCATGGACGTCCCGGTCGAGGAGCGCCAGGAGGTCTTGGAGACCTTCGACATCCGCCAGCGGCTCGACCTCGTGGCGACCAAGCTCGGGCACGTCGCGGAGGTGCTGCGGCTCTCGAAGAAGATCCGCGAGGAGACCCAGGGGACGCTCGAGAAGGCGCAACGCGAGTACTACCTGCGTGAGCAGCTGCGGGCGATCCAGCGCGAGCTCGGCGAGGCCGACGATCGCTCCAACGAGATCGCCGAGCTGGACGAGGCGATCGCGAAGGCGGAGATGCCGGAGGAGGCCGAGCGCGAGGCGCGCAAGGAGCTCAAGCGGCTCGAGCGCATGCCCGAGGGCGCGGCGGAGGCCTCGATCGTCAGGACCTTCCTGGAGACCATGACCGAGCTCCCCTGGAGCGAACAGACCGAGGATCGCCTCGACATCGTTCAGGCTCGACGCATCCTCGACGAGGACCACTACGGCCTCGAGAAGGTGAAGGAGCGCATCATCGAGTTCCTCGCCGTGCGCCAGCTGCGGCCCGAGGGCAAGAGCCAGAGCCTGTGCCTCGTCGGTCCGCCCGGCGTGGGCAAGACGTCACTCGGCAAGAGCATCGCGCGCGCGATGGGCCGCGAGTTCGTGCGCGCGAGCCTCGGCGGCGTCCACGACGAGGCCGAGGTCCGTGGACACAGGCGCACCTACGTCGGTGCCATGCCCGGCAGCATCGTCCAAGGACTGCGACGGGCAGGGACGCGCAACCCCGTCTTCATGCTCGACGAGATGGACAAGCTCGGGCAGGGCATTCACGGCGACCCGTCGTCCGCGCTGCTGGAGGTGCTCGATCCCGAGCAGAACGTGAACTTCAGGGACAACTACCTCGGGGTGCCGTTCGACCTCCAGCGGGTGCTCTTCATCGCCACCGCCAACGTGCTCGGCGCGATCCCGCCGCCGCTGCGCGATCGCTTCGAGTTGATTCACCTCCCGGGCTACACGCGCGAGGAGAAGCACGAGATCGCGCTGCGCTACCTCGTCGGCCGGCAGCTGGAGAGCTCGGGCCTCACGGAGCGCCAGTGCACGATCACGCCAGAGGCGGTGGACGTCATCATCCGCAGCTACACGCGCGAGGCGGGGGTGCGCGACCTCGAGCGGAAGATCGGCGCGATCTGCCGACACGTCGCGACGCGCATCGTCGAGAAGTCCAGGCGTTCGATGAAGGTCCGGCCGGCGCAGGTCCGCGAGATCCTCGGCGCGCCGCGCTTCGAGCGCGAGCAGGCGATGCGCTGCGGGACGCCGGGTGTCGCCACAGGTCTGGCCTGGACGCCGGTCGGAGGTGAGATCCTGTTCATCGAGGCGAGCGAAATGCCGGGTCGCGGTCGCGTGATCCGCACTGGACAGCTCGGCGACGTGATGCAGGAGAGCGCCATCGCCGCCATGACCCTCCTGAAGAGCCGAGCCAAGGAGTTCGACCTCACTCCGGAGCGCTTCGACAAGACCGACGTTCACGTCCACATCCCGGCGGGCGCGATCCCCAAGGATGGGCCGAGCGCCGGCGTCGCCCTGTTCACAGCGCTGGTGTCGCTCTTCACGGATCGGCGCGTGAGACCCGACCTCGCGATGACGGGCGAGATCAGTCTGCGTGGCCTTGTCCTGCCCGTGGGGGGCGTCAAGGAGAAGGTGCTGGGCGCGCTGGCCGCTGGCATCGAGGTGGTCGTCCTTCCCAAGCGTAACGAGCACGACCTCGACGACATTCCGGAGAGCGCGCGCTCCCAGATCGAGTTCCACTTCGTGGAGACCGTGGGGGAGGTCCTCGCCCTCGCGTTGGAGCCCGCCGGTTCGGAGTGCGACCCGAAGACTGGCCGCACGTCGACTCCGAAGCGCAAGTCGGCCGCCAGGAAGAAGGCTGCGCGGAAGAAGTCGACCCGCAAGAGCGCGACGAGCAAGAAGCGGACGTCCAAGAAGAAGGCGACCAAGAAGTCGGCGCGCAAGAAGCGCGCGGCGAAGGCGGGCGCGAGCGGAGGCTCGAAGAAGCGCGGGCGTCGAGCGGCACGCGGGCGCTGAGCCGGTAGGGCAGTGCGGCGTGGCGAGGGCCGGTCACGCCGCGAGCGGCTGCCCGGCCTGCGCTAGAACGCGACGCCCAGGCTGAACTGCAGCACCGAGTCCCGCTCCCCCTCGCGTGGGTTCGGGTTGATGCCCCAGTCGAGGCGCAAGGGGCCGATCGGCAGCAGCCAGCGAATCCCTGGGCCGACGGCGTAGCGCAGGTCCCTGAAGGTGAGCACGTCGGCGTAGTCGAGCGATACGTTCCCCGCGTCGACGAAGAGCGCCACCGAGAAGCTGTTCGGTAGGTCCTGGCGGAGCTCGACCGAGGTCACGGTGAAGGACTCACCGCCGATCGGGTTCCCGTTCGAGTCGGTGGGGCCGAGCTCGTCCTCCCTGAACGAGCGGACGGTGTTCTGGCCGCCGTTGAAGTAGCGCTCCTGCAGCGGGATCCCCTGGTCCTCCAGCGGGTAGATCATTCCCGCGCGGAACGTCCATGCGACAACCGTTGTCTCGGTCAGCGGCCGATAGCGCGCGACACGTCCGTCGAGTCGGACGAACGGCAGCTCGGTGCCGAGCGCGTCGAGCGAGAAGTCGGCGCGCGCTCGTGCCCACGTGCCCCGACGAGGGAGGAAGAAGCTGTCGCGCGTATCGTAGATGTTGGTGACGTACAGCGCCGAGATGTTGACGTCTTCGTCGAGGTCCGGGTTGAGGCCGGGTACGTCGACGTCGACGTTGTCCGACTGCGAGATGCGGTACTCGTAGCCATAGATGTTCCGGAGCTGCCGCGTCCAGTAGCGCGTGATGTTCAGCCCCGCGCCCACCTCGAGACTGTCGAACGAGACCTGCTCGCGTTCTTCCCAGAAGGCTGTCGCGCCGATCACGTTGCGGCGGTTCAACGTGTAGGGGTCGCTACCGAAGAACGTGACACCCTTGGCGCGCTCCGCGACCTTGGCCTGCACGCTGAGGGAGCGGCCGGTGCCGAGGAAGTTGTTCTCCCGGACTCCGAGGATGACGCGCGCGCGCTCCCAGGCGCCGTAGCCGACCTCGGCGGAGACGCTCAAGGTCTCGACCTCCGAGACGCGGATGACGAGGTCGCGCTCCGTACCCTCGCCCTGGAGCTGCAGGTCGACCGAGTCGAAGAGCCCCGTGGCGTAGAGGCTCCGGAAGGCGTCGCCCTCGGCGCTGCGCGTGAGCAGCTGGCCGGGCTCGAGTCCAGCCTGGTCGAGGATGAAGCTCTCGCGGGTCCGCTCATTGCCCTCCACCCTCAGGTCACGGACGCGCACGAGCTGGCCGAGGTCGAGGCGGATCTTGAGGGACGCCTCGCCGGTGGCGTGATCGAGCGACTCCTCGAAGCTCGAGTCGGCGTCGACGAAGCCGAGCTCGGCGAAGTGATCCTCGGCCGCGGCGCGAACCTCGTAGGCGAGGCGGGGGAAGTAGGGGCGGCCGAGGAACAGCTGGGTCGCGGAGAGAGCCTGTGACACGTCCATGCCCTCGATCGGCTCGATCTCGATCTTCGAGAGCAGGAAGCGCGGCCCCTCGACCACCTCGTACTCCAGCTTGACGCCGCGCTTCGTCTCGTCGAAGGCGATCTCGGGGCCGAGGACCCGAACGTCGAGGTACCCCGTCTGGTAGTAGAGGCTCTCGACCGAGCGGGCGGCAGATTCGGCCTGGGCTTGGACGTAGTACAGCTTGCCGAGTCCGAGGGCCTGGGTGGTGGGCCCCCGGAGCTGACGAAAGAGGTCCTCCGCCGAGAAGTGCGCGTTGCCGCGGAAGGTGACCGCCTCGACGACCGTCCTGGGGCCCTCTTCGACGAGGAAGGTCGCCTTGGGCTTGCCTCCCGGCGGCTGCTGAAGCTCGTAGTCCACTTCGACGAAGGGGAAGCCGCGGTCGTTGTAGAAGCTCTCGAGGGTGTAGGCGGCGTCGTCGATCGCGGCCCCGGGGAACCCCATCTGCTCGAAGTCGAGGAGCTCCTCCTGGATGGCTCGCTGCAGGATCCCGCGCCGGAACGTGCTGCCGCCGCGGAACTCCAGGGAGAACGTCTTCGGGCGGTCGAGGAGCTCGGTCTTGATGCCCCGGATCTGCTCCCCCGCGCGGCAGGCGAACAGCAGGCTCAGCAGGAGCCCCGCGAGCAGCGCGCGGGGCATTCGTCGCGCGCGGCGCGTCATCGGAGGCGGAACACGATCCGCAGGCCGTAGTTGTAGTCCTCGAACCGGTCGCGCTGCGCGGTCATGTACCAGTGACGGAAATTGCGGCGCTCGGGCGGCAGGCCCTCCTTGTTCGAGAGGCGGAACGCGACGTCGAAGGTCTCCGTACCGTCCTGACTGACGTCCTCGCCGTAGAAGAGCTCGAGCCTCTCGAACACGGAGTCCTCGTTGATCGGTCCGTTGTCGGAGAACCAGCGGGCGACGGTGTCCTTGGCGATGTACACCGCGACGGTGCTGGCCGTGGAGGCGTTGTCCGTGTTGGTTGCCGACTCCTGGAGCTGGCCGGTCAGCATCAGCACGAGCAGCGTCTCCTGGCTCAGCGGAGGGGTCGAGGAGAGCAGGATCTCCGGGTTGTCGTACGGCCCCGCGATATTCGCGCGAATGTTGTAGCCGATCATGCGGGCTTCGCCGACCGCGTCGATCTGCGGCACGAACGGGTTGTCGCGCAGGAACTGCACCGTGCCGCCGGTGATGGTGAGGCGCCCTGCGGGAAGTGTGACTGCCGTCGTGTCGAGGAAGACGCGCCCGTCGAGGATCGGGATCTCGCCGGTGCCACGGAGCTTGAGGTTCGGGCGCACCGCGCCCTGCAAGATGAAGTTGCGGATCTCGAAGGCCTTCTTCGCCGTCAGCGTCACGTCGAACGACATGTCGCGCAGGGGCGGCTCGCGGAACGAGAAGAGCTGGAAGCCCCGCGCGTCGCTGCGCGTGGGCCCGGGACGCAGGTTCAAGAAGCTCTGATCCGGGGCGTAGTGCCCACGAGTCAGCTCGAGGCTCCCCGACACCTCCAGCGCGGCGGTCGGCCCCTTCAGCTGCAGGTCCGTGTTCGCGCGGATCCGCGCTGAGCGGTCACGGAACAGCAAGAGGTCATCGCCCCGCAGCGAGAGGTCGAGCACGGCGTCGTCCTCGTTGAGGTCGACCGTTCCGTTGAGCTCGAAGGGAGAAGCGCCGAGCGTGCCGGTGCAGCTCTCGAGCGTGAGGCGGTCCGCGACGAAGTGCAGCGAGGCGTTGAGCGAGTCGATCGAGGGCAGGCCGCCACCGACTCGCAGTCGCCCCTCGGTGATGTCGAGGTCGCCCGAGAGAACCGGCGATAGGAGCGGCCCCTCGAAGCGCAGGCCGCCGGAGAGCTGGCCGGCGCGCAGCCGATCGCCCACGCCGTAGGCTTCGAGGAGGGGCTCGAGTCGGTCGACGTCGAATGAGGTGAGCGCCGCCTCTCCCACGGCCGTCGCCTCCTCGGCGAGCCGTCCGGGCTCGCTCATCCAGCGCGTCAGGTCGAGCGGCGCATCGACGCGAGCGTCCAGACTCAGGTCGAGGAGCTCACCGAAACGTACCGAGAGGTTCTCCGCGACGAGCCCGTCCTCGAGGCGCAGAGTCCCCGCGATGCTTCCCGCCTCGAGGCCGGCGGGCTGCAGGCCCTCGGGCAACACGAGTCCGGTCCCTGCGAGGTTCAGCGAGCCGCCGAGCTCCGTCCAGGCGCCCGACAAGGAGCCGTCGACGCTGACCTTGCCGCTGAGCACGGAGTCGAGATCGAGTGACTCGAGCGGCAGCTGCATGGAGAGGTCCAGGGCGAGCTCGCCTGCCTTCAACTCGAGGGTCGGAGCGTACTTGATCGGCAGCGAGCCGCTGACGCTCGCCGTGAGTCCGTTCGCACTCGCCGCCGTGAAGCTCGTGATCGTCGTTCGCTCCTCGTCGTGGAGGAGGTCCCACGCGAGGTCGATTGGAGCACTCAGTCCAGGCGCGCTGAGCTGCGTGAGCGTTCCGTCGGTCACGATCTGCAGGCGATCGCCGATGAGGGTCGCTCGCGCCTCGAAGTCTGCCGTGCGCAGCGCCGGCAGCGCGAACTCCGTCCCGCCGAGGAACACCTCGGGGTGCAGCTCGCGCACGTCGAGCGTCAGCTCGGCCCGGTCCGGCGTCCAGCTGCCCTGCGCGAGGAGGTCGCCCGCCGCGCCGCGCAGCTCGAGACCGGAGACGACGGCTCGCCCCGGCTCGTACTCGATGCGCGCCGGGGCCTGAAGGATCAAGCCGCGCTGGTTGCGGCGCAGGGCGAGCTCCTGAAGGTGCAGGTCGTAGCGGCCCTCTCCCCAGTCGAGCACGAGTCGCGCGTCGAGGCTGCCGACCGGCGACTGATTCGCGAGCCGCGTGACCTCGACGTGGTGGAGGCTCTCGCTCGTGGCCACGTCGAGCTCGAGCTGCCCGACGTCCTGCCCTTCGATTCGCAGGTCCTCGCCGGTCAGCTGGAGCTGCGCGTTGACGTCCGGGTAGGTGCCCTGCGCCGCGATCGTTCCGCGCACTGCGCCGCCCCAGTCGCTCCGGCCGAGCAGCGCGCCGAAGCGCGCGAGGTCCGGCACGTCCGCGATTCCGTCGAGCTCGAGCGCGAGCGCCAGCGGACCAGTCTCGTCGATCCAGACCTCCGCCGTGGTGAGGCTGACGCTTCCGGCTGCGCTCGTCAGGCCGCCCTCGCTCACGAACAGGCGCTCGTCGGCGAGCCGCGCTCCGAACGCGAGCCGGTGCTCGGCGAGCCCCTCCGGCGGGAGGAGATCGAACGGCGCCAGGAGTTCCTGGAGCCGCGTCGCCTCGACGTCGAGGATGGCCGTCGCGTCCTCCAGCCAGTTGGCGGGGTCGAGCCCTCGCAGGGGCAGGGTCGCATCGGCGACGGCGAGGCGATTCCACTCGCTCTGACGCACGTCCAGCGTAGGGATCCTGAGGACGCCGTCCGCGAGCGACAGCGTGCCGGTCGCGCTGGCCACCTCGACACCCTCGTACTCGAAGCCCTCGAGATCGATCTGCGCCTCGGCGGTTCCGCCGAGCAGGTCGTCGAATGCGAGCTCTCCGGTCGAGGCCAGGTCCAGCTGACCGCGCAGGATCTGCTCGAACTCGAACGGCAGCCGGGCAGGGACGCTCTCGAGATCGAGGTCCACCAGGCGGAGCTGCCACTGCACCCGACCCCCGGCGAGCTGCGCCTGCAGTCGACTCTCGTCGGCCTGCAGGGCGAGTCCGAGGTCGGCGTCGAGCGCGCCCTCGATCACGTGGGTCAGATCGACCCGTGAGTCCTGCAGGGCGGCCAAGCCGTCGACCCCCACGGTGAGCCCGTCGATGACGGCGCTCGCGTAGGTGCCCGCCAGGGTGAGACGCCGCTCTTCGAAGCGGGCGTCGGCGCGCAGTGCTCCGTCGTCGCCCGTCCGGACGCTGGCGTCCGTCACGACGATGGTGGCGCCTTCGTCGGGAACGATGCGTACCTCGACGTCCTCCAGCTCGATGGGCGGAAGCGCTTCGGGCCAGTCGAAGACGAACGGCTCACCGCTGGACTCGGGCTCCTCGTCCTGCGAGCTCGCCGGCAGGGCAATCACGACCTCGACCCCGCTGCCGCGCAGGGAGGCCAGGCCGCGGACGTCGCCCGTCAGGAGTCTCCGATCGAACTCCGCGTCCAGCTCGTCGACGCGGATGCGCTCGAGCAGCGGGTCGACGCCGAGCTCACGAAGACGGAGCCCGCTCAGGCGCACGCCGCCGAGGTCGAGCCGTTCGACGGAGGCGATCTCCAGCTCGAAGCCGAAGCGCCTCGCGATCCCCGGGCCGAAGCGCTCGACGGCGCCGGGCAGCCACCAGGAGTAGGTCACCGCCGCCAGCACGACGAGCAGTGCGAGTACTCCGAAGGCGCGCAGGAGGCGACGAAGCCAGGCGCGCTGCGGGCGAGGGGGCGTGCTGGAGTCGGTCACGGCGAGCTGCGTAGTCTAGCTTCCGACGCGGCCGCATTCCGTACGCGTCAGGCGAAGACCTCGAGCCAGCGCAGCGAGGCGGCGAGGCCTCCCGGGCGAAAGCGCTGTGGCCAGAGCGCGGCGTGCGTCGCGCGGAGGGCGGCGACCCGCTCTCGGACGGCGGCAGCTGCGGCAGGCGGCAGGTCCTCGACTCGGTTCCCGGGCGCCAGGGCCCGGCGCGCGCGCAGCAGCTCGGCGCCGTGCACGAGCGCGTCCCGCGCGAACGTGAGCTCTTCGCTCAGGAGCGCCGCGTCCGGCCGGGCGCTGCGGGCTTCTGCGAGCCCGTCGAGGGCGTGCCTCAGGTGCTGGTCGACAGCGTCGAGCCCCGCATCCTCGACCCCGACGATCCGGGGGTGAGGAAAGGACTCGTGGGCAAAAGTGTGCGCGAAGAACAGCGCGTGGCCGTTGTTGCAGTCGTCCCCGAGCACGTCGGTGACGCGCCCGAGCTCGATCACGGCGCGGCCGAGCACGCGGGCCTCGTCCTCGAAGACCCAGTCGTCGAGCCAGCCGCGCGTCCGCTCGAGATCCGCGGCCTGCACCGCGTCGACGTTCCAGGCGGCCGCCGCGCCGACGGCGAATCCGAGGAACGCGGTGGGCCAGGGCTGCAGGTGACCGCGGTCGCCCCACTCGGTCACGAGGAGCCCACGCGCCCGGTGCTCGCGCGCCTCCCGGGCCGCCTTCTGGAGGTTGCCGAGCGCGTTCGTCACACGCCCACCGAAGGAGTTCCAGCTGCTGGTCCCCGGGCAGACCTGAAACTCCAGGCCGCTCTCCGCGAAGCGAGGCAGGCGCTCCTGGAAGGGGAAGTCCGCCTCGTAGCCCCAGACGAGCGCGACGGCGTCCTCGGGCAGCTGGGCGATGCCCTCCGGCGCCTCGAGGACGATGTCGCCCCAGAACTGCATGCGGTGACCGCGGTCGGTGATCAGTCCGTGGACGCGCTTCAGGAAGCGCAGGTAGACCTGAGCCTTGCCATCCCGCTCGCAGGCCGCGCGCGAGCGGCCCTCTCCGAGATCGAAGGTCTCGTCGAGCCCGACGTTCACGGTGCGCGATCGGAAGCAGGGCAGCAGCTGGTCGTACAGCCCGCCGAGGAACTCCAGGGAGCGGGGGTCCTCGGCGGCCAGGCTGAAAGGCTCGCGCATGCGGCTGAAGGGGTGGTCGACGCCCTCCGGGACCTCGGCCAGGCCGCTCCACTGCGGATGGCGGAGCCAGTCGTGCAGGTGGCCGAAGCTCTGCTGGTTCGGGACGAGTTCGATGTGCCGCGCTGCAGCGAAGGCGTCGAGCGCGCGGAGCTCGTCCGCCGTGTACGGGCTGCGGTCGGCGGTGGCCTCGTCCGCCCCCGCGTAGGCGAAGTCCGCCTCCATGTAGAGCTGGACGCGATTGACCTTCCAGCTGGCGAGCCGCTCGAGGAGCTCCTCGAGCGTGGCGAGGGTGGGGCGCTTGTCCCGCGCCACGTCGAGCATGACGCCTCGCTCTGGGAACTCGGGCGCATCGTCGATCTGGACGCCCGGCACCTCGTCACGCTCGGAGCGCGAGAGGTGCAGCCATTGCGCGAGGGTGCGCAGGCCGTAGGCGAGGGCCGCGAGGTCCCCGCCGCGCAGCTGCACGCCGGTCGGATCGACGACGAGGCGGTAGGCCTCGTGGGCGAGCTCGGGATCGAGGGCGAGCCGGGCGTCCGCGTCCTGGCCGGCGATCGTGAGCCGCCGTCCCCGCGCGTCGAGCGCGCGCGCGAGCCCGGCGAGGGCCGGGTCTGTGGCCGCGAGCGGGCCGGGGTCGAAGCGCACCTCCTCGGGCAGGGGCCACGGGCGCTCGCCCGGTTGGAGCCGGTGGGGCGGCGGCAGGAGCGCGGCGCCCGCGGTCGTCTCGATGGGGGAGTCGCTCGTCACGCTTCGCCTCGGGCTGGATCCGGCATTCGCATCGGAAAATGGTGCCGGGACGCCCCCGCAATGTCGATGATGCGCAGCAGCGCCCCGTCATGCGCGGGGCCGCCCGCAGGCGAGCCCTCCGTGATCCGCCCCTCACCTCCCTTGCTGCGCCCGTCGACCGTCCTGTGTGGGCCGAGCGCCCCACGTTGCCGCCCGCTCCTCCGAGCGCGCTCACGTCCCGGGGCCTTGACCGCTGCAGGGTCGCTCGCGAGGCTCTGCGCCCCGCAGCGCGGCGAGTCCGCGACTTCGACCCACGGAGACGAATGGCCGCGTTGAACGAGAACGACCTGCGCGACGTGCTGCTCGTCCGGGCCTTCGAGGAGGCCAGCGGCGACGGCGAGCTCCTCGCCGAGCGGGAGGGCGAGGTCGCGACCCGCGAGGCGCGGGCCTCCCTCGGAGCCAGCGGCAGCGAGGTCCAGTCGGATGCGCTGCTCGTCGAGCGCGCGCGGCTCCTGCGCGTCCGGATCGACCGCTCGTACCCATCGGCCGCGCGCGTGCGCGAAGCCTCGGCGCACATCGGCGTGCCGCTCTGGCTCGTCTTTCTACTCTCGCTGCTGTTCGGCCTGGCGGTGGACCGCCTCGGCGCCTCCGGTTCGATCAACCTGCTGTCGTTCCCGATCCTCGGGCTGCTCGCCTGGAACCTCGGCGTGTACGTCGTCACGTTCGTCTCCGACCTCGTCGCGCGCCCCGGCGCGTCCGCTGGCGAGGGCGAGGCCAGCCGGCGGACCGCGGGAGGGTTCGTGGCGCGCGGTGTGCTGTGGGCCGCGGCGCCCCAGCGCTTCTGGCGCGGCGGGCATGCGCGCGGCGGCGACGGCGGCGCCGTCGGCGTCGCGCTCCAGCGCTACGCCCGGGACTGGTTCCGGATCGCCGCTCCGCTCTTCGTGGCGCGCGGTCGGACCTGGCTGCACGTCGGCGCGATCGGCGTCGTGCTCGGCGCGATCGGTGGCCTCTACCTGCGCGGTCTCGTCCTGCACTACGACGCGAGCTGGGAGAGCACCTTCTTGACGGCCGACGCCGTGCACGGCCTGCTCGAGTTCCTGTTCTCGCCGGCGGCGGCGCTCCTCGGTCAGCCCGTGCCGACGGTCGAGGCGATCGCCGCCATGCGCGCGCCCGCCGAGGGCGGGGACGCGGCGCTCTGGATCCACTACTACGCGGTCACGGCGGCGCTGTTCGTCGTGCTGCCCCGCGGGTTGATGGCGCTCTTCGCGAGCGTTCGATCGCGGCGGCTGTCGCGCGCGCTGCCCTTCGATCTCGAGGGGGACGCGTACTTCCTCAAGCTGCTCTCCGTCGATCGCGGCGGCGACCAGGTGGCCGTGGTGCAGGCGTACAGCTACCGCCCGAGCCCGCGCTCGGCCGAGGGGCTCACGACGCTCCTGCTCGACGTCCTCGGGGGACGGACGCGCATCGAGCGGCTGGAGCCGAGCGAGTACGGCGACGCCCCCGCGCAGGTCGCCGCGACACGCGGCGAGGAGGCCGTCTGCCGCGTGGTCCTGTTCACCATCGCCCAGTCGCCCGAGCACGAGGTGCACGGGGACTACCTGCGAGCGCTGCGCGCGGCACAGTCGGAAGGCGGCGGGCGTCGCTCCCTGCTCGTCGTTCTGGATCGTGGCCCGCTCCTCGAACGGCTGCCCCGTGACGAAGAGGGCGCGACGCGGCTTGCCGAGCGCGAACGCGCCTGGCAGCGGGTGCTCGACGACGCCGGTCTGCAGGCGGTCGCGTGCACCCTCGACGGCGAGGTCGACGCGACGGCGATCGAACGCGCACGTGAGGGCTTGCTGGCCGTCTCGGGAGGCGCCGCATGACCATGCCCAGGACTCTCTCCCTCGCGCTGCTGTCCCACACGAACGTCGGGAAGACGACGCTCGCGCGCACGCTCCTGCGGAAGGACGTCGGCGAGGTGCTCGACCAGGCGCACGTCACGGACGAGGCCCACCCGCACCCGTTCCTCGAGACGCGCGCAGGTGATCGGCTCGTGCTCTGGGATACGCCCGGATTCGGAGACTCGACGCGTCTCTTGCGTGAGATGGAGGCTGCCGAAGCGCCGCTCGAGTGGGCGCAGGCGGGCACCTACGACCGCGACCGCGATCGCGCGCGCTACTCCTCCTACCAGGCGGTGCGCTGCGTCGTGGAGGAGGCCGATGTCGTGCTCTACCTCGTCAACGCCGCGGAGTCGCCGAGCGACGCGGGCTACGTCGCGCCGGAGATGCAGATTCTCACCTGGGTCGACAAGCCGGTGCTCGTGCTCTTGAACCAGACCGGGCCGGTGAGCGAGGCGCCCGCGAGCGATGACCTCGAGCGCTGGCGCGCGCACCTCGCGCGCTGGCCGGTCGTGAAGAAGGTCGTCGGGCTCGACGCGTTCACGCGCTGCTGGGTCGAGGAGGGCCTCCTCCTCGAGGAGGTCCGCGACGTGCTCGACGGCGAGCGTCGCGAGCTCACGGAGACGTTCCTCGACGCCTGGCGCCAGGACCGCCGCGAGACCTTCCGCGCAGCGATGGACACCCTCGCCGGCGAGCTCCTGCGCGCGGCGCGCGACGAGGAGGCCTTGGTCGAGGGCGCCTGGGGGAACGACAAGGCCGAGGCCATGCAGGCGCTCGCGCGTCGCATGGAGGAGGGCGCGACGGCCGTGCTCGACCGCTTGATCGCGCTGCACGGTCTCGACGGCCGCGCGGCGATCGACCTGCGAACTGCTCTGACCGACTTCGACACCTCCGCCGAGAAGCTCGCGCCGAAGCGCTGGGGCGTCATCGGGGGCGCGACCACCGGGCTGCTGGGCGGCCTCGGCGCGGACATCGCCTCCGGCGGGCTCTCGTTCGGCGCGGGCATGGTGCTGGGCGCGCTCACGGGCGGCTTCGGGGCGATGGGCGTCGCGCGCGCCTACAACACGCTCAAGGGCGACGGCGGCGCGCGCGTCGCCTGGTCCAGCGGGGTTCTCACCCGCACGGCGGAGTACCTGCTCCTGCGCTACCTCTCGGTCGCGCACTTCGGTCGCGGCCGCGGCGCCTGGAAGGAGCGCGAGGCGCCCGCCTTCTGGAAGCGCTCGGTGGCGCAGGCGGTCGGCTCACGGAGCGTCTACTTCGAGGGTGCCTGGAAGGAGGCGCGCAAGGCGAGCGCCGACCTGCCGGGCCAGCGCGACGGTCTGGTCGCCATGCTGATGGGCTGCAGCCGCGAGGTGCTCAGCGGCTTCTATCCCGAAGCCGGGCACCTGATCGGCTAGCGCCCCGGGCAGCGTCGCGACCATGGCTGGAGCGCAGCGCCCAGGTGCTCACCACGACGGCGTGTCGCCGCGTCGCCCGGCCGCTCGGACCCAGTAGCGCACCTCCGCCGGAGTCGGCTCCGGCGCGGGGCCCTCGCCCTCCATCAGCAGCTGCCCGACGAGCCGGTGGGGGGTCTGCAGCTCGAGCTCGTCGATGCCGTCGACGCCGATAGACGTCAGCCAGGCGACCCCGCGGGCTCCCATGCGCGCCGTGTGCGCGAGCTCGAGCTCCTGGGCGACCGTCGCCAGGGTCTCGGCGGTCAGCAGCTCGCCCCGGTCCCAGTTCTCGAGCGCGAGCCCGAGGGCGTGACCATCGCGGATTCCGGCGGCCCGCAACGCGTCGGTGTCCGCCGGCGCGAGACCGCGCAGCTCCTCGAGCTGCACTGCCGTCGAGCGCACGATCACACGGTCGACGATCCAGACGGCCGGGAGGCAGGCGAGCACGGCCACCGCGGTCCACGTCAGCTGACGCCGCCGCGGAACCACGCGCCGCGCGAGGCCGGGCTCCCACTCCGGACAGAGCCCGGCGGCGACCAGCGCGCGCGAGAAGGTGTAGCACTCCAGCGCGAAGGCGGGGAAGCCGAGGAAGCCGAGCAGCGGCATCTCGAACAGCTTCAATTCCTCGAAGAAGGGCACGGTGTAGATCCACTTCGCGTTCGCCCAGAAGTTCCAGGACTCCCAGCACAGACCGCAGATGGCCCCGGCGGCCAGCAGACGCAGCAGGGTGCCGGGACGACCGTTGGCGAGGTGCGACCAGAGGGAGGTCTCGTTGCGCTTCGCGAGCCAGGGCTCGAGGAGCAGCGCGGTCGCGCCCCAGATCAGCGGGAAGGCGTAGCGGGGGAAGACCAGCGGGAGCGCGAGGAACAGCCAGCCGAGCGCCGTGAGCGCGCGACGCCGGGCATCGGTGACGCGAAAGGTGTGCGCGTTGCACGTGCGCCCCTCGCCGACGCCGAAGCTGCGCAACAGCTCCGCGGTCTCGAAGGTTCCCGGCAGCACGGTTGCGAAGGAGACGAAGATGCCGACGTAGCGCGACGCGGCCGAGGCCGGCAAGCCGACGTAGTACCAGTTCTCCAGGCGCAGGTTGCAGAGCTCGAAGAACAGCCAGAACGCGGTCGACCAGGGCAGGAGGCACAGGAAGCCACGCGGTCGGGAGAGCAGCAGCGAGTGGCCGCTGCGCAGGTGGTTCCAGCCGTCCAGGAAGAGGATGTAGCTCCACCAGGCGAACACGAAGAACCAGCTGGCGAAGGGCTCGACGCGCAGGTAGAGCCCGGCGGCTGCGCAGGCGAACACCACCGGCGCGAGCAGGACCAGCAGCCGCGCCAGCGCGCGCCGCGGAGGCGGCGGCGGCGACGCGGGGACGGTGGCCGGGTGTTCCATGCGGGCCCCATCGTCCGACGGGGGGCGCCGGCGTGAGCTGCGGCGTGGTTCCGGGGCGGGGTGCGAGGTTCGGATCCGGCCTGGAGGGCGGTACACTCGAGGTCCTGGGCCAGGTGGGCCCACTCGGATCCGCATCAGGAGGACCATGGGGCAGCACGATATCGCCAGCGAGCACG
>Ga0316204_10002516_pt1 | contig 41063 bp, 33 predicted proteins | sample 6monrhotite_MG_2_FD_205661 | JGI IMG/M metagenome (GOLD analysis project Ga0316204, IMG submission 205661) | Microbial mat bacterial communities from mineral coupon in-situ incubated in ocean water Damariscotta River, Maine, United States -... | ecosystem: Environmental > Aquatic > Marine >...
TTGTCCGCTCATTGCTTTTGCCATTTCCTGTCAGAGAGATACACTTACACTAACCGATATAAACCAGAGAGAGAATTTGTCATGGCCGAAGCGGAAGATATGGTGGCGCAAATTGAAGCATTGAGCGCCAAGCTGGCCGAGGCCAAGGCGTCCATCACCAACCGTTTCATCGGGCAGGACCGGGTGGTGGATCTAACGCTCACCGCATTGCTGTGCGGGGGGCACGGGTTGCTGATCGGTTTGCCCGGATTGGGCAAGACGCGGCTTGTTGAAACGCTAAGCACTGTGATGGGCCTGCATGGCAATCGGGTGCAGTTCACTCCTGACTTGATGCCCGCAGATATTCTTGGCTCCGAAGTATTGGACACCGCCGAAGATGGCACGCGGGCGTTTCGGTTTATCGAAGGGCCGGTGTTTTGCCAGCTTTTGATGGCCGACGAGATCAACCGCGCCTCGCCGCGCACCCAGTCGGCGCTGTTGCAGGCGATGCAGGAAAAGACTGTGACAGTGGCCGGGCAAAACCGTTCCTTGGGCATGCCGTTTCACGTATTGGCAACACAGAACCCGATCGAACAAGAGGGCACCTACCCCCTGCCCGAGGCGCAGCTTGACCGGTTCCTTGTCCAGATTGATGTGGCCTACCCTGATCGTGACACCGAACGAGATATTCTGATTGCCACCACGGGCGAGACCGAGGCGCAATCAACGGAAGTTTTCACTGCGGATGAACTGATCGAGGCGCAGCGGCTGTTGCGCCGGATGCCGGTTGGCGATTCTGTGGTTGAGATGATCCTTGATCTGGTCCGTGCTTTCCGCCCCGAAGAAAGCAGCGCAAGCGCCCAAGTGCGTGAAACTGTGGCATGGGGCCCCGGCCCACGCGCCGCTCAAGCCCTGATGTTGGCGGTGCGGGCGAGGGCATTGTTGGAGGGCCGCTTGGCCCCGTCGGCAGAAGACGTGACCGCTATGGCCCGTCCCGTGCTGAGCCACCGGATGGCGCTGAACTTTGCCGCGCGGGCGCGGGGTGACAGTTTGCAGGCGCTGATCGACGACACCGCCGCAGCACTTGGCGGGGCAAAGGCCGCCGCGTGACACCGCAAACCAACCTCCGCGCCAAGGCCGAAGAACAGGCCGCCCGGCTTCCGGCGCTTTTGGCGCGGGCGGAGCATTTGGCAGGCGCGGTTCTACTGGGTGCGCATGGGCGCAGACGTGCGGGCCTTGGTGACGATTTCTGGCAGTATAGGCCGGCGCAATACGGCGACAGCCGCAGAATGATTGACCATCGCAGATCGGCGATGGGGGATCAGGAGTATGTGCGCGAACGCGAATGGCAGATTGCCCAATCGGTGATGCTGTGGGTCGATCAGGGTGCCTCTATGCGCTTTGCCTCGACCAAGGATTTGCCGGACAAAGCTGACCGGGCGCGGCTTTTGGGTTTGGCGCTCTCTGTTCTGTTGGTCCGCGGTGGTGAACGTGTCGGGCTTACCGGCACAGCCCTGCCGCCGCGCCGGGGCAACCCGCAGGTGCTGCGCCTTGCCGAAATGCTGACCCAAGACGACCCAACTGATTACAGCCCCCCTGAACACCGCGCGATGATACCCCATGCGCGGGCCGTGTTCATTTCTGATTTCATGGGCGATCTTGAAGCGGTTAAACTAGCGCTGACAAAAGCCGCTGATCGCGGCGTGCGCGGGGTTTTGTATCATGTGCTCGATCCCTCCGAAGAGGCCTTTCCCTTCACAGGTCGCACTATCTTCGAAAGCATGGGCGGCACATTGAGCCATGAGACCCTCAAAGCGAATGACCTCAAATCCCGCTACCTGGAGCGGCTCGCCGCTCGCAAGCAGGAGCTGTCAGAGCTTTGCGCCCTGACCGGCTGGCAGTACGGACTTCACCATACGGATGCTTCGGCGCAATCGGCCTTGCTTTGGCTTTATGGGGCGCTTGATGCGCGGCAGGGGGCGGCGGCATGACCATTCTGGGCGGCATCGGGTTTACCACGCCGTGGATTTTAACGGCGTTGCTGGCATTGCCAATCCTGTGGCTTTTGCTGCGGGCGGTGCCGCCTGCACCGATCCGGCGCCGTTTTCCGGGTGTGGCGCTGCTGCTTGGGTTAAAGGACGCAGAAACTGTATCGGATCGCACACCATGGTGGCTTTTGCTGCTGCGGATGCTTGCTGTCGCAGCGATTATTCTGGGGTTGGCCGGTCCGGTGCTGAACCCCGAAGAGGATCAGGCCGCAGGGACCGGTCCTTTGCTGATTGTACTTGACGGATCATGGGCAGGCGCGGCGCGTTGGCAGCAACAGAGCCAAGCCATCGAAGCGCAGCTGGTTCGGGCGGGACGGGCGGAACGCACGGTCGGCATCTTGACCCTCACCCGTCCGGATCAACCCGCCTTTCAATCGGCAGATGTTTGGCGTAACCGGCTCGCCGGATTTACCCCGGCTGCATGGCAGCCTGCGCCTATCGCCCTGGACAAGACCCGCGCAATCATTGGGGAACTGCCCGCCTTTGACACGATCTGGTTCAGCGATGCACTCGACTATCCGGGGCGGGCGGCGCTGTTGTCGGATTTGCAAACGAAGGGCACTGTCGAAGTGTTCCAGACCGCCGCCAATGTCTTGGCCATCGCCCCCGCCACCTATCAAGACAGCGTGGTCAAATTGAACGTTCAACGCGCTTTGGCTGGGCCAGCCAGATCCGTGATTTTGCAGGCCGAGGGCCGTGATCCCGCAGGCAATGCCCGTATTCTTGCCACCGCCGAAGCGACGTTTGAAAGCGGCGCGGCACTGGCGGAGGCAGAGCTTTCCCTGCCCGCAGAACTGCGGGCCCGTATCACCGGTTTCGCCATCGCCGGGCAACGCTCCGCCGGGGCGATCACATTGGTCGATGACGCGCTGCGCCGCCGCGAGGTTGCCTTGATCGGGGGGCGGAATGATCAGGAGGGGCTGCAATTGCTGTCGCCGCTGCACTACATCGAACAGGCGCTGCAACCGACCGCCGATCTGATTGACGGTTCGCTAACCGATGTCTTGCCTGCCAACCCTGATGTGATTGTGCTGGCGGATGTTGCGACGGTCTCGGATGCCGAAACACAACCCTTGCTGGATTGGATCGACAAGGGCGGGATGTTGGTGCGTTTTGCCGGACCGAGGATTGCCGCCAGTGACATAAGCCGCATTGACGAAGATCCGCTGATGCCCGTGCGTCTGCGCGCGGGCGGGCGCAGCGTTGGCGGCGCGATGAGCTGGGGTGAACCCAAGGCGCTGGCCGCCTTCCGCGAGACCTCGCCGTTCTTTGGCCTGCGTGTTCCGGATGATGTTGTTGTGACCGCTCAGGTCGTGGCTCAGCCCGATCCGACACTGGCCAACCGGGTAATTGCCGCGCTGAGTGATGGGACGCCCCTGGTGACGCGCAAAGCCGTGGGGCAAGGCCAAATCGTATTGTTTCACGTCACCGCCACGGCGGAGTGGTCCACCTTGCCCTTGTCCGGTCTCTTTGTCGAAATGATGGAACGGCTGGCGGTTTCATCTGCCTCGGCCGCCCCCAAGGCCAAGGATCTGGCGGGGACCACATGGACACCGCTGCGCGTGATGGATGGGTATGGCGCGTTGTTTGATGCGGGCAACCTGCCCGGAGTGGACGGGGCAGACTTGGTCGCCGCGCCCGCTGGCCCGGCTATGCGGCCCGGTATTTACGGCAGTGGCGACAGTCGTTTGGCCCGCAATGTGTTCAATCAAGACAGTGATCTAACCCCTGCCAGCTGGCCCGTGGGCGTGCCTGTGCGCGGCTTGGCGGTTGCGCCGGAACAGCCGATCGCGGGGTTGTTATTAAGCCTTTCAATCTTGCTCCTGTTGGCCGATGTGGTGGCGACCCTCTCTCTTTCTGGCCGGTTGCTGCGCCGAAATGCTCCTGCACTGGCGCTTGCCGTCCTGCTTCCGGCATTGGGTTGGACCACGCCAGCAGAGGCGCAAGACAACACTGACGATTTTGCTCTTGCCGCAACTGCGGACGTATCACTTGCCCATGTGATCACCGGAGACAGGCAATTGGACGAGATTGCCTTTGCAGGATTGCAAGGGTTGTCGGACATCCTGTTTTTCCGCACTTCGGTTGAGCCTGCACCGCCCACATCCGTTGATCTGGAAGTGGACGAGCTGGCGTTTTTCCCGATTTTGTATTGGCCGATCACCCCTGATCAACCGCGCCCTTCAAGCGAGGCTTATGGCAAGTTGAATGCCTATTTGCGTTCAGGCGGTTTGATCCTGTTTGACACCCGCGATGCGGACATCTCGCGTTATGGGGCCGCCAGCCCGAATGGTCGCAAGCTGCGGGAACTGGCCGCGCCGCTGGATATTCCACCGCTGGAGCCATTGCCCGTGGATCACGTTTTGACCCGCACCTTTTACCTGTTGCAAGACTTCCCCGGTCGCCATTCCAGCCGCGATCTTTGGGTGGAGGCCGCACCGCCCGATGCCGAACGCATCGAAGGCATGCCGTTTCGAAACCTCAATGACGGGGTGACGCCGGTGGTGATCGGCGGCAATGACTGGGCTGCGGCATGGGCCGTGCGCGGTGACGGTGCGCCATTGCTGCCGGTCGGACGCGGCTATGCCGGGGAGCGCCAGCGCGAGCTTGCCAACCGCTTTGGCGTTAATCTCGTGATGCATGTGCTGACCGGAAATTACAAATCGGATCAGGTGCATGTGCCTGCTTTGCTGGATCGGTTGGGCCAATGACCGCTACACTCGTTTTTGACCCGCTGATCCCGCTGCCGCTTTTGTTGGTTGTTGTCATCGTGGCTTTGGTCGGGATCATTCTTGCCATCCTACGCGGGTTGAACGGCTGGCCGCTTCGGGCTTTGGCCGCGCTGGTGGTCTTGGGCGCATTGGCAGGCCCGTCTTATCAACAAGAAGACCGTGCGCCGCTCAATGATATCGTCCTGATGGTTTCGGACGAAAGCGCAAGTCAGAAGCTGGGCACCCGCGCAAACCAGACAAAAACCGCGGCAGATGCCCTTGCTGCGGCAGTGGTGGCCCGCCCGAACACAGAATTGCGCCGCATCACGGTGGGCGATGGCGAGGGCGATGCCGGAACCGAACTGATGACGGCGCTGGCCGATGCATTGGCCGAAGAACCCTCTGCCCGCGTGGCGGGGATACTCGCACTCAGCGACGGGCGGGTGCATGACGCCGATTTGCCCGTGGACCTGCCTGCGCCGATGCATCTGATCCTGTCCGGTCAATCCTCTGATTGGGACCGCCGGCTGACCGTGCGCAACGCCCCTGCCTTTGCGATCATTGGTGAGCCTGTGACCCTGACCTTGCGCATCGATGATCTGGGCGCGGCACCTGCAGGGCAGGAACTGGCGGTGCTTGATATCTCGATTGACGGCGAACCGGCGCAGAGCTTCCGGGTGCCGATTGGTCAGGATCTGGACCTGCCCGTGACCCTGCCCCATGGCGGGCGCAACGTCATCCGCTTTTCGCTGCCCAAGGCGGAGGGTGAGCTGACCGACCGCAACAATGCCGCGTTGATCCAGATGAACGGTGTGCGCGACCGTCTGCGGGTTCTGTTGGTCAGCGGCGAGCCGCATCCCGGCGGGCGTACATGGCGCAATCTGCTCAAGTCCGACAGTTCGGTAGATCTGGTGCATTTCACCATTCTGCGTCCCCCTGAAAAACAGGATGGCGTGCCGGTGAATGAACTTTCTCTGATCGCCTTTCCTACCCGCGAATTGTTCATGGACAAGATCGACGATTTCGATCTGATCATCTTTGACCGCTACAAACGGCGCGGCATCTTGCCTGCGCTTTATCTCGACAATGTGGCCAACTACATCCGGCAGGGCGGTGCCGTCTTGGTGGCGGCTGGTCCTGACTTTGCCAGCGCAGACAGCATCTTTCGCTCGCCTTTGGGTGCTGTGCTCCCTGCGACGCCAACGGCGCGTGTGATTGAGGATCCTTATCTGCCTCAAGTCACGGATCTGGGCAAACGCCACCCTGTGACGGTGGACCTGCCCGGCAATGGTGATTGGGGCCGCTGGCTGCGCCAGATTGATGTCGCTGATCCGCAGGGGCATGTGGTGATGGAGGGTATCGACGGGCGTCCCCTGCTGGTGCTGAACCGGGTCAATGAAGGGCGGGTTGCTTTGCTGGCCTCCGATCACGCATGGCTATGGAGCCGTGGCTACGAGGGCGGCGGACCGCAACTTGAGCTGCTGCGCCGGTTGGCCCATTGGATGATGAAAGAGCCGGAACTTGAAGAAGAAGCCCTGACCGCCACAGCAGAGGGGCAAAACATGCGCATTCTGCGCCGCACTCTGGGCGAAACTGTACCGCCCGTCACGGTCACCGATCCTGAGGGTAACAGCAGCGAGGTCACAATGACCGAGACTGCCCCCGGCACCTTTGAAGGCAATTTTCAGGGGCCAGAAATTGGCCTTTACCGGTTGGCGAATGGGGATCAGGACGCTGTCATCGGACTTGGCCCCGCCGCCCCGCGCGAGTTTGTCGAGACCATTGCAAGTGAAGAGGCGCTACAGCCGGCAGTCTCGGCGCTGCGCGGCGGTGTCGCCCGGATCGAGGATGGCGTGCCGCGTCTGCGCAATGTGCGGGCGGGCCGTCCTGCGGCGGGGCGCGGCTGGGTCGGCCTGACACCGCGCGGCGCCTACGAGACCTTGGATGTGCGCCAGACCCCCATTCTGCCACCATGGTTGGTTCTGATTTTGGCAACTGTGTTGATCACCGCTGGCTGGCTGCGGGAGGGGCGGCGGTGACCTTGTCTTGCCGTCCTTTGACCGTCTCCGACTATGCCGATGCACGGCAACTCTACGCGGCGCTTTCCACGGGCGACAGTTTGATCAGTTTCGAAGACGGTCTTGGCGCATTTGCCCAACTGCTCAGCCATCCAGGCACCACAGTGATGGGTGCCGTGCAGGACCGCCGCATCGTGAGCATGGCGACCCTGCATTTGATGCCAAACATGACCTATCATGGTCGCCCCTTTGGGCTGATTGAGAATGTCGTGACCTTGCCGGACGCGCGGGGCAAGGGCTGTGCTCGGGCGGTGATGGCCGCGCTTGCCGAAACAGCGCAGGCCGCTAGCGCCTACAAGATCATGCTGCTGACCGGGCGGGACAATGACGCCAAAGGGTTCTACGAACGCCTTGGATACAACGCTGATGAAAAGCACGGAATGATCCTGCGGCTGGACCAGCCGTCCTGATCACAATGACCTGCCGGGTCAGAGCGCCCGGAGTAGCAATGTAAGGGCAATCGCAAAAACCACCGCTCCGGCAAGGGTTTCGACCACCGATGCAGCCTGCGCCAGACGGGTCGATCCGGCGAGACCCGCCAGCAGCCCGCCCCGCAACCCGGCGGCGGCCAGGCCCACGGCAATTGTGATCAAAGCGGTTCCGACGGCCATGACAAATGCGCCCGCAACGCCCAGCGGCCCGATGCCCATTTGCCACGTGATGATCAAGACAAACAGCGCGCCCGTGCAGGGGCGCACGGCGATCCCGGCAATCAAAGCCAGCGCGGCTCGCAGATCATTCGCTTTCCCGACTTGTTCCAAGGTCGGCCCATGAGCGTGTCCGCAATGACCGCAGACCTCTGCACCGTGAACGTGGTTATGGTTGTGACTGTGGGCATGGTCGTGACCGTGGGTGTGGGTTTCGCGCCGCCCCATCATCCTGCGCAAGCCACGCCACAAAAGCCAAAGCCCGATCAGGGCAATGGCGCCATAGCTGACCGGCGCCATAATCTGTTCCGTGATCCCGATCATGCTGTCGCGGCCAAGGTTCAGGATCAGAACGCCAGCATAGACCAGAACCACCGCCGTCACAGCCTGCCCCAATGAGGCCAAAAGCGCGATCACCGACAGCCGCAGCATCGGCACAGCGCGGCCAAATCCATATCCGCCGATCAAGACCTTGCCATGCCCCGGCCCTGCCGCATGAGCCAGACCATAGGCGAAACAGGCGCCGAGCAAGGCAATAACTGCACCGCTTTCGCCCGCACGAGCGGACCGCAGCGCTAGGGCGATGGTGTTCTGAAAGCCGCGTTGCTGCACGGCGGCCCATTGGCCGATGGCATCAACACCGCCCATGGCCCAAAGCGCCACCAACAGCGCAAGCACAGCAGCGGCGGTCAAACTCAGGAGGAGGCGCATGTCACCACCACTTTGTCGGCGAACTTTGCGCCAATATTCGGGAGCCCTGCGTCCTCGGGTTGGGTTTGGCGGTCGAGGGCAAACAGTTCCTGACGCAAGGCATCAAGATCGGCGGTGATGTCAGGCATCGCAATGCGGCTGCGGCATTGATCCGCGCCCAAAATTTCTACGGGCAGCGTCACTTCGTATGCCGTGTAATAGCTGGCGTCATAGGGCGTGACTTCATATGTGCCGCTGCCTGCGGTGTCTTGGGTCACATCGCGCCAATGGGTCGTCACGATTTGGCCCTCGACAAAGGTTGCGGTCACGTCCTGTGGTCCTGACAGGGCCAGTTCCTGCCCCTCTTGTGTGATCACCAGATCACCGTTGAACCCCTCCACCCATTGCATGTCAAAGCCGGTGAGTTCAGCCTTTTCATCCGGGTTCAGCAACCCATCTCCGTCCTGGTCCAGATCCATGTCTTGAGTGATCAACAGCGAATAAAATGCATCATAGATCCAGATCACTTTGACCCGCTGCAACCGCCCTTCCAGGCCAAAAGCAAGGGTCAACCCGGTGTCGATGAACACATGCGGATGCGCGCCAAGGGGCTGTGCCATCACAAGGGTTAGCAGCAGAGGTAAAATGCGTTTCATACCGAGGTTCTATCCAGCACCGCAGAGCGGGGCAATGTCCGCGATCCGTCTTGGCGCAACATGGGCAAAACTCAGCCCAGAAGATAGGCCGCCCAAAGCGGCAACACCGCCAAAGACAGGACAGTTTGCCACGTCAGCACATCCGCATAAAGGTCGGCATCCCCGCCCATCTGCTTGGCCACGATGTATCCATTCGATGCGGCAGGTGCGGCAAAGACCAGAACTCCGGCCAAGGTCTGTTCTGGGCTCAAGCCCAGCGTCGCCGCGATGGCTGCGAACACGGCGGGGGCCAGCAAGGGCCGCAACAAAACGGCTGTGCCCAACCGCCAATCCCAGCGCCCCAAGCGCCGCAAACTGACGCCTGCTCCGACGGCGAGCAACCCGACGGCCAAAGCGCCTCTGCCCACCATATCGAGGGCTTCGATCACCGGAGTTGGCAGGGTGATACCGCTGAAATAGATCACCAACCCGGCCGCGCAGGCCTGGACCAGCGGGTTTTTTGCGACGGTCTTGATCACCTGTCCTGCGCTGGCTGATTGCGGGCCAAATGCCGTCAGGACGATGATGCAGGTCACATTGATCGTCGGGATCAACAACGCAATCGCGATGGCGATCACACCAAGCCCGGAAGCGCCCAAAAATTGCTCTGCTGCGGCGAGGGCAACAAAAGCGTTCCAGCGGGTGCCCGCCTGAAAGATCGTGGTGAAACCGGGGTTGGCAAGCCGCGCCCGCGGCAACAGGCGCAGCATCAACGCCAGAATAGCGATCACCGCCCATGTGAGCAGAAACCCCTGCATAACACCGCCATAAAGCGCGAAAGACAAATCTGTGCGAGACAAGGTCAGGATCAAAACCGCAGGGATCAACACCCGAAAACTCAGCGTTTCGATGCCCTTCCAATCCGTCTTGGGCAACACCTCGCTTTTGGCCAGCAGATATCCCAGAGCGATGATCAGGATCAGCGGCAGAACAGACAGGGCGAGGGACATGCGGGGGCTCTTGATTTGGACTATCGTGCCACTGGTGACAGCTGCGCCGAGGTCAGTCCAGCCTGATCTGCACTTGCGCGGCCCGGCCCTTGGCATCAATCACCGAAATGCGCGAAAACCCCGGTGATGTCAGCGGCAGCACCACATCGCGGCGCTGCAATCCGGTGACCACAGGTGCGCCGTCCACCAACACCGTCAGGGGCAGCACCCCGGCCCTCAGCTTCAGGGACACACCATCAAGGCCGCGCCGCAGCACCGCGCCGTCCGGCGGAAAGGTTACCACCGGGCGGTTTGCACCCCCGGCGAACACCGCATCGCGCGGGCGGAACCGTTGCAGCGGCTCGGGCAAGGCTGCGGTGTTGACGATCAGGGTTTCGGGGGGCGGCGCGGGCAAAGGATCGGGGGCGGACTTCAGACGACCAAAGGCCTCAAACAGAATCGGCGCGGCCAGATCACCGCCAAAAGCCCCCGGCACCGGTGTGCCATCCGGACGCCCCAGCCAGACGCCAATCACATGTGATCCGTCAAAACCAATCGCCCAGGCATCCCGGTGCCCATAGGACGTGCCGGTTTTATAGGCGATCTGCCCGGCACGGGCGGCGGTGCCACTGGGCGGCGCGATGCTGGCAAGGATATGCGAAACCTGCCATGCGGCGGCGCGGCTCATCATCCGGTTGCGCGGGAGCTGCGCGCCGCCTTGCATCACATATAGCGGCGCGGCCTGCCCGCCCTGTGGCAAAGCTCCGTAGAGTTGTACCAGATCGGCCAGCGTGAGACCCACACCGCCCAGCGCCACAGCCAACCCCGGTTTGCCGTGCAAACGTGGCACCGCGCCGCCGGCCCTTAGGCCCGCCATCAACCGCGCCGCGCCCAGCTCTTGGGTCAGCAGAACAGGCGGGATGTTCAAAGAGAGTTGCAGCGCCTCGCGCACTGTCAACTCACCGCGGAACTGGCCGTCGAAATTCTGCGGCGCGTAACGGCCAAAGGCCACCGGCGCATCGTTGATCAACGTATCGGGGTGCGCCAACCCCTGATCAAAGGCCAGCCCATATACAAAGGGTTTGAGCGTCGATCCCGGCGATCTGATTGCGCGGGTCATATCGACAAAACCTGCGGTGCCGCCAATTGCGGCATATTGCGGCGATCCGACAGAGGCCAATATCGCCCCCGTCCGATGATCTGCCACCAGCATCGCAGCAGACACGCCGCGCGGCTGGCCGCGCACGGCATGGGCGGCTAATGCTTCCAGTTGCGCCTGCAGCTGCGCATCCAGCGTCAGATCAAAACGGTGCCGCAAGGGATCTTCCGCCGCGATCCGATCTGTCAGATGCGGCGCCCGGCGAACGAAAGGCACCATGCGATCTGGCAGTTGTGGCAGGTGGTCTTGCGCGGCGGCTTGGGTGCGATACAGGACACGGGCGCGGGCCGCATCGGCGTGTGCCGGATGGCGGTCGGGGCGCCGCGCCTCGGGGGCTTGCGGCAAGGCCACCAGCAGCGCTGCTTCTGCCGTGGTCAATCGCGCGGGTTCTTTGCCAAACCATGCCAGCGATCCCGCGCGCACCCCTTCAACAGCGCCGCCATAAGGCGCATGTAACAGATAAAGCGACAGGATTTGATCCTTGTCCAACTGCCGTTCCAGCGCCAGTGCCAGCCGGATTTGCCGCAGTTTGCCATGCCAACGCCCGGTGCCGGAATTTTCCAACAACCGCGCCACCTGCATTGTCAGGGTCGATCCGCCAGAAACGATTTCGCCTTGCCATATCGCTTGGCCTGCCGCCCGCAATATCGCCAAGGGGTCTACACCGCTGTGCCGATAGAAACGCTTGTCCTCATAGGCAAGCAACATGGCGATGAACCCAGGATCAACCTGATCGAGCGCCACGGCCAGCCGCACCCGGCCATCTTCGACCGGAAACACCCGCATCATCGCACCGTGCTGATCCCGGACTTCGGTAGAGATTTCCACCAACACCGGTGGCACGACCGTTTCATCAACCCAGCGGTCAAAACCGTCGCGCAACCCCGCGCCAAGGCCCAAAAGCCCGACTAGGGCAAAAAGGCCAAAGCGGCGGATCATGGCAGGACGGTCAATGTGCCGCTGGCGGTCGTGGCGCGGTATTCGGGGCGGTACATGTCTTCGACCAAGGCCGCCGGATGGTGGTACTGCCCCGGCGTTATGGCCCGGACGATATAGGCCAGTTGAAACGGCTCTGCCTTGCGGTGGTTCACCGCCGCAATGAACCGGTCACTGCGGAACTCGGCGTTTTCGGCGGGCTTGGTGTTGAGCCAGCTTAACGCGCCGATCTCACCACTGCGCAGCAGGTTGGGGTTGTCGATCTCAAGCCCGGCGGGCAGCGGATCATCGACGATCAGCCGCGCGCCGATGTCTTCAAAGGGTGTCACTTCGATCACGACGACCATGCGGTCCCCGGTCTGCATGGCCCCGTCGATCAAGTTGCCCTCCATGGTGAAATAGCGGCGGGTCACACTGTAGCCATAACCGCCCGCTTCTGGCGCAACCTCTGGCACGCCAAAGGCAGTCAGGGTCACATCCATTGGCACATCGCTAAGGTTGCGGATCAGGGATGTCGCGGGCGCACGGTCGGTCAACCGTTTGACCAACGGACCGTTGACCGCCGCGCCATCTACCTCCAACCCCGGTACGGCCTGCGGGCCGGTCAGGGCATGGGCCGCCAAGACAACTTGAGCGGCTTCTTGTGTCGAAAGCCTGCCTGTCTCCCGCCGGGTCCAGCTGATCAATGTGGCCGGATCAATCGCGGCACTTCCCGCCTCGGCGCTGAGTTTCAGGACCGCTGCAGTGTCGCGCAGGTTGGTGCCATAGTCATCGCGCCACCCTTGGCGTTGGTCACGATCCCGCAACAACAGCAATCCCGCCTTGCGGAACATCATGTCGGCTCGCACCGGATCACCATAGGCCGCCAGCGCCGCGCCCAACTGCGCCGCACCCAGCGGGGTGCCAAAATCGTCCGCTTTGGTGTCCGCATAATAGCGCAGGTCACCCATTTGCGCCGCACCTTCGCGGGCCAGCACCAACAGGGCATAGGCCACATCTTCGCCGCCCGCATCAAAATCGGGGGCGTAGTTGATCCGGTTGCGCAGGTTGTCCATTGCCAGCGAGAACGCCAGATCCGGCACCGCATGCCCTTCGCGCCGCGCCCGCGACAGGAAATCGGTGACATAGGCATCCAGCCAGAAATCACCCGATTCCGCCCGCCAAAGTCCAAAGGCACCGTTGCTGGCTTGCCGGTTCAGCACACGTTCAATGGCTTTGCTGATCTTGTCCTCGATCCGCGCGGGCTCTCCCAGGCCTGCCGATTGCGCAACCGAACTGAGGTAAAGCAGCGGCATCGCGCTTGAAGTGACCTGTTCGGTGCAGCCGTATGGATAGCGGTCAAGCTGGCGCAAGAGGCCCGGCACATCAAACCGCGCCAAGGGGCCAGCCGTCAGCGTGGCCGACGCGGTGCCGGGGCGCAGGCCTGCAAAGACATTGCCATCAAAGGTGAAGGTTTCACCTTGTCCCAAAGAGAATTGTCGCGTGACGGCCACCTCTGGGTCGTTGATGCGCACCGGCAAAGTCAGCACTTTGCGCAGCTCTTTGCCATCTGGCGTGGTGAGGGACACAGTGATCAAGTGATCGCCAATCTCGCGCCCTGTGACCGGCACGTTGATCCGCAAACTGCCTTTTTCGGGCAAGGTTACATCTTCTGGCAAAGCACCCAATGCCACACCCGCATCGGCAAAGGCTTGCAATGACATCTGGCCGGAGGCCCCTTCGGCATGGACCAGTTCCAGCAACATCCGGCTCTGATCACCGGGGGCAAGGAACCGTGGCAAAGAGGCCGTGACCACAACCGGATCGCGGGCAATCACATCAGCAGAGGCATTCCCAACCCCGCTGGCGGACCATGCCACCGCCATCAGCTTGATTGTGCCGTTAAAGGCAGGGCGAATAATCTCAACCTCGGCGCGGCCATCGGGGCCCACTGCGACCGGGCCGGTGAAAAATGCCATCAGCTGTTCGGTCGGGGGCGGCGATTGCACCTGTGCGCTTGCGGCGGCATCCCCGCCGGACCTGACAGTGCCAAGCGCCCCGTTCATCCCATCAATCAAACGACCATAGATATCGCGCATCTCGACGCCCAAACGGCGCTGACCAAAATAATGATCGTTTGGGTCCGGGGCTTTGAACCCAGTGAGGTTTAATATGCCCACGTCTACCGCCGCCAGCGTCACATAGGCGGTTTCGCCCGGTTGCACGCCCTCGACCTGAACAGCGGCGCGCAGGGTGCCTGCCTGCCCATCCACAACATCCGGCGCGTTCAGACTGACGGTCAATGCCCGCTTGCCGGGGCGCACGGCGGCGTGGGCAAGGCCCAGACCGCGGGCAGGGTTCAGGCTGGCGGCTTCATCCATTCCCCGCAGCAAGGACACGGTGACGTAAGCGCCGCTGCCCCACTCATCGGTGACAGTAAGCGGGATCATGTTTTCGCCAGCATCCACGGTCACGGCTTTGCGTTCAATCACACGGTTGGACAGAACCGAGACCAGCGCAACACCGGCAGATTTCGCGGCAACGCGCAGGCGCACCAGATCACCGACAGCGTAGCTTTCGGCATCAAGCGACATCTCAAGCCGGTCTGGCGTGTCCGTCGATCCATCACCGCCATACCAGCCGGAATAGAACGAAACAGATGCGGCGGCGTAGTCATTGCCGAGCCGTTCCACGACTAGCTCATATTCGCCCCATTCAGTTGGCGCGGATACCGACACAGGTTCCGCGCCCAGCGCGATCACGCCGGTGGCGGCGCGGGTGCGGCGGGTTGTCGGCTCCCACTCCCAATTGCCGTAAAGCTGATACCATTGGTAACGGGTTTCAACTTTGTTCAGGGTCCAACGCACCTGCATCGGCATGGCCTGCCCCTGCGGGTCCAGGGCGATCAGGTCAAACGACGCATCGCTGCCTTCGGCCAGCACATCCTCAAACAACGGCTTGATGCCGATCATCGGCATGTCGCTGACCACCGCTTTGGTCAGGCGGCGTTCCACCGGGCGGCCTGATCCTTCGGCGACCCTTAGGATCATCTCGGCCTCCATCGGCAGGCCCGGATCTTGTTCCAGCTTAGGCAAGTTCAGGGGCATAACCGCCTTGCCTGCCGCATCGGTGACGGCGTTGCCAATGAACCGCGTCTGGGTCCGGAAGACAGCATCATGGCGGCCAAAACGATAACCCGGATAGCCGTCAATCTCGCGTTTGGCCCGCAGGCGCACGTCCCCTTCAACGGACAGATTCGCACCCGGCGCACCAAAGAGATAATCCACTTGAACAGTGAGCGGCGGCGCTGACGTCAGGCGTAGTGGGGCGTCCGGCAGGGACAGGTCAAAGTCAATCCGCTCTGGCAGAAAATCCTCGACCAGAACGGTCTGGCTGGCCAATGCTGGCGCTGTTGTGTCGGTCAGTACGTCAATCCGCCAAGCGCCGCGCGGCACATCCGCCCCTAAGGGCAATGCAAAGACATGACCGCCCGCCTTCGCATCACTGCTGAGGCTGCGACTGTATTCCACGCCGTCGGGGCGTTTGAGGATTGCGGTTACTGGAAGGCCATCAATCGCCTGCGCCTGAGCATCGCGGGTCAGGACGGTGGCATAGATCGTCTCGCCCACGCGGTAGGCACCGCGATCTGTGGTCATGAACACATCAATGGGCGGCGCGGGCGGATGCCCCTCGACGCCCCGGTCGGACAGATCAAAGGCGGGGTCGGTCAACGGCAGGAATGCAACATCCAGCGCCCCGTCTTCTGCCATCAACAGCGCGGGGGCGGACCCGCCATCGCCGCGGCTGAGCCCGGCAGGAAATTGCGCAAATCCATCTGCATCTGTGGTGGCTTTGCCAAGCACCGCATTGGCACGGGAAATCAGGCTCAGCTCAATGCCGGCAAGAGGCTGCGCATCGGCCAAACGGCGCACCGCGACATGCATGCCATCGACACCTGACATGGTGGAAATGCCAAGATCGGACAGCACAAACCATTGGGTCGCGGCGGGATTGTCATAGGGATCCTGCCCCGGCACAGAGGCACTCAGCGTGTAGATCCCGGCGGGCTGTTGGCCCAGCACATCACCCAGCGGCAGACGGGTCGTCATGTCCACGTTTAGAGTGTTCTGGACCGTGCCACTGCCCTGCCAGATATCCTGTGCCAAAGTTTGCGAAAACTGATCATCTTCGTATTTGCTGAGCGGTCGCCCGAAATAGCTTTCGCGGATCGCCCGCACCAGATTGCGGTCACTGACACGGCGCAGCTTGAGGTCCAACGTATCGACGTTGACCGTTTCAACCGGAATGCCCGCCTGTTCGGATCGCGGCAACACATAGGCACGCCCGCCAAACCTGACTTGCGGGGCGCGATCACGAACATAAAGCCGCAACCGAAGATCGCGGTGCAAAGCTTCGCCGCTGGCGGCGGGCAGGCCTTCGCGCAGGGTCACGTCGTATCGCGCACCATGTTCCACGCCGTCAATGCACAGTTGGTTCCCGTCCGCTTGCACCGCCAAACCGCGCCCTTCGATCCGCACAAAGGGCTCATAATCGACACCGACCTGCACCAGTTTTTCCGAGAACTCCGCGCAGATGCGCGGCGCGGCGGCGTTGTTGTCAACGCGGTGTTCAACCACGCGAAACCCGTATTTTCCGATGGCGTCATCAAGGGCCAATTCAAGATCGTCCCGCGGCGCGATCGTGAGTGCAAGCCGCAACGCCGGGATCATATCACGGCCGCGGCGGCTGACGTCCAAGGCGCGGGACATGACCTTTAGTGCGTTCACTTGAATGGCGGGGGTTTGCGCGCGCAAATAGGCATTTACCGCACCCTTCAGCGCGTCGCGGCGAAACTGGCGTTTCTTGCCACTGTCTTGGGTGGCGTCTGCCTGTTTCAACGACAGCTCCGCAAACTGTACCCAAATGTCACCCCGGTCCGTCAAAGCCGCCGCCTGGCTTGCCCACAACAGCGCCGAACGGATATTGCCGCCTTGCTCTGCCAGCGTCATCGCGCCGATCAGGCCATCTGCGGTTTCATCCGAAAAGCTAAACCGCCGGGCGTTTTCCAGAACCTGTAGGCGAGCGTTGCCAAAATCGTTTTGCCGCAGGAAACCAAGCGCATCCATGCGCGCCTGTTGCGTGGCCAAAATTGCCGGGTCAGTCACCACTTTGCGGGCAGACACGGCCCCCACATAAGGTTGCCGGTCAGACAGGGCAGATTTTGGAAAACAAGCGTTGGAGCGGGTGTTGAATGTAAAGGCGACACAGGCGTCTTGAGCGCTGCACGCCCGTTCGCAAGCCGCCTGCGTGGTATCAAACTGATTGGTCAGATCCGCACCGTAAAAATCCACGTCCCGTGTAAAAAGGTAGCGATGATCAGGCAATGCATCCTGCCCCCAAGCGGGAGCGGCGAAAGCCGCAATGCAAACAATCAAACTCTTCAACAGGCGCAAACGCGGCATCACAATCTCCCTTTGAAATACCGCAAGGGTGCCACGGGCCATGAAATCAGACAAGTCTGGCACGCACCTTAAGCGGATGTTCACCCTGATTGCGCAGTCTGCGCGCGAACGCGGAAACACGGCGGAGCGGCGGATGAGCCTTGCCAGCAAACTGACCGAAGAGCGGCGCAGCAGGCTCGCGGCGGAGCGGATGCTTGAGCTGAAGAAGGCCGAGCTGTTTGCCGCCAATCGCAAACTGGGTCGCCACGCCCAACAGCTCAGCGAAGAAATCGTCGAAACCCGCGCCGAGGTCGAAAGCATCCGAGGCGAAAACCAACGTGTCAAATCGGACCTGAGTGCCGCCAATCAACGCATTGCGATCACCGAACGGCGGCTTTGGTATTCCATTGAGACGATCAAGGACGGCTTTGCCTTCTTTAATGGCGACAATGAAATGATCATGGCCAATCGCGCCTATCTGAACGTGTTTGACGGGCTAGAGGTGGTCAAACCAGGGGTCAACTACATCACCATTTTGCAGGTTCTCACTGATGAGGGCATTGTGAACACGGGCGATATGCCCGCCCGCGACTGGCGCAAGATGATGACGGAACGCTTGCACTCCGCCGACCCCGATCCTGTGATCATCAAACTGTGGAACGGGGCGTCAATCAAATTGCATGATCAGCGCGGGCCGGGGGGCGATATGGTCTCGCTTGGTCTCGATATCACGGCCACAGTTGCCTATGAGAAAAAGCTGAAAGAGGCCCGCGCCATCGCCGAAAGCGCGAACCGTGCCAAATCGGCGTTTCTGGCCAATATGAGCCACGAAATCCGAACGCCTATGAACGGTGTGGTTGGCATGGCAGAGGTGCTGGCCGACACCGAACTGGACGGCGAACAACAGCTTTATGTCGAGACCATCAAAAACTCTGGCGAGGCGCTGTTGGTGATTATCAATGACGTGCTGGACTATTCCAAGATCGAAGCCAAAAAGCTGGATCTGCATCCGGAAACCTTTGATTTGGAACGTGCGATCCAAGAGGTTCTGATGCTGTTGCAACCCTCTGTGCGGGACAAAGATCTGCGAACGGCGCTGGACTACGATCTGTTTTTGCCAAGCCAATTGATCGGTGATCCGGGGCGTATTCGGCAGGTGCTGACCAATCTCATTGGCAATGCGGTCAAATTCACCGCAGAGGGGCACATTCTGGTTCGGGTGACCGGCGTTGTTGATGAGGACGCCAAGACCGCGCAGGTACATATAAGCATCGAGGACACCGGCATTGGCATTCCCGCCGACATGGTCGATCACATTTTTGGAGAGTTCAATCAGGTCGAAAACGAACGCAACCGTCAGTTTGACGGAACTGGGCTTGGCTTGGCGATTTCCCAGCGGCTGGTCGAGATGATGGGCGGGCAGATCTGGGTCACCTCCGAAGAAGGGCACGGTGCATGCTTTGGCGTGAAGCTGCCAATGATCCCGCAGGCCGCCTCGATGGCTGCCGGGTTTGCCCGCCCCGAAGGTCTGCGCCACGTGATGATTGTGGATGACACCGAAATCCATCGCAGCATTCTAGAACGGCAATTGACGCAGCTGGGCTTGCAGGTCACCGCCTGTATCAGCGGCAGGGACGCTTTGGCCGGTTTTGGCCCAGAGATTGATCTGCTGATCACCGACCATAACATGCCGCAAATGGACGGGTTTGAATTGTCCGAGGCGTTGCGCGAACAAGGGCACAGCGTGCCGATCCTGCTTTGCAGTGATCACCCCGTTAACGCGCAGGGCGATCCGGCGGCAATTCTGGTGCAGGGGGTTTTGCCAAAACCTCTGCCCCGCGAGGCGTTGCTTGCCCATTTGGCCAAACTGCACCCCAAACCTGAGGGCGCGTTGCCGAACGGTTCTGATGTACCGCGTGTGATGCGCATTCTGGCGGCTGAGGACAACAAGACCAACCAGTTGGTCTTTCGCAAGATGATCAAGGATCTGAACATCGACCTGACCTTTGCGGGCAACGGCGAGGATGCCGTCGCCTTGTTTCGGACCTCCATGCCGGATTTGATTTTTATGGATATTTCCATGCCCAAGATGGACGGAAAAGAGGCCACCGCCGCGATCCGGCGATTGGAATCTCAAAGCGGCAAACGCGTGCCGATCATCTCTATGACCGCCCATGCGATGGCCGGGGATGACAAGCTTTTGATTGAGGCTGGCATGGATCACTACCTGACCAAGCCCCTGCGAAAACCCGAAATTGTTGCACAGATCGAAGCGGCCTGGACGGCAGATTTTGCCCCGCTTCACCTATCTCAGGATGAGGGATAGGGCCGCACGAACACCGGTTTGTCGGGCGTCGATGCGGTCTCTTGCCAGGCATAGCCGCCGATATCAAAATCCCGGATTGCATCAGCATCGGTCAACCGGTTCTGCACAATAAACCGCGCCATCGCACCGCGCGCCTTTTTGGCAAAAAAGCTGACGATCTTGGGGCCTTTGCCGTCACCTTTGTCTTCCATGAATTGCGGTGTGATCACCCACAGTTTCAGGGCCTTTGGGGCCACTGCACCAAAATATTCCTGACTGGCACAATTGATCAGCACATCCGTTCCAACCTGTTCCGCCTGCGCATTCAGCGCCTTTGACAGCCCGTCACGCCAATAGTCATAGAGGTTCGTACCCCGCCGGGTTTTGAGCCGACTGCCCATTTCCAGACGGTAAGGTTGGATCGCATCCAAGGGCCGCAGCACACCATAAAGGCCCGACAGAATGCGCAGGTGCTCTTGCGCCCATGCCATTTCATCGGCGTCCAGACTGGCCGCCTCCAACCCTTGATATGTATCACCAGCAAATGCCAACGCCGCGGGGCGGGTTGTCTGATCGGAGGGTTCTGTCTCAAAAGCGTTAAACCGGTCGCGGTTAAGACGGGCCAGATCATCGCTAAGGTCCATAAGACCTTTCAGCTTGCCCAAGGTCAGGTTGCGGGCTGTTTTGGCCAGCCGCACGGCATCATCCTGAAAATCCGGTTGCGTGGTTGCCACATCCCGCTCTGCCCAATCCAGCCTTTTGGCCGGAGAAATCACCACCAACATATGTCTCTCCCCTTCGGTTTGCTTGATCTAGCTCGCGTCCCGCAAGACGTCCAGAAAGGCCGGGCCAAAACGATCGGCGCGGCGTTCGCCCAGCAACCGCTCAAGCGCGGTCTCATCCGCGTTGCGCAGCTGTGCCACCTTGGCCAGCAACGAGGCAGAACAGCTTAGCGGTTTATCGGTGCCCGCCATGCCGCGCGCCAGATCGGCCTGCACCTGCAACAGTTGATCATAGACACTGCCCGCCTCGCGTCCGGCCAGTTTGCGGCGGGTCGGGTGCATTTGCTCGGCCTCGCCGTTGATCACTTCGAGAAAGGCCGCGCCGTAGGTCTCCAACTTCTTCGCACCCACACCGCCAACCCGTGCCATGCCATCCAGATCACGGGGGCGGGTTTCGGCCATTTCGATCAATGTGCGGTCGGTAAAGATGATATAGGCGGGCACTTTCGCCGCCTCGGCCAGCGCCCGACGCTTGGCCTTGAGCGCGGAGAGCAGCGGCGCGTCTTCTTCGCTAACCATCGCCTTGACCGCGGGCCTGCGGGTCGCGCCCGCCGCTTTGATGGTGTCACGGCGCAGGTTTATCTTGGCCTCGTCGCGCAGAATTGGCAGCGCGGCATCAGTCATGCGCAAAGCGCCGTGGCGTTCAGGATCGGGGCGGATCAGATCATGCCCCATCATCTGGCGGAACACCGCCTGCCATTGGCGCCGGTCATATTCACCGCCCACACCAAAGGTCGGCAGACTGGCATGGCCCCGCGCCTTGACCTTGTCGGTTTCCACGCCCAGCAGAATGTCGATCAGATGGCCCGCACCAAACCATTCCTCGGTGCGCAGGATCGCCGACAGCGCCTTGCGCACGGCGGTGGTGCCATCAAACACCTCGGCAGGGCTGTCGCACAGATCACAGCGGCCGCAGGTCACATCGGTTTCGTCAAAATAGCTGAGCAGGGTTTTCCGGCGGCATTCCAAGGCCTCCGCCAGCCCCAGCAATGCATTCAACCGGCCATGATCCGCCGCGCGGCGCTCTGGCGGGGCGAGGCCTTCGTCAATTTGTGACCGGCGCAACCGGATGTCGTCAGGGCCAAACAGGGTCAGTGTTTCAGCAGGCGCACCATCGCGCCCGGCACGGCCAATTTCCTGATAATAGGCCTCAATGCTTTTGGGCAGGTCCGCATGGGCCACCCAGCGGATGTCAGGTTTGTCGACACCCATGCCAAAGGCCACGGTGGCACAGACGATCAACCCGTCTTCTTGTTGAAACTGACGTTCCGCGATGCGGCGGTCTTCGGCTTCCATTCCGCCATGATAGTGGATCGCCTTTTGGCCTGCGTCCCGCAGCGCCTTGGCGATGCCTTCGGTCTTGGCGCGGGTGCCGCAATAGACGATGCCGGATTGCCCCTTTCGCGCAGCGGCGAACGTCAGGATCTGATCGCGTGGCTTGTTCTTGGCGGCAAAGGCCAGATGGATGTTGGGCCGGTCGAACCCATGCAGAAAGCTTTTGGGCGGGGTGCCATCGAACAGCTTTTGCACGATCTCGGCGCGGGTTTCGATGTCGGCCGTCGCGGTGAATGCAGCCAGTGGCACATCCAATGCACGGCGCAATTCGCCAATGCGCAGGTAGTCAGGCCGGAAATCATGGCCCCATTGGCTGACGCAATGGGCCTCATCAACCGCAATCAGGCTGACGCCCACACGTTTGAGCATTCCAGTGACCGATCCGGCCGCCAAACGTTCCGGTGCCATATAAAGCAGCTTGAGCGTACCAGCCTCCAACCCGTCCCAGACGGCATCGGTTTCTTCGGGGGTGTTGCCAGAGGTCAGCGCCCCTGCACCCACCCCGGCCTCTTGCAAGGACCGGACCTGATCGCGCATCAAGGCGATGAGGGGCGAGATAACCACCGTCACCCCATCGCGCATCATCGCAGGCAATTGAAAGCAAAGAGATTTGCCGCCACCTGTTGGCATAATGGCAAGCACATTTTCGCCATCCGTCACCGCCTCGACAATCTCTTGTTGGCCGGGGCGGAAGGCGTCAAAGCCAAATACATCACGAAGCAGCGTGGCAGCGCCTGTCATGGGAGTCCTTAAAACTGTCTGCTCTTTTTATGCAGACTCCCACACTAACAATGGGTGAACAAGTCCCCGCGCACGAATGGTCGATCAATTCGTGCGAGAGGGTAGGCAGGGATCAGATCAGTAGAACAGCGCCGCGTTGTTCATCAGCACGATCCGCGCTATGGCGACACCGATCAGGACAACCAAAGGCGCCAGATCAAGACCGCCCATCTGCGGAATGATCGCCCTGACACGGCTATAAACCGGATCAAGTAGGCGGTTTAGCCCGTACCAGATCTGCGCCACCAGTTGCTGGCGCAGGTTCAGCACCTGAAAATTGATCAGCCAGGACATGATCACATGGGCAATCACGATGAAATACAGGATGTCGAGCAACAGCATCAGAATTTGGAACAGCGATGTCATCTAGGGCCCTTTCAAAGACGTGCCTTTCAGTTAAGCGCCGCGGCCAAAAACCGCAAGGGTGCCGCGAGGTTCATGGTTGACGCGCACGTCAAGTAGTGGCGGTTATCGCGGCAAAGGAGAGACCTATGTTTCCATTTGTTCGCATGATCAAAGACACCTGGCTGGCCAGCCGTCAGCCGCCTTTCAAATCATTGACCGAGACCCATGTCAGCCATCACATCTGCTGGCCGCATGATCTGGATTTCTGGCTTGAGCTGAACAATGGCCGGGCGATGTCGCTGTATGATCTGGGGCGCATGGGCATGGCCCAACGGGGCGGATTGATCCGCATTCTGCGCCGCGAACGCTGGGGCATGACCATGGCCGGGGTCAGCACCCGTTTCCGTCGCCGCATTCACGGGTTTGAACGGTTCGAAATGCGCAGTCGCACCCTGTGTTGGGATGACAAGTTTATCTACCTTGAGCAAAGCATGTGGAAGAAAAACGGCGAATGCGCCAGCCATGTGTTGTTCCGCTCTGCGGTGACTGACAAGAACGGGCTGGTGACACCGGACCGTGTTTTGGCCGCATTAGGCCAAAACGTGGCCTCTCCGCCAATGCCCGATTGGGTTGCCGCATGGTGCGCATCAGACGCCCAGCGTCCATGGCCGCCCATGCAAACGACGATTGCACCACCGTCAAGCGGTCACTGACCCAATTGCCACAAAACCTTTGCTTGCGCGGCCTCCCATTGCCTGTACTACTTTTGGTTTAGAACAAACGGGGTGGGACAATGGCAAACATAAGCGCGCGCAAGCGGATCTGGGGTTGGTATTTCTTTGACTGGGCCAGCCAGCCCTACAACACACTGATGTTGACCTTCATTTTCGGCCCCTATTTTGCGCAGACGGCCACCGCCGCCCTGGTCGAAGGTGGCATGACCCTCGACGCGGCCAAGGCGCAATCCCAGGCCTACTGGGGTTATGGGTTGACCATGACCGGCATCCTGATCGCCGTGCTTGCCCCGATTTTGGGCGCCGTGGCCGACAGCTCGGGACGTAAACTGCCGTGGATCTGGCTGTTTTCAATTCTCTATGTTGTCGGTGCCGCGGGTACATGGTGGACCGCGCCGCAAGACTTCTCGGTGATCTGGGCGTTGTTCTTTTTTGGGATTGGCCTGATCGGGATGGAATTTGCGACAATTTTCACCAACTCCTATTTGCCCGAGCTCCACGATGACAGCGCCGAGCTGGGCCGCATTTCCGGGTCCGGCTGGGCCTTTGGCTATGTCGGCGGTGTTGTCGCCTTGGTTGCGATGCTGATGCTGTTTCAGGCGGGCGACAGCGGCAAAACGATGCTGGGCATTTCGCCGCTCTTCGGGCTCGACCCAGAAACCAAAGCAGACACGCGCATCGTTGGACCGCTGACTGCGATTTGGTTTGCCGTCTTTATGATCCCGTTTTTCCTATATATCCGTGACACCCTGACCCCGCAGTCAGACCGCTACAAACTCGGCAAAGGACTGCGTGATCTGGGGCACACCCTCGCCAACTTGCCCCGCCACCCCTCGCTGCTGGCCTATCTCGGTTCATCCATGTTTTACCGTGATGCGCTGAACGGCATGTACACATTTGGCGGCATTTACGCGTTGGGTGTGCTGAACTGGTCGATCATTGAAATTGGTGTCTTTGGCATTCTGGCTGCGATTTCCGGCGCGGTGTTCTGCTGGATTGGTGGCCGTGTGGACCGGGCCGTGGGGCCGATGCCCGTCATTGTCACCTGCTGCATTATCCTGATTTTGACCGCTTGCCTGATCATTTCGCTGACCCCGACATCGGCGATGGGGATTACCCTCGCCGAAGGGTCGGCACTGCCGGACATCCTGTTTTACGTGGCCGGTGCATTGATCGGCGCGGCGGGCGGGGCGTTGCAAGCCTCCTCTCGCAACATGTTGACGCGCCAAGGCAACCCCGAACGGATGACAGAGGCCTTTGGCCTTTATGCCCTGTCCGGCAAAGCCACGTCATTCCTCGCGCCTGCTCTGATCGCCATCGCCAGTGACGTGACCGGCAGCCAGCGTTTGGGCATTACCCCAGTTGTGGGGCTGTTCATCATAGGGTTGATTTTGTTAGCATGGGTCAAACCACAAGGAGATTTCTCAAAATGATCCTGTCTCGTTTCCTGCCCTGTGCGGCCCTTGCCCTGCTGCTCGCCTCTTGCGGCGGGTCGCGAGACATCAGCGGCGAACGTGAAGTGCTGCCAACGGTCGGTTCTTCCGGCGGCGCCCAAAGCAATGTGCAGGCGAAAAAGCTGTTCGGCGCCAAAAGCTTTGCCTCCAACCAGAGCCCTGCTGCCCACGGCAGCTATGCCAAGGGGTGTCTTGCCGGGGCCGAACAACTGCCCGAAACCGGCCCGACCTGGCAGGCCATGCGTTTGTCACGCAACCGCAATTGGGCGCATCCTGAAACGGTAGATATGGTCAAGAAACTGTCCAGCTTTGCCGCCACTCAACCGGGGTGGAAGGGTCTCTATGTCGGTGATCTCAGCCAGCCGCGTGGCGGTCCGATGCTCACCGGGCACCGCAGTCATCAGGTTGGTCTGGATGCCGATATCTGGATGCTGCCGCCGCAATCTCTGTCTCTGACGGCCAAGCAACGCGAAAACATCTCGTCGATTTCCACCCGCCGGGCCAGAGGCGCATATGTGAATGAAAACTGGACCCGCGCCCATCACAATATCCTAAAGGCCGCCGCAAAAGACCCGCGCACGGCCCGCATCTTTGTCTTCCCGGGCGCCAAGGTGCAAATGTGCGCCGATGAGAAAGGCGACCGCAGCTATCTGCGCAAGATCCGCCCTTGGTACGGCCATCACTACCATTTTCACGTGCGGCTGAATTGCCCAAAAGGCATGCGCGGATGCGTCAATCAGAAGGCCCCGCCAACAGGTGATGGCTGTGCCGATGCACGGCAATGGCAGCGCAACATCCTCAACCCGCCACCGCCGGACCCGAACCCGCCCAAACGCAAACCGCGCCGCGAATTGCTCTTGGCTGATCTGCCTGCCCAATGCGTAACGGTTCTGGGCAACTGATCCTGCGCCTCTGCTTGATTGCGCTATGCCTGACCTGTGCCGCGACCACAGCGCATGCAGAGCCAAAATTGCACCTGTTGTCCAAGCTCAACTGGGCCGAAGACGCACCATGGTTTGGCGGATTTTCCGGGGCCGAAGTGTCTGAAGACGGGCAGATGATTACCCTGATCAGCGACCGTGGAACGCTTGTCACCGCACAGGTCGCCCGCAGGCCAGACGGCGCGATTGACCGGTTTTCTCTGCAAAGCCATCACATCTTATGGAATGGCACAGACACCCCCGGCGATCACGATGCCGAAGGGCTCGCGCGCACCGGCGATGGCACTTTTTACCTGTCCGCAGAACATGATCACCATGTGGCGCACCTGGACGTAAACACCGGCCAAATCGCCACCCTGCCCCGTGCCAAAGACTTCGCCGCGTTCCAGCCCAATTCCGGGATCGAAGCCCTCGCCGCCGGACCGGACGGGGCGCTTTACGCCATCCCCGAACGCTCAGGCAAAGTGGACCGGCCCTTTCCTATCTTCCGCTTCAAGGACGGCGTATGGAGCATAACCCACCACATTCCGCGCCATGGTCCTTTCTTGCCCGTCGGCGCGGATATTGGCCCGGACGGTCTGTTTTACCTGCTTGAACGTGCGGCCACACCGCTTGGTTTTCGCAGCCGCATCCGCCGCTTTGATCTGTCCCAAACACCCCTGCGACCTAAAACCCTGCTCAGCACTGGACCGGCCCGTTTTGACAATCTCGAAGCGATCAGTGTCTGGCGCGATCCGGCAGGCGCAATCCGCCTTTTACTGGTGTCAGACGACAACTTTCTGTCGATCCAACACACCCAGATCATCGAATATGCCCTGACGGAATAACTTGCAGGGCCGCCCACAACACCGTAAAGCCCGCCCTGTCTGCGAATCCCCGCAGGCCAAGTCGCCGCACCCTTGCAAAAAACGGTTTTACAAATGACACGCACATATCTTCCGGGCATCCTTGCCATGGCCATCATCGTCGTGGCCTCCAATATCCTTGTTCAGTTTCTCTATGGTGACTGGCTCACCTGGGGGGCATTCACCTATCCGCTGGCCTTCCTCGTCACCGATGTGATGAACCGCGTTTATGGCGCATCTGCCGCCCGGCGCGTTGTGCTTGTCGGCTTTGTGGTTGGGCTGATCTGCTCCCTGATCGGCACACAGATCATGGGCGAATTTGGCCCGTTGGTCACACTGCGCATCGCCGTGGCATCGGGCATCGCCTTTCTGGTGGCCCAACTTCTGGACGTGGCAATCTTTGCCGCCCTGCGCGGCGGCACATGGTGGCGTGCACCACTGGCCAGCACGCTGTTCGGCAGCACGGTTGATACGGCCTTGTTTTTCTCCATCGCCTTCTCCGGCAGCCTCTCCTTCATCCATCCCGCCACGGATGTCAGCTGGGCGGCCGAAACTCTGCCCCTGCTGGGCAGCGGCCCCATTGCCCCGCTTTGGGTCTCACTGGCCGTGGCCGATTGGGCCGTGAAACTTAGCCTCGCCCTGATTGCCCTGATCCCGTTCCGAATGATCACAGCAAGGCTGACACGCGCCACCTGACCCTCTTCATTTGGCCAAAAAAACTCGGGGAGTTTGAGGGGCCACGCCCCTCATTCCCAAATAGAATCAAATGCGGCGCAGCCGCGCATTTCGACATCACCGCCGAAAAAAACACTTTGCGTTTTGAATAACCTGTGCAACGATTCAGGTGAGTTCAACAAATGTAAAGGAGGTGATCCAGTGTCAAGAAAGGTATTGGAGAGAGGTGTCGGAACAGCTTGGGAGGTAACCCGCTAAGGCAGCCCTTGGCGGTTGAAACAACCCTGGTGGACAGGCGTCTAACCGACCCACCTCCGTAAACCATTCGATTGGGCCGCTCCGCAACAGGGGCGGCCCATTTCGTTTGCGCCCCTTCACCTTGGCGATGCCGGATGCGACTATAGGCACATGTTACGCATCACAGACGATATCGCCCTACAGGATTGGGAAATCACCGAGAACTTTGTCCGCGCCTCAGGGCCGGGCGGGCAGAATGTGAACAAGGTTGCGACGGCTGTTGAATTGCGGTTCGAGGCCGAGACATCGCCCTCCCTAACCGGTCCGGTGAAAACCCGGTTGCGGCGGCTCGCCGGGCGGCGCTGGACCAATGAGGGTGCTTTGATCCTGCAATGTGACGAAACCCGCAGTCAGGCCCGCAACCGCGACATTGCCCGCGAACGGCTTGCCGAGCTGATCCGCAAAGCTTTGGTTGCCCCAAAACGGCGCATCGCAACGCGGCCTACTCTGGGGTCCAAGAAGCGCCGGTTGAAAGCCAAGAAGGTGCGCGGCGAAGTCAAATCACTGCGCGGCAAGGTCGATCCCAACAGCTGATCAAATTGTCAGGCCGAGAGGGCGCTCTTGAGTTTTTCTTGCCAAATGAAGCAGGGTACGGCGCTTACACACCCGCCTTGCGCAGGATGTAGATGTCCATGATCCAGCCGTGTTCGGCGCGGGCAGCGGCCCGCATTTTGACGATTTGGTCTGACACTTCGGCCAGTGGTCCGGCGCAGAGGATCTGCTCTTTCATGCCAACATAACCGCCCCACCAGATGTGAACACCTTCGGGCGGCAAAGACTGGAATGCGCAGGTGCCATCCAGCATGATCGCCAATGTGTCTATGCCTTGGGGCCAGCCTTCGTCGCGCAGGCGGCGGCCGGTTGTGATCACGAAGGGCGCGCCGATCTCGTTGACGGGGATAGCGTGAGCGGCGGTCAAGGCTTGCAGAGAGGTGATGCCCGCGATCACTTCGATTTGCGGGGGCGGCGACAGTCGTGAGGCGATGCGAAGGGTGCTGTCGTAAAGTGACGGATCGCCCCAGACCAAAAGCGCGACCTTTTCCGCCTTGGGATGCGCCGCGATCGCCTGTTGCCAACACTGCGCAATGGCATCGTGCCAGTCATCCACCCGTTGCCGGTAATCCGCTGTCGCCTCATCCCGCACAGGCAGGTCAAAACCGGTGATTTGGGTCTGCGGGTTGGTCAGCACCTCATCGCAGATTGCGCGGCGCAGTTCTGCGAGGTCGGCCTTACCTTCGCCTTTGTGCGGGATCAGGATCAGATCTTGGGCATTGATCGCGCGGATGGCTTGCAAGGTCAGGTGTTCGGGATTGCCGGTGCCGATACCGATGAGGGTGAGTTTCATGCTTTGGATTATCCCGGAATGCGCGCGATGGCGCGGGTGCGCAGATCGCCAAGCACACGGGCATCGGCAAATGTGCCGTCTTCGGAGGCATCATAGAGCCGCGCGAAGGTGCGCAATTCTTCGAAGTTGGCTTCGGTTATTTTGCCAAAGAGGTAAGCCACCTTTCCGGGGCTGCGAAAGGCGACGGTTTGGGCGCGGGTGCAGCCGGACATACACTCCACGCCGCGCACCTCAAGGTCTGGTAGTGCCTGCCGTGCCACGTCGACGAAACCGCCATCGGGGCTACAGGTCCGGCAAACAAGAAGTTGCACCGGCACGCTCATCCGTTCAGCTCCGCCAGCGGGCCGTAGAAGATCAACGCAGGTGTGCTGCTGCTGGTGCTGTCGAGATGTTCGGCCAGTGTTGCGATGGTAAAGCGGTGCAGCTTTTCGTCGGGGGTTGAGACAGCCTCGGCCAACATCGCCGGGGTGTCGCCGGGCAGGCCGTGTTCGATCAGACGTGCGGCGAGGCCCGGAAAGGTGCGTTTGCCCATGTAGATCACGGTCGTAGCCAGCGGATCGGCCAGTGCCGCCATGTTCACATCTGGAGGCAAGGCACCCGTGACATCGGCGCCCGTGATAAACTGTACCCGCCTTGCACTCAGCCGCCGGGTGAGCGGAATGCCTGCTGTTGCAGCGGCGGCAGAGGCAGAGGTCACGCCGGGGATGATCTCGAACGGGATACCCGCCGCCTGTAGTGCGGTAATCTCTTCTTCGAGCCGACCGAACATGCCGCTGTCGCCGGATTTGAGCCGCACAACCCGCAGGCCCGCTTCGGCATGGTCAACCAAAACACGGCTGACGTGGTCTTGTTTGGGGGAGGCCCGTCCGGCGCGTTTGCCGACGCCGATCAGATCTGCATCCGGTTGCGCATGTTCCAAGATCGGTCCGGCGCTGAGGTCGTCAAACAGGATCACCTCGGCCTTTTGCAGCCGATCCACCGCTTTGACCGTCAGCAGATCAGGATCACCGGGGCCCGAAGACACAAAGGAGACAAAGCCGGTCATGTGGCCTCCGCGATCATGTGAAAGAATGTACCGGTGGCCACACCGCCGCCCTCGAACTGGCGGACCGAGCCGGTTTCCGGAACCACCAGATCGTTGCTGTCGGTGATCGCGGCGAGAGGGGCATCGGGTTCGTTCAGGATGGTCGCATAATGAAACTCATGCCCGCGCAACTGGCTTCTGGCGCTATGGCCGGGGATGGCGGCGTTCAGATCGGCCTTGCGATAGCCGAGGTGGAATTTGCGTTTCTCAAAGGAGGTTTCAAGACCTAGAAGCCCGGTCATCTGATGCCGGTTGCCTTCTTTATCCACCAGCCCCGCGCCCATGGCCATGTAGCCACCGCATTCGCCATGCACGGGTTTTGTTTGGGCAAAGGCTTGGATACCTGTTCGGAAGGTCTCGGCCGCCGCCAGTTTGCCCGCATGCAATTCGGGATAGCCGCCGGGCAACCAGCAAACATCGGCACTGGTGTCCGGTGCCTCATTGCCGAGCGGCGAGAATGGCAGCACTTCGGCGCCGGCGGCACGCCATCCCGCCAGCAGATGTGGATAGACAAAGGCAAAAGCATCGTCGCGGGCCAGTGCGATCCGCTGGCCGGGAGGGGTGATCTTTTTGGGTGTCGGCGCTGTATCCAACGTGCCCGCCGCCGCAGCACGCAGGGCGTCCAGATCGACGTGTTCCGCGACAAAAGCCGCTGCTTCTGCCAAAAGCTCGGGCAGGTTTTCCTGTTCGCCCGCCTGCACCAGACCAAGGTGACGTTCTGGCATTTCGATCTCTTTGCGGCGCGGCAGTGACCCCAAAACGCGCACGCCCACCTGATCCATGCCGACCCGCACCAAGGTTTCGTGACGCGGGGATGCAACGCGGTTCAGCACTACACCTGCAAGGGTCACATCCGGACGCATCTGTTTGAAGCCCAACGCCGTGGCGGCCACCGATTGCGCAGCGCCCGAGACGTCAAGCACCAGCACAACGGGCCATCCCATCAGGGCTGCGGTATCCGCGCTGGCTCCGTTGCCGCAGGCACCGGGCACTGCGACGCCGTCGAACAGACCCATCGACCCTTCGGCAAGGATCAGATCCGCGCCATCCGCATTGCCGACCAAACCGTCGATCATCGCGCGATCCATAGACCAGCTGTCGAGGTTAAAGGACGCGCGGCCAGAGGCGGCTGTGTGGAACGCCGGATCAATATAATCGGGGCCGCTTTTGAAGGGTTGCACGTTCACGCCCTGCCCGCGCAATGCGGCCAGCAGGCCCAACATCAAGGTGGTTTTGCCAGTGCCAGAGGACGGCGCGGAGATCAGCAGGCCGGGGGGGATCATTCTGCGGTCTCCGGAAAGCGGGGGTCGGTGCCGACAGGGCGGAAGCGGCGGTCATAATCGCCCGCGTAGAGGCGACTTTCGCCAAAGTCTTCTGCGCCGATAGCATGGCCGACGAGGATGAGCGCTGTGCGCTCCATCTCTGCCCCGATGGCAGTTTTCAGGGTGGCGAGCGTGGCTTTGACGATGCGCTGATCCGGCCAACTGGCCCGCCAGACAACGGCGACGGGGCAGTCCGCGCCATAATGGGGTGCCAGGTCTGCCACGACTTTGTCCAGCACATGCACAGAAAGGTGGATTGCCAAGGTCGCGCCGGTTTTGGCAAAGTTTTCCAAGGCTTCGGTTTCCGGCATTGCAGTGGCGCGGCCAGAGGTGCGGGTCAGGACAACCGATTGCACCACACCCGGCAAGGTCAGTTCGGCGTTCAGCGCAGCAGCGGCAGCGGCAAATGACGGCACACCCGGCGTTACGTCATAAGGAATGTCCAAGGCTCGTAGACGGCGCAGCTGTTCTCCCATCGCGGACCAGACAGAAAGATCGCCCGAGTGCAGCCGTGCAACGTTATGCCCCTCTGCGTGGGCAGCACTGATTTCCGCCATGATCTCGTCCAGCGACATGCGTGCGGTGTTCACGATCTTTGCGCCCTCGGGGCAGTGGCCCAGCAGCGCCTCCGGCACCAGTGACCCGGCATAAAGGCAGACCGGGCAAGCCGCGATCAGGTCGCGCCCGCGAAGGGTGATAAGATCCGGCGCGCCGGGGCCTGCGCCAATGAAATGAACGGTCATGGGAAGTGATTCCTTTAGCTTTCGGCGATAGCGGCGGTGGCCATACCATCGCCCGAGATAACACGCTGTACAACCAACTGCGCTTGTGGACCAGCGGCGGCAAGCGCGGCAGCTTCGGCCAGTGATCCGGTGCCAAAACGATCTTGGATGCGCTGAGATTGTGTGGGGGTGATCATCTGCTCCAGATCGGACTGGGTGACCCCTAAGCCGGGCAGTTGCAGCAGTTGCGCCAGTTCGCGAAATGCAGGTTCGCGGGATTTGGCCGCCTCGCTGACCAATGCGTCAAGCGTGCCGCCGCCCGCCGCATCCAAGGCGCGTTGCAGGGCGTCTTGCAGGCTGGCCAAACCGGCCGCGCCGCGAAATCCGATTCCGGCGACCCTCATAGAACCACACCCCATTGCAGGACGGGACGGGCGGCGTGCCAGCCGCGCATTCGGCCCAGAGGTTCGGGGCGGGATAGATCAATGCGCAGCAGATCACCGCCGTTGGCCGCATGCAGCCCCATCAAAAGCGTTTCCGTTTCCAGCGTGACGCCATTGGCAACCAGACGTGTGCCTTTGGGTAGGATCTCAAACAAGCGATCGAAAAGCGCCGCGGAACCACCGCCGCCCACAAACACCGCATCGGGCGCAGGCTGGTCCGCGATCTGGTCAATGGAAGCCCCTTCAATCACCTGCATCCGGTGATCGAGGCCAAAATCGTTGATGTTCTGGCGGATGTTCTGGACGCGGGCTGGCTTGATCTCAAACGCGGTGGCGCGGCCCCCCGCGAGGCACCATTCAACCGAAATCGATCCTGATCCCGCACCGATGTCCCAAAGGGTTTCACCGGGTCGGGGCGCCAAGGCAGAGAGGGTCAAGGCCCGCACGGGCCGTTTGGTGATCTGGCCATCATGGGCAAAGCTGTCATCCGGCAGGCCAGAGGCACGAGACAAACCAACGTTTTTGGGCAGCGCCACGGCTACCGCAACGGGGGCCGCCACATCCTTGAGGTCAAACCCCTGCGCGGTGGTTTGGCGAACCCGCTGATCCGGGCCGCCCATCCGTTCGCAGACCCAGAGCGTGGCCTCTCCTGCGCCCTGATCAGCCAGCCATGCGGCCAGCATTGCAGGGGCATCAGCATCGCGCAGCAAGCAGATCATGCGCCCGTTTGGCGACAGCACCACCCGCAACCGGGCAAGCGGTGCAGCGTGCAAGCCGTGGCAGGTGATCTCTTCCATGCGCCAGCCCAGATGGCCCGCGATCAGGGCAAAAGTGGAGGGCGCAGGCAGCACTCGCCATTCTCCCGGTTTCAGATGGGCAGAAAGGCTCCCTCCGGCCCCGAACCAGAACGGATCACCCGAGGCAAGCACAACCACCTTTTGCCCGCGCAAAGCCAGCACTGGATCGACGGAAAACGGCACGGGCCAAGGTTGCCCGCGTTCGCCAGCATCCACTCGCTCCAGATGGCGCGGCCCGCCAATGATGACATCCGCCGCATCAATCGCGGCACGGCTTGCAGAGGGCAGCGCCGCCGCGCTATCGTCTGTCATTCCGATGATATCAAGCCAGGGATCACCCATCATGCGCGTCCTTTTGTTGGGTGGCACCAGTGAAGCCAGTCAGATGGCCAAGGCCCTGTCCCAAGCCGATGTAAACAGCGTGTTTTCCTATGCCGGGCGCACCAATACTCCAGTGCCACAACCCCTGCCGACACGGATCGGCGGCTTTGGCGGTGTGGCAGGATTGGTGGCCTATTTGCGCCGTGAGGCTATCACACATGTCATTGACGCCACACATCCTTTTGCGGCGGGGATGAGCCGCAATGCAAATGCGGCCTGCACTGAAACCGCCACGCCACTGATCCGCTTGGAACGACCGGCATGGCAAGCGCAATCCGGGGACGACTGGACCTTTGTCCCGACGTTGGAAGATACAGTTGCTGCCCTGCCCGACGAACCAGCGCGGGTGTTTCTGGCGATCGGGAAGCAGCATATCGGTCTTTTTGCGACCAAGCCGCAGCATCATTACCTGCTGCGTTTGGTGGACGCCCCTGAAGGGGATCTGCCGCTGCCCTATACCGCTGTCGTGATCGCCCGTGGCCCGTTTGACGTGGCGCAAGACCTTGCGCTGCTGCAAGATCATGAGATCACCCATATCGTTGCCAAGAACGCGGGCGGGCGCGGTGCGGAGGCCAAACTGACCGCCGCGCGGCAATTGGGCCTGCCTGTCATCCTCGCGGATCGCCCCGCTTTGCCGGGGCAAAACATCGCCGCCGACATCGGCGCAGTGATGGCGTGGCTTGGCCATGATCAGGTGGCGCTGCGCGGGGTGTAGACATAGCGGCCAATGCGTTTGGTCGCAGCATTGCCGACCAGAACAACCGTGCGCATATCCGCCATGTCCGGTGTCGCCTCGCCTAGTGTCACGGTGGTGATCACCTCGTCCTTGGTGCTGACTGCGCGGGCAAAGATGATCAGGCGGTCTGGCCCGCATTCCTCTAGCAAAATCTCAAGCGTGCGCTCAAACTGATGCGGGCGGGATTTGGAGCGGGGGTTGTAAAACGCCATCGCAAAATCGCCCCGCGCAGCCATGCGAAGGCGGTGTTCGACTATGTCCCAAGGTTTGAGATTATCGCTAAGGTTGATGGCGCAGAAATCATGCCCCAAAGGCGCCCCGGCATGGGCGGCGGCGGCCAGCATTGCGGTGATGCCGGGCAATACACGAATGTCCGTGTCTTGATATTCGGGGTGTTTTTCCAGCGCTTCGAAAACGGCAGAGGCCATTGCAAACACACCCGGATCACCCGAAGAAACCACAACCACCCGCGCCCCATCCGCCGCCAGTTGCAGCGCATGCAAAGCGCGATCTAATTCAACGCGATTGTCAGTCGGATGCAGGTTCAGCCCCTCACGCGGCGCAACACGGGCAACGTAGGGGATATAGCCGATCACATCGGTGGCTTGGCCCAGAACATCGGTTACCTCAGGTGTGACCAAAGCCTCATCTCCCGGTCCCAAACCGGCGATGGCGATCCAGCCGCTCATGTGTCTGCCTCCGGACGGCGGCCTTGGCCATGCACCAGAACAATCGCGAAATAGGGGCAATCCTCCACATCCACATCGGCCAGTTTGGCGACGCGTTGACCGGGCATGGTGCCTTTCTCGACCAGCCATGCATCATCCAGACGGCCCACCTGTTCCAATGCGGCGCGGACGCGCGGCATGTTGCGGCCGGTTTTCATCACAACCAACGCATCGGCGCGGTCCATATGTGCCACCAATTCATCATCCGGCAGGGTCGCCATCAAGACGGTCATAACGTCATCGCCCCATGTGAAAGGCGTATCCAGCGCGTTCCAGCAGCCGACCATGCCGGGGATTGCGGGCAGAACCTCAACCTCGGCGCGGCCTTGCAGACGGGTGTGCAGATGCATGAAGGATCCATAGAAAAACGGATCACCCTCGCACAGCACGACAACCTCGTGATCCTGTGCCAGTTCGGCCAGCCGGTCCGCCCATTCGGCATAGAAATCGACCATCAGCTGACGGTATTCATCACTGTCAAATCGCAGCTCGGTGGTGACCGGATATTCCATTGGATATTCGATCACGTCCTCGCGCAGCATGTCTTTGACAATGGTTCGGGCTTGTCCGGCGCGGCCTTTCTTGCGGAAAAATGCCAGATGCTTTGCGCCGCGAATGGTGCGGTCTGATTTGACGCTCATCAAGTCCGGGTCGCCGGGGCCGAGGCCCGCGCAGATCACTTTGCCCATGATTTACTCCACCCGGCTGGCGAGGGCATTGACCGCCGCCACTGTTATGGCCGATCCGCCCAGCCGCCCTTTTACGATCATCGACGGCACCGGCAGATCCTGCATCAGGGCCTCTTTGCTTTCTGCCGCACCGATAAAGCCGACCGGGCAGCCAATGATTGCGGCAGGGCGCGGGCATTCCGGATCTTCGAGCATGTTGAGAAGGTGAAACAACGCCGTTGGCGCATTGCCAATCGCCACAACCGCACCGGCCAGATTTGGACGCCACAGTTCCAGCGCGGCGGCAGAGCGGGTGTTGGCCATTTCCTTGGCCATGCCCGGCACACGTTCGTCACGCAGGGTGCAGATCACCTCATTCTCGCGCGGCAGGCGTTTGCGGGTAATCCCCTCGCTGACCATATAGGCGTCACACAGGATTGGTGCGCCGTCTTCCAGCGCTGCGCGGGCAGCAATGGCCATGTCGGGGGAAAACTGCACATGCTGTTCCAGCCCGACCATGCCTGCGGCATGGATCATGCGCACGGTCACGATTTCTTCTTCGGGGGTAAAGCGGGCCAGATCCGCTTCGGCACGGATGGTGGCAAAGGACTGGCGGTAAATTTCCGCGCCGTCGGTGATGTAGGTATGGGGCATCAGATCGCCTTGAGGATGGAGTGCGGGGAATGGCCGGTTTGCGCCGGATCGTCCGAGGCGCGGCCATTGTGAATAAGGCTGAGACCTTGGGCGGTGCCCGTGATGGTCAAAGCGGCGGGTTTGGGGTGGGCGCAGCCCTTGGCACAGCCGGAGACATGCAAGGTCCGGCCGGCTGGCAATTGCGGTGCGAGGGAACGGGCCAAGAAGCGTGTTTCAATCAGGGCTTGCGGGCATCCGGGCGCACCGGTGCAGGCGGCAATCCGCAACAGCGGGTCATCCTGAGATGCGATCAGGTCCGGCATTGGCGGCATCTGCTCTGCGCCTTCAATCAGCACCATGCGCCACGGCGTCATGCGCAACGCGCCATGTTTGGCGAGGCCAGCGAGGGTTTGCGCGGTCAGCTGTCCGAACGCGAATCCAGTCAGAACGCCCTGTTCGAACAGGCCCGGCGCGGGTTGATAAGTCTGTGTCTGCATGGGGCGGGTGAACCCGTCCGGAAGCGGCTGGCCCGTTGCCAGCAGCTTGGCCATGCGATTGTGTTCACTGCGATGAGCGGCAAACCAATGGGCCAGCTGGATCGCTTCGGTCACTGCGGTTTCCACGTCCACCTGTTTGCCCTGCGCCGCCCCATCCGGGCGAAGGATCAAACCACCCTGTGCATCGCGTTCCAGCCGGATGTCGGCAGAGGCGCTTTGCAAGACAGGCATATCGCCCGTATCGACGGCAAAGCCGAACTTGACCGGCAGGTCAGGCGCATCGCCTTGGGCCAGCGCATCAGTCAAGGCCGCAGTGAGGTATTCAGTTTCACCGCCGGGCGCCCAGAACGGCGTGGTCAGGATGTTGCGGCGACCTTCAACTTCGGCGTTTGAATCCAAAAGCCTCAGCCCGCGCAATCCTTCGATCAGCGCATCAAAGCTGTCCTCGCGCACGCCGCGCAGTTGCAGATTGCCCCGGCTCGACAGGTCCACCAACCCGTTGCCATGCGCCGCCGCCAAGGACGCCAGACCGTCCACTTGTGCGCGGCGCAATCGCCCGCCAAAGGGGCGCACCCGCACCACCAAACCATCGCCCGACAGCATCGGGCGCAGGGCACCGGGGCACCATCCCTTGATCAGCGGATCATCATCGGGGCGGGCAGCGTTTGTCATTCCACACCGTCCATTTCAGCGTTGATTGAATTGCGACGGGTCACCCAAAGCCCGGCATCGCGCAGGGCGGCAAAGCGGTTGCGCATTTCTTCAAGCGCGAGGGGGTTCTCGTCCTGCATAAAGGCCACAAGATCATCGCGGCCCAGCGTAGCGTCGTAGTAAAGATCAAACAGATGCCCCGGCACGTCGCGGGTCAGATGTGCGAAAGCCGCCAGATTGTCGAGGGTCGCCGCAACCTCAGCTGCCCCTCTGAACCCGTGCCGCATCATACCGCTGGCCCAAGCCGGATTGGCAGCGCGGGCGCGGACAACGCGGGCAATCTCTTCGGGCATGGTGCGGGCTTTGGGTGCGTCCAGCCGAGTGCTGTCCACATGATACATCGCGGGCTTGGCCGCGCCCAGATGCGCCATCGCGGCGGCAAAACCGCCCTCGTGACTGGCATAGTCAGGGGCCAGCAAAACATCGCTTTCCAGCAGATCCTGCACATGGGCAAAACCATCCGCCTTGTGCAAACGCCGTTCCAGCGCGGCACGGTCCTGATGGGCCTCCCCCTTGGCGTTGATCGCCCATTCGGAGCCTTTGAGCCACGCCTGCCCAGCGGCAGTGCGCCCGTCGTCTGAATAGTCGTGCAGAGCCGTTTCCATGTTCATACCGTAAAGCCCCGGTTTGGGGCCAAAAACACGCGGACTGCGTTCCAGATAGGGGTTCATATCCGCCGCCTCTTCACGGTCTGCCAAGGCGGCGGCACCGGATTCAAACAATTGCGACAAACCGGGAAAGATATCGCGGAACAGGCCGGACACCCGCAATGTCACGTCAATGCGTGGGCGGTTCAACAGGGCCAATGGGAGGATTTCAAAGCCGCTGACCCGTTCGCTGCCTGCATCCCATTTGGGTGACAGTCCGGCAAGGTGCAGCGCCATGGCAACCTCTTCACCAGCGGTGCGCATAGTGGCAGAGCCCCAAAGATCAATCACCAATCCTTTGGGATAATCCCCTTCGTCCTGCAAATGCCGGCGGATCAGCTCTTCGGCCAGTTTCACACCTTGGGCATGAGCGGCGCGGCTGGGCACGCTGCGCGGGTCCACAGCGTAAAGGTTACGTCCGGTTGGCAAAACATCGGATCGCCCACGATAGGGGGAACCCGATGGGCCGGAGGTGACCCGTTTGCCATCAAGCGCGGTCAGAAGCCCGTCAAATTCGCCTTGCCCCGCGCCATAAATATGCAGGCCATCACCATATTGGCTTTCCTTGATGTCACAGACAAAGCGGTCAATGCGGGTGATCGCTTCGGCGGCGCTGGCATCGTCATCCAGCCCCAGATCTTTCTCCACACCCGCCGCCTGCGCCTCGGACCGGATGGTATCAATCAGACGGTCGCGGCGGGCTGGATCAAGACCATCGGCGGTGGAATATTCATCCAGCAGCCGTTCCAATTGTAGCAAACCATCAGGTGTTTCGCTGTCTTTCATCGGGGGCGGAAGGTGGCCCAATGTCACTGCGCCAATGCGCCGCTTGGCCTGTGCCGCTTCGCCCGGGTCGTTGACGATAAACGGATAGATCACCGGCAGATCGCCGGTCAGCGCCTCAGGCCAACACTCATCAGACAAGGCCACGGCCTTGCCCGGCAGCCATTCGAGGGTGCCATGTGCACCGATATGCACCAGCGCCTGCTGGCCTTGCGCCCGCAGCCAAAGGTAGAAAGCAACATAGGAATGGCGCGGCACCCGTTCGAGATCGTGATAATCTGCGTCGCGGGCATCAATGCTGCCGCGTTCTGGTTGCAGCGCCACCAATGCATTGCCGCAGGCCAGCGCGGGGAAATGGAATGCGCCCTCCCGGAACAATGGATCATCCTGAGGATCACCCCACGCGGTGGCCAGATCATCACGCAAGTTTTGAGGCAATTTGGCAAGCGCCGCGGTGTAATCCGCCGCATCCCACGCAAGCGTTTCCTGTGTCAGGATCTCACCAAAGCGCTCTGCCTGCGTCACACTGTAGCCAGCACCCCCCAGCGCGGCCAGCGTCGCCTCGGTTGAGGCAAGCGCATCAAGACCGACAGCATGGGCGATCTGATCGGCGCGTCCGGGGTAAGTGGACAACACCAGCGCAAGTTTCCGGTCTTGCACTGGGGTGCGGGCCAACCGGTGCCAGCCTTCAAGGCGATCAACAACGGCCTCGATCCGGTCCATCTCTGCCCGATGGGCAAAGCGGGAATATTGCAGGTGTGGGTCTTTCTTGTCCGGCGCTTTGAAGCTGACAACACCGGTAAAAATGCGCCCGTCTACTTCGGGCAGCACCACATGCATGGCCAGATCGGCAGGGGACAGGCCGCGTTCGGATGTGTCCCAATCCTTGCGCCGCGCAGTTGACAGCGCGACCTGAAACACCGGGCATCCGGTGCCATCAAGTGGCGACGTGCCATCGCCGCCACGCCCGGAAAACGCAGTGGCATTGATAATGGCTGTGGGCCTCAGATGGGCCAAGGCATCGTGTAAAAAGGCGCGGCCCGTTTCATCTTTCAACGACGGTGCAAAAAGCCCCACAGCGGCAAAGCCCCGATCGCGGAGGGTTTGGATCAACTGGTCAATGGGCGCGGTATCAGCGGCCGTGAGATAGCTGCGGTAAAAGGTGACAGCGACCACATTCGTCGCCGATTCAGGCAAGGGTATGACCCCTAAATCGGGATCATAGGCACCGCAGGGCGGCACGGTTTTGGTGCCTTTGACTGGTCCGGCATAGAACCCCGCCGCGAGTGCCAGTTGCGCCAATGCGGCCTGTGCTGCCACGGTCCCGCCGGTGTCGCACAGGTGCTGCAACCGCCGCAGGGTCGACACAGGCAAGGTCGAATGGGCATCAAGCGCCGGATCTTCGCGACCATCGGCCGGCAGGATCGCCAAGGCAATGTCATTGCGGCGGGCAAAATCCTGCACCTGCATGATGCCATAGGGCCAATAGTTTTCGCCGCCAATCAGACGGATCAAGATGCCTTTGGCCCCTGTTAGGGTCTGTTCTACGTAGTTATCGACCGAAGCGGGATGGCGCAAAGCCACCAGATTGCATAGGCGCAGCGTGGGCAATTTGCCCTCAACGCCGCCGCCGCGGTGCCAGCCTGCCGCGAAAGCGCCGAGGTCACTGTCGGAAAACGAAAGCACCACCAGATCCGCAGGGGTTTGCCCCGGATCAAACGGAGTTTCGGTATCCTCCAGCCCATGGCTTTCGCGGAAGACCACATGCATGGATCAGGCCC
>Ga0316204_10002517_pt1 | contig 41043 bp, 28 predicted proteins | sample 6monrhotite_MG_2_FD_205661 | JGI IMG/M metagenome (GOLD analysis project Ga0316204, IMG submission 205661) | Microbial mat bacterial communities from mineral coupon in-situ incubated in ocean water Damariscotta River, Maine, United States -... | ecosystem: Environmental > Aquatic > Marine >...
CTACCGGAAACGGTGGGGCTTTTTTTTTGAATCATGGTTTTGTAACTGCGCTGCTTGAGCATGGGGGTTCTCTGCTTTTACCTATGTGACAAAATTGCCGGGAGCCATTTTGAACAGCCGCAGGCTGACCCCGAAGGGGGGAAGGGTATATGAATAAGCGAAATAAGAATTCACCTAGCGAACTACTTTCCGTTGCGGATAAAGCTTTGTATGTTGCTAAAAAGAAGGGGAGAAATAGAGTAGAAAATAATCTATAAGAAAAGTTTCCGAGTGAAAATATAATTGTTAATTCGTACGTAATACATCGTTTTTTGCCCAATCACATATTAAGTCAATCAATTTATCTCGATCTCGTTTTAAGATACTTAAATGATCGGATTTAGGTAAATAATGTAATTTGAGGTTTTTATCTAGATTTGTTTCGGGAAACATATCATAAAACTGGTTTTTATGATTAAAATAACTTAACGAGCCACCGGTATAGACGATGAATAGCAAATGTGCGTTTAATAAATGCTGGTTTAGGTTGTTTGCCATAGTCTCTCTTGAAGGAAAAACTCTAAAGTTTAGCTCAGAAGTTTTTGTTATTGGCGAACTAAATTTATTTATAAGTTTTAGCCAGCGCATAATATCTAATGAATGAAGTGTTCTAAGTACCCTTTTTAGTTTATGAATTTTGAAATAACGTTTGGTTCTGTATGCGGGAGGATCTATTAGCAATAAACCTTTTATATTATCGTCGTACGCGTCAAGCAATAATGCGCAATCGGCGGCAGAGCACAAGCCGCCAACAATAAAGTTATCAAGTTCATATTTTTCTTTTAACTGTTGAATAGCCAATTGTATTTCTTGAGATGAACGCTCGATGAAAGTTTCCGAGGATAACCCTGTTTCACTATCTCCTATACCCCCAAAATCAAAGCGAAAAGTTGTAAAATTTAGATTAGTCAACTGTCTAGATAAATCAACACTAAACCGAAAGGCTCCCGATTTTGAGAGTAACCCCGAATTTAACAATATAAATCCAGTTTTATGATAGTTTTTTGATGGGCGAGTAATAACGCCCACCAACCTATTTTGTTCTCCAAACTGAAGAACTTCCTCAATCATTTGTTAGCTCCTGAATAACCTTCAAAACGGAATTATACAGGGAAGGGGCTAGAAGCGTTGAGAAAATTTTATCCTGATTTTGCCAGTAACAATTATCTTTTATTTGATGGATAGAAGTAGTGGGGTTTTTACTGAAAAATTCATTAGTTGTTTTGTCTACATTGTCCGAGACTATCACTTGAATATCCAATCCTTTAATATTATCCAAAGTTGTTAGCTCTAGCCTTTCTAGATCTTGAATAAACGAGTGTTTTATTTCTTGCCCCAATAATTCTTCATAGTTTTCATTTTTAATATTTGCCTTTCGCCATTGAAAATAATTTTGGTCTCTTAATAGGTTTGTGTGAAGGTTACGTTGAATATTCAAAAAAGAGCGACCATTGATAATAGGATCAAATAAGATGATTTGTTTTATCTTGTCAGACATTTCTAGGTTGGTTAACAATGTTGCAGCAAAACGGATTCCAAAAACACTAATGCTTGTACATTTTGAGCGAGTACATAATTCTTCAATAGCAAATAAAATATCAGATTCAAATTGTTCCATACTTACGTCGGTATAATCGCCAAATGAATCACCATTTCCTGTAAAATCAAATCGCATACAAGGATAGCCTTGAATCGATAACTTAGTTGCTAACTGTTGTAAAAGTGGACGAGAGCGCTGATAGTCATTTGTTATAGGAGGGCAAATGAGAACCGCATGACCGCAATCTATGTTGGTGTGGCTGGGGTGATATACTCCATAAAGTTGGGTTTTATTATTTTCAAAGAAAAATGCTTTTACTGGAAATGGTTTCTCTATCGTTGAATTAGGCAATTTTTCAAAGGGTTTTCCCGTTATTCTACTTTCTAAGCGAGCGCAAGAGTAACCAAAATTACTCCCAAATAAATCAGCTCCAGTAAGTTCAATATTTGTTTGCTTTTTAACGTCTAAAATAATTTTAACAGCGATTAATGAATCTCCACCAAGCTCAATGAAATTGTCATCCAAATAAATATTGTTGGTAGATAAATATTTTAACCATATTTTTGCTAGAAGAATTTGTGTTTTAGTATAGGGTTCAGTTCTTAGTGATGGCCACTTTTTTTGAAATTTGCTTGGAATTGGAAGCCGCTCAATAAAATCTGTCGAATCTACACTAGGTAAGCTGCCCAACCGAAAACAAGAGAAGGGCATTAAATGTTCTTCAACTAAAGTTGAAAGCTTTGTTGAAATAGTATCTTCGGAAATACTCTCTTGATTACAAACAAAATAACAAACAGGTATAAAAATTCCATTTCCGATAGATTTAAAAGTAAGAAGAAATTCGTCTAATTTGAGGGTTTGTCTTAAAGTTGAATTAGCGCTATTATATTTTTCATTTAGTTTTTGTAAAGATTGACGATCGAGTTTGCCGTTTATGCTCTTGGGCATTTCTTGTAGCAAAAAAAATTGATTTGGAAGCATGTAAGTCGGTAAATATTGAGCTAAGTATTGCTTAAGTTCGTCAAGTGTTTCATGAATCGCTGATTGAACGGAGGGATCGTTTAACAAAATAAATGCTCTTAAAATCTTTGGACCGCAATCTTCTTGGTGAACAATTACAGCAGCCATTTTAACTTTTTTAAAATGCTTACAGCGTGATTCTATTTCTTCAAGTTCAATCCTTCGTCCAGCAATTTTCACTTGATCATCAATTCGACCAATAAAATCCACCCGTCCGTCTGGAAGGAAGCGAGCCTTATCACCCGTCTTATAAAGTGTGGAAGGAGTATTCGAAAAGGGATTTGAAATAAAGGTCTCTTTTGTTCTTTTGGGTCTGTTTATATATCCTTTGGCTACGCCAACACCCCCAACATATATTTCTCCAGTAACACCGATTGGAACAGGCTTTTTTCTATGATCAAGAATATAGACTTTTACATTTGCCAATGCACGTCCAATGCTCGGCTTTTGTTCATCAGATCCGCACTCGCCAATTAAAGCCCCAACGGTTGTTTCAGTGGGGCCATATCCGTTAAAAAATCGTTTTTTCCCTACCCAGCGTTGAACCAAATTTGCACTACATACTTCTCCGACAGCTAATATAGTGCGCAGCTCAGGCAAATCATCGAAGGGTAATGTTTCTAAAGCCGACGGTGGTAAGGTAATGAAATTGATTTTCTCTTTTCGTAAAAAATCGACCATTGCGGGTCCTGGAAGTCGTTCATTTTCATCCGCGATACATAATGTGCTCCCCGATAAAAGTGCAAAAGTAACATCGTGTAATGACGCATCAAAATTAAAGGATACGGCTTGCAATATACGTTGATTTGGCTCGAATTCCATTCTTTCAAATTGGCAGAAAGGCAAATTAGTCAACCCTCTGTGGCCTACCTTTACTCCTTTCGGCAACCCTGTCGTTCCAGAGGTGTAAATAATATAAGCTAATTTTTCGCCTGACTTATGGTGTGAGGTATCGAGGGCGTTAAAAAGTTTAAGTTTTTCGATGCTAATAGTTGATATCGGTATATCGCAGGGAGTAAAGCGATCTTCCATTGCTTCTTGGGTTACGATTAGACTAGATTCACTATTCTGAATAATGTAATTCAACCTTTCGTCAGGAAGTTCAGATTCTAAAGGAAGAAAAATAGCACCTACTTTCCAAATAGCCAACATGCCAATTGGCCATAGAGGACTACGTGTTAAACAAAGACCTACCTTATCTTCGGGGCGGACGTTTTGTTCTAATAAGAATTGAGCGAATTGATTTACGTATAGGTTTAATTGTTGATAGCTAATAGATTGTTGCTTAAATCGAATAGCTATTTGATTAGGTGTCTGTTTTGCTTGCTCAAAAAATAGCTCACTAATATTTTTATCGAGAGGATAGTCTTGCTCAGTCGAATTCCATTCATGAAGAACTTTATTTAGTTCTGCCTCTGGAATACATTCGGTGTCTTTTATCCGTTGTTTAGGTAGAGTGAGTATTTGTTGATATATATGTAAAAAATGATTTTGAACAATTTCATCTGTTAACTTAGGAAATCGAGCCTTATCACCGCAGATAATTAATTGAAATTTGGTATGAGGGCTTTTCCAGCGACAAATTTCATTTTTTTCTAAGAGTGTATTATTTGAATCGGATATTACGCAATAGTGATTAATATCAGTTATCTTCTCAGCGATTTGTATGGAGGTTTCCGAGGTTTTATTTTTTTCAGATGTCGATATAACTTGTGAAAGAATTTCAAGCCAATCGTCAATACAAATATCACCATTTATTGATATTTGCATTATTTTAGGAGATAAAAATGATGATTCCTTGATTTCAATATCTAGTGAAGAAATTGACCAATATCTAATAAGTTGAACAAACCAAGCTCCCAATATCAAATATTTGGTTGGTGGTAAGTATTTATCTGCTTCATTAGTGCTGACCAGCTTATTAGAAAGGTCAAAATTAAGAATATCGGTTTGTTCGAGTATGACTTTACCCTGCCTAAGCTTATTTTTAAACTGTAATAGTAGCTAACTAGCCAATTAGTAGGATCAGTATAGTAGTTAAATATATCTATTCCAATCAGTTTAGTAAAAAATGCTTCTTAGTAATAAAAAATTAACAAAGATGAGAATGTAAACAAAATAATCGATTGTAATAAAATTTTAACCAAAATATGGGCAAATATTTATAAATGATAGATATTAGCTATGGCAAGAGCTAAAGGATTAATTTAAAGTTCATTAGATGAGTTTCAGGCCTCAAACAAAATGAGATATTGAAGATGTCAATAGAGATGTTAGAAAGCGATCAATCTTCGGCGATAATCGGTCTATTTATCGGTTTGCTCTTTGGTATATTCGCTCAACAAAGTCAGTTTTGTTTAAGGGCTGCCTGTGTTGAGTTTTGGCGTAAAAATATTGGCTCTAAGTTCGCGATATGGTTACTGGCTTTTTCCGCGGCACTGATTATGACTCAGTTATCGATTGAAAATGAATTGATTGATACCGGAAATATTCGCCAATTAAACTCAATTGGATCAATGTCAGGCGCGATTATTGGTGGTTTGTTGTTTGGTTCAGGAATGATTTTAGCGCGAGGTTGTGCGAGTCGATTGTTGGTTCTTTCTGCTACAGGAAATATGCGAGCATTAATTTCTGGTTTAGTGGTCACTATTGTCGCCCAAGCGTCGTTAAGAGGTATTTTGTCTCCAGCTAGGGAGGAGTTGTCGAGTCTTTGGTTGTTAGAAGCTCACGAAAGAGGTTTTTCTCATTTTTTACCGAGTTATGGTGGCCTTATTCTTGGTGTCATCTTGCTCGGTTTCGGTCTTTTTTATGCAGTAAAGTTTAGTCTTAGTCGAAAAGTTGCTTGGATGGCATTTTTTACGGGTTGTTGTGTTGCCTTAGGTTGGGTTTTAACCAATTGGCAAGCTGAGAACTCTTTTGAAATCGTTGCCGTTAAAAGTATTAGTTTTACTGGGCCATCTGCCGATACTTTGATGGGGTTGATTAATAGTCCATCAATCCATTTCAGTTTTGACATAGGACTGGTTCCGGGTGTGTTCATCGGTTCTTTCGCTGCCGCTATTTTAACTAGGCAATTTCATTGGCAACAGTTTACTCATGAAACCAAACAAGCTAGATATTTGGTTGGTGCGAGCATGATGGGGTTTGGTAGTATGCTTGCTGGAGGTTGTGCGGTTGGTGCTGGTGTGACTGGCGGCTCCATACTTGCGCTGACGGCTTGGATTGCATTGTTATGTATGTGGCTAGGAGCGGGAGTTACTGACTGGTTAGTTGATCGATAGAACAAACTTTAGGTGGGAGAATAAATGTTAGTCCCAGCTTTTTCGCTGGAACTAATTGTGAGAATATCTAGGATATTGGCAATTAAAAGGACCAAATAAATGCAACACCATAAACTTTGGCAGTGTGACCATTTACACGGTCAAAATTTAAAGATGGCGCAATTCCCATATCTCCAATATGAAAATCGTAACTAACACCTAATCGAGTTAAGTTTTCGCTATGAGGGTGAGCTCCGCCAACTTTTTCATCGCCGAATCCGGCACCGATACGCCAGTCGCCTACGGGGTGATAGTAAATGCTTACGATTTTTGAAGTAATGCCATCTCCGTGGTGAGCATCGTTAGCTTTTTCGTAAACGGCACCGACACCCCATTGAGAATTAAATTTGTATTCGTATTCGAGGCCAAAAACATTTTCTGTTTCATCGTTGTCTAAAATCCCGACAAAAGCGCCAATAAAATGATGTTTATCTCCAGCTGCGTGTAAATTTCCTGTTGCTAGTAACATTGGAAGTAATACTAGTGAAGAAATTAATACACGGCGAATCTTTGTAAGGCTGATTGAAGTTATCATAAAAACGTTCCTTAAAGTTATGGTCAAGCGTAAAAATTAGTTATTTCAATTTAAATTGTTTAACAATATTATCGAGTTCGTTAGCCATCTCGGTTAATGACTCAGATGCTTCAAAGGCCGAAGCACTGGCCTCCACATTTTGAGTTGCCATCGAATCAACAGTAACAATACTTCTAGAAATATCTTCTGATACTGCAATTTGTTCTTCTGCAGCCGTCGCAATTTGCGTACTCATTTGATTTATTTGAAATACCGAATCGGCAATCGATTTAAAAGTGTTATTAGTTTGTTCAGCGTATTCAACGACAGAAGTCGCTTGTTCTTGACTTTGGCTAACGGCATTGACTGCTTTGCTAGAACCTTTTTGCAGGTTTTCAATGATTTGACTAATTTCACTCGTGGAATCTTGTGTTCTGGCAGCTAATGTTCGTACTTCATCGGCCACAACTGCAAAACCTCTACCCATCTCTCCTGCTCTAGCAGCTTCTATTGCAGCATTAAGAGCAAGCAAATTAGTTTGTTCTGAGATCCCTATAATAACGTCGAGTACAGTATTTATGCTGTTAGTATCTTCAGACAAGGAGCAGATGACATCACTAGCTACATTGATCTTGCCGGCTAATTGATTGATCTGCTCAATTGATGTGTTAACGATTTCTGTACCGCGATCTGACTCATTTTTGGCTCCTTCTGCGGCAATTGCAGTATCGTTAATATTTCCTGAGACTTCTTGAATAGTTGCGGTCATCTCATTCATAGCCGTCGCTACCTGTTCCGATTGAGCCTGCTGTTCATTACAGTTTACTTTTGTTTGATTAAGAGATACTGAAAGCTGCTCGGAAGCTGTCGCTAATAGTTCAATTGTTTGAGATATATTGTCAATCATATGAAGTAATTTGTCTCTCATACGAAGGGCCGAACTTTGCAAAGAGCCTATCTCATCAGACCCGTCAATAAAGATACTTTGGCTAAGATCGCCTTCCGAAATCGCATCTAATTCTTCGATTGAGCGCGTGATTCGAGAGACCAGACGATTAGCAATAAACAGGCTTACAAAAATTCCCAAAACAGTTGATACAATCATTAAAATCCAAGTCGTCATCTCAGCGCTTTGTTCATGCTGGTTCGCCTTATCTAGGGCTTTTGAGGTGAAATTCTCAATATTTTGTTGTAAGACAATCAGACTGCGGTCAAGTTTATCTTCCTGTTGCTGGATTAGTTCCAAGTTCTCGTCTGAAATAATGTTGCTTTGTTGGCTGGATGGAGAAAGGATTTCAGCTGCAACTCGAGTATATTCTTTATGAGTCGCACTGATATCCTTTAAATAGGATGCTACCTCATTAAAGACCTCAACGTCAGTGTTGCTATAAGCTGCTTTCAGTGCTTTATCCGAAATAGACAAAGCTTCTTGTATTTCTGTCGTAACCGTCTTATTTAACTTATTAAATGCCTCAATTTCTGTTGAAAGATGAGACTGATTATTAGGATGTTTATCAATTGTTTCAATAAAACGCATCGCGCGCTCAAAATGCACCGCCTGCTCTAATTGATGGATGGTGATCGCATTCACTTTATTCGTTAAAGGTATATCGTTATCGGCAATGTATTTCATTTCATTGCCAATACTTGTCATTGAACTGATGGAATTAATAGAAGCTACTAGCATTAATAACAGCAAAAATACGGCGATTCCACCAATCTGAAATTTTACTGAAATATTATTGATAAAATTGAACATAAATTCTCCACCCCAAAATATTAAATATTAGTCGGCAACTAACATTAGATTGTTATTCAAAAGGATGTGCAGGGATAATACCAATAGCTGCTCGCTATACAAACTAAGTATTTCCTTCCGTGGGCGGTTAGAAATTATCTTAAAGCACTCAATATTCAATATAGCTTATATATTGCAAAGTGCAATAATTTGCGGAATAAAGAAATGAATTGTTTATTTTTGGTGTGGTTACCAACAGTTGAGAGATTTCGTATAGCTTCGTCGGAATAATTGTATGGGCTGCAAAGTAGCCCTTAAAAGGGAGTTTAATTAGCCTTGTGATAGACCAATCGTAATCTGTTTTCGCTGATTAAGTTTAGGAAAATTTTCCTCCATAAACTCCGATAAAATTTCATTTAAAAATTTGAAACCTGTTTCTGTTGGTTTAATACGTGTCTGTGTTTTAACCAGTAAACCTCGCTCTTCACATTGCTTAATAACATGTTCAATTTGTGATAAGAGTAATCCTGTAGTTTGAAAAAATAAGTTTTTATCTACGCCATTTTTTAATCGCATCGCATTCATCATAAATTCGATGGGCAATTCTTGAGGTTTGATGATTCTACTTTGAGCTATGAAAGACTTTTGTTGGTCGAGATAATCTTTGGGACTCCGGCGTTTGCTGGCTCGAATAATTTGCTGAGTATCGGCTCGAGTTATCTTTCCATGTGCGCCTGCGCCAAGGCCTAAATAATCACCAAATTGCCAATAGTTAGTATTGTGCCATGAGTTAAATTGTCCGTTTCTACTAAAAGCTGAAATTTCATATCGCTGGTAGTTTTGTTGTTGTAGAAAATCTAATCCGGCATCGCTAATATCGGCTAGTAGGTCTTCATTTGGCATTAGTTTTGGTGGACTATGGTGAAAAGCAGTATTTGGCTCGAGGGTAAGTTGATACCAAGATAAATGCTCTGGTTTTAGTTTTACAGCAATTGATAAATCATCCATTGCTTGGCTAATAGTTTGATTGGGAAGGGCATACATCAAGTCGAGATTGATATTTGCGAATCCTGCCTGTCTAGCTATTTCGAACGCTTTGATAGCTTCCTCAGAAGAATGAATTCGCCCTAAAGAGGAAAGAAATTGGTTGTTAAAACTCTGAAAACCGATAGAAATTCGATTAATTCCCGCTTGAAAAAAACCTAAAAACTTCTCCGCGTCGACTGTTCCGGGGTTGGCTTCCATGGTGACTTCGGTATCAGCGAGAAAGGGGAGTCGAGCACGAATACCTGAAAGCAATCGTTCCATTGCTTCCGCGCTCATTAGACTAGGTGTTCCTCCACCAATAAAGATACTTGTTAGTTGCCGTCCCCAAATACTAGGTAATTCTTGTTCTAGATCTAATAATAGAGCATTGATATATTCGTCTTCTGGGATCTTATTTTTAATGCTGTGTGAATTGAAATCACAATAGGGACATTTTTGGACACACCAAGGAAAGTGAATATAAAGGGAAAGTGGTGGTAGCTGAGTAATTGTCATTAGTGAGCACTGGACGATAGAGCATCGCTTTTGGCAAACTTTTTGAGTGCTTTGCCTCTATGACTGATGGCTGACTTTTCTTCAGGAATCATTTGCGCAGCAGTCTTTTTTGATTTTGGACAATAGAAGATTGGGTCGTAACCAAAGCCTCCTTCGCCAATTTCTGAATTTAGAATGATTCCTTCCCAGCTAGCTTGGCAAATAATTGGCGTTGGATCTTCGGCATGACGCATGTAAACAATGATGCATTGATAACGAGCAGTTCTTAATGAGGCGTCAACACCTTCGAGTTCTTCTAATAGGATGTTTAAATTATCTTGATCCGATGCGTTTTCACCGGCGAACCTAGCAGAATAAATTCCCGGTTTACCTTTTAGATAGTCAACTTCTATTCCTGAATCATCAGCAACGGCCGGTAGACCAGTTAGTTTGCATGCATGGCGTGCTTTAATGATTGCATTCTCTACAAAAGTGAGCCCATTTTCAATGGCGTCAGGTACAGCAAAATCGGATTGGGGTGCTAAATTCATATCAAACTCAGCTAGAATTTCAGATAATTCTTTAAGTTTTTTTTTATTTCCACTGGCAAGAATGATAGTGTTTGAGCTTGGCATTGGTTAAATTTTAATTTTATAGTGTGTTAAGCGATTTTATCTGTTTTGAAATCAAATTGAAATCGAAGGATATTTTTTTATGAAACTATACGGTGTGGGTCAATCTCGATCTTTTAGAGCTTTGTGGGCGTTAGAAGAGGCGAAGCTAGAATACGATTATGTTGCGGTTCAGTTTGGTAGTGCTGATGAGCATGGTAGTGCTAGTGAGCTTTATCAATCACTAAATGCGCAAGGCAAGGTACCAACCTTGGTAGACGATGACTTGGTTATTACAGAAAGCGGGGCGATTGTTAATTATATTGCTGCAAATTCTTCAATCGAGAGCTTGATGCCGGTGAAGGACATTAAGCAACGAGCCAAATATGACGAGCTGTGTTACTTTGTTTTGACCGAGCTAGAACAGGGGTTATGGACGAGTGGTAAACATCGCTTTGCATTACCTAAAGAGCAGCGCGTAGCAGATATTTTTCCAACGGCGACTTGGGAATTTAATAAAGCGATTAAGACGTTAGAAAAGATGTTTGACGGGACTAGTTTTGTTATCGGTGACGAATTTACCATGGCTGATGTTTTGTTAGCACACACAATATCATGGGCAGAAAGTTTTAAATTTGAAGTGCCTGAACCTTTTTTAAATTATAAAAACAGAATGTATCAGCGAACAGCTTGTCAGCGAGCTTTAGAGGTTTTGAGTAAAGCCTGAATAAAATGCGGAGCAGCACAAAAAGGCAATGAACCATTTAGTCGATGAAGACTTGGCTCCTAAACTCCAAAGGAATAAGCTTGCCAACCTTGTTAGGTTGAATTTTTAGCTCAAATTTTAATCTTTCAGCATTATTGATGGGAAAGGTGGCGAGGTAATAGATAGCATTGTCTTCTTTGACTTCTCTAAATGATAAACCTTTAAGTTGACCCACTAGGTTTGATGCGTGACCAAAGACATTGGCAATAACCGCCGTTGCTTGCTCTTTTTCTGATTTCTTGATGACGCTGATGTTGAGTAACGCTATGTTTTTGCTACGTTTTAAACCATATTGGGTGGCAGTTTCAGCTTGAATAAAGGACGAATTGATCACGCTGTAGTGAATCGTGTAATCGCCGACCGTATGTTGCTCGGCTTGGGAATTTTGCGATAAAAGTATTAGAGCAGCAAAACAAATCAGTTGTAACGGTTTAGAGAAAAGCATCTCTTGACTCCATGAACACTAAAGATCGTTGATTATAGAATGACTGTGATTTGTTGCAATAGATTTTTTAGCGAATAAAGTTAATAGTTACGTCGTCCAGCAGCAGTGAGTGGAACAATATTGCTCGGTTTTTCATTGGGTAGGTTAAGAAGACTATTTCGCTCAAGAGAGTTAGCAAGATCCAAGGCTGTTTCTCGTTCCATCTCTAGTTCAGATATTAATCGATGAACGCCTTTTAGTTTACCGACAATATTTGATTCTGATTTTCGTAACAGCTCAAGCTCTTTTCGATGTGAAATAATCATGTGATGATTAATTCGTAACTGTTGGTTAAGTGGGTTTACAACACTCTGAGTCCAGTTGATCATTTCCTTACGTGTCATTTTGAAAAAATTCATAACATCGGTTACTGTGCCAGAGAAAAATCGTTTTACCGCGATTGAATGTTCGGTAAAAGTGGTAAAAATATTTTTATCAAGTTTGTTAGAACGAGCGATAATTTGGTTTAGCTCTTTATTGAGTTTAATAATTGGAAATGGTTTTACTTCTACTAGGTTAACATTAAAATCTTTGGAGAACTTTTTGTAAAGAGATTCGGCCATTTTGTTGGTTAATTCCGCTTCTCGATTTAATTCGGTCATGATAGTTTTTATGCCGATAAAAAAATGCTTCATGTGGCGGAATAGATTAAGTGTGGTTTTGCTATTAACCAGCTCGTCTAATGTATGTTCAACTTCTTTTGACAAAGTGGTTGAACCTATCACAGAAAGTAATATTTTGGTTTGTCTTTCAAGTAAACGTTGGCTTGGTTTAATCGCTAAGGATTTTTTCTGAAATTCCAGTAGCGCAAGTTCATTGTCTTCAATTAAATCATTAATTTTTTCTTTGTTTTTATCGGTTAAGGAATTTAGTTCTTTTTGTTGAGAAAATAATTGGTCATGTTTGCTATTTAAAACTTGTACCGATTGCAAAATGAGATTTTTTGTTTCTTCGATTAGTGAAGTTTTTAGCAGTCGTTCTTTATTTTTCAACAAGCTTGTTGATAAAATATGTTCTAGTTCCTCGATGTGGCTTCGAGTTAAAAGGGCTTTATCTTTTCTTACCTTTGCTACAAGTCCTTTTTGAGCTGAAACGGGTAAAATATTTCGTGGATCAATTTGCAGTTGTCTCGCGGTTGTATTGACCATTTTCTTTATCATCTTATCGACTTTCTTTCGACTAGATAATTCATCCCACAAGGTATCAATTTTATTAAGAACCGCAAATAAACCAAGCTCTTCTTTCCTTTCAATATTTTGAATATAGTTTTCCCAAACAGCCATGTCAGAAGCCGTTACACCGGTATCTGCGGAAAGTAAAAATACAATCGCTTGAACTTGAGGAAGTAATTTTAGTGTTAATTCTGGCTCGCTACCTAAAGCATTGAGCCCCGGCGTATCTAATATTCTAAGGCCTTGCTTAAGGATCGGGTGAGGAAAACTAACAATCGCGTGACGCCAAGCAGGGATTTCAGCCATTTCATCAAGGTCACCGCATTTATCTAGCATCTCCGGATCAAAACCTAGGCTGCTTGCTTCTTCGATACTCACTCGTTTGGTTTGAGTAATCGTATGCAGCGCTAAAGTCATTTCATGCGCGGAACTGGTCATCAGGGGTACTTCTGTCCAAAGGTTCGGCATTTCGCGATATTCACTAAGTGTCGTGTGATCGAGTCTTGTTTCGATAGGTAATAATTTTAAATAAGGGCGTTGTTCTTGTTTATCAAAAAACAATTCGGTTGGACACATAGTGGTGCGTCCGGCTTCGGAAGGTAAAATTCGTTGACCATATTCAGCAAAAAACAATGAGTTGATCAGTTCTGTTTTACCCCGTGAAAATTCACCAACAAACCCGATTGTCAGGTATTCGTCCTTTAAACTTTCTTGTAACTTATAAAGCCTTTTATCAATATCATCGTTAAACAAATCATTACGGCGCAACCATAGCCGAAAACGACTAAGCGTTTTGTTAACATCCGATTTCCAGTGGCTAAACTGGTCGATATTGTCAGAAAAATTGCTACTCATGTTTCTATTTCGTGTTTGTTATTCTTGCTTTTACTCTTTGTCTTGCTGTTATCAAGACTCCATTTATTACAAATAGAATAGCAGAAAGCCGAGAAAAATCCGTAAGATAGCTCTTAAAGTTAGAGCTATGCCTCAATATTTGTATGAGTTTTATGACTAGCGGTCAATTTTTTAGTTTGAGCGTTTGAGCGTTTGAGTTGATTAGGGGATAGATTGTAAGCGGCGGCAGAGTTTTATTGATTACCAAGATATTTGTCTTACTAAAGGAATAATGTAATAACTTAGAGAACTTTGAATAAAAAAGATAAAAATAAGTGCCAACATTGGCGCAAAATCAAAGCCGGTCATCGGGGGTAAAAAACGACGAAACTTGGCAATAACTGGCTCACTGATTTGTCCAATGACCGCCAAAACTGGATTATAGCCTCCTGGCGACACCCAGCTTAATATGACTCGAATAATAATTAAAAACATGAACAGGCCGAGAATGCTTTGAACTAGATCGACTCCCGATATTAGTAACGTGTAAATTGGGTAAAATACGAATTGGCCACTGATAACCGAAATCAGGATAAATTTAGCAATAGTTACAAGGTAAGCCAACAATAGTGAAGAGATATCAATTCCGCCAAATCCGGGGATTATTTTTCTTAACGGTTTGATTAAAGGGTCGGTTGCTTTGACAACAAATTGAGACAGTGGATTATAAAAATCGGCTCGAAAATATTGAAGAAAAAATCTTAGAAGAATAACCGTTATGTATAGTCCAACTAAAATACTAATAAGTTGCGCAAAAGGATTCATTTAGGCTTGTTCTCCAAGTTCTTTACCACGAGCTATGGCTGCAGTAACTGCTTTTTTTATTATATTAGAAAAATCATTTTGCTCAAAGCTATCAATTGCCGCGGCTGTGGTTCCTCCCGGAGAGGTAACGGCTTTTTGTAAACTGTTGAGTGATTGATCGAGTTGGTTTTGAGCCAGTTTAGATGCACCTAAAACTGCTTGAGTCGCTAGTTTTCTTGCTGTTATCGGGTCTAATCCCTGTGCAACCGCTTGATCGACCATTGATTGGATAAATAGAAAAATATAGGCTGGAGAGCTACCAGCGATAGCGGTGATAACATCGATTAATGATTCTTTTTCTACCCACCGAGTTAAGCCAATCGCATCAAATATCTTTGTTGCTTGTGTTTTTTGCGCGGTGGACGTTTTTGAGTTGGCATAAAGCCCAGTAGCAGCCTCTGATATTGTTGCCGGGGTGTTGGGCATTGCTCTTACAATTGCTAAGTCTTGATTAAGCAGTTGCTTTATTTTATCGGTGGTTATCCCTGCGGCAACTGAAATAATTAATTTGCCGGATAAATCGATAGCGGCTAGTTGCTGACAAACTTGAGGTAGTATTTGAGGTTTAACAGCAAAAATTAAGATGTCAGAAAAGTTAGCAGCTTTAATATTGTCGGTGGTTATTTGAATTCCGGTTGAATCTTTAATGGATTTAAGTTTTTCATGTCCCCGATTGCTCGCTAAAATGTTTTCAGCGGTGAGCCCATTAGCGAGCAGTCCATGAATAATGGCAGATGCCATATTTCCACAACCAATAAAACTAATTTTATCTAACTTAGTCATTTCGTTTATTTACCCTATAAGAGTTATTTTCTCTCACCAAACAATGCCGTTCCAATTCTTACCATGGTCGAACCTGCCACAATTGCAGCTTCTAAATCATTGCTCATACCTATCGAGAGTGTATCCATTTGAGGATAATCTTGTTGACAATTTATAAAACAAGAATCTATCTGCTGGAACTGGGTTACTTGTTGTTGGAAATTACCAGTCTTTGGTGGTATAGCCATAAGACCCCTTAACTTAATATTGGGGAGACTACTAGCTAAATCAAGCAGTTCGGCAAGTTCATCCTGATGCGCGCCTTTTTTTTGCTCTTCATTAAAATAATTAATTTGAATACAAATATTAATTGGCGGTAAATGATTTGGCCTTTGATCGGACAGTCTAAGTAGCAATTTCTTACGGTCAACACTTTGCACCCAATCAAAGTTTTCTGCAATTAGCTTTGTTTTGTTACTTTGAATGGGGCCAATAAAGTGCCATGTAATTGGCAAGTGGTTTAAGGTATGTATCTTCTCTAGAGCTTCTTGCAGATAGCTTTCGCCAAATTGTTGAATACCAGCGTCGTAAGCTGCTTGAATGGCGTCACTAGCATGGGTTTTACTCACAGCTAACAGAGTGATTTTATTCTTATTTATGTGATGTTTAGCACAAACATCGTCTATTTCTCGACGAATATTTTCCACGCGATCTGCTATAGTCATGTTAGGTTTGGCTGCAATTTATCTAGTTAGTCGGCAATTGCCCATACAATAGTGTGCATTATTGTAGAAATCTACTAATATTTTAGATTGATAAGATAACAAAAATTACCTTCTGAGTGAGATTTTCATGGATATAACAGAATTACTAGCTTTTAGTGTAAAAAATAAAGCTTCTGATTTGCATCTATCGGCTGGTTTACCGCCAATGATACGAGTTGATGGCGATGTTCGCCGAATAAATGTACCTCCAATGGATCATAAAATGGTTCATAGTTTGGTTTATGACATTATGAATGACAAACAGCGTAAAGACTTTGAAGAGTTTTTAGAAACGGATTTTTCCTTTGCTTTACCGGGAATAGCGAGATTTCGTGTTAATGCATTTAATCAAAATCGCGGAGCGTCAGCCGTATTTCGTACCATTCCGTCGCAAGTTTTAACCCTAGAAGAACTTGCTGCACCCTCTATTTTTAAAGAAATGTGTATGCATCCGAGAGGTTTGGTTTTGGTCACAGGGCCAACTGGTTCGGGTAAAAGTACTACCTTAGCTGCGATGATTGACTATATCAATGACAATCATTACGGACATGTTTTAACCATTGAAGATCCGATCGAATTTGTTCATGAAAGTAAAAAATGTTTAATGAATCAGCGTGAGGTTCATCGAGATACCCTCGGTTTTAGTGAAGCTTTACGATCAGCACTTCGTGAAGATCCTGATATTATTCTGATTGGTGAGCTTCGTGATTTGGAAACAATACGACTTGCTTTGACAGCGGCAGAGACTGGACATTTGGTTTTCGGTACGTTACATACCTCTTCTGCAGCGAAAACAATTGATAGAATCATCGATGTATTTCCTGCTGCAGAGAAAGATATGACTCGTTCGATGCTTTCTGAATCTCTGCAAGCGGTTGTATCTCAAACACTACTTAAGAAAAGTGGTGGCGGCCGAGTTGCTGCCCACGAAATTATGATTGGTACTCCGGCGATTAGAAACCTGATTCGGGAAGACAAAGTTGCACAAATGTATAGTGCAATTCAAACTGGTTTAGGTGTCGGTATGCAAACTCTTGATCAATGTTTGAAAGACTTGTTAGGTAAAGGTTTAATTAGTCGAGAAGATGCTCGTCATTCGGCTAAGAATAAGGAAGAATTTTAATGGATTTTGAAGGCCTATTAAAATTGATGGTGACCAAAAAGGCGTCTGATCTTTTTATTACTGCTGGTGTTCCCCCAAGTATTAAAATTCACGGGAAAGTCATGCCGGTTACACAGCGTGCATTAACGCCTGAAAAGGCTAGAGAAGTTGTGTTAAGTGTCATGAACGAAGAACAGCGTCGAGAATTTGCGCGAGCGCATGAATGTAACTTTGCGATAAGTGCCGCGGGAATTGGCCGATATCGTGTTAGTGCGTTTCAGCAAAGAAATCACGTTGGAATGGTTCTAAGACGAATTGAAACGACTATTCCAACCATTGAAGAATTAAGACTACCGAATATTCTCAAAAAAATATCTTTGACCAAGCGAGGGCTGGTTATTTTTGTAGGTGCAACAGGAACTGGTAAATCAACTTCGCTCGCATCAATGATAGGTTATAGAAATCGCACCACCACTGGTCATATTATCTCGATTGAAGATCCGATTGAATTTGTTCATAACCATGATAAATGTATCATCACTCAACGAGAAGTTGGGATTGATACCGACTCATTTGAAACGGCTCTTAAAAACACCTTACGTCAAGCGCCCGATGTTATTTTGATCGGTGAGGTTCGTACCAGTGAAACCATGGATTACGCGGTAGCATTTGCTGAAACCGGTCACTTATGTATGTGTACCCTACATGCTAATAATGCCAACCAAGCGCTCGACCGAATTTTACATTTCTTCCCAAGAGAAAAGCACAACCAAGTGCTAATGGACTTATCGCTTAATTTGAGAGCGATTGTAGCTCAACAATTAATTCCAACACCCGATGGAAAAGGGCGACGACCAGCGATCGAAATTATGATCAATACACCTTTAGTTTCTGATCATATACGTAAAGGAGAACTACACTTACTTAAAGATTTGATGGCTAAATCAAATGAGCAAGGAATGCAGACCTTCGATCAATCGCTTTTTGCTTTGTTTAAGTCGGGTGAAATCACCTATGAAGATGCACTTCATCATGCGGATTCTCCAAATGATCTACGTTTGATGATAAAACTGGATTCTTCCGATAGTGGAGAACCTGTTTTTGACAATGGCTTAGGTGGTATGTCCTTAGAAGAGCAAGATCCCCGCTAGTAAAAGCGTCGAATTTTCAATCTATGGTTTATAACTTGTTGATGGCATAATCGCATTTGTGCTTTAACTATTTTAGGCTCAGGACAAGAAACAGCGAAGAAGAATAAACATTTGGCTCGCTAGAGAGAGATTGTTGGACTATATTTGGAGTAGCAGTGCAGATACCACAGGGTTACTGGATGAAAATTATCGTTAAAGGTAAGGGAGATAAGGTTTTGTCTTCGCGTTAAATAACTTCATGAAACGGCTCCTATTAACATCATTAATCATGATTGTTTGCTTACCTGCATTCCAAATAAGCTCGGCTCAAAATAATCCAAACCCTACCAACCTAGCTCAAGTCGAAACTGACAGACCATTTGATTCAACTATACCTCCTCTAAAAATTTCAATCATCAAAGAAAATCCTCCTTTGAGCATGATACTACCAGATGGTGAGCCGACAGGGCTTTATGTTGAGTTTTGGAGGCTATGGTCAAAGGTCAATAATATTCCAGTTGTTTTTGAGCCAACGCCTTTTATCGAAAATATAAAAGCACTTAAAGAAAAACAGGTCGATTTTCATGCTGGTTTATTTATCAATCAAGAGCGACTAACATGGGCAGAATTTTCAATTCCGATTCATCGCGTATCAACTGGGGTTTTCTTTTCAGGTCAGAGCGAAGTTGTTTTATTAAGTGAATTAGAGAAAAGAACTGTCGGGGTACAAAAAGGTTCCTATCAAGCTAAGTATTTGATCGCCGAATACCCAGAATTAAAGGTGATTGAATTTAATGAAGCGGTTGATATGGTTACCAGTTTACTAGAGGGCAATATTCAAGCATTGGTTAGTGAAATTCCTTATCTTAATGCGGAACTCGGAAGAATGGGTTTACCTGGAATTTTAAAATTAAGCCATGAGCCTTTTACCACTAATACTGTTCATGCATTAGTACCCGGAGAAAACTCAAAACTGGTTAATACTCTGAATAAGGGAATTAGAAATATTCCGGTTTCAGAATTGATTAAGCTTGAAGAAAAATGGCTTCCTTTTTCTCCATCTTATTATAAGCATATTTCTTATCCAAACCTTCCTAGCCTTACCACCAGTGAACAAGATTGGCTAAAGCAACACTCAAGCTATATTTTAGGCGTATCTCCCGACTTATTGCCTTTTGAGGATATTGATGAACAAGGTCGTTACATAGGCATAAGCTCTGACTTTGCGAAAATTCTAAGTAATAAATTGGATGTAAAAATGGTACCAATCACCGGCCTTGCTTGGCATGAGGTGATGCTTAAAGCCGAGTCGGGACAAATTGATATTTTACCCGCAATTGTTAAAACCAAATCACGAGAAAAATTTCTAAGCTTTACTAAACCTTATTATTCATTCCCTTTGGTAATTGCCGCTAATAAATCTTTATCTAACATTAGCTCACTTGAAGAGCTGGATGCTAAAAATGTTGGCGTGAGCAAAAGTACACCCGCAGAAGAAATACTAAAACTTTACCATCCCAATATCAATTTGGTAATGATTAAAAGTGCAAAAGATGGATTAGCACTTGTCGATAAAGGGGAGCTTGATGCTGTTGTCCATAATTCTGGGGTTATTACCTACGAAATAAATAACTCAAACTTTACTAATGTAAAGATGGTTGGCCAAACCCCATATACCCTCGATATCTCCATGGGAGTGCGAAAAGAGCTTGAGTATTTGGTACCGATTTTGGACAAGGCATTTGATAGTATTAATGAAAAACAAAGGGCGAACATTATCAACGGTTGGTTAGCAACCAATCAAGATTCCGGCATGGATATAAAAACCTTTTTACTTTGGAGCCTGCCCTTAGTTCTGTTTTTTGTCGGTATTATAGGCATTGTTACGCGAGCAAATCGAAGAATGTATCAGGAGATTTCACAGCGTAGTAAAGTTGAAAAATCTTTAGAGCTAGCGATTGAACAATCGGATACCGCAAAAAATCAAGCGGAACAGGCGAATAAAGCAAAAGATGAATTTTTGGCAAATATGAGCCATGAAATTAGAACGCCAATGAATGCGGTTATGGGGATGTCTCATTTATTAAAACTTTCTGAGTTAACCGAAGAGCAAAAAGGTTACATTGATATTTTAGATAATTCCGCTTCTAACCTATTGATGCTAATAGATGGAATTTTGGATCTTTCAAAGATAGAGTCTGGAAAACTAGAACTTGAAATTGTGCCATTTAAAATAGAAAAAATTCTAAATAATATTATTGCTCAAACTGAAATCAGTCTCGACAGAGACAAAATAAAATTAATTAAAAATGTATCGCCAGATATTCCAGCAGTTCTTTTGGGCGATCCGTTAAGAATTGGTCAAGTTATTCTAAATATTGTCAGTAATGCCGTAAAGTTTACCCACCAAGGTGAAATCAGTATTTCCATAGAAGTGGTAAAACGTTCCTATAAAAAAGTGATGCTGCAGTTTTCGATCACAGATACTGGAATAGGAATGACTAAAGAGCAGCAAGAAAAATTGTTTGATGTTTATAGTCAGGCTGATACATCCACCACCCGGAAATATGGGGGTACAGGGTTAGGACTTTCAATATGCAAAAATCTTTCGGAAAAAATGGGTGGGAAAATTTGGCTAAAAAGTGAGAAAAATGTGGGTAGCCAATTTTTCTTTACGGCATCTTTTGGTTATTCAGACAATGAGCTAATATTGGATCAAGAAAACGACCTTGAAGAAGCCGATGTTTTATCTATTTTAGGCCGCAAACGAAAAAAAATTGAACAGAATTTAAATAATGATCAAGAAAATTTGCTAAAAGATAAGCGGATATTAATTGTTGACGATAATCAAATTAATTTAGAAATAGCCACTAAAGTACTTATTAAACAAGAGATGATTATTGAAACCGCATTAGATGGAAAACAAGCCGTCGACAAGTTACAGCAATCTGATTTTGATTTGATCTTGATGGATATTCAAATGCCCGAAATGGATGGCCATACTGCGACACGTTTGATTAGGAAAATCGATCGATATAAACAGGTACCTATCGTCGCTCTTTCCGCTAACATGATGCCCGGAGACGTCAATAAGTCTATCCAATCTGGTATGGACGCACACCTCGGAAAACCACTCAATGTCGATCAGCTTTTGTTGACTTTGAGAGAGTTAATACGAAATCAAGATTAGTTGAAAATTAGGTTTGGTTTAAAATCGGATTCAGTGCAAAAGCAGAACCAAGCTAATTTTCTTGAGTGTGATACCAAGCTTCTAATATCAGTGCAGCCGCCACACTATCAATCTGAGTTTTCTTTAACTTTTTATAGCCGCCGTATTCAAATATCTCTTCTCGGGCGGAAACGCTAGTTAATCGTTCGTCAACCATTTGAAAGGGTAATCCAAATCGACCATGTAGTCTATTAGCAAATTTTCGCGCCGTCAGTGTAATTGATTGTTCGCTAGAATCCATATTTAAAGGCTCACCAATAAGCAGCAGTGATGGCTGCCATTCCTTGATTAGCATTTCAATTTGAGACCAGTCGGGGATACCATCTTTAGCGTTTAAAGTTGATAGAGGCGTGGCGGTTTGTGTAATCGATTGACCAACGGCAACGCCAATTCGAGCTAGCCCAAAATCGAAAGCTAGGACTTGATTCATTAAAAAGTCACTCAGGCATTGCCACTGTAGTAACTAAGCTGGTTAATATCAAAGCCAATCGTGTTGGCCGCTTTCTGCCAGCGAGTATTAATATCAGTTTCAAATAGTATTTCCGCTTTTATTGGTACATTAAGCCAACTATTTTCTAAAATCTCTTGTTCTAACTGTCCGGCCCCCCAACCTGCATAGCCTAAGGCGATAAAGGCCTCGTTAGAAATTTCTTCTCTGCCCATAGCATGAAGAATGTCGGACGATGTAGTGATCGCAACATCTTGATCAAGATGAATGCTTGATTTCCATAATTTCTCCGCCCGATGAATCACAAAACCTCTATCAGTTTGTACTGGACCACCCGCAAGTACAGGATTAATATTCCTACTTTGAGAACAGGGGATCGCCATGTGCTCCAATAGATCGTTAGTCGATAAATCTAGAGGGTGATTAATCACAATTCCCATCGCGCCTTCTTCATTGTGCTCACAAATTAAGGTGACACTTTTACTAAAGTCAGAACCCTGCATTGATGGCATCGCAATCAATAATTGGTTTTTTAGGCTTATAAATTTCTTCATACTACTATTGTTGTAGCTTAATCGATGAATTACAAGGGCTGGAGTGTGTGATAGTTAAATATTTTTATCTAGTTGCTAAACAATTCATAGGTTATTCGTTGAGTTATAATTGTGATTGTCGAATATGAGAACTATAATCAAGCCAGTAATAGCATTATTTATAGGATTGATACCGTGTTAGGTAAACTTTTTTCTTTTTTATTAGCCTCGACTCTTTTCTTCTTCAGCTCCACTAGCTATGCAAATGAATTCTTAGATGAAATAGTAAACGAAATAAAAGTACTAGAAAGTGAAAAAGATCCTAAGTGCTATGCAACAGCATCTCGTTTAGAAGATTTTATGTTTGGTACCCCACTAAGTCACAATGCGCGTTTTAAAAAAAACATGTTACAAAAAAAGTGGGTAAGAACAATATGGTCTGATGCCTCAAATTTGGCTGAGAAAAATAATCAAAAAATTATAAACTTAAAATCCCTTAAGAAAAGTATTAATAATTACCTTTCTATTTACCAAGATAAAAAAGGGCATTGGGAAGTTGATTTTTCTAATACTAATATGGTTAGAATAAACGGCACTGACAAAAGGCAATATTCCACAATTGCGTATGCTTTGAGAGCTGTTTTAGCTGTCCAACAAGAATCATTGCTTGAGTTAGACTCAAATTTATTACCCTTGGAACAAAATGCATTGAATCATTTGACCGATAGTTTAGATTTGCTAAGTCTTTCAGTATTAAAATTATCGGATGTCTCCGCAAGAAAGAAAAATCGGTCTCAAGTAGAAGTCGATTTGCTATTAACTATTTGGCGAGGATTGCTAGATACTAAAGAGCGCTCAGAAGAGCAAGTAAATGCGGAAAAGAAATCTAATCGACTTGAACATTCAAAAAAGAGTCAAAATGTAGATTTGTCCATTGTAAAAAAAATAATCCAACAGAAGTTTGAATCCTACAAAGCTTACAACAAGTTATCAAATACGATTTTTAATCGTAATTTACAAGTATATTTTGCCAGAATGAACCTGCCCAAGGATGTTAATAAACAAAAGGCTTTTAGCAAGATTTTTACTGAGAGTATGATTCAATTTGCATTTGATCTATATAAAGAATCCGAGAAAATTGCGTTAAGTAATAAGCATTCGATGATACTTGAAGAGGATGTTTTTGAGCTAATACAAAAATTTATTCCGCATAAGGTTGATGAGTTTGAAGATACAATATTCTTTACTAACCTTACTAAAGATAAACAGATTAAAGTGGAATCTTATGATGCGGATTCGTTCCGAGATAATTCGGCTCATTGGCGATTCCTAAATTATGCAATTAATTCGAAAAATCTTAATCCTCAATTGCAGCCAGATCCTTTCGCATTGGAACTTATTAGTGAAAATATAGCGTTATTTGGCGTACTAAGCCTAAAGATGGCTGGTCTAGAAAGTAAAATAGAGGGTGCAGAGCATCTATTGGAAAATCATTATAAAAATGGATTGATCAAAATATCTAACCGGGTTGAGCAGCATCACCTAGCCGGGAATAACGATATGAAGGCAAGTAAAATTATTTCAGCTAGCGAAACTAACTTATCCGAGATTAGCGTTAATAAGTTTACTGATGTTACTGAACTCTTAGGAATTAATAGTGTTCATCGATCTTCTGATTGGCTAAATCGTTTACTTAGAAGTTTTTTGGAGAAAAGAAAAGGTGTTGGTGTTGTTTATATTCCCCCAGCATTTGGCGGGAGCGGTGTTGCTGCTGAAGATATTAATAATGATGGCTTTACTGACTTGTTGTTTCTGAGTGGCTCCGGTAATCAGCTGTACATAAATCAGCGAGGAAAAGGATTTAAAGATGTCACAAAGGATTCTGGAATCGAATGGGTGAGAAGTAACGATAATCAACCAGGAGAGGTTCGTCAGCCGTTAATTGCGGATCTTAATAATGATGGTTTGCAGGATATAGTTATTACATATGTCGATGATACTCACCGTGTTTACCAAAACCTTGGTGATTCTAAATTCCGAGATGTCTCGGAAATTTCCCGATTAGGAGGTAAAGGTTTGGTAGGAGGGCCTGCCACAATTGCTGATTTTGATAACGATGGACTGCTTGATATCTATATTACTTATTTTGGAAACTATATAAAAGGTGTTTTGCCAACGCTAAAGCGCCGGAATGACAACGCTACCCCAAATCAATTGTTTAAAAATATGGGAAATTTCAAGTTCAAAAATATTACTAGTGATAGTGGTGTTGATAATTTCGGTTGGGCTCAGGCTGTCAGCCATACAGATTTTAATAGCGATGGGTGGCAGGATATTATTGTTGGAAATGACTTTGGTATTAATGCCTACTACAGAAATAATAAAGATGGCAGTTTTACCGATTTGGCAAAAGAATTAGGTACTGATAAGGCGTCCTATTCAATGAATGTCGGAATCACTGATCTTAATCAAGATCTTATTCCAGATATTTACATTTCAAATATCGTAGTGATGAACAAAGATGAAAAATATGTGCTACCTAACGAAAACACTGAAATGAAATTTGATTCTGAAAAGCTTGCAAATATGAGAGTTATCGAAGCAAACGATTTATTTCTTTCGGGTAAAAATAAGGATGATACCCTGACATACAATTTAAGTCAGGCGGTTGGGCGAGGTTATTCTTCAACAGGTTGGTCTTGGGATGCAGATTTTTTTGACTACGATAATGATGGCGATAGCGATTTATATGTATTGAACGGGATGAATGAATTTAACGTTTACACTAGTGATAACCCTTATTTTACTGATACATCGAATAAAAAGTGGAATGTATATATTCCAGTCGCTACCAAAGAATCTAATGTTTTTTTTATTAACGAAAATGGGAAACTAGCGAATCAATCGAAAAACTCGGGGATTGATTTGTTAGGAAATTCTCGCAGTGCAGCCTATCTTGATTATGATCGGGACGGTGATTTAGATATTGCCGTCAATAATTTTCATGAACAAGCCAATTTTTTTGAAAATAACTTAAACCTTGAGTCTAGCCGTTGGCTCAAATTAAAGTTAATAGGCGATCCTAAAAAAGGAGTTAATCGCGATGCTATTGGAGCAAAAATAATTTTAACTACCAGTAATGGTAATACTATTTGGCGAGAAATTCAGGGATCAATTGGGTATATGTCAGTCCATCCCAAAATACAGCATATTGGATTAGGTGATGCTGAGATTGATAATATAAAAATTGTTTGGCCAAATGGTGAGGTTCAAATATTACGGTCTCTAGAGATTAATCAAGAGTATCGTGTTGTTCAATCGCAAGAAATAGAAAAACTAATTTTGGTGAGTCATTAATCGTGCTAAAAAAAGATAAATCAGTTTGGTTGATTGCGTTAGTTGTATTTTTAATATGTGAAAACTTACAAGCTTCGGAGAGCAATTTGTTGTCGCCACCTAACATTGGTGTTGAGCAACAAAATAGTTTTTTGAAATGGAAGAAATTCTATTTAGAAAATCGGTCTAGTTTTTCCTTTTATTCTGATAATGAAAAACATTATGTCAACGAACTAATAATGAGTTCTTCTCCCTATTTAGTTCAACATGCTACTAATCCTATTAACTGGAAACCTTGGGGACGAAAATTACTCAAAAAAGCTAAGCAAGAAAATAAACTAATATTTCTTTCAATTGGTTATTCTACTTGTCACTGGTGCCATGTGATGAACCGAGAAAGTTTTACTCAGCTTTCGATCGCCAATGAATTAAACAGTGAATATTATTCGATCAAGGTTGATAGAGAAGAGTTGCCTCATGTGGACGAATATTACACTTCTGCTCTTCAACAAATAAAAGGAGAAGCCGGTTGGCCGATCACAGCGATTATCAACGGTGATGGCTTACCGTTATTTGTTGACTCATACATGCCTACGGAAAAATTGCTTAAGATTTTACAGAGAGTCAAACATATTTGGCGAGCGCAACCAGAATTTCTTTTAAGCACTGCTGAAAACATTGATTCACTAATAAAAACGGAATCTCTCATTAGTTCTTCAAGCTCGTTGGATGAATTCAAATTATCGTCCATTAATCAAAAATTAATTCCATTGCTCGATCCTGAAAATGGAGGATTTTTAGGTAGCGTTAAATTTCCGTCTGAATCGATGCTATTGTATGTTTTAGATCAGTTAAGGCGAAGCCCCAACAAACAGTTAGAATTGTTGCTCAAAAAACAGCTCGACAAGATGCTTTCGTCTGGTATTTTTGACCATATTGGAGGAGGGTTTCATCGGTATACTACTGATCAAACATGGACAGTCCCTCACTACGAAAAAATGTTATACAATCAGGCACAATTGATATCAGTTTATGTCCAAGCCTATGAGTATTTTTTCGATCCAAAATATCTTGAAGCTGTTTCAAAAACTTCAGACGCAATGTTAAACGATTTCTATAAAGAGTCCCTTGGTTTTGTCTCAGCTTTTGATGCTGATTTTAAAGGAGAAGAGGGAGGTTACTATTTATGGAGTGATAACGAGTTAGCGGCAGTTAGTTCCGATAAGAGTCTTTATAAGACTTATGAAATACCAGGAAAAAAAGAAAAAGGTATTATTCTGGATGTGAACCATGATCAGAAATCATCTCAGTTAGTTGACTCAATTAGGAAAAAGTTTCTCAAAGCAAGAGTCGCTAGAGGCGAGCTGTATTACGATAAGAAAGTATTAACAGGATGGAATGCACAAGCAATAAAAGCTTTAATCCAAAGTGGAAACTTGCTTAAAAAAGATAGTTATATTAGTCAAGCAAAATTACTATTAAATAAATTTTGGTTTGAACGATTTGAGTTAAGCAACGGATATCTGAGTCGAACTAGCTATGACGGAGGCGATGAAAAACAAAGCTACTTAGAAGATTATGCTTATTTAGTTGATGCCCACTTAGAGTTATATGATTACGATAGGGACAATATTTGGTTAGAACGAGCGAAAATTATTCAGGGATATGCGGTAAAACTTTTTAAGGATAAGGATGGAGGGTTTTTTAACGTGTCGGATAGAGGAGACCATCTTCTGTCAAAAAAAACGGTTGATACCGAACTGATATCTCCAGCGGCGGTTATCATTGATAACAAACTCAAGATTGATAAAAGGCTCGGCAAAAACACACTTCTCAATCCTTATGCGTTATTTGAACAATATCTATTTTCTAAAGTTGCATCTCAGCCGTTCAATCATCTTTATTCATCTTTGGTATTGAATAATTTAAGAAATGGAGCAATGCAAAATAAACGCTATTTTGCCTCGGCTAACGGAATGGTTGACTTTGTTTGCACTGTCCCTGATACGCGAGGCTGTTATCAACTTGATATAAATATTAGTTTGAAGGAGGGTTGGCATATTAATTCAAATAAACCAATGCAAGATTATTTAGCGCCTACGAATTTAGATCTGCCACAAGGACTTTCTGTAGAGTATCCTCAAAGCAAAATAGTGGTATTGGGGTTTCAACCTGAAGCTCTGAGTGTTTACGAAGGTAATTTTACTATTCGATTGACCAAACAAGATAAGAATACCGAGCGGCTCTATTTAAACTTGCCTCTTCAAGCCTGCAATGACCGGATTTGTATGTTACCTCAAACAATGAATTTCTTGATGTAATAATTTTCCAAATTAACCGGTATGAATTCTGTGATCAGCTTGAAAACGCCAGACCCTAATGATTTCCAATACGTTGGTATCTTTTTTCATTTCTTCTGTAAGTGGTTTAAATGGTGAAGCTAAGCGAACAATCCTAATAGCTGCGTCATCCAATATTTTTTGTCCAGAACTTTTCATTATCGAAATATTATTTACTGTACCATTTTGATTGATTGCAACTTTTAATGTTAGGTTGCCGTAGATTTTATCTAGCTTGGCTTTTTCAGGATAATTTTGATTACCTATTTTTTCTATTTTTCTTCGCCAAGTATCAAGGTACAAAGCATCTGATGAGCGGTGAATTGCTGCCGATACTTGCCTAGTTTTGGTTTTCTTTGATTGATTAATTTGTTCGGCATCTAGGTTAGCAATCAGTCCAGATAGTTGATAGCTTTTCTGTATTAGACTATCGGTATCAGGAATCGACGGCTGGTTTTCTTTTTGATCTTCAACTTGGTTTTGAAATGCCATTTTGCCAGTGGAGCTAGTTAAAAATTCAGGTGAGATTTGATCATTTGCTTGTTGTTGCGGCATGAATTGAGGTTGACTCGATATTTCGTTAGGATCATTAAATTGAGCCCTGTCGATTGCACTTGGTGCTAATACTTGCTCGCTTTCGCCTCCACCTTTTTGATCGGCTTGTCCAATAAAATCGGCTTTTTCTGGTTTTTCATCGTTTTCAAATTGAGCAAGTACCACTTGAAAGGTTTTATTAAGCGATGATTTTGAAAGATCAGGTACTTTAAAGCCAATACCAAATAACAATAGCGCATGAAATGCCAAGGCTAAAAACAGACAAAAGAGTAGTTTGTCTGTTTGACTAATTTTGGGTTGCTCCCCTAAATCTATAGTGCCGTTATAGTTTTGCATGGTTTACTTTTTCTCATCCGCAAGACGTTTTTCAATCGAATCAAACAAAGTCGCGGCAATGTTAGTGTTATAGGCTGCATCAATTTCTTTAATACAGGTAGGACTTGTGACATTAATTTCTGTCAGATAGTCTCCAATAATGTCTAAGCCAACAAACAATAACCCTTTTTCCTTTAAAGTTGGACCGACTTGACGGGCAATCCAAAAATCTCTTTCAGATAAGGGGCGAGCTTCGCCTCGCCCTCCGACGGCTAGATTGCCTCGCGTTTCTCCTTTTGCGGGTATTCTTGCCAAACAATAGGGTATTGGTTCGCCGTCAACCATTAAAATACGTTTATCGCCTTGAGTTATTTCGGGAATAAATTTTTGCGCCATAATGGTTTGAGTTTGCATTTGGGTTAAAGTTTCAATAATAACGCCTATGTTAGGGTCATTTTGTTTAATTCTAAAAATTGAACTGCCGCCCATTCCATCGAGTGGTTTTAAAATAACATCTTGATGTTCCTGAATAAATTGTCTTAATGCGCTTTCCTTTCGACTGACTAGCATATCGGTGCAACATTGAGGAAATAAAGCGGTAAATAACTTTTCGTTATGATCTCTCAAGCTTTGAGGATCGTTAACCACCAATACCCCTGCTGCCTGCACAATCTCTAACAAATAGGTAGTGTAAATATATTCCATGTCAAATGGCGGATCTTTACGCATCAACAAAATATCCATTGTGTCTAATGCAGTCAATGAAGTTTCACCTAGATCAAACCAATGCGTCTCATCCTGAAAGACCTCTAGCTCGGAAAGGTAGGCGAAAACTTTTCCATCTTTTAGCAGTAAATCAGACTGTTCAAGGTAATAAAGAGAGTGATTTCTGGATTGAGCTTCAATCAACATGGCAAAGCTAGAATCTTTTTTTATGTTAATTTTGTCGATTGCGTCCATTATTACGGCAATTTTGTGTGTCATTTCAGAAATCTACTATAGTTATGGTGTATTTAAATATTAGCTGATTTTAGTATTATAAGTTATGAGATTAATTTTACAAGCATAAATCAAGCATTATCAATGGGTTACATGCTATTTTTAATGTGTTACACTTATCTAGTGCTTTAAAAGATTGATTCTTATCGTTTTATTTTCTAACATCGCGATACGCAAAAACCATGAATGGTTGGCAAAAACAATAAGTCTCAGTGGTATGCACTAGGCTTTTATGATAAAAATGCTTGGGATAATAGCCATTATTTTACATGCTATTTCAACATAAATAATTTTAAAAAATGAACCGCGAAAAATGACTCAATGAGGACCGGTTGAATGGAAAATAGTTTTGAAGGCCTAAAGGCGATGGTAATTGATGATAGTAAAACAATTCGTCGAACAGCCGAAACCTTACTCAAAAAGGTTGGTTGTGATGTTGTTACCGCAACTGATGGTTTTGACGCGCTGGCAAAAATTGCAGATAACAAACCCGATATTATTTTTGTCGACATCATGATGCCGCGATTGGATGGTTATCAGACTTGTGCGTTGATTAAAAACAATAAAGAGTTCCATTCCACGCCTGTCATCATGTTATCGAGTAAAGATGGTTTATTTGACCGAGCCAAAGGCAGAATTGTTGGCTCAGATGAATATCTGACTAAACCTTTTAGTCGAGATGAATTATTGGGTGCAATTTCGCAACATGTTGTTAATGCGGGATAGGCTACAAATTACTTTAAAAACTTTATTGATAAATAAGAAAAAATTTGCTTTGCGATTAAAGAGGAAACACCTAAATGTCTAAGATTTTAATTGTTGATGATTCTCCGACAGAAACTCATGTTTTGACAACAATATTAGAGTCAAACAATTATCAAGTCGTTACTGCTGAAAGTGGCGAAGAGGGGGTTTCTGTCGCAAAAGAAGAATTGCCCGATCTCGTCTTAATGGATGTGGTTATGCCTGGATTGAACGGTTTTCAAGCCACAAGGCAGTTAAAAAAGTCACCGGAAACTGCACATATTCCAGTAGTAATTGTTACGACCAAAGATCAAGAAACCGATAAAATTTGGGGAATGAGACAAGGGGCTAAGGATTATTTAACTAAGCCAGTAGAAGAAGGAAATCTTATTAGTACCATTCAAGCCATTTTAGGAAGTTAATTTTAGCCATGGCTGATTTTAGTAATTCACAAGCATTTGAATTTTTGCAAACCGTTGAAAAACGAAGTTTGGAAAATATTGGATTATCGACTCGAGAAGAAGAGCTTAGCCGTTTTTGGACGGGAGTTGGATTTCGAGTGGCAGGAAATGATTATCTTGTTAATCTTAAGGAGGTCTCGGAGATATTATCCATTCCGCCTTACACCAAAGTTCCGGGAGCTAAATCTTGGGTAAAAGGATTAGCGAATATCCGGGGAACGCTATTGCCGATAATGGACTTGCATGGATTTCTTGGTAGAAAAGCGTCGTCTACTTTGCGTAGACAGCGGATATTGGTTGTTAATTATTCCGGCGTTCAATGCGGAGTAATTGTTGATGAAATTTTAGGTTTAAATCACTTTGATGATGAGAACTGGGTACAGGATGTAGCTATTTCGGATGAGGCGATGGAGCCTTATCTTAATGGTGGTTTTTACATGGAAGAAAAACTGTGGAATGTTTTTAGTCTTTTCACACTTGTTGATACACCGTCATTTAGGCAGGTAGCACTTTAGATGGTTACATTTTTGTAACCCACGATACAGTTATTTATAAAACATTGCTTTCAGGAAATAAACTATGAGCGCAGCAGAGAACAAAAACAAGCAAATTGGGGCTAAGTCAAATACTGGCATATACATCTGGTTAGTTTTTCTGGCCATCGTTGTTGGTGCAGCAAATTTGACTTACGGTGTAATGGAAGGTCAGCAAAACCAAGAAAGATTAACCAAGGCCGGTAACTTGCGTGTATTGTCACAGCAAGTTGCAAAAAATGCTGGTGAGGCTTCCAAAGGAACTCCGGCAGCTTTTGATCTGTTAGAAGAATCATTGAAAGAATTTGAAGCCCAATATATTCATCTGGCCAGAGGTGATGAATCTAAAGGTCTTAATATTTCTCCAGAAGCGATATTGAATAACGAAGTAAAAAATGTTGGTGAATTGTGGCAGCAACTAAAACAAAATGCAGAAGAAATCGCTGCAGGTCGAGAAACCGTTGTTAGGTTGTATCAAATAGACAAAGAATTGTACTCCTCTGTACCTCAAATGGAATTTTTATTCACTAACGTACAAGATACATTGCTTGATATTAGAGCACCTGCCGAACAAGTTATGTTTGCGACTCGTCAATCAACTTACTTAGAGCGGGTTATAAGAAGCTTCCAAAAAGTTTTGGTTGGTGGTGAGGATGCAGAAATAGCCTCTGAAAACTTTGGCCAAGACGTAGACCTTTTTGGAGAGATACTAACCGGTATGCTCGAAGGCGATGAAATGTTGAATGTTCGAAAAATATCTAATCCTGAAGCCCGAGCTTCACTGGTTGAAATTGAAGGACTTTATGAGTCATTAAAAAACAATGTATCTTTTGTAATTGGCTCGAAAGACGAATTATTTAAAGTCCATGAAGCATCTGACGAAATCTTTGACCAAGCAATTAGAATGCTCGACTTAACCGAATCGCTGCAGGATGCTTATTCCCGTCAAACGGAAAATACCGGTCTAGGTCATTGGATGTATTCGGCGATTGCTGGTGGCTTCATTATTATTTTCTTATTCTTACTTTATATGCGCCAGCGTGGTGATGACCAAGACAGAACGGTAAGAGCTCGACTTTCTGCCGATGAAGAAAAGCTACAAAATGAACGTAACCAACAAGCGATTATTCGACTGTTAGATGAAATGGAAGGATTAGCTGACGGTGACTTAACCGCCAATGCAACAGTAACCGAGGACTTTACCGGAGCGATTGCAGATGCGATGAACTTTACCATCGACCAATTGAGAACATTGGTATCGACGATCAAAGACTCGGTTGGAAAGCTATCAAACGCGACGACAGAAACGCAAAATATTTCTATTGAGTTAGCTCAAGCTTCTCGTAATCAAGCTCAGGAGATAACGGGAGCATCTGCGGCGATCAACGAAATGGCAGTGTCGATCGAGCAAGTGTCGGCAAACGCATCAGAATCAACGACGGTTGCAGAAAAATCGGTTGAAATCGCTAAAAAAGGTGGTGAAGTTGTACGAAATACCATTCAAGGGATGGATACAATTCGTGAGCAAATTCAAGAAACCTCTAAACGAATTAAGCGACTTGGTGAATCATCACAAGAAATCGGTGATATCGTATCCTTGATCAATGACATTTCTGACCAAACAAACATATTGGCACTAAATGCGGCAATTCAGGCGTCTATGGCGGGTGAAGCCGGACGTGGATTCGCGGTTGTTGCGGATGAAGTACAACGACTTGCGGAACGTTCTGGTAACGCAACGGATCAAATTGAAGCTCTGGTAAAAGCAATTCAAACGGATACTAACGAAGCGGTAATATCGATGGAATCGAGTACTGCAGAGGTGGTGCACGGTGCGAGGCTTGCACAAGATGCGGGTGTTGCACTGGAAGAAATTGAGCGAGTATCAACTAGTTTGGCTGACTTAATCCAAAACATTTCGAATGCTGCGAGACAACAGGCAGCATCAGCGGGGCATGTTTCAAATACGATGAACGTCATCCAAGAAATTACCAATCAGACATCGGAAGGTACAGCAAATACCGCTAACTCGATCGGGAAGCTAGCAGAGTTGGCTGATGAACTGAATGACTCTATCGCTGGTTTCAAATTACCTGACGAAGCTTAGGCGGCGGAGACTTAAATGTCAGCATATATGATTCCAGAAATGGCTCACAGCGAGTTTAGCCAATGGCAGTCAATGCTAGAGCGGAAAACTGGATTGTGGTTACCAGAAACACGAAAAGTGTTTTTGGTTACTAGTTTGCAAAGACATATGCGGGAAAAAGGGATTAAAAAATATCACGATTTTTATCAGCTATTGGAAAATGGAATCGTGTCTAGCTTAGATTGGGCTAAGTTAGTGGACTCACTAACCGTCCACGAAACGTGTTTTTATCGAGATCGAGATTCGCTTAATTTATTAACAAGTTATTGTCGAAATCGCGTATTAAAAGGTTTGTCAGATTCACCAGAAGCTAACCAGCATATACAGTTATGGAGTGTTGGTTGTTCAACTGGTGAAGAAGCTTATACCCTTGCAATTGAAATGGAAAAATTAAATTACAGTTTAAATGAGTCGTCTGGGAAAAGAGTTTACTACGGCGTCACAGGTATTGATGTTAGCTATCCTTCTTTAGCAATCGCAAGAGAAGGAATTTATTCAGAAAATAATTCAGACTTTTTACCTAGAACTTCTTTTTACCATTATTTTAATCAATTAGCCGATGGCCATATCCAGGTAAAGGAATCCATTCGAGCAAGAACTTGTTTTATGCAGATGAATATTCTGGAATTAGAGCGACAGCCAAAACAATATTTTGATGTAATCTACTGTCAAAATGTGATGATTTATTTTAAAAAAGAACGAAAAGAAGAAGTAATCAGCCATTTCGAAAAACGACTTAAACCTGGCGGGATTTTAATCTTGGGACATGGTGAAATAACTTCGGTAGAAAATACTAATTTGACTAGAGTTGATAACAAGCATTGTTTAGCGTTCATAAAAAATGATCAAAATATAACCAAGAAATCGGAGCTTGCATGACCGACAATTATGATCAATTGGCTTTAAGTTGGGTCAGAAAAGAAATTAATAATACGCTTGATCAAGCAAAGCAAGGGTTAGATACCTTTGTTGAAGATAAAGAAGATCAAACTCAAATTCAATTTTGTATTAATAACCTTCATCAAGTTCATGGTAGTTTGCAAATGTTGGGGTTTGATGGTGCGGCGCGATTAGCCGGAGAAATGGAAACCTTAGCCGAAAAATTTGCTGGCGGAGAAGTTGAACTTACTGAAGCATCCTACGAAATTCTAATGCGTTCGATGATGCAAATGCCTGGCTATTTAGAAAGAGTCGAAGGTGGACAAAAAGATATTCCAGTTATTTTACTTCCTTTAATTAATGAATTACGTTCGGCGTCCAACCTAGAGCCAGTTAAAGAAGAAAGTTTTTTTGTGGCACAAACAGAAAGTGTCGAGCCACCAAAACCGAATGAACAGCTTTCAGAACAAGAAAAGGTTGAAACTGTCCAAGATACGGCTAGAAAACTAAGAGCTCATTTTCAAAAAGGTTTAACCGGAATAATTCGCTCAAAGAAGGTTAAAGAATCTTTAGCAAGAGTCCACAAAGTGTTGCTCAGGCTAGAAGCTCTCACGGAAGGTAGCGCGGTTGCAAGATTATGGTGGGTGGCTGACGGATTTATTTTCTCAATTGCTGAAAAAGGGCTTTATAAGTCAACAGTAGTTCACGCTTTGCTTGGAAAGGTTGACAAGCAAATTAAACGGCTTTCAGATGTTGGCGAAGAAGCGTTAAATGATGAAATTCCACCGCAGCTTTTGTCAAAACTACTTTACTTTGTTGCTCGCTCAACATCTCTTAATGAAAGAGTTGTAAGCTTAAAGAAAGAATTTAATCTAGAGGAATCATTGCCAGAAAGCGCGACTATTAAAAAACAGCGGCAGAAGCTTGCTCGCCCTGATTCCGCAGCTATGAAAAATGTTGTTGGTGCTATTGGTGAAGAAATCACTTCGGTAAAAGATCAGCTAGATTTGTTTGTTCGAGCCAAAGAGAAAGATCCTTCTCAGTTACAAAGTTTGTCAGATTCGCTTACGCGAATTGCTGACACCTTAACCATACTTGAGCTTCCTATTCCTAGAGATGTGATTCGAGTTCAAGTTAAAACATTACAAAAATCAATTGATGCATCTACTTTGCCAGATGATTCAGCCATCATGGATATTGCTGGGGCACTGCTTTTTGTTGATGCTAACCTTAGCAATATTGATCTTGATCGATTTAGTGAAGATGAAACAGAGGATGGTGCGACTGAAATAGGTGAGCAACGCTCTAAAGGAAAACAAGTTGATGATGCAACTATTGCTTTAATTTCGGTCGCTCGTAAAAACCTTCAACTTGCCAAAGATGGAATGATTAATTTCATAGCCTCTTCATTTAATCAGGATGAATTGGATAAGGTTCCTAGTTTGTTAAATGAAGTTCTTGGGGCAATGACAATTATTGAGTTTACCGAAGCTGCTGAGGTGCTTAGTATTGCTGAAACATTTGTTGAGCAATGTTTAATTGATGTAAATCAACCGCCTGCAGAAAAGTATTTAGATGCATTAGCCGATATTGTAACTAGCGTTGATTATTATCTTGAAGGTATGGAAGAGGATAGCGGCAAATCCATAGCTTCTATTTTACGAAGTGCTCAAACTAGTCAAAATTTATTGCTTTCCGCAATTGATAATATTGACAAAGCATCTGATAAAGACGCCCTTAGTCCCGAAAATGCTGAATCGTTAGATATCGAAGCTGAAAAAACTACCGTGGAAAGTGGTAACATTATTCCATTTAATCAAACTTCTGCAGAAAAAGAAGTTGATGAATCATTAATTGATGAGGAAGTACTTGAAATATTTCTTGAGGAAGCCGAGGAAGAAATTGAGGTTATTGAACAAACGTTAGTTGTTTGGATTAATGACTTAAAAGATAAAGAAGCCTTAACTACAATTAGACGCTCATTTCACACTTTAAAAGGAAGTGGAAGGCTGGTGGGAGCAAGTACTATTGGAGAGCTTGCTTGGGCAGTTGAAAATATGCTTAACAAAGTACTAGAAGGAACCATACCCGCTGAAAACCCTGTGATTTCTCTGCTCAATGATACCTTAGCAAAATTACCAAGCTTGGTAAAAGAATTTGCCAATGCTGAAACTCATCAAGGTTCAGAAATTGATGAGTTAATTGCAAGAGCAAAACATTTAGCGAATGGATTCAACTTGTCGGACTTTGTTTTTGAAGACAATTCACAGTCAGAAGAAGATATACAAGTTCCTACTTTATCTGAGGAAGTTGATTCGAGCGCAGAAGATGAGCCAATTGATCCTGTCTTGCTAGAGATTTTTGTTACCGAAGCTCAGGTTCATTTAAAAGCGATTAATCGCTTTATTGAAACAAGAGTTTCCGATGTAGGTGTTAAAGTTACTGATGATTTGATTCGTGCGTTACATACTCTCAAAGGTAGTGCGCATATGGCTAAAGTTGATGCTATCGCTAAAATCGCTACGCCTATTGAAAAATATGCACGAGTTACAAAGGGAAGCAATGGAAAATTTGAATCGGACGCGATGCAAATGCTCGAGGATAGTTCTAAATTTTTGTCAAAAGTTATTGATGATTTAATCGGTTCTCATCCTATTCAAACTGAAGAATTAGATTCATTATTAGAAAGGATCAATAAGCTTGCGGACAACAAACAAATTGATGCAGAAAACACTGGAAGTGTTAATCAGCGAGATCAACATTTAGTATCAATTTTCCTTACTGAAGGGGCTGATATTCTCCAAGAGGTTGGTTCGCTACTCTCAGAATATAAAAATAGTTCCGACGATTCTTCAATCCTAGATAAAATTTCATCTGAGCTTCATGCATTTAAGCGTGGAAGCGAAATGGTAGGAGTCGATGAACTACAAAAATTTACTTCTACCTGTGAATCTGTTAGTCGAGTGCCGCTAGAAAGTGAGGATGATATTAACGAATATCATCGCTTATTAAATGCTGGTGTTGATGAACTTTCTCAAATGCTGAACAAGCTAGTTTCGGAAGAAGATATACAGTTGCCGAGTGCGCTGAATGAAGAAATGCAAAGTTGGGTGACAGAAACATCTCGCAGCGGCGCGCCAGAGGGCATGGATCAGGAGCTTGTAGAGCTATTTGTTGAAGAGGCCGACGAATTAATTGAATCGGCACAAAGCTTGTTAGCAAGATGGATCGAGCATCTAAATAGTGACGAGATCATTAAAGAATTGAAAAGAATTTTTCATACATTTAAAGGCAGCTCTCGAATGGCTGGTGCGATGAATATTGGAGAATTGGCATTAGCAATAGAAGAAATATTTAACACTCATTTGGATTTTGGTCGAGAAGTTTCGGAAATAGATCATCAGTTAGTTCACATGGCGACTAATAGATTGGTGGAAATGATTGATTTGCTAAGAACCTTTGCGTGGCCACCTGCAGCAAATGACGAAATTAATAAGCTAAAAAAACATATCGATCCTGATCAACAAGTTGTTAGTGATTCTACTGAGGCAATTGTTAATACAGTTGAAGAAGTTGTCGAGAAAAGCATCGTCGAGAAAACCATCGTCGAGAAAGCAGTTGCTACGGAAGATGTTACTGAGGAAGATGTCACGGAATCGGTCGAAGAGGAAACCGTAGAGGCTATTGAGGAATATATCGCAGAATCAGTTGAAGAAGACATCGCTGAAGAAGCTGCAGAATCGCAGACTGATACAGAAGCTGAGCAAGTTAATGAAAAAATAGAAACGATTTCAAGAAAAGATTCGAAAGATGCCGTTGTTACCGAAGACACCATAGCCCCTGCAAAACCGCTTGTATCGAGTGGCAACGTTTATTCAATCGATTTGGATGAAGATGGACTTGAAGTATTAGAAATTTATTTAGAAGAAGCTGATGAATTATTGATCACGCTAGATGAAGCAATGCATCTTTGGAGTGAAGATCTAGCTAATAGTGAAGCAATCGATACTATGCAAAGAACATTGCACACATTCAAGGGCGGAGCTCGCCTAGCAGATTTAGTTGTGCTTGGTGATTTAACTCATGAAATGGAAACCTATTTTGAGATGATAAATACCGGTGCACTTAAAGCTAAGCAGTCTCATGTGAGTTATTTATTGCAAGGTTATGATGTCATTGAAAGGCTCGTAAAAGAGGTTAAAGAACATAATCAAATGACCGTTCCAGAAAATTATTTCTCTGGACTTAAGAAGTTAATAACTGGTGAAGAAGTTGTTCCAATAGAGGTTGAGCTAGAGACTGAGACCGAAAATGAAAAACAGACTAGCAGTAAAGAACCCATTGCCAAAGATGTACCGCCAGAAGAAAGTAAAGCTGAAGTAGTTTCTTTTGAAAAACACAAGCTGCAGCAGGATGATGATAAACGCAAACAATCAAGCGTTGTTGATACAGTTAGGGTTAATTCAAGTCAAATAGAAAATCTCGTTAACTTAGCGGGTGAGACCAGTATCTTCCGTTCTCGACTAGAGCAACAGATGAGTGTATTACGTTACAATTTGGATGAAATGAGTTCCACGGTTGATCGTTTGAAAGAACAATTAAGAAATCTCGATATAGAAACTGAAGCACAAATATCCTACCGCCGGGAAATTAGTGGTGGTACTGAATATGAAGATTTTGATCCACTTGAAATGGACCGATATACCAGACAACAAGAGTTAACTCGTGGTTTAGGTGAAAGTGCGGTGGATTTAGTGAATCTAAAGGAAACCTTGGATTTCTTAACTTCTGATTCTGAAACCTTATTGCTTCAGCAAGGCCGCGTTAACACTGAAATGCAAGAAAGCTTAATGCAAACTCGTATGACGCCTTTTGAAAGCCTAGTCCCTCGTTTGCGCCGAATGGTTCGTCAAATTAGTACGGAGCTAGGTAAAACTATTGAGCTATCCATCAGTGCTGAAGGTGAAATGGATCGTAACGTATTAGAGCGAATGATCGCACCACTTGAACACATGTTAAGAAACGCGATGGATCATGGAATTGAATCACCAAGTGAACGCAAAAAGAAGAAAAAAGCAGAAACAGGAAAAATAAATATATCACTTTATCGCGAAGGCAGTGAAGTCTTTATAAAAATTAGAGATGATGGTCGCGGACTAGATCTTGATGCGATTAAAAAGAAAGCCATTGAACGCGGTCTGATTACGAAAGATACCGAGCTTAACCAACATGAACTACAGCAATTGGTTTTAGAAGCGGGGTTTAGTACCGCTGAAAAAGTCACTCAAATTTCAGGACGTGGTGTGGGAATGGATGTTGTTAATAGCGAAATCAAACAACTTGGTGGGGTTATTGAAATTGCGTCAGAAAAGAACCTAGGTTCTACATTTACTGTAAGACTACCGTTTACGGTTTCGGTCAACCAAGCGTTAATGGTAAAAATTGGCGAAGAAGTTTATGCGGTTCCGCTTTCAAATATCGAAGGTATTGTGAGAGTTAGCCCATTCGAACTTGAAGAATATTATTTAAATACGGATACCAAATTTGCTTACGCGGGCATTGATTATTCAATGTACTATTTAGGTCAAATGCTTGATCATCACACTAAAGCAAATCTAGAAGGTGTGTCTCAGGCGCTGCCCGTTCTACTACTACACGGTGCGGATCATCCGACTGCATTGCAAGTTGATGATTTGTTAGGTAGTCGAGAAATCGTCGTAAAATCAATTGGTAGTCAATTGAGTTCAGTGAGCGGACTTTCTGGCGCGACGATTCAAGGTGACGGCCGAGTTGTATTGATTTTAGATATGCCTGCGCTAATTAGACGGGTTGATGCTCAAATTGCAGAACCAGCTGGTTACGAAGAAGTAGTACAACAAGAAAAAATGCCAACAGTTATGGTGGTCGATGATTCCATCACTGTAAGAAAAGTTACAACGCGCTTATTAGAACGTTATGATTTTGAAGTGGTGACAGCTAAGGATGGTGTTGACGCGGTGACCCTTCTTGCCGACGTTGTGCCAGATGTGATGCTGCTTGATATTGAGATGCCGCGTATGGATGGTTTTGAATTGGCAACCATTATTCGCCATGATGAGCGATTGAAAAACATCCCAATCATCATGATTACTTCTAGAACTGGTGAAAAACATAGAGAACGAGCTGAAGCAATAGGTGTAAATCAATATATGGGTAAACCCTATAATGAAGTGGATCTGCTTGATACCATTAATGATTTACTAGCTGATAATTCTTGAGGGAAAACGTGAGTAATTTATCAATTGGTTTGGTTACATTACCAAGCGAAGAAACCAACCAACTAATTAGTTTTCTTGAAAAGCTAGG
>Ga0316204_10002518_pt1 | contig 41026 bp, 39 predicted proteins | sample 6monrhotite_MG_2_FD_205661 | JGI IMG/M metagenome (GOLD analysis project Ga0316204, IMG submission 205661) | Microbial mat bacterial communities from mineral coupon in-situ incubated in ocean water Damariscotta River, Maine, United States -... | ecosystem: Environmental > Aquatic > Marine >...
ATCCTGACGTGTAAGCCGAACCCTCTGACAGCAGATGTCCATCACAGGATGCCGGTCATTCTTCACAAGGATACTTATCAGGACTGGTTGCATGCACCAGTAGAGCAGGCACTCAACCTTGCCTCACCCTACCCATCTCAGAATATGGACGTCTGGGAAGTTGACGGCCGAGTTGGGAAACTCTCAGAGAATGACGAAGGCCTGCTGGCACCGAAGGCAGAAGAAAAGCCCGATGATGAGACTGGGCTTCTGCTCTAATCAATATTCAGATGCAAGCATGATGGTGAGCACCCGGGTTGTCAAAGCCGGGTCAGCAGGATCTTCACTGCCAGCATCGAGCGTCTTGTTGTAGTAATCGATTTTCCAAAAGATGTGGTGTTCTCCGTGATGGAACGCTCCAAAGTCCCTTTCACCGTATGGATTGTTGTCGTCTGTGAAGTCATTGAAGGTTTCGACTTTCTGACGAATGTCCGACAGATCTTCTGGAGGTAGCGATCCCACACCGTCCGTCACAAAGACTCTTGAGGCAATGCCCATTGCCGACCGAGCGAGATCATTGAGTTTCGCGATGATGTGCGCGTTGTTAGACATGATGGTTCTTCCCAATTTGTTGAACAGGACAAACCTCAAACCTTGCGATCGGGGGAAGCCATCAAGGCCGTAGAGCGGAGCGTGCCTTGAAGGATGCCCTAGCAAGGTAGATTGTCCGACTGTTCAATCAGGGGAGAAACCTTCTGAGTAGCGCGCTATCGGCGTCGCTTTGTGCTACCGCACGCTCATGTTGAACAGCAGACTTGGGAAGCCCGTCTGCGGTCGAGCTCGACCAGATGGTTAGTGATTTCTGGTAAGTCACCTTGCATGCACCAGGACACGAGTTCGCCAGAGGCCGACAGACTATTGATGGACCGCATTTTTGCGTCCAGAGCACGACACCAGCTCGGACCAGAATAGCTTCTGCTGGTACACCTGAGCGCATCGGTGTTGGGTAAATCAATTGCATGAAGACATCTCTTGGTTGAGGCCCGTCTCAACTATGCCTGTTAGGTGTCCCCTCTCAGCGATCAACCCCCAAATAGCTCCCCGTGTTACGTCCAAGAAGACGCTGCCCGCTCCAGGTTTATTTGGAGGTCGTTCGGCTGTGCCTTTCTTGATCTCTGCTCGTTGGTCCACCTTCTCCAACAGTCATCGACGGATACAAACCAAGGAGATGACACATGAGCAATAAACCAACACACACAGCGTTTCAGGTCACTAAAGCAGGCGAGAAGACATTCTGGAACCGGATCGGCGCTGCCTGGGAAAACAAAGATGGCAATGGGTTCAACATCAAACTCTTCGCCATGCCGCTGGACGGCGAGATCGTGATCCGGGTCGCCAAGGACAATGCTGACGAAGTCCAATGCTAACGCAGTTCGGAGGCTCGGCCCTTAGCCGAGCCTCCCCTTCAAACGAAAAGCCCCCGGAGTATGGCTTCGAAGGCAGAGGTCACACGTTCGAATCGTGTCGGGTGCACCAAAATTCTGTATTATTTCAAATAGTTATATTGTTTAGCGGGCGCTGGAAAAGTTAACCAGACCCTCAAGGTACCATAGGGGTACCACGCGGAATAACGCTGTGAGAAGCTTTGTTGCAAACTCAGCGCCGCAGGCTGGATAAGCTTTTTCACAAACCCAATTGCGGACGAGACGAAGCATTTGCTACCCAGCCCATATGGCTATTGTCTCGCGCCATGACGTCAACGCCGGGTCGCGCTGGCTTCGGTGTTCCGACTCTGAGATTAAATGCATTCGTGTGTTGAAATGGTTGTAAAATGTCGCGTGGATGGAAAAGAACTTTCGTGCGGATCTTGGAGTTCGGAGACCTTGCATAGTTCGCTTTTGTTTTTGGCTCCGAATGTGCGGACCTTCAATACGATTGTTCATCCACTTGGTTTGATGGCGAAAGCCAGTTAGTCCAAGTTCACAGAGTGGAGCCGCATATGCTTTCCACCTGTCATAACAATGGATTTTGGCTCCGGGCGGTGGTGCTTTAACAGTCGCCGCATCAGTTTCAACGCGGCCCACGGATCTCGCAAAAACCGCTTCGGAAAATCCAGAACCTTACCTCCCTGGTCAATTGCTCGCCACAAAGGCATCCAACGCCCGCCGATGGAGACGTACATTTCCTCATGATTTCATTACGGGTGTGACGTGCCGCGAGATTTTCTCAGTCGCTTTGCACTTGCTGCCTGAACCGGCCCGCCCATCGACGGATGAGACATCGACTCCTCGTTCCGCGAGTAGTTTTTCAACACCGCGCAAGCTGAGTTTGAAAAGGGAAAAAAGTTAGACTGCTTGCTAGGTGATGGAAGGAGGAAAATGGAGGTTGCGATAGATGATTTGTGTCACTTGATCATACTGACCGGTCCAGATTTTCCGAGTGCCAGAGTTTGTGACAAAGCCCGGAAAAACAAGGGAACAGGTTTGACGTAAAAGTTTTTAGCGTCAGCCCAAAAAAAAGCGGTCCCGGTATGAGGCCGGGACCGCCTGCACCGCTGACTGTGCTTGTCGGTCATTTTGAGGGATGCCGACGACCAGAAAGTCAACGATCAGATCTCAACGAATCTACTTCTACCACCGTTGAGATTGCTACCCACTGCTCAACCCCTTGGGATCGAACAGTGAAGTCTTTCATTCAGAAGGAATAGCTCACATTCACAGAGATAAAGTCTTTGTCACCATTTTTGTCGTATTTCTCGTTCCCAAAGATGTTGGTATAGGAAATCCCCCCGCGCCATGAGTTCTGGTAGGAAGCGTCAACCGCAAGGCTAACTTGCTTGGAACCTTCACGGTAATTCCCCAACGGCGCTGGCGAATTACCTTTCACATCATGTGACCAGGCGAACCGTGGGCTCAATGTGATTGGTGTACCGAATGCATTGTTGTACTGGAGGACCCCCACCAGAACATAGCCATAAGAGAACTGGGTCGGACGGCAGCCTGTACGATTACTGAGCCCGAGGAACGAGCCAAGCGGCAAGTCCGTACCGGAAGTACAGACGTTCTGCCAACGTTCATAGCTAGGATCAGCCGCGCCAGTCTCATCCGGCGCGTCCGGCACATACATGGCACCTAACTCCGTTAACAAGATGCCGATATCCGCCCCCAGCGCCCCAACAAGCGGGTTGGAGTTTGTATAGGTAGCGGTTGTCCCAATATCGAATGTCACTACCTCTTCACGAATAAACCCCGGGAACTCTGTGACGGAATTAGCCCCAGCCACACCACAAACCGGCGAGGCCTGATTTACGGTCTGTCGACCGTCAAGTGCCGTCATAGCATCTGGACCTAATAGAAAGTCCAGCGTACAGGATGCACCAAGTGTGGCGATCGTGGTCTGATCCGTATCGAGTTGTAGTGGCTGATCATGACGGAAGGCTACTTCACCCTGGACACCCCAATCACCAACCGTGGTGTTGAATGATACACCGAAGAGCTTGATATCTTCAGGATACTCGAAGAAGAGGTTCAGGCTCTCAGTCGCCCCGTTCGGGTTTGTCGGGATGAGAATTTCTGCCCCATCCACCAAAAGACCCGTGGCTGCATTTGTCTGAGCACCGACCAACAAACAATTGGTGATCGCAAGCTCCAGCAAACTGCCATCTGCCACAGTAAAGCCGCCGCCAACAAGAGCGTTAAGCCCCAAAGCGGCTGCAGACGCGTGCGTACTACCGCCCGCATTTGCGACCACTTCCGCGGTTGCATTGAGGCCGAGCGTATCATTATAGGTCCGGCTATTGAGCGTCAGAAGCTTTGCTGGATTGAGTGCAGCCAAGATCGCCCCAGGCTGACCGGCAGGGAGACCTGCGAGTGCTGGGTCCAGAGCACCCGGAGCAAAACAACCAGCTCCATTCGTCCCGCGACCTGTTCCACCATTATTATCTTCCGATGCAACGAAGGAGCGGACTTCGGAATTGGCAGCACCAGACCCTAGAATAAGGCGCTGACTCGCAAAAGGAAGGCGTGAATGGTAGTTCATGAAATAGAAGCCGAACTCCGTGGAGTTCAGGTCTTCAGCGTACCAGCGAAGCGCGGCACCATATTGGCCGCTGTCCCTAGCATCCCTATCTTCTAGGCGACCAACATCTGCGGTACCGCCACGAAGAAGCAGACGGTTAAACTCCGATTCGCCAATCGGCAGATCTGTCGCATAGTCGATAGCTGCAAATGTTCCGCCTGCACCACAAACAAAATTCGTCTGCCCAGCAGCTAGATAGTTTGCATCAAAGCCCGTTGACAGTGCGTTTGGCGTTGAACAGTTCCGGTTAAGGAATCCGCCACCGGAACGACCGCCTGTCACCCAGGCACGTCCGCCCAGATTACCATGGCCATCAGACCCGACCGGAATCGTATCAGCGCCTGAAAACGGCGTTCCCGGGCGATCAAGCTGCACGTGCTCCCATTCCAGCTGATAGAAGGCTTCAAGAGAGAGGTCGTAGGGAAGGCCAAGAGAAGCATAAGCACCCCAGATTGGCAGCAGACCTTCCTTGACTTCCGAGCCAGGACGACGGAACGCACTCACATCAAAGGGGCTCCACGAACTGATGCCGTTGAGAATGAATGTGGCTTCTCCCCAGTTCACAACCTGCTTGCCGATGCGAACATTCAGTGGCAGGTCACCCACATTGAAGTCGCCGGAGACGTAAAAGTCGAGCAGATCAATGTCCCGCGCTGCGTCTACCTTGCCACCATCGATCAAATTCGAGCGTTCATAGGAGCTATCGTTGTCGAGGACAGCATCGTAGAAAGAGCTGACCCGGGCAAAGAACTTATAGTTCTCATAGTTTGCCTGAATGTCATTCGTCATCTTGACGACACCTGATGTCAGGTCGCCGCGGTCAAAGTTCAGACGGCTGTCATCCGAGTTGATTGAACCGGCGAAATTATCTGTATTCGCAACCGCAAGCGTCAGATTGTTTGTGGCACTCAATGGTGTCACAACGGTACCATCCGGACCAGCGGCCCTTACGATCGTTGGATTAGCAACTGGACCGCCATTTCCGCTGGCAACAAACGCCAAATTGCGTTCAGCAACGCGCACAGATACGCCTGCTGAAACTGTTGTGTCCAAAAACACTTGAACACCGCCGAAATTATACTCCAGCGCATTCGCTGCCCCTCCCCACATTGACAAAGCCGTCGCAGCGGCAAGCGCGGAAAGACTAGCTTTCCTTAGTACATTGCTCATATCGTGCATCCCCCTCCAAAAACACCAACTCCACGCATCGTGTTGCCACCCAACCCCTCGGGCGCAGCAGCAAAATGCCATACGCAGATTTCTACCTGTAATTAGCAGACAAAATGCACTTACTAATGTCAATAGATAACGCCTCCATGCAATGACATATTATTTACTTGTGGCGCAATAAGCACATAAGTTCTGCTTCCGAATTCCCGCAGACCGTTGCTTAATATGTTGTTTTTATTCCTGTTTATAGAATGATCAATTCCTACAATTCCAACCATCCATGCCCTGTATCGTTGCTTTCTATCATTGCCTTTTCACTCGATTTTTGGACATTGGCACTGTCATAATATCTTCAATGCCATATTGAACAAATTCCTTCTCTCTCGACACAAAAAGCCAGCATTACAAGATCGCCAAAGCTCAGCGTTTGCGCTAATTTTCGGTCGTTTTGTTGCTGGGGGAAATTTAGTGGTATTTGGGGGAGCGCTTTCGATACATGAATACTCAACAGCCGGATGGTCGAGCACGTCGGAGTTCTCGTATGCGCGAAAAAATCTTAGACGGAGCTCTCGCTCTAATACGCAAAGGCAACGTAAAGCCGACCAGCAGCGACATAGCCAAGGAGGCTGGCGTCGCACCGAGAACTATTTTTCGTCATTTCGACGACCTTGAACTGCTTTTCAATGCCTGTGAGGGTCGTGTCCTCAAGTTCTTCGAGCAAACCAAGGTTGGCGTCAACCGCCGCGCTTCATTTCAGGAACGCGCCTGGAGTGTCGCGGAAGCAAAATGCAAAGGTTTCGACGATCGAAGAAATTATAGCCTCTTCTATCTCACCCGAGTTCAGTCTGAGTTCGAGACTAATTACGCCAGCATGACGCAAGCCGACAGGGAACGGCTTGAACTTTGGGACATGCTACCCGAGATCGCCTCATTGGACGCGAATGCGCGACATTTGGCGGAAGTCATGTATTCATCCCGTTGTTGGGACCAGCTGCGGTATGCTCAAGATCTGCCGTTCGACGAAGCCGTAGAACTGATTGCGAGCACAGTAATTTCGCTCGTGGAATCAGGCTCTGCACATGCCAGTGCGCGCGCGGCGGCCGACAAGCAAATTTTACTGTAACGACAATAAAACCAAGCCAAACAATTCCCTAGCATTTGGAAGCCAGCTAAGGGCGGGCACAACGAAACCATGCCGCGAAGATCGCCGCTGCTTGCCTTGACGGTTTTGTCAAAAATTCAAAAGCGATATCGACGAAACATTTACTACCCAGCTCATGTAGCAGCTATCTCGCGGCATGACGTAAACGTCTGGTTGATCGCGCGCCACCGGTACACCCAGCACCCGTCGAAGGAGACGTACATTTCGTCGAGATGCCATTGCGGTTGTCGCGTACCGCGAGACTTTCTCAGTCGCTTTGCCGCCTGAGGTCCGAATCGGCCCACCATCGACGGATCGTCTTCCGGGAGACATCAATTATGCGTTCCGCCAGCAATTCCTCAACATCACACAAGCTGAGACCAAATCGGACATGCATCCAGACCGCCTGCTGAACGGTTGAAGACGGAAAGTGGAGATTACGATGGCTGGTCTGTGTCATGTGATCAGGCTAACCGATACAACCGTCAAACTATCCGAGTTTGTACCAAAGCACCTTTGCAGGAAACATCGGAGCAAGACAGTACCCTTTTCCAAATGGAAACTTCTGATCAGCGAGTCAAATTGTCACTCGGGCTGAGGATCTAGTCCATCGCCAGCCCCCAATGTATTCCGCAGGTGAAGCAACCCTTTACTTAGGTACAGTCACCACGCTCCAGTCGAACGCCTTTGCCAGATACTGAACATCACAACGCGTGAGTATCGTGCCTGCGGCCAGTTTGTGCCAAACTTTCCGTTAAGCAAAGGCCCAAACCGGCCTGGATGAGGTTGTTGGTAGGGGCAGTTAGAAGTCCCTCGTTGAACCGGGGCCACAATTCAAGTTTGCGACCAAGCCCCACCAACCATACCCGTAGCCAGGCTACTCTGCCGCCACCTGGACGGCTTGACCCTTGCCGCCAATGTCGGCGCCGACATCGTGTGCTTTGAGGCGCGGCAAGACCTTCTCTGCAAATAGCTGCATATTCTGCTTGGCGAGGTCCTGTGGCATACCACCAAAACTAAAAATGGAGATCAGCCCTGCGGCGTCGACGCGCTTCTGGTTTTCCATGATTTGTTCGTAGACCTGATCCGGCGTACCCCATATCTGAAGTTTCGCCAGAAAATCCACAAACTGGTCAGTACCGTGCTTCTCTATATTCTCGGCAAGGGCTCCGTAGTACTCATATCCCTTGATATCCGCCAGCCCCTTATTGTGAAACTCGTAGTGGTTGAGCGCGGAGCGGCTATAGCCCCGAATGTATTTCTCATACATGTCGCGGGCGACCGATGGGTCTTCGTGACATGCGATGAAACTCGCGATGATCGGTTTTGGCGCTTCCATATTGTTGATCTCGCGATAGATCGCCCGGTAATTATCGAGTTCCGCAATCGTCTTGTCCCATGGCTTTTGCGCGATAATGAGAATACCAATCCCAAGGCGCGCCATGATGCGCGCGGACTCCGGAGACACGGCCGCCGCATAGGTGCGCCCGCGGAAACTCTGAAACGGAAAGGGTCGTATCGCAGTGCGCGGTTGCTTATAGAATTTGCCGTCGGCCTCTATGTGGCCCGTTTCGAGCGCATTCAAAATAGCTTCAGCATACTCGACGAACCGCTCGCGGGACTCGCCCATGTTTATCCTGAACCCCTCGAACTCGATCCGACCGAGCCCCCGTCCGACCCCCAGAATAGTTCGGCCGTTCGACACATGATCCAGCATCAATACTTCTTCAGTGAGCCGGATCGGATCGTGCCATGGCAACACCATCACCATAGAGCCCAGGCCGACGCGACTGGTACGGCCCGCCATATAGGTGAGGAACTGCGCCACATTCGGGCACATGGTGTACTCGTCGAAATGATGCTCCGCCGCCCATATGGAATCAAAGCCAAGCGGCTCAGCCATATCGGCCATCTCAATCTCATGGGCATAAACTTGCCCATCCGTGTGATCGCCTGAGAGATTCTGAAAAAATGTGCTCATTCCGACATGCATGAGTTCGTCCTCTACCTGTTCGTGTCCCGCTCAAGCCACATCTGACCCGAGCGCTTTCTTGATCGACCGATGAAAATGTACAAGTGCCGGTTCATTCCGGCCAAAAGTGATGGCTTCCTGTGCACCCGACCGGAAATCCCGTTGGATATTTTCCGCCAACGGAAAGTCCTCGTTCAAAACCGTGGCCATCAGCAGATCCATGTTCTTGTCCCAATACTTCTTTGCTTTCTCGGTGACTGCGGGCTCCGGTGTATAAAGCGAGACATGCATCTTCGATGCATCCGGACCGCCATCAGGATAAACACGCCAAGTTTCGAGATGATCGCCCTGCATGATGAAAACCGTGTTGGGAAACAGGACATAGACAAGTGCCGAATGTTTGACGAGATCCCAGTCTTTTTCCAGCTTGTCTCTCAGAACATCAATCGTTTTACGGCTACCGATCATACGCAGATTGCTACCCATGGCGTCGAACGTACCAAGATTGCTATGCAAAATCGGGGCGATGGTGTTCTTGTGCAGCACATTCAAGTGATAGGTTTCTAGAAACGTGTCGATAACGAGCTTCCAGTTGAGACGAGCTTCCAACACGCGCGTCTCGTAATGGCTATAATTGTCGAGACCGAACGCCGCGAGATCTCCAGCCATCTCTGCAAGATGCGCGTCGATCTCAATGCTTTCGCCGGGCGTTGGCACAACCCAGACCATGCCGTATTTTTCAACAACCGGCAGCAGCCGCAGCCCCCGCGTCTCTTTATCAATGCCCTCGAAGCCCTGTTCGAACGGGATCGACTTCAACCGGCCTTTTCTATCGTAGGTCCAGGCATGATAGGGGCAACTAAAACTGCTCTTGCCGCTCCCACACCCGTCAGCCACCCGCGCGCCACGGTGCCGACAAACATTCATGAACGCGTTGATTTGTCCGTTATCGTCGCGCACCGCCAGAATCGGGATCCCGGAAAAATCGTCGGTTACATAATCACCCGGATTGGGAAGCTCACAACTCAACCCAACGAGCAGCGGAGAGCGGCGGAACAACATTTCGCTTTCCTGAGACGCTTGGCGGGAACATGTATAGTCGGTCACTTCATTGGTATAGACCTCGTCGGCCAAGCTCGTCGTCCCGGCATCGAGATACCGGAAGATCTTGTGGATCTGCTCAACCTGTGCGTCGTGCTTCATAGTCTCATACCTTCGAACAAAATAGATCCCGGAAGTTCCACGTCTTCTTTAGCGGAACACCGGCGTCCTCCGCGCTTGAAACGCCGCCAACCCCTCTGAAACATTCTCGCTTAAAAGGGCGTCCACGACTTCGGACTGCTCCAACAGAAGTCCCGCGGGCAACGTCTCGTCCAGCCCCCGGCGCGCCAGCCGCTTCATGGCAGCAAGCCCATCAGGGCTCTTGCGCGCAAGATCGGCGCAATAGGCCTCGGCCTCTTCCAGCGGAGCCGCGGCGTCCCCCACATAATTGACGAGACCCCAATCCCGCGCCTCGTCGGCCTTGAGCCAACGGCCCGAATACATCAGGTCGAGCGCTCGGCGTATGCCAACCAGGCGCGCCAGCCGTTGCGTGCCGCCCCATCCAGGCACCAGCCCGTACCGCGAGTGCTGGCAGCCCAATTGTGCCGAACGCGACATAAACACCACATCGCAAGCCATCATCAGTTCCAGCCCGCCCGCCAGGCAGAGACCGTGAACAGCGGCGACGACCGGCAGATCGGTGCGCTCCAGTCTTTCAAGGACACGGTGTCCATTAGCGATAAACGTTTCGAGGGACGGACGGGACTTACGCGCTTCCAACACTTCGTCTAGATCAGCACCCGTGCAGAAATTCTTACCCTCTCCATGGATCAAAACAGCCCGTACGGCAGCATCATTCTCGAACGCTGTCAGCGCCCCGTCGAGTCCCGCAACAATGCCCGACGACAGGCAGTTAAACTTGTCCGGGCGGTTGAGCACTGCAATACCGACACCGTTTCGGATTTGGGTCAATACCGGTGCTTGCGAATCCGTGTTCATTTTCCGACCCTCAGGCATAAGGCACGGCGACGCGGCCGACCTTTTCACGGGCAATGATCATCTTTTGAATCTGCTCGGTGCCGTCGCCGATCTGCAAACCCATTACATCGCGCAATCTCTGCTGATGCGGCAGATCGGTGCTGTAACCGCCATGTCCATGGGTCAACAGACACCGGTGAACGGTCTCAAACGCTGTCTTGGGCGCCCACCATTTACACATCGCCGCCTCTTTTGTATGCGGTAGATTGTGGTCGCGTAGCCATAGCGTTTTGTAACAGAGCAGCCGCGCAGCCTCGAGCAAGGTTTCCGCCTCCGCCAGCGGCTCTGTCACGCCCTGATATTTGGCAAGCGGATTGCCGAACGCATTTCGCTCGGTCACGTAGGTCCACGTTTCGGCAAGCGATGCCAAGGCAGGAGCAAGTGTCTGAAGGCCGATCAGCGCGCGCGAATAGTCGAACCCTTGCATGACCTGCCGGAAACCCTCTCCTTTCGACCCGACCATATACTGCGTCGGGACGCTCACATCCTCGAAGAACACCGAGCCGCGGCCAACCGCCTTTGACCCAACATCGTCGAAGCTGGACCGGGTGATGCCGGGCGTATCGAGCGGCATCACAAAGGCAGACACGCCGCCAGCACCAGGATTAGTCTCGTCTGTGCGGGCAAGAACCAGAATGTAGTCGGCCTGCTCGGCCATCGAGATCGATGTCTTTTCGCCGGAGAGAACATAGCCGTCGCCATCGGCTCTGGCCTTTAATCGAAGATGGGCCGCGTCCGAGCCTCCTCTGGGCTCGGTCAACCCAAGCGCCACCACCGCATCGCCCGCGCAGATCTTCGGCACAATCTCTTGCGCCACCGCATCATCGGCATGGGTCGAAATAATCGAGCCCATCAGCGACCCCAAGAGCTGGACATAACCGACGCTGATATCGTCGTGGGAAATCTCTTCGACGATGATGCCCGCCGTGACACTGTCGAGACCCGGACCGCCCGCCTTTTCCGGCAAATCCGCTCCGATCAGACCGAGTTCACCCATCTCGCGAATGAGTTCGCGGTCAATGCTGCCTTCTGCCTCACGCTGCTTGTAGGCAGGCGCCAACCTCTCGCGTGCGAACCGCCGCGCAGTATCGCGAATGGCTTCCTGCTCCACCGAAAAAGAAAAATCCAAGATGCACTCCTATTTCATAGCCTCACGGAATTCTGGCTTACGCTTTTCGTTGAGTGCCTGAACGCCTTCCTTCGATTCCGCTGTGTCGTAGTAAAGCTTGAGCGCCTGCATGCCGAGACCACCAATGCCGCGGATGTTATCACTGTCGGCATTGAAGGATTTTTTGGCGATCGCGATCGCGGTCGGGCTGCGCTCGACCAATTCGGCGCACCATGACGCAACCCCCGCATCGAGCTCGTCATCGGGAAAGACCGCATTGACAAGCCCCATTTCGAGCGCCTCGCGCGCCGAATACCGCCGGCACATGTACCAGATTTCCCGTGCCTTTTTTTCACCGACCACCCGCGCAAGATAGGCCGTGCCGAAACCCGGATCGACCGACCCCATCTTGGGTCCGACCTGGCCTAATATGGCGCTTTCGCCGGCCAGCGTCATATCACATAGCGTCGCCAGCACATTGCCGCCGCCGATCGCATAACCGCGCACCTTGGCGATGACCGGCTTGGGCACGTCGCGAATTACGGTATGCAGTTCCTCGACCGGCATCCCTATCGTACCACGCGTTTCGCCACCGCCGTAAGAACCGTCATGATCCGATTGGTCGCCGCCGGTGCAGAATGCCTTGTTACCCGCACCGGTCAGCACGATGGCGCCGATGTCATCGTTCCAGCCTGCCGCCAGAAAGGCATTGATCAGTTCGACGCAGGTGCGCGGACGAAAGGCGTTATAGACCTTCGGCCGATTGATGGTGATGGTCGCAACGTGGTCGCTCTCTTCGTAGAGAATATCTTCGTAGTCCATGGGCGCCCCTAACTATCCGTGCATTGAAAGACCGCCCGAGACACTAACTGTCTGGCCGGTAATGAAACTTGCGTCGTCGCTCAAAAAGAAAGCGGCCATGCCCGGATAGTCGGCGGGCTGAGCCAGCCGGCGCATCGGGATCGCTTTGGTGAGCGCTTCGACCAGACGTCCGCCGCCTGCCGCATCGACTGATGCGAGCAGTGGCGTATCCGTCGGTCCGGGACAAATCGTGTTGAAAGTGATGCCTTGCTTGGCGAACTCGCGACCCATCGTCTTCATGAACGCTATGATCCCGCCTTTGGCCGCGGAATAGACCGCCTCGCCCGATGAGCCGACCCGACCGGCGTCCGACGAGATGCTGACGACCCGGCCCGCGCCGCGTTCAGCCATGCGGCGCCCCAAGACATGGGTCAAGTTGAGCGGTCCGTAGAGATTAATATCGATGACTTTTTTCCAAAGGTCCGGCTCGGTTTGGATAAACGGCTTTGCCTCATCCCATCCGGCATTGTTGATCAGCCCAAACACTGGCCCCGCCATCTTCTCGAATTCGTCCACCGCCGAGCTAACAGCCGCATAGTCGGTGATATTCACCTTGTAAGCGTGCGCAACGCCGTTTGACTTCTGGATTTCGTCGGCCACTGCTGCGGCGCCAGCCTCATTGAGATCGAAAATGCCGACCTTGCAACCCTCTTCGCCTAGACGCAGCGCTATCGCTTTACCAATGCCGCTTGCACCGCCGGTCACGATGACCGGTTTATCTTGCAGTCCGCGCATAACTCTCCCCATCTCCCGCCCGCCTTGTCGGCATTCACATAAATGTCTTGGCTGGAACTTTTTCTAATGATAATTAGATTTTTGACGCAATGCAACCCCTTCATGACAGGACTCGATAACAATCGTGCAGAGCAAATCAGATATAAGCCGGGCAAAAATTCTTGACGCGGCGGCGCTGACGTTTCGGCAAAAAGGCTATGCGGCAACAACTTTGGCCGAAATCGCCGACGCCGCACAGATGAAAGCCGGCAGCCTCTACTATTACTTCGAATCCAAAGAGCAATTGCTGGAAGAAGTGCTCGACATGGGCATGCATCGCGTGCACGAGGCGGTTGCGGAAAGCCAAAACAGGTTACCTACAGGTACCTCGCACGAAATACGGATCAAGGCGGCCGTTGAAGCGCATCTGACCATGCTACTCAAACACGGCGACTACACGTCGGCTAACATCCGCATTTTCGGCCAAGTCCCGGAAGACGTGCGTCGGCGTCACCTCCGATTGCGCAATGCTTATGCAGCGCTTTGGCGAGGGCTTCTCATCCGTGCGCAAAAAGCTGGCACACTCCGCACCGATGTAGACCTAGCGCTTATCCGGATGCTTTTGATGGGCGCGCTCAACTGGTCGGTCGAATGGTACAAACCCGGAAAAAAATCGATCCGTGCGATGGCGGATCATATTTGCCTTATGCTTTTCCACGGCATCGGGCACGAGGAACCTGTGCAAAGCCCAGAAGACGCGGCAGTTTCCTGAGAAGAATATCCGCAAGGAGGGGAAGGCTATATGGAACCCGAGAAGGAGAGTTATGGTTTCTCCGATGGAGAGCTGAAGGTACTGCCCACGGTTTATCGTGCCGACCTTTTTTCCGGGAAGACGGTTATCATCTCCGGTGGCGGGAGCGGTATCGGCAAGGCAACCGCCTGTCTTTTTGCCCGACTGGGCGCCAATGTTGCCATATGTGGACGCGACGAAGAAAAACTCAGCGCAGCAACCGCCTTCCTGGAAGGCATCGGCGCACGGGTTTTCAGCCAGTCCTTAACGGTACGTGATCCAGAACAAGTCAATAGCTTTGTTGAGGCGGTCTGGGACGAATTCGGCGCACTCGATATTCTTGTGAACAACGCCGGCGGCCAATTTCCCCAACTTGCCCTAAATTTTAAAGTCAAAGGATGGAACGCAGTCATCGATACCAACCTGAACGGCACCTGGTATATGATGCAGAGTACCGCCCGGCAGTGGGTCGAGCGGGAGACCCCCGGCGCTGTCGTAAACATTATCGCCGACATCTGGCGCGGCATGCCCGGTATCTCGCACACTTGCGCAGCAAGGGTCGGCGTTGCTTATCTTTCAAAGTCCGTCGCGGTTGAATGGGCGCCGCACCGCATCCGGGTTAATTGCGTTGCGCCGGGTGTCTGTGAAACCAGCGGCTTCGTGCACTATCCGCCCGAAGGACTCAAAACATATCCCGAAGCAAATCCAATGCGGCACGTGGGCGATGCCCATGACATCGCCGAGGCGGTCGCTTATCTCGCGGCGCCAAGCTCTAAATTCATCACCGGCGAGGTGCTGACAGTCGACGGCGGAGAACAGCTTTGGGGCGACCCATGGCCGCCAGGACGGCCAGACTATTTCCAACCACACTCAGTTTAAAAGGGCAAGCACATGCAGTTCGATCCGATACTCCCCGAAGCACGTGTGAAAGCGATGAAGGAGGGTGGCTTTTGGCCGGATCAGATCGTCACCGATTATCTAGACCGCCAGATAGCCGAAGCGCCGGACAAGATAGCGGTCATCGATTCTAATTCCCTGACAAATACGACGAACCGCATCAGCTACGGCGCGTTGGGAAAGCTTGTCGATCGCATCGCCGTCGGTCTCGCTGAACTCGGTGTTGAAAAAAACGATGTCGTGTCCTGCCAGCTGCCAAACTGGTGGCAATTCACCGCCCTGCATCTGGCTTGCGCGAGGATAGGCGCCGTAACCAATCCGATGATGCCAATTTTCCGAGAACGGGAACTATCCTTCATGCTTGGCCTGGCGGAAAGCAAGGTTCTGGTGATCCCGCGCGCGTTTCGCGGATTCGACTACCCCGCTATGGTCCGCAATATCCGCAGCGGCTTGCCTGATTTGAAACATGTGTTGGTCATAGACGGGGCGGGCGAGGAAAGCTTTGAGAAGACCTTGCTTGATACGCCATGGGAAGATGAGTGCGACATGGCTGGTCTCTTCGCGCGCCGGCGGCCAAGTCCCGATGATGTGATCCAGTTGATGTACACGTCGGGCACGACCGGCGAGCCCAAGGGGGTCATGCACACATCGAACACCATAATGTCTAACCTGCTTCTCTGCGCCCAATGCCTTGAGTTAAAAAGAAGCGACGTTATTCTCATGGCATCGCCGATGGCGCATCAGACGGGCTTCATGTATGGGCTTGCGATGCCTATTGTCTTGGGCACCACCGCTGTTCTTCAGGATGTGTGGGAGCCGAAGCGTGCCGCCAAGCTGATTGGCGACGAGCACGTCACTTTCACTATGGCGTCCACGCCCTTCCTGTCCGATTTGACGGAGACGGTGGCTCAAGACCAGCAAGGTTTGCCGAGCCTGCGTATCTTCCTCGTTGCCGGCGCGCCTATCCCGCGCGCGCTCGTGGAACGCGCGCAGCAAACCTTGGGGACGCATATCGTATCGGCCTGGGGCATGACCGAGAACGGCTTGGTGACAACGACACGGCTCGATGACCCAGAAGAGAAGGCGATCAATACCGACGGCCGCCCGCTACCCGGTATGGAAGTCAGGGTGGTCGACAGAGAGAACAAGCCGCTGCCGGGCGGTCGAGAAGGTATGCTGAAGGCCCGCACCTGCTCGACTTTCGTCGGCTACCTCAAACGCCCGGAATGGTACAACCATGATGCTGAAGGTTGGTTTGATACGGGCGATTTGGCCCGCATCGACGGTGACGGCTATATCCGGCTGACTGGGCGGTCCAAAGACATCATTATCCGAGGCGGCGAGAATATACCAGTAGTCGAGGTCGAGGGATTGCTCTTTCGCCACCCCGATATTCAGGATGTCGCGATCGTAGGTATGCCCGATGCGCGGCTGGGTGAGCGGGCCTGTGTATTCATTGTGCCGAAGCCGGACCGTAAAATTAGTCTGAGCGAGATAACTGACTTCCTGGAAGAACACAGCCTAGCCAAACAATATCTGCCGGAGCGGCTGGAAACCGTCGATGAACTACCCCGAACACCAAGCGGCAAAGTCCAGAAATTTAAGCTGCGCGAAATGATCGGCATGCCAAGAGCCTGATCCGCCGCGACATCAGGCTCTAATATTGCGCGACCGGTAACTCCAGGATCAGCCCGTCTAGATCGTCGGTGACAGCGATCTGGCAGCCAAGCCTGCTGTTTTCACGCACGTCCTCAGCGAAATCAAGAAGGCTTTTCTCCATGCTGGCTTCCGCGCGGCCTGTTTTTTCGATCCAGGCCGGATCGACATAGACATGACAGGTCGCGCACGCGCAGCTCCCTCCGCAGTCACCATCGATACCCGGAACGTCATTTCTCACAGCACTCTCCATCACAGAGATGCCGTTCTCGACGTCGACAATGTGTTTCGTGCCGTCGGCTTCAAAAAATGTAATTGTCGGCATTGTACTTTCTCATAACTCCTAGTTCTGTTTGACGCTCTAAGCGTGTAGCCGCACCGGCAGCGACGTGAAGCCCCGTATGAAGTTGGAGTGCACGCGCTGCGGCTCACCAACGATCTCGACCTTCTGGAAACGCTTGAGGATCTCTTCCCACAAGACACGCAACTGCATCTCCGCGAGCCTGTTGCCAACACAACGATGAATGCCAAATCCAAATGAAAGATGCTGCCGCGGTCGCTCTCGGTCGATGATGAACTCATTAGGGCGATCAATCGCCTCTTCATCTCGGTTTCCGGACAGATACCACATCACCACCTTGTCGCCTTTTTTGATTTTTTTTCCGCCAAGGTCCGCATCATCCAGCGCGGTGCGCCGCATATGGGTTAGCGGCGTTTGCCAGCGAATGATTTCAGGCACCATGCTGGTAACAAGTGCCGGGTTAGCCAGCAGCTTTTCATACTGATCCGGATTTTGATTAAGCGCGACAACACCGCCACTAATCGAATTACGCGTCGTATCGTTCCCGCCAACGATCAAAAGCATGATGTTGCCCAGGAATTCATTCGGCGACATGTTCTGTGTCGCAGGCGAATGCGCCATCATTGAAATCAGATCCGCCTTGGGCTCCTGCTTGGTCCGCTGGTCCCACAGTCCCCGGAAACATGCGGCGCACTCCAATAACTCCTGCTTGCGCTGCTCCAGAGAATCGATGATGCCGAAGCCGGGAACCGCCGTGGTCACGTCCGACCAGCGAGTGAGCTTGCGTCGCTCCTCGAAAGGAAAATCGAACAACGTTGCAAGCATCTGAGTCGTAAGTTCGATCGAGACGCGATCCACCCAGTTGAACTCTTCACCAACCGGAAGAGAGTCCAAAATCCGGCCCGCGCGCTCTCGAATCGTTCCTTCCAGGAGCGCTAGATTCCCCGGCGCAACAATGGGGCTTACGGCCTTACGCTGATCATCATGCTTGGGCGGGTCCATCGCAATGAACATGGGCAGCTCTAAGTCCCCCTCCGCGCCTTGAATGATTTCACTGTCGATGACAACACCACCAAGACCTGCCTCGGACGAGTAGATCTGATGACTGGTCTCAACATGCATGATGTCTTTGTACTTCGTTACCGACCAGTAGGGACCGTAAGCACTATCGGGGCAGTAATGGACTGGGTCCTCTTTCCTAAGGCGTGCGAAATAGGCGTCGATTACATCCCGCTGAAAAAGCGCAGGCTCGCTGACATCAAGATCCCCCAGCGGGATTGCACTAACCTCGTCGGCCAACAGCATTTCCGTCGTCATAGCACCTTCCTCCCATCATGTGTCCTCAATACCTTCGGTTCTATTATGTTATATGTCAATAGTTATTGATTGATATATCAATAATAGTAATGCGTTATAGTGCTTCGAAGTGGTGATGGAAGCGGCCCACGCGAGATAGCCGCCAAGGTTAAACTTGGACCGCAATTCGAACGGTTAAAAAAAGGGGCCATCAGCCTTGAGTACAATAACCAGGTATCGACGGACGCGGCTTCAACCGGAGGAGCGCCGCGCGCAGCTCCTAAGATGCGCGCTTGCCGTGTTCGCCGAGCAGGGCATCGCGCGCGCAACACAGTCACACGTCGCGGAGCGTGCCGGTGTTTCGGTACCGGCGGTCTATTCCTATTTCCGAACGCGGGACGATTTGGTCTCAGCGACATTGCAGGAAGTAGAAGACTATCTGGACAGCATCGTCGCAGCCGCGCTCGATCGTAGGCACCCCCCCTATGATGCCCTCGTCAGCCTCGCGCAGACCTTCGCCGACGAGGCGAAAACCGACCCGGAGATGGTCAAGGTCTGGCTCGACTGGAGTTCGGGAGTTGAGTTGGATGCCTGGCCGAAATATCTGCAGGTGCTCGACAGACTCCACCATGCTGCTGAAAAACTACTAGCCCGGGGTAAGCGCGAAGGCCTTGTGCCGGGTGACATCAACATCAAGGCCGCCGCGCGCATATATATCGGCGGCGGCCATACCATCGCCCTCATGCAGTTCGCCGGCATTACGAAACTGGAACTGGACATATTCATCGAGCAGATGGTTCGAGGAGCGATGGGCATCGCCGCGAATGCTGTCCCTACCAAGAACTAGGTCCGGACGGCTTCGTCACAAACAAATGGTGCGGTAGTCGGAGGGGGTCATACCAGTACTGGCACGAAAGTCACAACTGAAATGCGCGCTATCCGAGAACCCGGCACAAAAGCTGATTGCTGTAATCGGTATCATACTATCCTTCAGAAGGCGGCAGGTTTCATGTATCCGGACCAGACGGACGAGGTGCAGAAAGCTCAGATTGGCATCCGCCAATTTCCGCTGCAGAGGCCGCGTCGACAGGCCCGTCTCACGCGCCAGATCACCAACCCTCCATTGACGCGCAACATCGCGCGCCAAAACCTCGGCAACAGCTTCGATCGAAACCCTTAGCGCCGAATCGCATGAACTCGACAGTCCGATATCTGGCGGCTCCATCTCTGATGAGGTGTGGTACGCCCGCGGCGAAAACATCTGTCACTCAATCGTCCACGCAGCAGTCACAAGCATACTTGCATCATATGGAATAGAGAAACAGCCATCCTCACGAATAGAGTGTGTCGTACCATTATCAAGATACATTTCGCACCGAAGATCAATACAATCGACCACTTCCAATAAGGCAATGAGCAAGCCACAAATCAGAAGATTTTCAGGGTCCGTCGGCGTTCCATCATCCACCGTGTATCTGCTAAACAAAGCCCGTTTTTCATGAACCTCGTTGATCTACACACGATTTTGAGAATGAGCAAACGCCTCGAATCGACGCCATTTGTCGAACAAAAAAGCGGGGCTTGCGGAGCGAGTGGCCGCACGCCATACCGGGTCATATCCGGCGTCCTGAATTCCCTGCCCGATTGACAAAATCGTGACCGGGCTTGTCTCCTGCCAGACTTCGCTGACGAAGGGCAGACATAGTGCCACAGCCGCGCGAATTGAAAAGACCTGCAAAAATCGTCTTTGGCCAGACTTGTCCGAGTAGAAAAGTGACGCCCCAAGAAGGTCAAATCCGAGGGTATTCGCACCATTCAATACCTTGGATCACTTCTGAGGCGATAAGAGCGAATAAAAAATGTTGAGGAAAATGCACCCGGCGGGGGCGGCATGTAACTCAGCATGTAAGCTTTTGATTTTGAAAGATAAAGTAGTTTCGAAAATCGGGCTGTACCAACAAAAGTACCAACATCCCAATTTGAAAGTTGCTTCAACTCCCGATTGCTTCTGTTCGCCTTGCAGCGGTGCCATGCATGCCCCCGTCTCGCGTCTTGCATGCCATCACTTCCCACTTGATGCGAAATGTCTCGGCGTTCTCGAACGCCACATCGAAAGCAACATGTGATCATCTACTAGACCAACTCAACAAGCGCCCAAATGTAAACAACCCCTAGGTAGCCGAATGGATGATTGCCCGCAATTCTGAGAGCCGCAAGAGCCCGAACCGAAAAGAGGCGCCGATGCTTGAAGCACCAAGGGCTTTTCAGTGGTCGGGGGGATAGGATTTGAACCTATGACCTTCAGGTAGTGAGCCGAAACGCACTTTAACTACACTGTTGTTTTACAGGAATAATTTGGAACGAAAAATATGACTGTGTAAGTTTCTCGCGTTTTCGGCTTTGGGCGGGAAGCGAATTCAGCAACGCCACATTTCATCCCCATTCGACGCAAAGATTTGACGAATGAAGTCTGACAGAGCCACCAATGCAGCAGACATTGACTTGAACCTCATCCTAAACATCCCAAGGCCGCTCAACGTCCAACCTCGGCCAATCTTTCTAGCGCATTTATGCCAAGGTTCAGCAATTCACCATGAATGCGGGGTACGCCCCGCGAGTCACTCCGCGGCCACCTGTATGGCCTGACCATTGCCGCCGATGTCGGCGCCAACGTCGTGTGCTTTGAGGCGCGGCAAGACCTTCTCTGCAAATAGCTGCATATTCTGCTTGGCAAGCTCTTGCGGCATGCCGCCATATGAGAATATGCAGATTGAACCGGCGGCATCCGCACGTTTCTGGTTTTCCATGATCTTTTCATAGACTTGGTCCGGCGTGCCCCAAATCTGCAGCTCGGCAAGAAAGTTCACGAAGCCATCTATGCCATGCTTTTCGATATTATTCGCCAACGCGCCATAATATTCGTAGCCTTTGATGTCCGCCAGGCCTGGATAATCGGCGGGCTGGGCAAGCCGGCACATCGGGATCGCCCGGGTGAGCGCTTCGACCAAACGCCCGCCGCCGGTCGCGTCGACCGACGCGAGCAACGGTGTATCCGTCGGCCCGGCGCAGATCGTGTTAAAAGTGATGCCCTGCTTGGCGAACTCCCGGCCCATCGTTTTCATAAACGCAATGATCCCGCCCTTGGCTGCGGAATAAACCGCCTCGCCTGATGACCCAACCCGGCCCGCATCCGACGAGATACTGACAACCCGCCCCGCCCCGCGTTCAGCCATTCGGCGCCCGACGATATGGGTGAGGTTGAGAGGGCCGTATAGATTGATATCGATGACCTTTTTCCAAAGGTCCAGTTCGGTTTGGATAAAAGGCTTCGCCTCATCCCAACCTGCATTATTGACCAGGCCAAAGACCGGCCTGTCCTGCAATCCGCGCATGATCCTCCCCATCTCTGCCAGCCTTACGAGCATCCATATAAATACCTTGGCTGGATCTTTTTCTAATGGTAATTAGATTTTTGACATAATGCAATCCTTCAAATGACAGGGTGCGGATGACAAGCGAGCAGAGCAAATCGGACATAAGCCGCGCGAAAATCCTCGATGCGGCGGCACAGACCTTCCGGCAAAAAGGCTATGCTGCAACAACTTTGAATGAAATCGCCGACGCCGCGCAGATGAAGGCTGGCAGCCTCTACTACCACTTCGATTCCAAAGAGCAAATACTGGAAGAAGTGCTCGACATGGGCATGCATCGCGTGCACGAGGCGGTGGAGGAAAGCCAAGGTCGGCTGCCGGAAGGTACCCCACACCAAAAGCGGATTAGGGCAGCCGTGGAAGCACATCTAACCACGCTTCTCAAACATGGCGACTATACATCAGCCAACATTCGCATCTTCGGTCAGGTTCCAGAAGACGTCCGGCGGCGCCACCTGCGGCTGCGGGACGCTTACGCCGCACTTTGGCGAGGACTTCTCATCCGTGCGCAAAAAGCGGGTGCACTTCGCAGCGACGTGGATCTCGGCCTTATCCGGATGCTGTTGATGGGCGCGCTGAACTGGTCGGTCGAATGGTACAAGCCCGGGAAAAAATCAATCCGCGCTATGGCTGACCATATGTGCTTGATGCTCTTCGACGGCATTGGGAATAAGGAGCCCATGAAAAGCAGGGAAAATACGGCTGTTTCCTGAAAGGAAAGCCATATATTTTGTCACAAACTCAAACTGCTGATTGGCAAGACCAGAGACAGCTGCCCGGCCTCTTCTGATACCCCGAGCACATCTCAAATCGATTGGACCTCGCCCACGAACCATCGCGGGCTTCGTCACTCAGGACGATGACGTGCCCCAACAGTCAAGCGTCGCGCAGCATCGCCGAGTATCGAAACAGTCGCGAAAAACCCGAACGGAGAGGACCGGATAAAGCGCCGCCATATGGCGCTCTCTCGACCGCCAACTTGGCCAAGCGCGATGCATGACATAGCGCTAAGCTCCTGTACTGACGGGATTATTCGGAAACGTCTCCGATTGACTTGGTTTGCTTGGAAAGGTTTGGTGGTGTGCGCAATCTCGAGGGAGCTCGTCTCTACACATTTCCCTGATTAACTGGAAAAAAAACAGGGAGGAAGGTGGTCGTCTCCCGCGAATAACAATTGTGATGATAACACCTTGCGGCGCGGGTGAAGTTTTTGATAGAGACGGATAAAGCGCACCACGCAACCAAGCTGTTCCTCCTTCAGCTTATCAGCTCAGTGCAAAACCGGAATAGCCCGCAGCTGCGGCCGCTTCGCAAAGCTCCATGTAAATCGGCACGCTGGGATAGTTCAACAATTGCCGCTTTTTGCCAGGAACATTGGCGCCCATATACCAAGAGTCCGCCCGCGGAAAGAGTGTCATGTCAGCTATTTCAGCGACATGCTCCGTCCAGGCATTTTCTGCATCGACTGTTGCTTCTATCCGCTCCAAACCGTTGTCTCGCAAATACTTTATGCATGACACCACCCACTCGCCCTGCAATTCCGCACAAGTCGGCCCGTTGCAAAAGCCGGAGGGACTTTGTGGGCCATACAACATCAGCATGTTAGGAAAGCCTGACGTCGCTATTCCCAACTGAGTACTCGCTCCTTGCGACCATTTTTCTTTCAGGGATTGACCACCGGTTCCTCTGATGTCGATCTGGGTAAGACCGCCCGTCACCGCATCAAATCCCGTCGCTAACACCAAAATATCAAGCTCGCATACGCTTTGCGCCGTTCTAACACCCTCGGGCACCACTTCCTCAATCGGTGTGTCCCGCACATCTACGAGACTCACGTTACTTTGATTGAAGATTTCATAATACCATTGCTCGAGCGATGGTCTTTTGACACCAAAGGGATGTGGTGGTTCCATAGGTGCGAGCTTCTCCGCAAACACTGGGTCCTTGATCCGCGCGCGCGTTTTATCCCGCCAGAAATTATAAGCGGTCCGGTTAGCGTCTTCATCAAGGAGAACATCTTCAAAAGTGCCTGCCCAAAAATGAAATCCACCGAGTTGCCAGAGTCTCTCGTAAGCTGCTTGCCGTTCCTCTTCAGTATAACTGAGAGCAGGTGCATCGATTCTGCTAATATCGAACCCTCCTGAAGTCTCTCGCCGTTTGCGAAATATCTCGGGGTAACCTCCCTTCATCTTCAATTGTCTCTTCGCATCCAACTTTTCCTGCTGCATGGGAATCGCAAGAATAGGTGTGCGTTGAAATATAGTCAGATGTTTGGCCACCCGGGCTGCTTCCTGAGCCACTTGAACACCACTGGCACCAGTTCCAATAACACCGACCCGTTTTCCTTCAAGAGAAAGCCCTTGTTGCGGCCATAGGCCTGTATGGTGACACTCACCAGAAAAACTATCCAACCCCTTGAAATCGGGAAGGAACGGTTTTGACGCAAAGCCGGTACACGGCACGAAAAAGCGTGCGGATACAGTCTCGCCAATGTCTGTATATATCTTCCAACGATGAACTTCTTCGTCAAATTCTGCCGCCGTCACACGCGTGTCGAACTTGATATCCTTGCTGAGCTGCAACTTTTCATCTGCATACTGAAAGTATCGGCGCAATTCATCCCAGGCCGGGAATTTTTCCGTCCAGTTCCAATCACGCCATAGTTCTTCGATTGAGTATTCATAGACTGGTACATGTGAATCCACGCGCGCGCCCGGATAGCAGTTCCAGTACCAAATGCCGCCGAGATCAGAACCCGCCTCAAGTACACAAACAGAGAAACCCTCTTGTCGCAGTCGATAGAGTTGGTAGATCCCATTGAATCCAGCTCCAATTATAGCGACATCAAATTCTTCCATCGTCATACTTCCCTCTAAAAATCACTTTAATACAGAGGCCGCGAACGCTGTATCGGCATCAGCCCTTCCAAGGTCACTGGCACCGTCTGAAAATCCAGGATAAGTCTGTCGATAAACGGCAAGAAGCATTTCGATTGGCACATCTTCATAAATTCCATGATCGTTCACATATTCCATGTGACGCTGCCCATTGACGTCAAACTCATGGAACAAGGCATCTGAGCATCCATCAAAACTCAATGGCTTAACGCCAAACCGCTCACATAGTTCGGTATTGAAAGCAGGCGTCACCTTGTAGGATAAGTCGCCCAGCCAAAGCTGCACATAACCGTGATAGACAAATAAATCTGTCTTCATCGCAGCTTTGAGTTTTGCCGAGCTGAGATGATTGCGAACGTCCGCAAAGCCAACCGCCGCGGGTATGCCAGCCGCCCGAAGACACGCCGCCAACAATATCGCCTTCGGTACACAGAAAGCCGCGTCTGCCACCGCCACGACGCTTGCCCGGTAGTCATGCATGTCCGCAGAAAACCTGTAAGGGTCATACCGGATCTGATCACGGACAGTATCGAAGAGGCGTATGGCCCTTTGTTTGTCAGAAGCGCCGTCCAAACTTTGGAGAGCCGCGCTGGCAAAGCTTATTACACTCTCGGCGTCGCTATCCACAAATGTGCCGGGCTCCACAAGGCGTTGCATTTCTATCTGCGCGGGGCCTAAGCGGCTATTCTCGATCATCGTCACACTCTCCGCTGGTGATAAGGCACGCCCAAATTATTGATCTGCGGTGCCAATGGGTCGAAAACATGGCAGAATGAAATCTTCCGCAATACGTTCGAAGGCGACTTCCACGGGCATATCGAGAGCTATGGCGTCAGGCGAACAGTTGACCAGCCGAGATGCCATCCGAACACCCTCCTCTAGCTCAACCACGATGGCGGCGTAGGGGACATCGACTGCAAAAGCTGGATGGAATGCTTGATGGGTTACAGTCCAGGAAAAAATGCTGCCTCGTCCCGTTGATGGCGTCCATTCAAACTCGAACGAGCCGCATTTCGCGCATATGTATCGCGGGAGAAACCGCCAGACATTACACGAGGAACATCTCTGAAAATAGAGAGTGCCGTCCTGACACTTGTCCCAAAACTCCTGCTCGATGGGATCTTGTACTTTTGGTTTGGGTCTTGGGATCACTGGCTGTTCCATTACGAAGCCTTCCTCAATATTGCAAGGCTTCCATCGCCAAGGTCTCCCCAGCCGGTCACCAATCCAATTTCCGCGCCCTTGACCTGCCGGTCGCCAACCGTGCCCCTCAGCTGTCGAACAGCCTCCAAGGTATGATTTAATCCCCAAACATGCGCTTCACTGAGAAGTCCGCCATGTGTATTGAGCGGGAACTTTCCTCCCAACTCAATTTGCCCGTCTTTGACAAAATCCCACGCGCCGCCGGGTTCAAAATACCCAAGTGCCTCAAGCTGCAACAAAACGACATATGTAAAACAGTCGTAGATTTGCAAAAAATCCATGTCTTTCGGTTTGACGCCCGCCATTTCAAAAGCTCTAGGCGCAGCATAGCTCAATCCAATTTTGAACGGATCAGGCCGTGATGGAATATCGTCTGCTGGATATGGATGACCTTCCGCCGCGCCCGCAATCAATACCGGTGTGTGTGGCATATCTTTAGCCCGGTCAGCACTTGAGACGATCACCGCACATGCGCCATCTGTCTCAAGGCAGCAATCATACAGCCGGAAAGGCTCAGATATCATTCGGGCATTGAAATACTTCTCTTCGTCAAGTGGATCTCCGCATGTGAAGGCATTTGAGTTCAGCTGTGCATGTCGGCGACAGGCCAATGCCACAGCGCCCATCGGCTCTGGACCCACGCCGTAGAGTTTGGAGTGGCGCATTGCGAGCCAAGCGTACATCTGCACCGGTAACATTACACCGTATGGTAGGTAATAACCACGGATCGTATTCCCCAATGTGTTCATATTCATTGGTCGACTTGCTGGTCGACCCGGCTTTGGGCGAAGCGCTGAGTACCCATTCCAACCAAGAACCACCAACACATGGTCGGCGACACCTGCAGCGACAGCCATCGCGGCGTTTTGCAAAGCCGCCGTTGGGCTTGCGCCTCCCATGTGCACAGTCGACGCGTATCTTAGAATATCAATGCCAAGGTTTGCTGCCAGCTCCTCAGATGTGGTGTAGACAGGCGGCGTCACCATGCCATCAATATCCGAAGCTTTCAGTCCTGCATCCGCAATCGCTGACAGACTGGCTTCCAGCATCATGCCGACTGCCGTCTTTTCGGTACCCTTTACATATTCCGTCTGACCGATCCCCACGATCGCTGATTTATCGCTGAAGCTCATACTATCGCTTAGTCCTGTGTTTCAGTTTTTGGGCCATTTATGCAGCTGAGAGCCTATACTTCTGGAATCAGGCATGAATGAATTGACTCATCGCCCGGCACTCGGCGCGCGAGTGTTTTGATTGCAAGCTCCGCATCTTCCAAAGCGAAATTGTGCGTGTGCATTTTCTCGAGCTGCACAGTCTTGCTCTCAATAAGGTCAATTGCCTTACGGTAGCCACTGGCTGTCACACCGATCGCGCCCTTGATGGTAATTTCCTTTATAACAATCATATCAGTGACGAAGTCAGGAATGGGTTTGAACCCCTTAACTCCCGCAAGAACGATCGTACCGCCTGCACAGACATAACTGAGCGCCTCTCGAACAGGGTCGGTCGCGTAGGACGTCACGTCGACCACAACTTCAGCGCCTCGTCCTTTAGTAATCTCCCGGATGCGCTCAACCGCGTTTTCATTGTCGACATCAATCGTGTAATCGGCACCGTAGAATTTGGCGAGCTTAAGTTTCTCCGCGTCTGCAGCGAGCCCGGTCACGATGATGGTCCCGGCACCCGCGTGACGGGCGGCGATAACACTTGCCAGTCCGCGCTGGCCCGGGCCGAGAACGACGACCGTGTCTCCTATCTGGGTTTTAGGAATCTCAACCGCCCATCGAAAGCCGGCACCCAAAGGATTGAACATTACCGCGATTTCTGCTGGCAATGATTTGTCCATTTTGTGCACGACTGCATTGGGGGCGACATACATGTATTGCGAGTAAGCGCCCCAGAGCGCGGGCTCCGAAGTCAGCGGGATATAGGAATATATCTCGCGACGGTCGCAAAGATGGTAGCTGCCAGACAAGCAGGTGTCGCACGAATGGCAGGAGAGCATCGTCTCCACCGCGACGCGGTCGCCCACATCGACCCGCCATTTCGCCGCTGCCTTATCCCCGATGGCTTCGATGATGCCGAGCGGCTCGTGCCCGGGGATCACTGGCATAGGTGTATTTAGAACACCTTCATACTGCTCATAATCGCTGCCGCATATGCCGCAGGCTTCGATTCGAATAATAGCACTGTCATCGGATATCGCGGGGATAGGTAGATCGCGCCGTTCCAGTTTGCGTGGACCCGTCTGAACCATGGCCATGGTCTTTTTCGGTAACATGCGCAACCTCCAAAAATTGAAATTCACCCATACCTATAAACATGTATGTGTTTTTTGTTTCGCTTATATGTTATATAGGTAACTCTTCGCTGACGGGAAGAGAAAAAACAACAACGCCCAACGCGTCACCTGAGAAGCAGTATCGAGGAAGGATGTCATGAGCGATTTAACCGGGGCCCGTGTCCCATTACTAAGTATTGCAGAGGCGGAAAAAATCGCCGCTTCAAACGGCATTTCCGAACAAATGGCACCGCTAAGTGTCTTTCGCGTTCTACTCAGGCACCCTGGGCTCGCCAAGGAACTTAGTTCTACACTCAATACTCTGTTATTTGATGGTAACAAGCTGGACGCACGTTTGCGCGAGCTTATTATCATGCGCATTGGCTGGCAAACTGCCTCACTCTATGAATGGACGCAGCATTGGCGCGTCGCGCGGATGCTCGAAATTTCCGAAGAAGACATCCTGGCAGTCCGCGAGTGGCAGACTTCCACCCTCCTCTCTGACCTAGACAAAGCAGTGATGAAGGCAACGGACGAAACTTTGGACGGGGGCATGATTTCAGATTCCACGTGGGCCGAGCTTGCCAAAGGACTTAAGTCGTCTGAAGAACGCATCGAACTGGTCGTCGCCATCGGAAATTGGACGCTGTTCTCACAACTTTTGAAGAGTTTGAAAATTCCCCTTGAAGATGGTGTGGATTCTTGGCCGCCGGACGGAAAAACCCCTACCGCCTGACAAACATTTGCATCACAAAAGGGAGATTAGAAAACATGGATAAGAAGCCGATCTCAAACGATTTAGTCGGGCTTGCGTTCGAGCCGAGAGAAGTATCCTGGACCCAGAAGGACGTCATGCTGTATGCGTTGGGCGCTGGCGCTCGGCCGGACAACGACCTCGACTTCATCTACGAAGGAAGGGGCCCCAAAGTACTGCCGACTTATGCAGTTATTCCTGGCGGTGTGGGGCTCGGCGGCATGATGGGCAAAGTTGATATGAAGCTCGAAATGCTTCTGCATGGAGAGCAATCGATTGAGCTCTATCGCCCACTGCCCCCCTCGGCAACCGTATCGATGGTCGGTCGTATCACGGAAGTCTGGGATAAAGGCAAGGCAGCAGTGCTGGGTGTCGAAAGCGTCGCAAGTGATGCCGACGGTGAGTTGTTCAAAACGCATGCGACGCTGTTCGTGCGCGGTGCTGGCGGCTTCGGCGGCGAGCGCGGCCCGTCGTCAGCCGGGATTAACCTAGCATCCGACCGCGCGCCCGACATTGTTGTGGAAGACGTAACACGCCCCGAGCAGGGCGCTATTTACCGTCTGTCCGGCGACAGCAATCCAATCCACATTGATCCCGATTTTGCCAAACTAGGCGGCTTTGAACGCCCCTTCGTACACGGTCTTTGTACCTATGGATTTATCGGGCGCGCCGCTCTCAAGGCGCTTTGCGGCAACGACCCATCTAAGTTTCGTTCCTTTAGCGGTCGGTTTGCAGACCAGGTCTATTTCGGTGACACCATAGTTACCAAGATATGGAAGACCGCAGTTGGCGAAGCGATTATCCAAGGCGAGACGCAGAGGGGCAACACGGTGCTGTCTCAAGCCAAGGTTACCTATAACGCGTGAGGTAGAGCCCACAGATGACAGCTTTGACTTTTTCCCATCTGCTGGCACCACTTGATCTCGGCCACACGCGGCTAAAGAATCGGGTATTGATGGGCTCGATGCACACAGGTTTGGAAGAAATGCCGGACAGCTATGATCGTCAGGCTGCCTTTTTTGGAGCGCGTGCCAGGGGCGGTGTCGGACTGATAGTCACTGGTGGCATCTCTCCCAACACAGCCGGTCGGCTAGCGCCGCGCGCATCAGTCATGACGGAAGAAGCAGTCGCTGGTCATCGGCTCATCGCCGATACCGTTCATGCAGAAGGCGGCAAGATCGTCCTGCAGCTCCTCCATGCCGGGCGCTATGCGCGACACGAAGACTTAGTCGCTCCTTCAGCCATCGCCTCGAGCATCAACCCGCTTACGCCGCGCGCGCTGAGGGCTGAGGAGATCGAACAAACGGTCGAGGATTTCGCCCGCACCGCGATGCTTGCCCGCGACGCTGGCTATGACGGCGTCGAAATCATGGGGTCGGAAGGCTATCTGTTCAATCAATTCACCGCGCCGCGTACCAATCAGCGCGGTGATAGCTGGGGCAGCTCGGCGGAGAACCGCCGCCGATTTCCGCTTGAGACCGTAAGACGCGTCCGCGAGACGGTGGGCCCGGACTTTATCATCATCTATCGATTGTCGGTGCTTGACCTGGTTGAGGGTGGCAATTATTGGGAAGAAATTGTTGCCCAAGCGAAGGGGGTTGAGGCCGCAGGCGCCGACCTCATTAATACAGGCGTTGGCTGGCATGAAGCACGCGTACCGACCATCGCCCATATGGTGCCGCGCGGTGCTTTTGTATGGGCGGTCGAGAGGCTCAAGGACGAGGTTTTAGTTCCAGTTGTCGCCTCAAACCGCATCAACACACCCGAGCAAGCAGAAGAAATACTGGCAACGGGAAAAGCGGACATGGTGTCCATGGCCCGCCCGCTCTTGTCCGATCCCAATTTCGTTGCAAACGCGGCAGCCCAGAAGCCCATCAATGTTTGCATCGGTTGCAACCAAGCTTGTCTCGACAATGCATTCACCGGAAAACTCACGACGTGCATGGTGAACCCTTTCGCCTGCCGAGAGACGGAAATTCGGATTGAAGTCGCAACCCGGTCCAAGCGAATCGCCGTCGTGGGGGCCGGCCCAGCGGGATTGGCGGCCGCAGAAATCGCGGCGCAACGAGGACACCGGGTCATACTCTTGGAGGCGGCCAATAAAATCGGTGGGCAATTTAACTTAGCCTGCCGCATCCCTGGCAAAGAAGACTATGCTGAGACCATTCGTTATTATGAAAAACGCTTGTTAGATCTAGGTGTGACCACTCGTCTGCAAACAATGGCAGACGCTTCGATGCTTTCCGCTCTCGGCGTCGAAGAAATCGTTCTGGCAACGGGCACCCACCCGCGCGTGCCGGACATTGACGGGATCGGCCACCCTTCTGTGATGACTTACGATCAGGCCATCCTCGAGCCAAAGAAGGTCGGTGAAAGAGTGGCCCTCATCGGCGCTGGCGGCATTGGCTTCGATGTTGCCGCCCTTCTGCTGCACCCAGAAGGAGTAAGGGACCCTCGCAACCCGGATATAGCGACTTTCTCTCGGGAATGGGGCATCGACCTCACATACAAGGCTCGCGGTGCGCTGTTGCCGACCGATCACCGCTGGCCGGCCCGCCGCACAGCTTATCTGCTACAAAGACGGGAAGGCTCCAAATTCGGGACGAGCCTTTCAAAGACGCGCGGGTGGGCAAACTTTCTGGAAGTGATGTTTCGCGGGGTCAATATGATCGGCGATGCCGACTACAAAAGAATAGATGATAACGGCCTGCATACAGAAGTTTCGGGACACGCCCGAACTTTCAAGGTGGATACAATTGTTTTATGTTGTGGTCAGGAAAGCACAGATGCGCTGCTTCCTCAGCTGCGGAATTTGAACATCCCGCTTCACACTATCGGCGGAATGAAAGACCCACGCGAGCTCGACGCGGTGAGAGCTTTTGAGGATGGCACGCGGCTGGCGCTTGCCTTGTAGAAAGAACGGATGACAGGCTGAACCATGCCAAAAGCGACCCAATCAGATATGCCTAATACGCAGAGCGCAACGGTCAAGTCGGCGGCGCGTGTCTTGGAAATCTTCGAATATTTTGACGAGATGCGCCGGCCCGTCACGATCCACGACGTCGCCGAAACGCTCGGCTATCCCCACTCGAGTACTGCGGCGCTGCTCAAGAGCCTTGTCGCGCTTGGCTATCTTGATCACGACGAAAAGGCAAAAACGTTCTTCCCCAGTATCCGTATTTCACTTCTGGGAAACTGGATCGAAGCCGAGACGCTGCCGGTCCGCAATATTCACCGTTTGATGCAGCATCTTTCCGACGAGACCGGTTGTACGGTGATCCTGGCGATGCGATCCGGCGCGTATGTGCAATACATCAAGGTGCTGCAAGGAACGACGCCCATTCGCTTTCACGTAAAGCCGAGCACACGGCGCCTCCTGCCGTTCTCCACGATCGGACGCGTGCTGCTTGCCACACTGCCGCAAGCAAAAGCGCACAAGCAGATCGAGGAAGCCTTCTCACGCGATCTTAAGTCGGTGACACAAACGCCGGCACAGATCGAAGATGATCTCGCCAAGATCCGGCGGCGAGGATATGCGTTCTACACAGGTCTGGTGACGCCTAACGCGACAATGTTGGCCGTTCAGGTGGCAAAAACACGCACCGGCGAACCGGTCGCCATCGGCATCGCCGCGCCAAAGGAACATTTTCGCGACCGCAAACAGGCATACGTCGATCTGATGAGGCAGGCGATCGAAACATGTCTCACGCAACGTACCCGCGGCGTCGACGAGTTGGCGCCCTTCGACATCGCAGAAGAAGAGACCTACTGACCGAGCTTCACGCGAATGAAACTCGCCATTTCGTCAGTGGCCGCACGTCCTTCGCTCAATATCGGTCCAAACCAGTGCCAAACGTGGATCATGTCTGGCCAAATCTTGAGGGTCACGGGTACACCAGTGGCCTTCAGCCGTTGGGTGAGTAACTCACTATCGGATAAGAGAACTTCAGACTCCCCTACCTGGACCAAGATCGGAGGTAGACCCGCGAGGTCAGCATAAACTGGGGAGGCAAGCGGTGCCTTGCGATCCCCCGCCCCTAGGTATGCATCGGTCCAGCGCTCAAGATCGGGATGTTGGACCATCGGATCAATGTCGGCTTTTTCAGCGTAGGAGCCGCCCACATTTTCCAGATTAGCCCATGGAGAGATACAAACCGCAGCTGCTGGTAAAGATAGCCCACCATCACGCACAGCGACCAGCGTAGCAACGGTCAAGCCGCCGCCTGCGGAATCGCCCGCAATAGCGAGGTTGGACGCCTCATAACCGCTGCCCAACAATGCTCGATAGACAGCGACCGCATCATCAACCGCAGCTGGAAAAGGATGCTCCGGTGCACGTCGATAGTCGATCAACAGTACAGGGCTCCCCAGCGCTAGCGCAATGGCTGCACACATATGCCTATGTGAACGCACTGACCCAAGCGCATAGCCGCCGCCGTGCAGATAGAGTAACGCTTTTTCGCCGCCCACTCCCTCGGGCTTAAGCCACTCGCCCGGGACACCAGCTATCTCCGTTTTCTCGACGGCGACGCCGTCTGAAACACCAAATGCTTCGCCCGCCTGGTCGTAGCCAGTCCTGAAATCTTCAAGGGTCCGCTCCTCATCGGCGGCCATGCCCTTCAACATTTCCCGTACCATAGAAAGTTCTTGCAGGCTCATTCGTCGCGTCTCCTTGATTAAGCCGCCATACCGTGACGCAAGAGCCGACCGGGAAGCTTGTCGCCAGTGCTTAGCATATCAGTCCCATTTTCCCGGATCAGAGTGCCGTTGACAATCACCGCCGTAATGCCAAACGCATCCGCAATCAACCGGTCCTCCCCAGCAGGCAAATCATGAACCCGGCGCAACGTACTCGCCCCGACAGTATCGGGGTTGAAAATAACAATGTCCGCCGGTACGCCTTTCTCAAGTTTTCCTCGATCTTTGATGCCAAACACCTCCGCCGGGCGTGATGTCAACATCCGCACGGCCTCTTCCAACGAGAGAGCTTTCTTCTCGCGCACCCAATGACCCAAAAGGTGTGTCGAGAAACAAGCGTCGCAAAGCTGGCTCGCGTGCGCCCCAGCATCAGACAAGCCGAGCACAGTCACTGGATCCTTGAGAAGGATCTCGGTCTCATCTTCGTTTGCATTCGCGACTGGAATTCGGAAACGCGCCTGTAAGTCGGAGGCCAACGACAGATCGAGAGCCAAGTCCAGCGAGTCAATGCCTTTTTCTCTGGCGATTTCAGATATGAGCCGTTCTTCATAACTCGGTGTATCCGGATTGTAAGAGACGACTGTCTTTTCCCAAGCATCCCGCATCGCCCCCTGAACCGACGCTCGGAACCCGTCGCGAAAATCCGCGTCCGCATAGAGCTTCAATTTGCCCGCATGATCGGCCTGATTGACAGGGGCGAAGGCAGGCATGCTCTGAAATAAGAATGGCTGATCAAACCGGAACTCAAAGTTCAGCGGTCGGCAGGTAACCTGCGGAAACACGGCATACCCCTGGTCTACAAGTTCGGTTGAGCGGGCGAGTTGCTCCTCCATTGAACCGACATTGAGAACTCCGCCGCCGCCCAAAAGTGCCGTCCAACTGACGTGGCGCCCCGATATTTTGTTCAACTCCGCGAACTCATCAAATGACAGATCACGTCCCACTGTCGCTTGGATGACGCCTGCATTTTGCTCTCCCAATACGCTCGCAATATCACGAATCTCAGAGAATTCAGCCATGCGGCTCGGGACGGGACGGCCCTCATATCCAACGTGCGTGGGTGACTTGGAAGTTGCGAAGCCCAACGCCCCCGCTTCCAGGCCCTCCCGCATAATGTCTTTCATACGGCCAACTTCCTCTGCGGTCGCCGCCCGCTCCGTTGCCTCAGGGCCCATCACATAGAGCCGCATCGGCGTGTGCCCCAAAAGCGCCGCGACATTGATCGACGATCCACCTTTCTCCACGCTATCGAGATATTCCGGGAAAGTTTCAAACGGCCAATCCGCACCGAGGCCCGCCTCAAGCGACTTTGCGCTCATGCCCTCGACATTTTCGAGCGTTCGCACGATCAAATCCCGATGCTCCTTGCGCGTCGGCGCGATGCCGAACCCGCAATTACCCATCACTACGGTTGTAACGCCATGCCAGGGCGAGATGGAAAGTACCGGATCCCAATTAATCTGGGCGTCGTAGTGCGTGTGGATGTCGACGAAGCCGGGGGCCACAACCTGGCCCCCGGCGTCAATAGTCTCATCAGCCGCCTCAGGTGCTTTACCCAGTGCGACGACTTTTCCGTCTTTGATGCCCACGTCGCCCTTGTACGCAGGCTTCCCCGTTCCGTCGATGATCCGGCCACCAACGATCTTCAGATCGTATCCCATAGATTATAGTCCTCCGGACCGCTTACTGGATATTGAGATTATACAGTTCGGCCACATTATCGTGGCAAATCCAGTTGCGCTCCTGCTCGCTCAGATCCTTGGTATGTTCCTCTAGCATCGACTGCGACCAGGGCCAGGTGGAATCCGAATGAGGGAAATCGTTTGCCCACATCAAGCGGCGGACATTGCACATGTCTTTCATCTTGAAGGCGACCCAATCATCCTGGAACGTCACATAGATGTTGTCGTGGAAATATTCGCTCGGCAAACGCTTGAGTGGAGGCGCCTTCATCCAATAGCGGTGACGCTTATAAGCGTGATCCATACGGTACATATAATGCGGCACCCATCCGGCATCCGCCTCGACGCAAACGAGTTTGAGAGTGGGAAAGCGATCAAACACACCACCAAAAATGAACGTGCCCATCACATCCTGGCAACCGCGAATAATCGATAGAAAACCGTTAATTTTCGGCCCCCGCACCTGCCCGGAAAGAGAATCCGAGCTGCCTGTCAAAATATGAAAGGAGAGCGGCATATCAAGTTCGACAGCCGTTGCGTAGACAGGATCATAAACCGGGCTGTCATAGTCCTCGACTGCCGGGTTGCCTGGCATCATCACGCCCTTGAAGCCCATTTTGTGAGCGTCTTTAAGTTCCTGTACGCCATCTTCGGGTGAGCGCATGGAAACTTGCGCCAAGCCGTAAAGGCGGTCTGGGGCTTCGCTGCAATACTCTAAAAGCCAGCGATTGTAAGCCTCAAAGCAAGCTTTCTTGTAGTCAAAATCGGGATGATTACAGAGCATCATGCCAACCGTCGGATAGATAAACTCCGCCGCGATGCCGTCTTTTTCCTGATCGACGATCCGGAACTTAGGGTCCCAACCACTCTTCCACAGATCGCCGAATTTCACGCCGTCGGTCGTAATTTCAGCAGGGTCCTTGCCAGCCGCTGCAACCAGCCCCATCGGGATCGGTGTACTGAGCCCATCAATCACAAAGACATCGCCAATTTTGTCCATCGTCGTCATGTGAGGCGCCGTGCTCTTATACTTCGGGTCGATATAGTCAATGTAGCAGTTGGGCGGCTCGGTAATGTGCGAGTCCGCCGATATTGGACGCTTAAGCATGGTGTTTTCCTCCCACCGTTGGAAACTGACTTTTTCTCATTCTTGCTGGCTTGTCGCTGATAGTCCAGATAGAATCACATTTGTATAAGAAAAACATATATGTGACTTTGGAGGAAATAATGGCACCAGTCCTTTTCGAGAAACGCGGCCACCTCGCGCTGATTACCTTAAATCGTCCAGAGGCACGGAACGCTTTCAACCCCGAAATGCTCGTCCGGCTCGGCGGCACGTGGGAGGAGGTGCGCGATGACAAGGAAATTCGTGTCGCCATCGTTACCGGGGCTGGAGACAAGGCATTCTGTTCCGGTGCAGATCTAGGCAAGCTCATTCCACTGATTAGCGGTGGTCGGCAACCGGAAGACGAGTGGGATCGCAAAGCATTGGAAGCACCCGACCTAATCGGCAAAGGACTTTTGCGAACATTCGACGCGGGCAAGCCCGTGATCGCAGCGCTCAACGGCCACGCTATCGCAGGCGGGATGGAGCTCACGCAGGGCACTGATCTGCGGATTGCAGTGGAATCCGCCAAGCTTGGGGTACAGGAAGTCAAATGGGCGATCTTCCCCGGCGGCGGGTCGACCGTGCGTTTGCCCAAGCAAATACCCTACGCTCGCGCCATGGAACTCCTTCTAACCGGCGATCTAATCTCGGCCCAGGAAGCGTATGATGTAGGGTTCCTTAACCGCGTCGTGCCAGACGGACAAGCCGTCGAGGCAGCCATGGAACTGGCCGAAAAGATCGCGGCCAACGGCCCGATCGCCGTACAGGCAATCCGCAAATCGGCCCGCGAGTGCCAAGGGCGCCAGGAGGAAGAAGCGATGAAGATGGAATCGCGCTTTGCCGCGCCGGTGTTCAAAACCGAGGATGCACGCGAAGGACCACGCGCCTTCATGGAAAAACGCAAGCCAGTCTATAAAGGCCGCTAAACCGGTCCCCTGGGAACCGGACAAGGGAGGAAGACAATGCAAGTTGGCATACAGATGGTATTTCAAAACTTCAACCGAGAGGTCAGCGACGCGCAGGTTTATGACGAGGACATAAAACTCGGCATACTGGCGGAAGAACTGGGCTTTGACGCGCTTTGGCCGGTCGAACATCATTTCGAGGACTATTCGTTCTGCCCTGACAATACCCAGTTCCTGAGCTACATGGCCGCCCGGACGAGCCGGATCAAGCTTGGCACGGGTGCCGTGATCCTGCCATGGAACATCCCGATCCGTGTGGCTGAGAAGATCGTGCTCTTAGACAATCTCTGCAAGGGCCGAACATTGTTTGGCATGGGCCGCGGGCTCGCGCGCAAGGAATATGCCGGCATGGGCATCGACATGGACGAAGCCCGCGCCCGTTTCGACGAAAGCGCCGACATGATCCTCGAAGCGATCGAAACCGGCTTCATCGAAGGCGACGGCCCCTTTTACCCGCAAGCCCGCACCGAGATCAGGCCCGGCCCTTATGAGAGTTTTGCGGGCCGGATCTATCAGGTGGCGATGTCGCCGGCATCGGTGCTGGAAGCCGCCAAGATCGGCGCGCGCATGGTGATCTTCGCCCAGCGCGCCTGGGAGCAGCAGGCCGAAGCCGTAGCGATTTATCGCAAGGCCTTTGAGGAGCATCACGGCAGGAAATCACCGCCGATCATGATCTGCGACTTTACCTATTGCGACACTGATCCTGAGCACGCCGACGAACTCGGCCGCAAATACATAACTAACTATCTGCTGACCGTGCTCGACCATTACGAACTTGCCGGCGACCATCTAAAGGACGCCAAGGGCTACGAAGCCTATGGCGACGCTGTTGAAGCGATCCGCACGTTCGGCAAAGAGGGCATGGCGGCGGGCTATCTCGACGTCACCGCCTGGGGGACACCGGAACAGATCCTCGAAAAATATCAGAAGCGCCACGACCTTTTGGGCGATTTTGACATCAATCCGTGTTTCCGTTTCGGCGGCATCGGCTATGAGGAGGCAGAGCGTTCAATCCGCACCTTTGCTAAAGAAGTTATGCCTGCCTTGAAAGATTGGGCCGGCCGCAAAGCAGCTTAGCTGGCCCACAGATTCTGCGTTTCCTGCTTTAAGCGGGCAGATGATCCCCCGCGCCGGCGTGATGAGCCTGGAACTCCGCTTCAAGGCGCTTGGATTCCGCTTCCACCCCGCGATAGATCGGGGGTTCATCGAGGCCCAGGCGCTCACGAACTTCCGCGAGCGGCAAAACCAGCCAATCTTCCCAAGCAACCGCAGGAAACCATCCCGCCTTACGGCCGCGGCGCCACGCTTCGAATGCTGCCCGCCAGACCGGGAGCTGAGGTTGTTCACGACGAGTTTTCAAAATGCCGATCAGCACAATATAGGCGATCCCGCGATTGTACATTTGGCCATTGCCGAAGGAGAGAACACAGATCTCACCCAGGCCATCGCGGCCATAGCCGGTCACGACATGCCATAAATCGTGGCTGTCGCGCATCCGGTTGCGGAACAGCTCGGCGTCCTCGTTTTGGAAACGCTGCTGCGACCCTTCTTCGCTCGCCTCGACCAGGCCGTCTGCGCTCAAGCCTTCGCCATAGACGAAATCCAGATATGCGCGGCCAAGACTTCCCGTTGGAAGCCGTGCCAATGCCTCACGGTCGCGCAACGGGTCCAGAAGGTCGAGGCGACGCCGGAGAATATCCTGACCGCCGGACGACGCCGCGAACTGCTTGAACGTTTTGTAATACGAACTCCCGGACAGGGCATCAACAATACGGAAGACCTGCGCGGTATCTTCCTTGTCTTTGAGAATCGCTCTGGTTGCCTTCAATGCAACGATAGGCCTTATCCGTTTCCTCAATTGACTGTCAGACATAATCATCCTCCATTGTTTTGGTCCATATTTATTTAGGCCGGGGATCCCTAATCAACACAGTACCTTGAGCAGCACAACAGGTGCGCCCTTCATTGGAAACGTCAATCCGCACCACCGCCGTCGACTTGGTCATGGAAATAAGGTTGGCTTCCGCCACCACCGTTCCCTTACTGACCGGGGCGAGCAGATTTAGCTTGAACTCCGTGGTTGCCGCCCATTGACCTTTTTTCATATGCGGGTAGCAAACGCAGCCCAGCACATGATCACACAAAGCCGCCAACACGCCGCCATGCATATTCCCGATTGGAGTCAGCAATTTGTCAGTCACAGGCATTTCCGCACGGATCAAACTTGGTTCCGCATGGACAATCCGAACCCCCAGAAAATCAGGCAGCCCAGCCATTGAATTGCTGGCGTTCATAAACGCGTCCGCGATTTCCTGATTGAATTCAGGTAATTTTGCTGTAATGGCCATTATTTTCCCTCAGGCGTATTGGCTGGCGCCCGAGAGCGCGTTTTCGGCATCCGCCACAAGGTCTTTCATAACCTCTGCAGCCGGACGCACCTTTTTGATAAGACCCATCCCTTGGCCCGCAAATCCTGGCGCAATGTCCTTGCGCTTGCTCGCCATGCCAGAGGCGAGCACTGGCCCAGCAATGATCGACTGGAAGGGCATTGGAAGCGGCTCCTTCTTTTCGTCAATCCAAGCCTGCGACCATTTGTTTTTGATAATGCGGGCGGGTTTACCAGTGACGGATCGTGACACGACTGTGTCACCGTCCCCACTCTCGGCAATTACCTCTTTCTGATAATCCTCAATTCCCGCTTCCTCTGTTGCAAGAAACGTCGTTCCTATCCACGCCCCTTCGGCGCCCAACATGAGCGCAGCAGCGATACCCCGACCATCTGATATACCACCAGCGCCCAGAACCGGGATGCGGCCCGCCACTGCGTCAACAACCTGGGGAATCAATGCCATTGTCCCGATCGGGGAGTTGTGACCACCGCCATCATGGCCTTGGGCCACGATCAGGTCGATGCCCGAACTAACCACTTGTACCGCGTGCTTCACTGCACCGACGACCGCCATCACCTTGGTGCCGTTAGCATGAAGCTGGTCCATCCACGGCCCTGGATTGCCAAGACCTGCCGCATAGACGGGCACTTTTTCCTCAATCACAACTTGCATCTGTGCATCAAAAAATTCTTTGGAGAAAACTTGCGGGGATTTTTTACTACCCTTGATAGGCGCCATGTCAGCGATTACTGACGAGCGGCCAACTGATTCAAGGCCTTCCTTGTCCATAAAATCCCGAGCGAATGCTTTATACTCGCTAAGCACTTCCATCGGATCAATGTCACCGCCTCCCGATTGGGGCTTACTGCCTCGTCGAACCGACGCGGGTAACAGCGTATCTACGCCGAACGGCTTGTCGGTGAGCGAACGCACTTCTTCAATCCATTCGCGCAACTGTTCTCGTGAACATGCAGCAGCTCCAAGAACGCCAAGCCCGCCGGCATTAGACACAGCGGCAGCCAGTCGAGGCACACTCGCACCCCCCATTCCTGCGAGCAGGATGGGATACTTGATCCCCAGAATATCGCAAATACGGCTTTTCAGTGCCATGCATCTCCTCCTTACAAGAGAACCAAAAATTTAGTTCTTCCCTTTATCTCTATCCATATCAGCGTTCAAAGCTGGACATTGTTCCGACCGTCAATTCAGTGCTCGGGGCGCGTATCACGAACTATTGCGGCCGCATCGTCCCATCGCACACATTTGGACATCAAATCGGGATAGCGCTTTTCAAGATAGCTGTCCGAACGGCGCATGAACCGCAGCATTTCCGTTGACGCCAGTTCCGGATTCCGGCCCTCGATCGCAGATAAGAAGCGATCGTACGCTTTCAGCTGATAGTTGCGCTCGGCCTCGCTGTAGGTAATGCCGATCCCCGAAGCGTTCGTGATATGATGCAAAGCTACGACTAGAAAACCGATCAACGGGTTTTGGCTTGCCCACGCTAAAAGGTCGTGGAACCGCCGGTTCTCCTCGACATAGTCTGAGGAAGTTCCATCGAGATTGCGTAGCCGAT
>Ga0316204_10002519_pt1 | contig 41024 bp, 41 predicted proteins | sample 6monrhotite_MG_2_FD_205661 | JGI IMG/M metagenome (GOLD analysis project Ga0316204, IMG submission 205661) | Microbial mat bacterial communities from mineral coupon in-situ incubated in ocean water Damariscotta River, Maine, United States -... | ecosystem: Environmental > Aquatic > Marine >...
CGCGTAAATCAAGGGAATAGGATCGGGACATAAAGGCTGGCCTCCTTATCCAGCCTCTATCTTGAATCACATCTTAACCAAAATGTGAATCCCCTTTATGAGTCAGATCAACACGGAATGACTCTAGCCCGTGCCGAGTCATTGTTGCTCGTCGCTCACCTACGGTGTGTTATTAGACTTCTGGCAAAGGGCTGATATCATATAGAAACGTTTATGTCAGACTTTAGAGGGCCCATTCATTAGCAGAATTACCGCCATCAAAAATGTTGCTTACTTAACAAACAAGAGTGGGAGTAGAGCGTGACTTGTTGTCAATACGGCTATAAAAATCTTGCCTTACTGCAGGGGGGCTGAGGATGCATGAAGTGAATCGTCGGCAAACAATGGTTGTTGATTTTCTACGGCTTGCTGATAGTTTTATTATTATTTTCGCAGCGATGATCGCTTACAAGTTTCGGTTTAATGAATGGATTCCCAATATAGATTTTTGGGGATTAATAGCGATTGCTCCCTTGTTATATTTGGTCTACATGCACCTTATTAATGGATATAGATCCTTCATTCCGTCTCGGGCAAAAATTGGCATCACCGGTTTAACTATGGGGATGGCCCTAACTTTCTGCACCCTCATGATTTGGGCCTATTTTTCAAAAACGTCCGCCGCATATTCTCGTCTCTGGACGGGTCAATGGATCGTAGCGACTATAATGTTGGTCGTCGGGGTGCGTTTATGTGTTACTATTTTGTTGCGCCATACTGGGCACGCAGAGATCATGCTGCCACAAGCCGTTATTCTAACGGATGATTGTGAGTATTCGGCAAAAATCTTGGATTATCTCGACGCCCAAAGCGAGGATATGTCGGTCGCGATCAGGCGCAACTTTTCAATCTTTCCAATGCCACCTAACTCGATGGATGAGGCCCGTTACGCTGGCGGCTCATTGGAGAATTTGATCCAATATATTCGCACTCACCCTGTCGATTACTTATTGCTTGTGTTAAGTGAAGGTGGCTACTCTCGTTTGGGTAATGTGGTGGATAAGATTCAAGAATTATCTGTTACGATATTGAGCGTTCCGGTGGAGTTTTTTCAACAGACAGAAACCTATGATTGGACGATTCTGTCTGGGATTCCCTTCAAGCGTCTATCTATTCAGCCCTTTGGCAAACGAGGCTGGTGGTTGAAGGCCGTCGAAGATTATGTTCTTGGTAGCTTGTTTCTAATCATTGCCGCGCCGGTGATGGCAGTGATTGCTATTGCGATCAAAGTCAGTAGTCCTGGGCCGGTATTTTTCACTCAATTGCGGCATGGCTTTAACGGTGAAGAAATCGTTGTGTTTAAATTTAGAAGCATGACGGTTGATCGCAGAGAAGAAACAAATGTTCCTCAAGCGACTAAAGACGATCACAGGGTTTCTAAAATTGGGAGATTTCTGCGTAAAACGAGTTTGGATGAATTACCTCAGTTATTCAATGTCTTACGCGGAGACATGTCTTTAGTTGGGCCACGACCACATGCGGTTGCCCATAATAAAATCTATGAATCCAAGGTTATAGATTATTTGTCGAGGCATCGGGTCAAGCCCGGCATTACAGGCTGGGCTCAGGTGAATGGCTGGCGTGGTGAAACCGATACAGTTGAAAAAATGGCTGAGCGTGTACGCCACGATTTGTATTACATAAAGCATTGGTCGCCGATTCTGGATTTGAGAATTTTGCTAATGACGATTTTCCTCATTATTGCAGATGAAAATGCTTATTAGAGCCAAGGCATTCGAATGAACGGTTTCATGCAGTAACGATCTTCCGGAGGAAGTCCTCATCCCAAGCGACCATTTGCCGTTTTGATTTGAGGCTGTTTTCCTGGGGCTTTGCGCAGCAAATTTGTCGCCACGTGCTTGATAGTGATGAAGTTGGAGGGGGGTTTTACTTTCTGATACGGGTATCCATTTGACTATATATATGAACACGCCTATATGCGTGCCAAGGTTAGTACATTGAACACACTGACAATCGCGGGCTTGAAGAATTACTGACTGAAGAACCCAATATAGGCGTGCCGATTTATTTATTAGTGCCGGGTTTGTATACATAAAAAAATCTGCACTTCGACGACGTATAAATACTTACTATTAACTCATTCAGTATTGATGTATACTGATGACCATTACCAATTAGTCTTTTTGTTACGAAATATATTTTGCAATGTAGGCTACCCCGCCTAAATATGCCGATATTTTACTGTAACGCTTATGACCTTTTTCTGATTTGAAAATGTTGATCTTTAACCTCAAAACCAGCATTCATACGGCGCTTCTTGTGCGCCTGGGGTTGGTGGCGAGCGTTCTTTCCTTTGGGCTGTGGCTCGGGATGAACTATTATGGTCAGTACGAAGTTGATAAAGAACTGCTTCGCCTGGCAACGAAAGAAGCGTTTCTTCTCAGGGACCGGATGTCTATCAACTTGTCACTCAGGTCTAAAAACGGTGACGTTGTCATAAAGGAAATCCTGTCATCGTTCGTCAACGAAAGACGGGTGAAAGATACCCAGGATGGTTACTTCGTCTCCGCCGAACTACTTGATGCTGACAATGTGACGATCGCTAAGCACGTCGTTTCCGGATACGAGTCAATAAACGCAAAAATGGATGACAGTGGTCGAAAAATCCCGGTCAATACTAATGCCTGGTTTCGTAAAAAAACGATCAACGGCGAGATCTTTTTTCAGGCCGTCATAAACTTGGTGCTTCCTGATCAACGGCAACTCGGATATTTCGAGGGTGTATATCAAGTTGCCCCATCTGCCGTCGCCCGCATTACCGATGTATCACAAGCATCGTCTCTCTTGGTTGTCGTCTCCGTGCTGTTGTCTGCGGCCGTTTTCTATCCGGTCGTCCTGACCCTTAATCGTGGCTTGATCACCAAGTCCCGGGAGCTAATGCAGGCTAACATCACCATGTTAGAGGCCAAGGAAAATGCTGAAAAAGCCAACCTGGCCAAAACGGAATTTTTAGAGAATATGAGCCACGAATTACGAACGCCACTAAACGCCATTTTAGGATTTAGCGATATGATGCGGGCTCAGGTGTTTGGTCCGTTGGGTTCTGACACTTACACAGGGTATGCGACCGATATCCACAGCAGCGGAACCCATATGTTGGCGATGGTTGATGATATCCTGAGCATTTCAGAGATCGAAAACGGACATCACTCAACAGAAAACGTCACCATTGATGTCGGCAAGTTGCTCAACGATTGCGTTAGCAACGTTGCTGCTTTAGCGAAGAAAGAAGGGCTCACGCTGTCCTGTCACATCGCAGACAATCTTCCGGTCCTTTTTGCTGACAGGTCATCGGTTAACAGAATTGTTGCCAATGTTCTTGCCAATGCCATCAAGTTCACCAAGCAAAATGGGGACATTTCAGTCTCAGCTTCTGTAGATGATGACTGTATCGTTATCTCGGTAAAAGATACCGGGATTGGTATTCCCGCCGATAAGATAGCAATCATTTCCGAGCCGTTTTCTCAGGCGGATTCCAACCCGTACCGCGCAACTGAAGGTGCTGGACTGGGGTTACCCATCGTCACCATGTTACTTTCGGCGCTAGACGGTACATTGAGTATCGAAAGTGAAGTCGATAAGGGGACGTCGGTTACCATTCGCTTTCCCGCCAGCCGCAGCCTTAACCAAACCTGAAAACTCTATCAGACACAAATTAACACTGGCACGATTTTCCGGTTTGGAAAAAGCAGTCAGGTGCGCCATATTGAACGAAGTCAGTGAATGGAAGTCAGCATGAACACCGTCGAAAATATCCGCAAACACCGCCACCCGGAAAAACGTAACAATCCGCTCAACCCGGTGCAGCGCAAACCTGACTGGATTAGGGTCAAAGCACCGACGTCGAAGGCCTATGGCGAGACGCGAAAGTTGATGCGCGAAAAAAACCTGCATACTGTTTGCGAAGAAGCGTCTTGTCCTAATATTGGTGAATGCTGGTCAGCAAAACATGCGACCGTAATGATTCTCGGCGACATTTGTACCCGCGCCTGCGCGTTCTGCAATGTGGCAACCGGCAAGCCCGGACAGGTCGACAGTCAAGAGCCGGAAAACCTAGCGCAGTCCGTGCGCGAGATGGGCATGCGCCACATCGTCATCACCTCAGTTGACCGCGATGATCTTGCAGACGGAGGGGCAGGGCAGTTTGTTGACTGTATCACCCGACTTCGTCGCACCTCACCAGAGACGACGATCGAGGTATTGACCCCAGATTTTCGCCATAAGGAAGGTGCATTGGAAGCGGTCGTCAATGCGAAACCAGACGTTTTCAACCACAACCTTGAAACAGTACCTCGATTGTATCAAACGATCCGACCCGGCGCGCGGTACTTCCATTCCTTGCGCATCCTTGACGACGCCAAACGCCAAGACCCTACATTGTTCACCAAATCGGGAATCATGGTCGGTCTTGGAGAAAGTCGAGAGGAAATTTTACAAGTAATGGACGATCTACGTTCCGCTGACGTCGATTTCTTGACCATTGGTCAATATCTGGCACCAACATCTCGACATGCGGCTATCGACCGATTTGTTACACCTGATGAATTTGAAGACTATCGACGGCTGGGATTATCTAAGGGCTTCCTTCATGTCGCGTCGTCCCCGTTGACCAGGTCATCCTATCACGCCGATAGGGACTTCGAAGCCCTTCGCGACGCGCGCATAAAAAAACTGGCTGGCGGATAAACCGGACCCGAAATGCCCACCCACGCGGAAAAACGCTATTTACCCTATTCGCCGTCCGACCTCTATGAACTGGTCGCCGACATTGAGCAGTATCCTCAGTTTTTGCCGTGGTGCATTGCATTGAGAATCCGCAATCGAGACGGAAATACCCTGTCGTCGGACATGGTTATCGGGTTTAAAATGTTTCGCGAAACCTTTACAACCCGCGTCACGTTAACGCCGACGCGGCGCATTGACGTTGAATACCTGAACGGCCCCTTCAGGTATCTGAATAACCACTGGATTTTTGAAGAGGGAGAGAACGGCGGGTGTATGATCGACTTTTACGTTGATTTTGAGTTCCGCTCCGTATTGTTGCAAAAAGCGATTGGCGTCGTCTTTAATGAGGCTGTCAGCAAGATGATTAATGCGTTTGAGGTTCGAGCCGATCAGGTTCTCAGCGGCAAAACAACAGATTAGTCGGCAGCACTTGTCAACATCCTGATTGCCGCTTCAACCGTGCCTAACCGTACGGCGGCGCGGTCCCCCTCAAACACGAGGCGTTGATGAAGGGGCTTCTTCTCACCTTGCGCCAATGCCATATGTACAAGCCCAACAGGCTTATTATCAGTGCCGCCACCTGGTCCGGCAATCCCGGTGACGGACACGGCGAGATCAGCGTCTGAGCGCGTTAATGCACCTTCAGCCATAGCTAACGCAACCTCCTGACTGACCGCACCGACGGTGTCAAAAAGGCCCACAGCAACACCTAGCATTTGATGTTTGGCATCATTGGTGTAGGTCACATATCCACGTTCAAACACGTCTGATGACCCTGATACTGCCGTCAACACCCCGGCGATCAACCCTCCGGTGCAAGACTCAGCCGTTGCGATGCGTAAGTTGTGGCTTCGGCAACGTTGAAGAAGGTGTTCGGCTTGTGAAAGCAAATGGGCTGGAAACATGATTAGATCACCTTCCAGTAAAACAGTGCGAAAACAATACCACCAGAATAGACAGCGGCAAACACGTCATCGAGCATTACGCCAAGCCCGCCCTTAACCGCACGATCGGCCCAGCCTGCAGGCCAAGGTTTAAAAATATCGGCAATGCGAAATAGAAAAAACCCAATTACATAAAGCTGAAAATCCGGCGGGATCAATGCCAAGGTCAACCATTGTCCGGCGACCTCATCAATAACAACAGGACCAGGGTCATCGCCCCCAGACAGCCCGATGTAGACATCTGCGGCCCAAATTCCGGCCACAAAGACAATTATACTGGCGACAACCAGTCCGAACGACCCTGACCATGCGGCGATAACCCAGGCAAAGGGCAAGGCGGCCAACGATCCCCACGTTCCAGGGGCGATTGGCAGGTAACCCGACCCAAACCACGTCGCCAATAAGACTCCCGGATTGGATAAACTTGGATTCGTGGGCTTATTTCCAGAATTGGCCATGATTTGCTTTGCCTAAGCCTTAATCAAAATTGAAACTACCGAGTCTACTTACACTTGAACTTCCGCCGTTTTCGCCTGATTTTGCACTGCTTGCAAGTATATTTGGCTTGCAAGGAACATAGGCAGCGGATACTTTCATCATCGTCGTTTGCAGCATAAAAACTGTTTTTAGTCGGAGAGGTTTGAAGGATACCGAAGAGGACATCTGCACTGCATTCAAGGACATCCCGATACAATAATAAGCAGGGTCGGGGTTAGATAAATCGGGATCTGCGTTGAGGGAAGCCGAATGATAGATGATGATCGCCCCGATACTTGGCGAGCGAGGCTGCGCCGCTGGTTTCCTGAGCGCCAAGTTCATATTCGTACTGGCGGGCGCATTTCGTTTTACAAATTTTCAACCTCACTTCAGGTTTCGTTATCCGTTGTTGCCCTGGGCATTATGGCATGGGGTGGTTTCACCTCTTGGAGCTTTGTTGAACACGGCAAGGTGATTAAATCAAAAAACCAACACATCACCAATGCGCGCCTCGCCTACCATAGCCTACTTGGTGATGTGGCCGAATACCAAAATAAATTCACAGCGATCACCGAAGACCTGGAAACCAATCATGCCTTAATGTTGGGATTGGTTGAAAAGAATGCGTCGCTGCAACAAAGCCTGCAATCCGTTTCCAAGAGGCTCGTGGTTACACAATCAGACCGTGAAGCCGTAAAACAGGCCCGTGAAACGCTAAAACGCAAACTCCTGGGCATTGAAGATCAACTTAGTAATACCGCAAACCGGGCATTTTCCCTAGAAGGTGATCTGACATCAGTTGAAAACAACTTGCAAGTAGCCCTGACTGAGCGCAATCAAGCCCTGTTTGAGGGTGCGGGAATGCGCCGTCAAATCAATCAGTTAAGGGCAAGACTTGAGACTTTACAAGAGAATGAAGAAAACTCTATTGATCGTCTGACGTCACAAGCGTCTTCAAGCAATCAATCGGCCGAGCGAATCATTGAAGCCACAGGATTAAACGTCGAGGCCCTTCTGAAAGCCAAAGGCGTTGCAACATCGCCTATCGGCCAAGGTGGACCATTTATTCCCGCAGATGATGCAAGCCTGCCCGGCAGCACGCTGAAGAACAAATTGTCGACCTTGGATAACTATTTAAACCGCTGGCAGTCTCTGCAAGGTGTCATGAAAAATCTTCCGCTGGCGTCGCCAATGGACACCTATCACATCACCAGTCTTTTTGGAAAACGCCGTGATCCAATCAATAAGAAATGGGCGGCCCATTATGGGCTTGATTTCGGCGGCACATTTAAGTCAAAAATTTTGGCAACCGCACCGGGTAAGGTAACGTTTGCGGGTTGGAAATCTAAATATGGACGGTTTATTGAAATTGATCATGGTGCAGGTATTAGAACCCGGTACGCCCATCTTAACAAAATTTTCGTTAAACGAGGCCAAATGATACGCTTTCGTCAGAAAATTGGCCTTCTTGGCAAATCCGGGCGCACCACTGGCGCACATCTTCATTATGAAACGGTGTTTAACGGGAAATTGAAAAACCCACTCAAATTTATTAAGGCAGGGCGTTATGTTTTCCAAGAAGAGTAAAGGCGCGGTCGCCAAGACATCGCAACCAATTGCACCGGTATCCAAGCCTTCACCGCCATCCCTTATCAGCAGTGATCTTAAGATCGTTGGTGATCTGAGTAGCGACGGTGAAATACAGGTTGATGGTACAATTGTAGGTGACGTGCGCACGAAAACTCTTTTGGTTGGCGAGGGGGCTGATATCAACGGTGAAATCGTCGCCGATACGGTTCGTGTTCATGGTCGGATTAACGGCCAAATAAAGGCGCGTTCCGTGCTCTTATCTAAAACCGCCCACATGGTCGGCGATATCATGCATGAAGATTTGGCGATTGAAACCGGGGCTTTTCTGGAGGGGCATTGCAAACGCATGGTGCAAGCGCCTGACACGGCAACACCAGATGTCAAAAATTCCGCCGCAGCGAAAGCTGGACTCAAAGAGGCCGGTATCGCCAAATCCGCCTAATCAGGGTGTGTCCATGGACGGTCCGGCGGATAAAATTTGCGAATACAGGTCGCCGTCAACGTTGCCTCCGGAGCAAACAACGCAAACAGTTTTCCCAGCGCAAGCATATTGACCGCTGATTGCCGCCGCCAAGGCAACTGCCCCACCGGGCTCAACGACTAATTTCAAGCGCTCAAAAGCGTGATACATGGCCGCTCTCGCGTGATTGTCGCTGACAGCCAACCCTCCGGCCAACAGCGCTTTGTTAATCGAGAACGTCAACTCTCCCGGTGTTGGCGCTAACAACGCGTCGCAAATTGATGGGACACTGACATCGACGCTCTTGCGCGTGCCAGCATCAAGTGATTGGCGCGTGTCGTCATAATTCGCAGGTTCAACGCTATAAACTTCTGTCCTGGGCATTCCATGACGAATAGCCAGCGCCGTCCCGGAAATCAGTCCGCCGCCTCCACAAGGAACCAACACCGCATCAGGGACAACACCCAACGCCTGGGCTTGTTCAGTTATCTCCAGTCCAACTGTTCCCTGACCGGCGATAATACGTGGGTCGTCATATGGTTTAATCAACACCGCACCGCGTTGCTCACTGATGGTCGCGCCGATGTGTTCACGGCTATCGCTGTAGCGGTTGTACGTCACCACTTCCGCCCCATAAGACCGTGTATTGGCGACTTTGATGGCAGGCGCGTCCTCCGGCATAATAATAACCGCCGATAACCCGAGGATTTGCGCCGCCGCGGCGACCCCTTGGGCGTGGTTTCCCGACGAATACGCAACGACGCCACCGGAAATCGCCTCGTCACCTAACTGCGACAAGGTGTTAAAAGCCCCTCGGAACTTAAAAGACCCGGTACGCTGCAAAGGCTCGGCCTTGATTAAAACCCGCCCACCGCACATCTCGTTGATGTGGGCCGATTCCAGCAACGGTGTCGTCCGAATTTGGGGTTTAATCCGCTCCGCTGCGGCGTACAGATCATCAATAGTGGGCGGCGTCGGCATCGGCGAGGGCTCCAGTCAAGGCATCAACAGATTGCGGTTCGGCAAGAGACGGGACATGTCCCACGCCGGGAACCGTGACGGCAGTCATGGTAGGATTGGCGGCGATCATTTTCTGGAAGGTATCAGAGGTCAAAATATTTGACGTTTCCCCGCGCAAGGTGACGAGTATGATTTGGCGCAATGAAAGAAATAATGGCCAGAGATCAGTTCCTTTCGCGTTCACCTGCTGTAGGGGTTTAACGATATTGCAGTCCCAATCCTGAACAATTTTCCCGTCATCGCGCTGAACGTAATTATGGCGTGCAAGGGCCTCCCATTCTTCTGCAGTACCAAGCCCAAGGTCTGGAAAAAACCGGGCTAATTGATCGGCGACCGCACGCCAATTGGCAAATTCTTTTTCCGCTTCCAGATAACGTCGGATCGCAGTTAACCCCACCATTGAGATATCTGGCCCGACGTCATTCAACAAGACTCCCGCGAGAACGCCTGGCATGGCAACCCCCATGCCCATAGCGACGATCCCTCCCAAAGACGTGCCGACGACAAATACCCGGTGTAAATTGAGTGCCGACAGAAGATGACCGACATCGCTAACATATGTCGGGGCTTGATAATTCTCCCAATTGGGATCGTATTCGGATTGCCCACGGCCGCGAAAATCAGGGCAAATCACCCTGCGTTCAGCGCCTAACCGGCTTGCCAGATTGGCGAAATCCTTGGAATTTCGAGTTAATCCCGGCAGACATAATACTGGTGTCTTATCGGAATGACGCGGACCATAATCACGGTAATACAGGCGCACACCGTCACCAGCCGAGACATGCGCTTGCGCGTAGTCTTTAACGTCAGGCGTTCCCACGCCGGATCAAAGCCCCAGCAACGGTGGCAGTTGGGAGAGGTCGGTAATTTCGTGTTCCTGCTGGCCGGGAATGCGTTCTTCCGCCTGACCAAAACGATTGACCCACACAACGCGAAAGCCAAAATTAGCGGCTGCACAGGCATCCCAGGCGTTCGACGACATGAAACATACGCGCTCTTTTGCGACACCTAAATCGTCAACGGCCATTTGATAGACGCTTGGGTGGGGTTTGTAGATACCGAGGGCCTCAACAGATAAAACCCCGTCTAAAACATCTTCGATCCCGGCATTATCAACAGCCGACGCCAGCATGTCCCGTGAACCGTTGGACAAAATCGCCGTTTTAAGGCCGCCCGCCTTAAGACGGGTCAACATATCCTTAACTTCGGGGTAGGCGTCCAGTTGCAGATAAATGTCGAGCAGACGCTTTCGTAAATCCTGATCATCGATATTGAGTGTCGCCAGCGCGTAATCGAGCCCATCTTGGGTCACCTGCCAGAAGGGTACGTATTCGCCCATAAGGCTGCGAAGCCACGTATATTGCAATTGTTTATCTCGCCAGATCTGGGCCAATTGCCCCCAATCATCGCCCAAGTCTTCCTGGCAATGCTTGGCCGCCGCGATGACGTCAAATAAGGTCCCATAGGCATCAAACACACAGGCATCAACATTTTCCAAAGCCGCCATTTTAAAACTTGCCCCACAACTAATGAAATTAAAGAGTGCTGCATTATTGGGAGCAATCACCTATGGGTCAATGATAGGGTTAATCACAGGCGTTTGATCTTACAGGCACAAAAGAGGGCAACAAACACGACAGGCGATTTCCTGCTTGCCGGGCCGGGGAAAATTTTCCATAAGAACACCATGCCCGATCATAAAACAGCACCGAGTTGGCTGCGCCCCGTCGTCGAATACGGACCGATTGCCGCCTTTTTTGTCACCTATTATGCCTCAGGCCTAATGGCTGCGACCGGGGCGATAATGGTCGTAACAGTTGTCGCATTGGCGCTGTCTTTTTATCTTGAGCGCCGCGTACCGATCATGCCACTGATCACCGCCGTAATCATCGGTATCTTCGGTGGATTGACCCTGTCGCTTCAGGACGAGACCTTTATCAAGATGAAACCGACGATCATACAAGCTCTGTTTGGCGTCGTTTTGCTGGCAGGGCTGTTTTTCAAAAAACTGTTTCTAAAATCACTGATGGGGTCCGTCTGGCACATGGACGACGGAGGCTGGCAGGTCTTAACACGCCGCTTCAGTCTGTTCTTTTTTTGTATGGCGATACTGAACGAAGCCGTTTGGCGTACTCAGAGTACTGATTTCTGGGTCAGCTTTAAAGTTTTCGGGTTAACCGGTCTGATGATGGTCTTCGTAATGACCCAATTGCCACTGTTAAAACGATACGGCACCCCAGAATAACCCCTATAGCAAAGACGGTCGTGTCTATTGATGAAGGTCGCTCTCCAACGTCAGAGCGACCTCTGTTGTCGCTGTGCGCGAACGGTAGACCTGTAGGTTTTCAAGCACGCGTTGGACGTAATTGCGGGTTTCGTCAAAGGGTATCATTTCGACCCAGTCAATGGCGTCAACGTCCTCGTCTCGAGGGTCACCAAATTGCTTAATCCATCGTTTGGCCCGCGCTGGTCCGGCATTATAAGCACAAAGGGCTAGCACATAAGAATTGTCGAACCGGTCTAGTACGCCTGCAAGGTAATTCTGACCAAGCGTCATGTTATAACGGGCATCACGGGTTAGCTTGAGACTCGAATAGCGTATTTTCAACGACTTAGCGACGTGACGCGCCGTGGCTGGCATCAACTGCATCAGCCCTTTTGCCCGGGTCGGGCTGACGGCATCAATACGAAAGGCGCTTTCCTGGCGAATTAGGGCGAGCACAAATGACGGTTCCAGTGTTGGTCGTCCGCCAGTTTTAGCGATTGACGGTGGGTCAAGTGCTGGGTAACCGGTATTCATCATTTCACGGCCGTCGCGGCTCGACCGTTTGGCAACCGATATCGCCAGATCTGGACGCTTGTTTTGTCTAGCAAGGGTCGCGGTCAGCTTGCGCCACGCAGGGTCAGAAGACAGGCCATAAAGTTGGCGAATAAAGGGGCGAATGCGGCGTGATTGACCGATCTCGCCAAGCATCCGCACCACCTGAACCAGTTCATGCTGATTAAAGGACGCACGCATGTCTTCTTCAATCACCGGGTCGTCAACAAACACTAAACCATGTCCCGGTTTCAGCTTGGCTATGGCTAATTGTCCGTAGTAAGTCGTGGGATAAGCGGTCGCCTTGCCAAACCACACCGCCGCCTCACTGGTTTTTTCTGCCGCCTCCAGAGCGCGTCCGGTCCAGTAAGCCCCACGGGCCAGACTGATCGGGTATTTGACCGAGTCGTACATTTTTTCAAAATGATGGGCTGCTGCATCGAAATCATTCAGAAAACGCAAAGAAATCCAGCCTGACATCCATTCAGCGTCGGCAAAGGCTGCCCCCTTGCTAAGAGAATGTTCGGCAACGATACGGTAGGCATCGGTAATGTCGCCCTTAGCCAAGGACTGACGAACGATGACCGCGCGTTCTTTCCACCAGAGATCTGGCCGCACCAGATCGGGCGGAGGCGATTTCAGAATATCGATGGCGTTGTCTTTGCCCTTGCGCCGTCGCCAGCGCAGGCGTTCGTACGCGAGGCCCGGATCGTTTTTTAAATTATCAGGAACACGACTGACGAGATAATCAACATTTCCGGTACGGCGGCGTAGGGAATAGCGCGCCTGAGCCAAGGCTTGCCAGTCTTTGGGGACAAGACGGAGCATTCGTCGCGATGGCCAGTATTTTCCGTCCCAAAGCAACCGATCAAGACGCTTGATATGGTCGTTCCGGGTCAACAGTTTTCGAAATTTCTGTAAAAAATCTCGCTCTTCTGCTCTTGGGAAATTTCCGTTCAACCACGTTTCACGGACCAGTTTCCGGGCTTTTTCAATCTCACCCACGCTCATCATTGCGCCCGCAAGACGGCTACGCCCGGTTGCGCTAACGGGTGGGTTTTTATCAAACCAGGCAATAACGTCACGGGCTGAAATTTGAAAACTCAGTGTTTCTTCAGCTCGTTTGCGAAGTTGACGCTGTCTAGGCCATTGCGGATTTTCCTTGAGAAAAGCAGTAATCAATCCAAATTTGGCAACATTGTTGGTTTTCGACAACACGTTCCAGGCGAGATATCGCCTAGCTAACGGGTCTTTTACTTTGCGCGCATATTTACCGGTCGTCCGCCATTTACCGTGGTCCATGGCGCGCAACGCTTTGACCGTCCAATCCTTATCCTGCTTCTCTAACGCCGACGCTGACGCACTGGCGATGACCAAACTGATCACCACAACCCCAATAAATCGCAACACTGAACGAATTTTAATCAGCCTACCGTCTCCGAATTGGTCGAATCCTACTGCCCCCAGACTATAGCCGAACCATTAACGAGACAAGAACCGCAAACGCGCCTACCAATTGTGATTTTTTTCACTCCATTGAATACCTTGCTCGCGCCTTCGCGGGAGAGTATGTTCCGCTGCTCGTTTTTGCCCATGATCCGAAGGAGAGAAAGATGTTTAGTGGATCCCTCGTTGCCCTCATTACCCCGTTCAAAGATGGTAAGGTGGACGAGAAAGCCTTTAAATCCTTCATTGACTGGCAGATTACAGAAGGGACAGATGGCCTAATTCCCTGTGGTACGACCGGTGAATCACCGACGATGAGCCACCAGGAACAGATGCATGTGACCGAAATCTGCATCCAGGTTACTGCGGGGCGTGTCCCGGTCATCGCCGGGACCGGCTCCAACAACACCGATGAAGCCATCAGTCTCACCAAACACGCCAAGACGGCTGGCGCGGATGCGGCTCTTGTGGTCACGCCTTATTACAACAAGCCGACACAGGCGGGGCTTTATGAGCATTTCAAAGCCATCCACGATGCCGCCGGTCTGCCGATACTCATATACAATATCCCAAGCCGTTCAATCGTCGATATGTCGGTTGAGACCATGGCTGAATTGGCTAAATTACCCAATATTGTTGGCGTCAAGGACGCCACGGCTGATCTGTCACGCCCGATGTTGACGCGCCTAGCGATTGAAGGGGACTTTTGCCAATTGTCTGGCGAGGACGCCACGGCTGTTCCATTTTTAGCGGGTGGCGGAGACGGGTGCATTTCTGTCACCGCCAACGTCGCTCCTCGCCAATGCGCGGAAATGCACCGGGCTTGGCGCGATCAAGATTTGGAAACGTGTATGGCCCTGCAAGATCGTTTGATGCCACTTCATTCAGCGCTATTCTGCGAAAGCAGTCCCGGACCCGTGAAGTATGCGGCAAGCCTGCTCGACAAATGCGCCGCCGAAACGCGCCTTCCGATCACCAAAATCGCTGACTCGAGCAGAGATAAAGTCCGTGCCGCCATGGTTGGCGCGGGCCTGCTCAATTAGCCCAAGGAAAGACTAAACAGAGTCGTGGCCCAGAAGAAGAAAAAGAAAGCACACGGCAACGTCGCGGCTCAGAACCGCCGCGCACGGCATAACTATGCCATTTTGGAGACCTTTGAAGCCGGCATTATGCTTAAGGGTACGGAAGTTAAGTCGCTGCGCGAGGGACGCGCCAGCATTGGCGAAGCTTACGCCAGCGACCAACATGGTGAATTGTTCCTGCTGAACGCCTATATTCCCGAATATTCCAGCGGCACCTTCGGCCACCGCCCGCGTGACCCGCGCAAATTGTTATTACATAGGCGTGAGATTGCGAAATTAATGATCGCTATTCAAAGAAAAGGGCAGACCGTTGTTCCGCTGTCGATTTACTTCAATGACCGTGGTATGGCTAAGGTCGAATTGGCGCTGGCGCAAGGCAAACAACACCACGACAAACGGGAGTCCCAGAAAAAGCATGACTGGGACCGACAGAAAGCCCGTATATTACGCCATTCTTGATGGCCTGTGTTTAATGTTTGCCGTATTGAGCGCTACCAAATAGATTCTTTCTAGTATCTTCATCCATTCCTTTTGCCAGATCACGCTTCTCTTGCGACAGCACCTGCATCGCCACCTTAACGGCAGGACGGGCTTCTATCTCGTCGATCCAACGCATGACATTTGGAAAATCGGATGGTTTTTGTTCCTTTCGACCCGGGTTTAACGCCCACGGGAATGTAGCCATATCGGCAATTGTATAGTCTTCGCCCGCCAGATAACGGGAATTTGCCAATTTTTTGTCCATCACGCCATAAAGGCGACCGGCTTCATTGGAATATCGTGCCGCAGCATATTCGATGTCCTCAGGCGCATAATGCAGAAAATGATGGGCTTGACCAAACATCGGGCCGACACCGCCCATCTGAAACATCAACCATTGAATGACGTCATAACGGGCGCGCATATCAGTTGGTATGAATTGGCCAGTTTTTTCAGCCAGATACATAAGAATAGCACCAGATTCAAAGACAGAGTAGGGCGCACCGCCCGGCCCATCCGGGTCAACGATTGCTGGCATTTTATTATTTGGGCTAATCTTCAGGAAATCTGGGTTAAATTGATCGCCTTTACCAATATCAATCGGGATAACGTTATAAGGCGTTCCCGTTTCCTCCAACATGATATGGACTTTGTGTCCGTTCGGTGTTGGCCAAGTATAAAGGTCGATCATTGCTTTTCCTTCTCTCATTCGGAGTGTATGAACACCCCCGTCAAATTTACCAGTTCGCGCCCTAAGAGATCGGACATTGAATTCATTTCGTCGATCCGTCAGCGATTAGATCGCGACGCCGCTATATCAAGGAACACTGACATGACAAAACCCTTATTGCACCTAGTTTTTGGCGGCACCGTCGAAGATCCACAAACTGTTGATTACACCGACTGCGAAGACCTTGATATCGTTGGAATTTTTCCAAACTACGCCCAAGCGCTTGCGGCGTGGCGGGCAGCCAGCCAAGCCCACGTTGATGATGCGACATGCAAATACGTTATCGTCCACCTTCATCGCCTAATGGTGCCAAATGACGATTAAAACGTTATTGGCGTAACGAAATCAGTCTGATGTTTTAGCAAAATTGCGCTTGCGCGGGGCATCACTGAAATGGCCATCGTTGAACCGGCGGACTGCAGAATCAATCGATTGGGCGTGTTTTAGTTGATGCGCCAACTCGTGGATCAGGTGATCACACCCCGGAGGCACGGTTACCGTCACTTGTCGAGAGTTTTCTCGTAACCCCAGTGCCACACCCGGCTTTTCACCAATCAGATACGGGACATAGTCCATATCGCTTTTCAAGATATGTTGACTGAGCCATTTCATCAAAAACTCACAGACTTTCTCAAGGTCGATTTTGTCTGGCGTGGCATAATAATCAATTGAGATTGCGTCAATCTGCCGACGCAGGGCGTCGTGACCGTCGCGGTGTTCATCAAGCTTAGGGTAACCAAACTGTTCGAGAAACCTTTCTTCACGGGAAAAATGGCTATCAACATATTTAGTCAACGCACGCAATAGGGAGTCAATCTGACGAGGCTCAACAGGTTTTTCGGCGTTTACCTCTGAAACCAGGTTATTAACAATGCTAAACAACATCTTATGATCATCATCAATCACCCTGATCCCGGTGGCGTATACGTCCTGCCACGCCAGATTTTTCATAATCAGTCCACTCCTAAACGTCTCAGCCGCAAAGCCCTAAATCCGTCAGGCGGGTTCGTCGTCAAGTTCGTGGCCGGACAGTCGGGTTTCAGAGTGCCTGGATTTTTTTTGATCACCAAGTTTTTCACCTTTTGTACGACCAAATTTTGTTCGGTTGGCGCTGGCCTGGCGGCTTTTTTTGACACCCATTTGGCGTTTTCGGAATTGATTTAAATTAACAATCTCTGCTGACATTATCGTTCTCTAACACCCTAGTTTTCCGCAAACGGACTTAAATACGTCTTCAAACATCTCAGTCGTCAATCGACGCGTGTTCGTATTATAGCGCGAACAATGATAACTGTTAATAAGGTTAATTCCCGAGCTCAATTGGTGTACCGCATTGTGGGCAAATTTGAAGTCGGTTTTGCGTTCGCCAAGTGTTGATAGAATTGCACCATGGGACAATCCTCCTAAGGCAAATAGAACCTTCAGATTGGGCATTGCCTGGATTTCATCAATCAAGAACGCCCGGCACGCCTTAACTTCCGCGCCAATGGGCTTGTTCTGCGGTGGCACACATTTAACCGCGTTGGTAATCCGGCAGTTTTCGAGCTTAAGCCCATCGTCAGATCTTGCATGATAAGCCCCCTTGGCAAAACCGAACTTCAGTAATGTCGCGTAAAGCAAATCTCCAGCGTAATCGCCGGTAAACGGTCGACCGGTTTGGTTGGCTCCCTTAACCCCAGGTGCCAGACCAACGATTAACATCTCGGAGTCAATACTGCCAAACGAAGGCACCGGTGCGTTGAAAAAGGACGGATAGACCTGACGATTTTTCAACCGGTATTCAACCAGACGCGGACACAACCCGCAATCACGTGAGGGTTCATTAACGTTTTTCATTGCTGCCCCTACGGTTTTCTCAGGCCATATCAAATTGCGAATCTTCGAGGTCAAGAACAGGAGGGTGATCCTGCCCCTTGGCCCCAGGCTGGCGCTCAATTTCAGCGCGAATATCAGCGAGCTCAAGAAAACAATCGGCCTGACGACGGAGTTCATCGGCAATCATCGGCGGATTGGACCGCATTGTACTCACGACGCTCACCCGAACGCCTTTACGTTGAACCGATTCGATCAAACTTCGAAAGTCCCCATCTCCTGAAAAAATCACGGCATGTTCAATCGAGTCGGCCATTTCCAGAACACCGACCGCAAGTTCAATATCCATATTGCCTTTGATCTTCCTCCGTCCCAAATTGTCAGTAAACTCTTTGGCGGGTTTGGTCACCATGGTGTAGCCATTGTAATCCAGCCAGTCGACAAGAGGGCGAATTGGCGAGTAGTCCTGGTCTTCAATCAACGCGGTATAATAAAGGGCACGGACGAACCGTCCATTCGTTTGAAACACTTTCAATAGGCGGCGATAGTCAATGTCAAAGCCCAACGCGCGCGCCGCCGCGTACAAATTCGATCCATCAATGAATAATGCAAACCGTTCTTCGGAATGGAACTTCATATTCAAATTCCTTTGCTTAATTATGTAATCACCCGTTAAATATCAGCCGAGTCAGAAGGTTTTCCATATTGGAAAATACGGAAATATATATAAATTTTGGCACCATGTTATCTTTCATCGGCGGCCTTGGGCAATTTTTTTTACCGGGAGCGTTAAGTGATTTTTATCGGCCTAGGGGCAAATTTGCCAACACAACAGTTTGGCACACCACGCGCGACGTTGGGCGGTGCGTTAGACGCCCTGAACCAGGACGGTATTCGGGTTGTTCGTCGTTCTCCCTGGTACGAAAGTGCGCCGGTTCCCGTATCTGACGACCCGTGGTATGTGAACGGCGTTGCCGAGGTCGAGACTGAGATGCCCCCCCATATACTGATTGAACGGTTGCTTGAGATTGAACAAGAGATCGGTCGAAAGCGCAGTTTCATCAACGCGCCACGGGTACTTGACCTCGACTTACTGTCTTATGACGATGTTGTCATTGCAAATGTCGAGGAAGAAGGGAGTGACATCACGGTACCTCATCCGCGCATGTCCGAACGGGCATTTGTCATGCTGCCACTTTTTGATTTACATTGTGATTGGCAACACCCCGAAAGTCGGCAATTCATAAAGGATATCATCGCCCGACTGCCTGCCGGTCAAATTACCCGCCGCCTACCGGACGCCGCAGGTTTCGAGGGCACAGAATGGATTGGGCCCGATTGATTTTCTCATGCGAAAATCCGTAAACCGCTTGCCTTTCACTCCATGGGCACATATATAGGCGCCTGCAATTTCCCCTGATTTCGGAGGTGCCGAATGGCCCGCGTTACCGTAGAAGACTGCGTCACCAAGATTCCGAACCGCTTTGAGCTGGTCGCAATGGCAGCACAACGTGCGCGAAGCATTTCCGCTGGTGCCGCTTTGACGGTAGAGCGCGATGAAGATAAAAACCCGGTTGTCGCGTTGCGCGAAATCGCAGAAGAAACCATTCCAGTAGAAGAACTCGAAGATGCGCTAATTAAAAGTCTTCAGACTTTTGTCGAAACGGACGAACCTGAAGAAGACGATATGGACTTGCTGGCGATTCAGCAAACCCTAAATCCCGGACTCAGCGATGGCAGCGAAGATGCGGCGGTTGTCATTAACGGGTTTCAAGATTCAGAAGAAGCAATTTTGGCCGACGCAGGCGGCGACATTATGTCGATAGGTGATACGGCCCAGACCTGATCGTCAAAAACCAGATCGATACCAAAACGGCGCGGAGAGGTTTTCCGCGCCGTTTTCCGTTTTACTCAAACACCGCAGTGCTGTGTTTAATTATGCCTTTAGGCTTCGGTCGGTCACTCGCCAGCGTGGGATTATTCTAATCTATTGATCCGCACCGGGTTCAATGTAGAATCATATCAGAGGAAAGAGATGATCAGACAGTTTGAACTTGTAGAAACCGTAAAGGCTTATGAGCTGGGTGCCGACGAAGACGGGCTCAACCGCGCCTATGTATTCGCCATGAAGGCCCACGGATCGCAAACCCGAGCATCGGGCGATCCCTATTTTTCCCATCCTCTGGAAGTCGCTGGAATCCTGACCAAATACAAGGTCGACTCGGCAACCATCATAACCGCGCTGCTGCACGACACGATTGAAGATACAGAAGCAACGACAGAAGATATTACTGCGCTATTTGGGGACGAAGTCGCCAGCCTGGTCAATGGCGTTACTAAATTGACGCGGATTGAATTTCAATCTGACCAAGCCAAACAGGCAGAGAATTTTCGTAAATTTGTCCTCGCCATGTCAAAAGATATCCGCGTTCTGTTGGTCAAACTCGCAGATCGCTTACACAATATGCGAACCTTACATTTCATTAAAAAGCCGGAAAAGCGCCTCCGTATCGCCAATGAAACCATGGATATATACGCACCGCTTGCCGAACGCATTGGTATGCAAACTCTCAAAGCGGAATTGGAAGATTTGGCATTTTGCGAAATTAATCCAGATGCTCATCGCTCGATCACCCGCCGCCTGAATTTCCTTCGCGAAAAAGGCGAAGACCTGATCATGCGCGTCATTGTTGAATTAAAGGCGATACTCGCTGAACATGGCGTTATTGCCGACGTCATTGGCCGCGAGAAAACGCCTTACTCAATCTGGCTCAAGATGCAAAAAAAGTCTGTCGGCTTCGAGCAACTATCAGACATCATGGCATTTCGAGTAATCGTCAACGGTCTTGATGAGTGTTATAAGGCGTTGGGGGTGGCCCATAGTGCTTATCAAGTCGTGCCGGATCGGTTCAAAGATTACATTTCAACCAAAAAACCCAATGGATACCAGTCACTGCACACCGGAATCTTTGGCCCGGAACGACAGCGCATTGAGCTGCAAATCAGAACCCATGAAATGCATGAAATTGCCGATGGTGGATTTGCCGCCCATTGGAACTACAAACAGGGGGGTGCCTTAAAAGATAACAAGCAATACCGTTGGCTGCGCGATATGCTTGATATTTTAGAACACGCCGACGGGCCGGAAGAATTTCTTGAACATACCAAACTTGAAATGTTTCAGGATCAAGTGTTCTGTTTCACGCCACGCGGCGATTTAATCAATCTTCCCCGTGGGGCAACGCCAGTCGATTTTGCTTATGCTGTGCATTCAGAAGTTGGCGACCGCTGCGTCGGTTCGAAAATTAATGGGCGCATGATGCCGCTACGCAGTCATCTGCGGAACGGCGACCAAGTTGAAATTGTCACCTCTAAGGCGCAAACACCATCTCCAACATGGGAACGCTTCGTTGTCACCGGCAAGGCACGCGCTCGGGTCAGGCGTTTCATTCGCCTGCAAGAACGCGAGGAATATGAAAAACTCGGGCGGTCCATACTGCAACGGGTTTTTAAAGACGAAGGTTATGATGTTACCGACAAGGGGCTTGCTGGTGTTCTAAAAAAATTCACCCAACCCGCTGTCGAAGACTTATGCGCACAAGTCGGGTCTGGACACATCACTGGCCGCAGCGTCCTCGAAGCCGTCTTTCCAGCGGTAAAAAGCAAAAACGACGTAAAAAATCAAAATATTGTACCAATTTCCAAAGCCCGGCCCAAATCAGAAAACAAGGCTGGGAAAGACGGTATACCAATTACCGGATTAATCCCCGGCATGGCCATGCATCTCGCTGCTTGCTGCCACCCGTTACCGGGAGACCGTATCGTTGGTATCGTTGTCACCGGGAAGGGGATCACGATCCACACAATCGATTGCGATGTTCTCGATACTTTCCACGACCAGCCGGAACGCTGGCTGGATGTCGCCTGGGAAAACGAAATCACAACCGAAATACATGTCGGGCGGGTTCACCTCAGTGTGTCGAATACGCAAGGCGCACTTGGCGACTTTTCGACCATCATCGCCAAAAGCAATGGCAATATCTCAAATTTGAAAATTGTAAATCGTGCGCGAGATTTCTTTGACATGTTGATCGACGTCGAAGTGAAGGATGTTAAACACTTGACTGATGTGATTGCTGCGTTACGCGCCAGTCCCGCCGTCATTTCGGTCGACAGAGCCCGTGGCTGAGATAGGTTTGACGCTCAGGTGCGAACTGTCTAAACAAGTGAAAACCCTGCTAATATCGAAGTGCCAATAATGTTTGATTGCCGCGAAAAACCGCGTTTACACAAACGAGTACTGAATTTTTTCTGGCCGACAATTGGCTGGCGACGGTCCGTCAAGTACTTGCTTCACCGTTTGGGTCGCTTGCCGGGAACGCCTTATTCGATCGCTGGTGGTTTCGCCTGCGGTGCGGCGATATCATTTACTCCCTTTGTCGGGTTACATTTTGTCCTTGGCGGGGTATGGGCGTGGATCATGCGCACCAACATCTTAGCCTCGGCCATCGGCACTGCCGTCGGCAACCCTTGGACGTTCCCCTTTATCTGGGTCATGATCTTTAAGATCGGCCTGCTGATGGGTGCCGGAGATGCGGGCACAGATATATCCGGGATTAATTTTAGCGCTTTGTTTGGAGAATTGACCGAGGCGTTCCTGAACGGAAATGTTGACGCTGTTATCAAAATTTCAACGCCGGTCTTATGGCCAATGCTGTTGGGAAGCCTGCCAACAGCCGTAATTGTCTGGTTAATATTCTATATTCCCTTGAAAACTATCGTAGAACGTTATCAACATCGTCGTATTCACGGGCGTAAGAAGTCCAAGGTTGCGTCCGTGACGGAAAATGAGGAGCATTAAAATGGACCGATATCTTCGTTTAGGCGTCAACATCGATCATGTCGCCACCATCCGAAACGCCCGTGGTGGTGGACACCCTGACCCGGTAAAGGCCGCAAAACTGGCCGAGCTGGCGGGCGCGGACGGAATTACCGCGCATTTGCGAGAAGACCGCCGTCACATATCAGATGATGATATAACCCGCCTGACCAATGAACTGACAGTACCGCTAAATCTGGAAATGGCCGCCACCGAAGAAATGCTGGATATCGCGCTCCGTCACAAACCTCACGCCGCTTGTCTAGTGCCGGAAAAACGCGAAGAAATAACAACAGAAGGTGGATTGGATGTGATCGGCGGACATAATCACTTGGCCCCGTATGTCCGCCAATTAAGTGAAGCCGGATCACGGGTGTCCATGTTCATTGATCCAGATGTCGCGCAACTTGAAGCCAGCGCTAGAATTGGCGCCCCGGTCGTCGAACTTCACGTCGGTGCCTATTGTGATGCCAGACAAGTTGACCGCGTCCGTGAACTTGAACGCTTATACGCCGCCGCAGAAGCGGCCGAACGCTTAGGCCTTGAATGCCACGCAGGTCACGGTTTGACATTTGATTCGGTTGGCCCGGTCGCTGAAATTTCCAACATCGTTGAATTGAATATAGGGCATTTCTTGATCGGTGAAGCAATTTTTGGCGGTCTAGAAAGCACGATCAAACGCATGCGTTCATTAATGGACCGGGCGACAGCTAAGGTGTCCGCTTGAATGATCATTGGGATCGGCACTGACCTATGCGATATTCGCCGTATTGAAAAAACACTTGAACGGTTTGGTGAGCGTTTCATTGAACGAATTTATTCCGACAACGAACGCGCCAAGGCCTATCGAAGGGCAAGCCCGGCCGCTTCATTTGCACAAAGCTTTGCCGCCAAAGAGGCCTGTTCTAAGGCACTGGGAACCGGGTTTCGCAACGGTGTCTATTGGCGTGACATGGCGGTTATGAATTTACCCAGCGGCAAACCGTATCTGGAAATCACCGGTGGCGCATTAAGGCGCTTGAACGCTTTAATTCCAGACGGATTCGAAGCCAAAGTTGATGTTTCGCAGACAGACGAATACCCTCTGGCCCACGCGATGGTTATTATATCCGCTGACCCGGTTAAAGGTCGAGCTGACCATGATCATTGACGTTCTTGACACGACCTAATGATGCTGGCTTGATCTGGCGCCTCACGCGTCATTTGGATTGAAAATTATTCTTTTATAACAATATTTTATAGAGTTCTAATTCCTATGAAAGACCTGCTCGAAACCGGTAAAACCATTGTTTATGCTGTGGCGATTGCGATGATTATCCGCACATTTGCTTATGAACCCTTCAATATTCCTTCTGGGTCAATGATTCCGACCTTACTGGTTGGTGACTATTTGTTTGTTTCCAAGCCTTCTTATGGCTTCAGTCGCCATTCGTTGCCTTTCAGCCTCCCCCTTATTCCAGGCCGTATTCTCTACGAGAGCCCCAAACGTGGTGACGTGTTTGTCTTTAAAACCCCTGCCGACAATAAAACGGACTTCATCAAACGCCTTATTGGTTTACCGGGCGATGCTATTCAAGTCGTCAACGGAGTCCTTCATATCAATGGAAAAGCCGTCGTCCGCCGTCGTATCGAAGATTATGTTGATACCGACAGTTATGGCAATTCACGCCGCGTACCACGCTTTATCGAAACCTTACCCAATGGTGTTAAGCACGAAATTCTCGAGGCGGATGGTGACACAGGTCGATTAGACAACACTAAGATATTCACCGTGCCAAAAGATTATTTTTTCGCGATGGGCGATAATCGGGACAATTCATCTGACAGTCGGGTATTTGGTTTCGTTCCTAAGGTAAACTTAGTTGGCCGGGCGGAATTCCTGTTTTTCTCGATCAAAGACGTCAAACCCTATGAGTTCTGGAAATGGCCAGACAAACTTCGCTCTGAGCGAATTTTTAATGGTGTCCGATGACGGACCATCAGCCCCAGACGGCGGGCGTTGATCAAACTTCTTTCAGTCGTGCTGCTGAACTTGAAGCGGCAATCGACTACACCTTTACTGACAAGTCTTTGGCTCTGACCGCCCTTACGCATTCCAGCGTCGCCAGAAGTCACAATTCATCGAATGAACGCTTGGAATTTCTTGGGGATCGGATTCTTGGACTGGTCATCGCGGAAATGCTTTACGTTCAATTTCCCGACGAAGACGAAGGTGCGCTAGGCTACAGATTTCCGGCCCTTGTCCGCGCCGAAGCACTGGCGCGCATTGCCAGTAAAATTGGACTGGCGGATCATTTGCTAATTGATAACAACGAATTCGCCACCAATCAGAAACGACGAACGGGCGTGCTGTCCAACGCCTGTGAAGCGTTAATTGCGGCAATGTATTTGGACGGAGGCATGACAGTCGCTGAGAAATTCATTCAAACACATTGGCAAGCCTTGCTGGAAGAAGACCTGATACCGCCTAAGGATGCAAAAACCTTATTACAAGAATTAGTGCAGGGTAGGGGGTTACCCGTTCCCGTCTACACCGTCGTCTGTCGCACCGGGCCTGATCATGCACCAGAATTCACACTGCAAGCTCAAATCGAAGGCGAGGCCCCCGTCAATGCCAAGGGTCCATCCAAACGCGCAGCTGAAACAGCCGCGGCAGAATTGCTTTATCGCCGCCTGACCGGACAGGAATTCGATGACTGATACTCACCCTACTCGCGCTGGCTTTGTCGCCATTGTCGGCGCACCAAATGTTGGAAAATCAACACTACTTAACCGAATGGTTGGGACCAAGGTGTCAATCGTCTCACCAAAGGTTCAGACAACCCGCACCCGCGTCCTTGGTATCTGTATCGAAGGAGCCGCGCAGATCATCTTTATTGACACACCGGGCATCTTTGCACCACGTCGTCGTCTCGACCGGGCGATGGTCGCGGCCGCCTGGGGCGGGGCGGGGGATGCCGATGATATATTGCTTCTGATCGACGCCGAGCGGGGGATTGATAGCAATACGCGAAGCATTCTGGAACGTCTAAAATCGTCTGAGCGTAAGGCAATTCTGGCCATTAACAAAGTTGATCTGGTCAAAAAACCGATTCTACTTAATCTTGCTGAGCAGTTAAACGCCTATGGCATTACCTCAGAGATTTTTATGATCTCCGCCGAAATAGGGGAAGGTGTCTCCTGTCTAATCGATTTTCTTGGTCAGCGAATGGCAGAGGGGCCTTGGTTATTCCCCGAAGACCAGATTTCCGACATGCCCCAGCGCCTACTGGCGGCCGAAATTACCCGCGAAAAGCTGTACCTCAAGCTTCAGCAGGAATTACCATACGCGACGACAGTCGAGACGGAAAACTGGGAACAACGTGAAGACGGTTCGGTCAAAATCGATCAGATTATTTACGTCGAACGCCCTAGTCAAAAAGCCATCGTGCTTGGTAAAGGTGGCCGCCAGATAAAAGCGCTAGGAGAGTCATCGCGCAAGGAATTACAAGAAATTTTAGGTGTAACCGTACATCTATTCCTGTTTGTGAAAGTTCGCGAAAAATGGGGCGATGACCCAGAGCGCTACCGGGATTGGGGCCTAGACTTTAACGCCTAAAGCAAAACCGGAGCGAATAAGTTCATTCGCGAACGTGGCTTTGCCAACTAAAACCGGGTTGCCGGATCTGCTTGGATCGATCCAACAACCCGGAGTAACGTCAGTAACCTCAATCAGATCGCTTTGACTTCCCTGAGGAACGTCTCAACATGCTGACCAACACTATTCGATTGCTCGGTTAGCGTACCAACCGCGTTCAAGACTTCGGACGCCGCTTGACCGGTATCTCCAGCAGCCGAGTTGACACCTGAGATATTGGCTGACACTTCATTGGTTCCGGTCGCTGCTTGCTCAACATTACGTGCAATCTCTTGCGTTGCCGAGCCCTGTTCTTCGACGGCTGCAGCAATCGCCGAACCGACTTCATCAATTTTTTTGATGGTTTTGCTGATCCGCTGGATGGCAACCACAGCATCCTGCGTCGCCCCCTGGATGTTACTGATCTGACTACCAATCTCATCCGTTGCCTTGGAGGTCTGGTTGGCCAGATTTTTAACCTCACTAGCGACGACGGCAAAGCCCTTACCCGCATCACCGGCGCGGGCTGCCTCGATTGTCGCGTTCAGCGCCAACAGATTAGTTTGATCTGCAATGTCAGTGATAATCGCCACCACTTCACCAATCTTATTCGCCGCTTCGGCCAGCCCTTGTATCTGTTCATCGGTATGACGGGCATCCTTGACCGCTTGCTCTGCGATATTTGAGGACTGAACAACCTGCTGACTGATCTCACGGATCGAAGCGGATAACTCTTCCGCTGCCGAGGCTACGGTTTGGACATTGGTCGAGGCCAGTTCCGCAGCGGTCGCTGCGGCAGATGCCTGACTGCCGGCTTCTTCAGCCGTCGCCGCCATTCCTTCTGCGGTGTTTTCCATCGACCCAGACGCTGACTTCATTTCGGCCAAAGACGTCCGTACATTACCGTCAAATTCACCAGCCATTTCCTCCAGTTTTTGAGCGCGAACTGCCTGGAATTCCTGATCAACTCTCTGCTGCTCGGCCATTTCCTCTGAGCGTGCCTTGTTTTCACGAAATACCGACAACGCCGAGGCGATCGGGCCAAATTCGTCTTTCCGGTCCGGTGACAAATTAAGCGTAATAGAGTCATCATCAGACATCACCGCCTTAACATCCGCGTTAAGATTTGTAAAACTACTGGTCAGCGTATTGTATAAGAAAAACATACCGCCTAACATTACGGCTATCGCAATGACAGAAAGCGTAATCAGCAAAGTAATTAGACTACTGTTACCTTCGCGAACTTGTTGAGCGTGATCTTGAAGGTTTCTCAGATTTACGGCTGTCTCTTTCTCAATCAGCTCAACCAGACTATCACTCGCCTTGCCCATCGTCTCAGCGGCGGAGTCAAACACTTCCATCTGCGGATTGCCCGCTTCCGGCCCCTTATCGATATAGGCTTGTGCCATCAGTTTACCACCCGCGTAAAACGGCGGAAATGCTGCATTAATTTGATCAAGGGCCGTCAAAACATTGACCATACCCAGCGCCTTGGCGTGCAGTCTGGCAAGCCTCACGTCCTTAGCAAATTTTTTGGCATAGGCTTCGGCATTAGTAAATCCGTCATCAAAACCGGGCAACCCACGGGTCGCGGCGATATCCGTCAGCCAACCTTGCACCTGAATCACATTGGCCTTGGTCTCCATGACGTCTGCAAGCAAGGGAACAACATGGTTTGATATTTGGCCGATCTTCATTTCTGTCTCAGCCAAGCCGGGGCCCTGGGATACCAGCTTCATGATCGTTACGCCAATCGCTCCGCCAGTAAGCAGAATGATCAATCCCAGAATTCCAAATATTTTTGCCTTAATTGTCATAATTATTCCCCATTTTTTTCGGTCGTGTTAGCAACAAAATATTACTAGCCACGCAAAATTGAAAATTCTGCTCAGACGTTAATACTTTGACGACGCTGAGCGCGGAGTTGCCATTGCATTCGGTGCACAAGGCAGGGGCTTGACTGCATATGAAATCAGCACTTTGGATCGCAGATAAACTGCATATGCTATTTCAAACTCCGAAATAAATGCCAATTCACATTAGAAAAACCATAACCTCTTTGCGGCATTTTTCATGTTTCTATTTGTTTCAACATATTACCGACGACGAAGTTAATATTGATCTGAGTCAAGTCCCTGGTCGTCCCATTGCTGTTAAGTTCGCTCATGAAAAAAACAACGCGCTTGATTCTAATTTTGTTGTGTCTTTCGGTTCCTGCACGTGCCACTGCGCAAGTTCTCGAAGGGAAAGCCAAGGCCCAGGATGGGCAAACGCTCATCATTAACGGCACCACTATTGCACTCTATGGCATTGACGCCGTCGCCCTTGACCAGGTCTGCCAGACCAAACGGAAAAAGGACTTTCCCTGTGGTCGTGTGGCGACCAATGCGCTGGCGACTTTGGTCCGTCATGTTGTGGTCCGGTGCCAACTCAACACAATCACCGAGCCAGTATCAAAGGCAACCTGTAAGGCGGGACCAATGGATATCGCCGAGCAGCAGGTTTTACAGGGCTGGGCATTTGCCGACCCAAAAACCGGAGAAAAATACCGCCGGGCGGAACGGGCGGCGCGGGTTCTTAACGAAGGAATTTGGAAGGGCAGATTTGAATTCCCCTGGGATTGGCGAAAACTGCATCGCTGAACCCGTGACGACGTGTTAACGTCGTCACATGGAGTGGACAGATCGGGGCATTGTCCTCAGCGCGCGCAAACATGGTGAAACGTCGTTAATCGTTAGCCTGTTGACCGAACATAATGGTCGCCATGCCGGACTTGTGCGCGGCGGGGCTGGGCGCCGTAGTCGGGGAATTTTTCAACCAGGAAACATCGTCAATGCCCACTGGCGGGCGCGACTGGCGGAGCACCTCGGGAACTACAGCTGTGAACTTCTTGAAGCTAACTCCGCTCCACTTCTCGACAGTCCCTTGGAATTGGCGGCCCTGCAGTCCGCGACCACTTTGTTGGAGATATCTCTTCCTGAGCGGGAAAAACATCAAAACATTTTCAAGGGCTTAGTGGTTGTTCTAGAGGCGTTGGGTGACCCCCAAATTTGGCCGACGGTTTATATAAAATGGGAACTTGGCCTGCTTAAAGACCTTGGATTTGGACTTGATTTCAGGTGCTGCGCAGCAACCGGCAAGACCGATGATCTTATTTATGTATCACCAAAAACCGGACGCGCTGTCTCACGTCAAGCTGGCGCACCCTACAAGGACATCGTTTTGAGTTTGCCTCAATTCCTGATCAAACCCGAGATCGAATGTAACATGCCAGACCTGCTGGACGCACTAAAGCTCAGTGGATATTTCCTTCAACAGCACGCGTTAGGCGGCGCAGCACTTCCACCGGCGCGGCAGCGGTTGGTCGACCGGGTTCGTCGGCAGATTAAGACCAAATAACAATAAATAAAAACGCTTCAGTCACACCTTCAATTGACCCATCGACCAATTCAGCTACTATATCTGGTAGATTTTCTTGGCAAAATGAGATGTTACCATGGTCAAACCCGCACCTGAGGGCGAAATTCGCGATACTCGACTGGCGGATGCGCTCAGCGAGCGATATTTGTCCTATGCGCTTTCAACAATAATGTCGCGATCATTGCCCGATGTGCGTGACGGCTTAAAGCCAGTTCACCGGCGCATTTTGCACGCCATGCGCCAACTTAAGCTTGATCCGGAGTTAGGATTCAAGAAATGCGCCCGGGTTATTGGAGATGTCATCGGTAAATATCATCCGCATGGTGACGCCTCGGTTTACGACGCGCTTGTCCGTCTTTCACAAGATTTCGCCCAGCGCTACCCACTTGTTGACGGGCAGGGGAATTTTGGCAATATCGATGGCGATAACGCCGCCGCCATGCGTTATACCGAAGCCCGCATGACTGAGATGGCAAAGGCCATGCTGGAAGGCATTGAGGAAAATGCCGTTGATTTCAGAGACACCTATGACGGCGAAGACGAAGAACCCGTCGTCTTACCGGCAAGCGTCCCCAACCTTTTGGCCAATGGGTCATCCGGTATTGCTGTCGGCATGGCGACCAACATTCCTCCCCATAATATCGGCGAGCTTTGCGACGCGCTACAGCATCTGATCAAATTCCCCAACGCTGGAATTTCCAAGCTGGTAGAGTTCGTCCAGGGACCGGATTTCCCGACCGGCGGCACGCTTGTCGAGTCAACAGAAACAATCATTGAGGCTTATAAAACCGGGCGTGGCAGTTTTCGCACACGCGCCAAGTGGGAAACCGAAAAACTGAGTCACGGTCAGTATCAGCTCGTGATCACGGAAATCCCCTATCAAGTGCAGAAATCCCGCTTGATTGAGCGAATTGCTGAATTGCTAATTGCCAAAAAACTCCCCTTGCTGGCCGACATTAGAGATGAGTCGACTGAAGCCGTCCGTATTGTACTTGAGCCCAAGAACCGGACGATTGAACCAGACGTCCTGATGGAGCACCTTTATCGCCAAACTGACCTGGAAACCCGCTTTGGGCTTAACATGAACGTGCTGGACGCGGACCACACGCCCCGGGTGATGAACTTACGTGAGGTCTTGCAAGCCTTTCTCGACCACCGCCAAGACGTTCTCGTGCGCCGAAGTACTTTCCGTCTGGAAAAAATTGAGCGGCGATTGGAAATTCTCGGCGGTATGCTGATCGCTTACCTCAACCTCGACGAGGTTATTCGCATCATTCGCGAAGAAGATCATGCCAAGCAAGTCCTGATGAACACGTTTGACCTGACGGACCTGCAAGCAGAATCAATTCTTAATATGCGCCTACGCCAACTGCGCAAACTCGAAGAGATTGAAATTCGCAAGGAAAATGATGATCTGATGGCCGAGCTACACGGGATCAAAAGCCTGCTTGGCGATGAACAAGCCCGCTGGAAAACGATTTCCGGGCAAATCGATGAGATCAAAGCTAAATTTGGCGTAAAAACGGAACTCGGCAAACGCCGTACCGATATTGGTCAACCGCCGACGGCGGTGATTGTGCCGATGGAAGCGATGATCGAGAAAGAGCCGATCACCATTGTCCATTCGGAAAAGGATTGGATTCGGGCGGTCCGTGGACATGTCGATAATGCCAAGGATATGAAGTTCAAGGACGGTGACCACTGTCGTTTCTCGTTAACTGCGGAAACCACCGACAAGCTGATCATCTACGCCACCAACGGTCGGTTCTACACACTTGGATGCGACAAATTACCCGGCGGTCGCGGACATGGAGAGCCACTACGCTTGATGATCGATCTGGCGAACGGTCACGACGTCGTCGATATGTTTATCTATAAGGGGGGACGTAAATTTATTGTCGCCTCTGATGTCGGACGCGGCTTCATTATTGAGGAAGATGACGTCTTGGCCCAAACTAAAAATGGTCGCCAGGTTCTTAACCTTAAGCCGGGCGAAGAGGCCGCTGTTCTAACCATTGTCAAGGAGCAACATGATCACGTCGCCGTCCTGGGCACTAAACGTAAGCTGCTGATTTTTCCGATGACAGAGTTACCGACTATGGCGCGCGGTGGCGGCGTGTTTTTACAACGCTACGCGCAAGGCGGCCTTGCCGACGTGACCACGCTGTCCCTCGAACAAGGCCTAACCTGGGAGACGGCTGCCGGTGTGCGCACAGAGAAAAACATCGGCGAATGGGTTGGTAAGCGTGCTCAGGCAGGGCAATTGCCCTTCAAGGGCTTCACCAAGGCCAGTAAATTCAAATAACACTGAGTTGCCTGTTTTTCACGCCTTGCTTTGCACAATCATTATATGCATATTGATTTTTATTTCTATATTTTGGGGCTTTCATGGCGATGTCAAGACTGACACACGAAGATATCAGCACATTGGTCCATGACGATTTTGTCGCTTATGACGCAGAGTATGATAACAATGTTTCGATTTACACTCCCAAGCTGACAACGCTCGAAGACACACTGCAAACGGCGCAGGCCCACGGCAACGCCATGAGTTGCTCAGAACAAATTTATGTTGAGGCGAAGTGGCTGCTAACGCAATGCTCAAACTGGCTCAAGCTGGAACAAGAGTTGCTTCGGCTGGAAAACAGCCTTTCAACAACTGACCAAAACTTCGCTGACAAGCAGAACCCTGAGGACGGGTCTTGGGGAATTTGTTACGATACCGGCTGGTTTTTCAAAGTCGATGCGATGATGAACGCCGTCAACCTGATGGTTCAAACTGATACCGCACCTGAATACCCCATGACCTTCTTATCGCCCGTTGGCACACCGGAAAAAGTCGTCGCCTACATGCGCGAAACTGTGGTTTCGAATATCTCGGTGACTGGCGTCGACAACCGGCAAGACCTGAATGCGGTCAGCACCGTACTGTCCCAAATGTGCTTTAAGAGCCATTTGACAACATATTTTCAAACGAAGGTTGAAGGGTTTGACCTGACGCAGGAGTATATCGACGCCTACCGCGCCTACATCGACGAATGGCAAGACCCTGAAACAGGGTATTGGGGGGCGTGGTTTCAGTCCGGCGGCACACTTCATAAAAGTTGTGATTTGAGTCTGACGTTCCATACAATTTCATATTTGAAAGGTCACGTCAGTTTATGGCCTGAAATTATCGACACCACGTTCGCCATAAAGACCGACCCGTATCCTTACGGTTGGTTCCATAACGATACATTTAACAATCATAACGACTATGATTTGGTCAAAATTTTTCGTTACGGCTGGCCCCACATGTCCGATAGTCAAAAATCAGAAGCGGTCGATAATATGAACCAGATGCTTGACTGGTGCCTGAATTCGTCGATGACAGCTGACGGTGAATTTATCAATGACCCCACATTCTATAACTCAATTGGCGATGTTTATTATTTTGGGGTCTCATTCCTTGATGAGGTCGGGTATTTCGAAAAGGACAAGCGGTTCTGGACTGATCAGGATTTTCCCGACGCCACGGACACATGCAAGAAAATACTGGCGTCAATCGAACGCCTTGGCCTGACCAGCGACAGCGCTGATGAAGCTAAACAGAAACTTGAACCCATATGCGGTTGCGATACAAAGCCGGCATAGCACAGGTTTCTTCAGGAGGTCAGCGGCAAACGCACCCAGCCCTGTGGGGTGTACTTCTCCAAGGGCAGGAAGGTCGCTTTGTAAGCCATCTTTTGTGAGCTTTTGACCCAAAATCCGAGATATACATAACCAAGCCCTTGGCGTTTTGAATTCTCAATCAGCCACAGAACCATATAAGTTCCAAGGCTGCGCCAATCCTCATCGGGATCAAAAAAACTGTATACGGCGGACAATCCGTCATCGACCCTGTCTGCCAGAACGGCACCGACAAGGCGATCATCCGGCGTTCGAAACTCAGCAACAAAAGTATCAATTGGCGTTTCTTCGATTAACGCCTGGAACTCGTAATAATCCATTTTTGCCATATCCCCGCTGGCATGACGGGCGTGCTGATATCTGGAAAACAGTTGATACTGCTCATCCGTGGCCTCGGCGGCGGCTTCGACAACACAGATATCGTGGTTTTTCTTGGCAACGCGGCGTTGCGAACGCGAAAGAGAAAAAGCCGGAACGACGATACGAACGGGTATACACTCCTGACAATCCGGGCAGGCCGGCGCGTAGACGATTCCATGGCTGCGCCTGAAACCAGCCAAGGACAATTGGTCATGAAGTGTGACAGCGTCACGCCCGACAAGCTCGGTGACCACCCGGCGTTCGACCCGTCCTTGAATGTAGGGGCAGGGTAAGCTGGTGGTGGCAAAGAAAAAATGAGTGCCATATAAGGGTTGGTGTCGCATTCCATCCTGCTCTTAATCCGGTAAGAAACTCTGCCAACATACAATTGTACGCGAAAATAGTAGACCACGCAGGTCCACGGATCAACTGATATGGAAGCACAAAAGCCCGCTGCGTTTACTGCGCTTCCATAGCTGGTTGCAATTGTAACGATAGGCCAGGGACCGCAACAGATCCATCCTGAGGTCCGTGTTGTGTGCCTCCATCAGCGCCCGTCGCGGCGGGGGCCGGCACACTTCCGCTTTCTTGCAATTGCTGACGATTAATTTCACCTAGCCCCGGCAAAGCTTCTTGTTTGGGGGGAGCGTCCTTTGAATTCGCTGGATTGGCGTCGCCTGTCCCACGCAGCAGGATGATTGATAATCGTCGGTTTCTAGCATTTTTCGGATCATCTTCCATCAACGGTTCGGTCGCCGCCTTGCCAACCACCCGTGAAAATCGCGTTTCTGGAACCTTGAAATGAATCAAAGAGCGACGCGCGGAATTCGCCCGGTCGGCAGACAGTTCCCAGTTGCTGTATCCGTTGTCAGTGACGAAGGGAACGGCGTCGGTGTGGCCAGACACCGAGAGCTTTTGAGGCAGTTCATTAATGACCTTGGCAACCAGTTCGAGAAGGCTTTTGGTATGCAGATACATATCCGCACCACCACTTGGGAACATTGCAAGACCGTCCTGATCAACCAACTGAATGCGCAGTCCCTCGGGCGTGTTATCAACCATCAGGCTTTCCGCCAACTGGCGCATTTTCGGGATTCCGGCGATCGTTTTCTCCAGTTCTTGCTTCGCCTGTTCAAACTGGTCTTGCTCAGCCTTTGCCAGCGCCTCGGCAGACGCGCTGGCCGCATTATCGTTTATGCCGCTACCCTCAGCCTGCGTATCGGCGTTGTCTTGACCTCCGGTTCCGGCCTTGGGTGGTGGCAAATCTACGGTTACGGAATCGCGCGATGTTGAATTTGCCGAAGCCCCGTCTTCAGTGATGGTCTTGCCACCTAAGATGTCACCGGCACCGCTGGTTGAACTGGATGCAGTCACTGGGGCAAAGTAATTGGAAATACCTTCAAGTTGTTCCTGAGTGACGGAATTTAGCAGCCACAACAGCAAGAAAAAGGCCATCATCGCCGTCACAAAATCGGCATAGGCAATCTTCCATGCGCCACCGTGGTGGCCGCCATGGCCCTTATTGATTTTTTTGATGATAATCGGTTGTGGGCCGGCTTCCGCCATATTTAATTCCTGACTCGATGCTCTTCAGACGTATGACTTTGCGTCACCCCACTGCGGGAAGATTTCCGATCGTTTCCTCAACTTCAGCAAACGTCGGGCGCATTTCACCAGCCAAAGATTTACGGGCAAATTCAACGGAAACCTGCGGTGCATACCCCTGCATATGCCCCATCAACGCAACTTTGATACATTGCATATAATGACCATCGGAGGCATATATTGCATTGAGCGAACTGGCCATCGGCGCCAACACTCCGTAGGACATAAAAATGCCAAAAAAAGTTCCAACCAAGGCTGCGGCGATCAATCCGCCTAGGATTTCCGGCGGCTCGGTAATTGAACTCATTGTGACAATCACGCCCAACACCGCAGCAACGATACCAAGGGCTGGAACCGCGTCAGCAAAGTTTTGAATCGCCGACGCAACGGCATGAAGCTCCTCATGATGAACCTCCAGTTCTTCATCCATGACCGCTTCAAGTTCGTGAGGGGTATTGGCACCCAACGTTAAAAGGCGGACATAGTCACAAAGGAACTCTAGCGCGTGGTGATCGCTTTGAAATAACGGAAAAGCGCCAAACAATGCGCTGTCAGAGGGGTTTTCCACGTGACTTTCTAGTGCCAAGTCGCCCTTGGTTTTAGCCAGTTTGAACACGGAGTAAAGTACGCTCAGCAATTCGACATAGTGGTCCTTTTTGTATTTCGGCCCCTTAACCAAGGTACCAAAGGACTTTGCCGAGCCTGTCAGTACCTTTTTTGGATTAGCAATAATGAAAGCCCCAATTCCGCCGCCAAGAATAATGACGAATTCGATGGGCTGCCAAAGAACGCCTAAATCTCCATGAACAGAGAACCCGCCAAAAACACAACCGATGACGATAATAATGCCGACAATAAAAAACATCTACAGTCCTGAACTTCCCTTTGGCACGAAGCTTCTCATTTAATGCTTAGAGCATGGTTGTTATTATGGGTCCAGACGCTATCGTCTAGCACATAATCGAGCAAGGTTTTTGAGTCGCTAATTGTCATTTCAATTATTTTCCAGCCTTATCAATTGAACACCCGACCTTAATTGAAAAAAGACAACGCGCCCAGTGATATCGAGACATTAACCTACAGGTTTGATCACCAATTACCATGAAATCTAGCACAAACCGGCGCAAATCTTACGCGTTTAAATCTCCACCGATTTTGCTTGCCGTGCTGGCACTAATTACGGCGGGCCTATTGTGCCTCATAATTATCACGGCTCTGGCCCTATTCGCAGATATTCGCCCGCCTTTATATTTTGTTTTAGCGACCATGGGACTCCTAGCCGCTGTCATCGGTCTCCGACTGAAATTGGCAAAATGGTGGGGCCCGATTCTTGTCCTTCTGCCCTCCGCGCTGGGCTTATCGCTGACCGCTTCATTATATTTTTCAATCCCGGCGTGGGTATATCTGGCCTGTTTTTTCACACTTCTGATTGTTTATTGGAACGTGGCAGGTGAACGCGTTCCGCTATATCTGACAAACGCTAGGACCTGGGCGGCGCTGGAGGCCCTGACCAGCGACAACGCAAAAAGCTTTATTGACCTTGGTTGCGGCCTCGGTGGGGTGGTCATCTATCTTGCCCGGCACCATTCGAATATGACTTTTACCGGAATTGAATCTGCGCCAGTGCCGTATTTAATCGCCAAAATGCGGGTCCGCCTGTTGGGACTGAAAAACGTTGATATCCGTTTCTCAGATTTTTGGACAGCAGACTTAGCTGGCTACGACACTGTTTACGCATTTTTATCGCCGGAGCCTATGGACCGGCTGTTTCAAAAAGTTAGCTCGGAAATGCGTCCCGGCAGCCTGTTCATCAGCAACTCGTTTGCCGTTAAAAATCAACAAGCAGACGAAATCATCACCGTCGAAGACCGTCGAAATACGCAATTACACGTCTGGCGGCGGTAACAAACTCCGGTCTTTTCGCAGCGTAAATTAACGCTGACGCCCATCATCTGAATCAAGCAACCTTACGGAAAACCCGCCCAGTTCTAAGGCAGAAAGAATTTCATGGACATGATTTCGGTCCATCGTCTCGACAACCACATCCAAATCAGCTTGCTTAATCGGCACGTCGTAATTGAGGCGTTGATGATACACTTCGATGATATTGCCACCGCTGTCGCCGATCAGGCCAGAGACCCTTGAAAGAACTCCAGGCGTATCTGGAAGTTTAATCCGCAGGCTAACCAGCCGTCCTTCGCGCACCAGACCGCGCATCAAAACCGAAGACAGAAGGCGGGAATCCATGTTGCCGCCACTTACGATCAGCCCCACCTTGCGGCCCTCAAACCGTGCTTTATTGGTCATCAGGGCGGCCAATGATGCTGCGCCAGCGCCTTCTACAACAACACGCGGTCCTTCAAGATACATTTGAACCGCTTTTTCGATGGCAATTTCATCGACCAGTAAAACGTCAGACACCAGGTCTCGAACAATTTCGCGGGTCAACTCGCCCGGCGTTTTGACCGCAATGCCCTCGGCGATGGTCGCGCCTGTGTCTTCAGAGATTTGCTCACCAGATAGGGCCTGAGCCATTGCCGGATAAAGCGTTGACTGGACACCAATGATATCGATTTCTGGATTCAGGGCTTTGGCGGCAATGGCGCAACCGGAAATCAGACCGCCTCCACCAATCGGAACAATTAAAACGTCAATATCCGGATGATCGTTGAGTATTTCCAGACTGACCGTACCTTGCCCGGCAATAATATCGGGATCGTCAAATGGGTGAACAAACACTTTCCCGTGTTCCCTGACATCCCGGTCCGCCGCCGTCCAGGCATCAGATAATCTTCTTCCTGTCAGAACGACCTCGGCCCCCAACGCCTCTGTTCGAGCCACCTTGGTGAAGGGAGTGCCTTCCGGCATGTAAATCGTCGCAGGAATACCTAATTTGGCGGCGTGATAGGCGACACCCTGAGCATGGTTGCCAGCAGATACCGCGACCACCCCAGCGGCTTTATCCTGATCAGAGAGTTTAGAGAGCTTAATAAACGCCCCGCGTGCCTTGAAGGAGCCAGTGACTTGAAGGTTCTCAAGTTTAAGAATGACGTCGTTTCCTACCGCGTCTGAGATGGCGTCAGACGGCACCGAGGGGGTATGCTCAACCTGCCCACATAGCGCCTCCGCAGCAGATCGGATATCATTTATTGTTATGGTCATTCCACGCCTTTCAGCTTATGCCGCGCGCATTTCAGGACAGCCTCATGGTTTGGCATCGTTAGCACCGTTATTTTCTGTGCGCGGCAACGGCAGCAGGTGCAATGTCTCATTCCCTTCGGTCAGCGCGTTCACTCCGTCTTTCAGGAACTGCGCATACTTGACGTCGCGCCAGCGGACGACAAAATCAGAGTAGTGGCGAGATAAGGGGTTACCCGATTGCCCCGTGGCAATCATAAAGCGTGAATTATCCAGATCCTTCATATCATATATCGCCCGAAATCCCGGACCATGAATATGGGAAAAAGGGCGCGCGTCATTGTTCGGACGGGTCGCCCCGCGGTTAACAGTATAATTTCCGCCGTTAGAGGCAATTTTAATATCAGACAATCGATTTATCAGCGGCACACGCGACAGCAAAGGATGGGAAAATGTCGCTTGATGGGCCACTCCCCACATCCACGTGCGGTGGTCTGGCCCGTATTGTTCGGTTAAGCGTTCCACCGTGGTATCGAAGGCGCGACGGACGAGTAAGGCACATTCTTCAATCTTCGCTGTCTTGATATTATCGCACCAAATTTGTCGCCGCGATAAAACCGATTTAATAAATCGCGGGCGTAAATTAAGAAACTGCGGTGTCAATTCAGCCAGTTCATCACTGTATACCAACTTGTTCAATTCCAGCATCCAGGTCGAAAAAATCAACGGTTCCGGACGCTCTCGGATCATGTTGCCGTCCCATTTCTGGAGCAGCGCCAGAAGTGGGCTTCGCGACGGTGACCCAGGCTTCATCACGTCCAGTAGTCTAGGCAATAAATCTGTCGCCATTAATGATAAATTGTCGCCTTGCATGGATTGCATCTGTTTAAGCGAAAGATGATCGCTGCCGCTTAACCTTTGTTCGATCCGCTCTGCCCGATACCGTGCGGCCCAATCATAGGAGACAAAATAAGGATACTCCGGACCAATGATACGATTGTTGGCATTAACGACCGTCGACGTCGCGGGGTTATAGGCGGAAGGCATTTGCTCAAAGGGAATGCGCCCTCGCCAATCGGTTTTTCCGGACCACCCCGGACTTGGCACAACACCACGACCGTGCGCACGAATAGGAATCTGACCGGCCGTCATATATCCGATGTTGCCGTCAGTATCAGCAAATACCGTATTGAGGACAGGGGCGTGAAGATGCCGAAGGCTGGCCTTAAAGCTTTGCCAACTATTGGCCCGGTTTAGCTGATAAAATGCCGTCGTAGTGGTATCTGAACCGTCCAAATAGGTCGCCGACAGCGCGATGACATACCCATCGTCCCCTAGCGAACGAGCGGCGGAGCGTAGATCCGATATGATCGGGCCATGGCGAGACGTTCTGACCGTTAGGGTTTGGTCTGCTTTGCCTTTGATCTTGATAATTTCCTGACGGCTTTCGAAAGCCGCGTCGCCGCCTGGCACTTTGTATCGTTGCGGATCTTCTGCCGACAGTTTTTCAACAAATAGATCCTCGCTATCCGCCTGTGTCGACGTGACCCCCCAGGCGATGGCGCTGTTAACGCCTAAAACATGAAACGGGACGCCGGGAACAGTTGCCCCTGTTATGCTTAACGAAGGTGTTTTTATTCGCGCCAGATACCACATGATCGGTGCCGAAAACCCGAGATGGGGATCATTCGCAAGAAAAGCACCGCCGGTGTCCGTTTTGGCCGATCCGACCGCCCAAAAATTTGACGCCCCGACAGGCCTGCCAATCGACCAAGGGGGCAGGGCGGACAGCCCGCTCAACAGTATGTCGGTCGATTTTCCTGACAATCCCGCAACCGTAACCGGCGCGTCAGCCGGGTAAGCAGGCCACAGTTCGCCGACCCGTGCGGGTGCAATCTTTCTGGCAATTTGTGCACGAAGAATTTCAGTTCGATAATTCCCCGCCAGTCGCGTCGCCATGATCTTGCCCCAAACTAGGGAATCGGCAACCTGCCAGGGTTCAGGATGATACCACAGCCCAGCAAATTCGAGACTAGGGAGCCCTGATTGGTTTTCGAGCCATCGATTTACACCATTGGCATAGGCATCAAGGGCTTGGCGTACGGGATCATCGAGGGCCTTTACCTGCGCTTGGGCCAAACGATATAAGCCGAGTGTACGCATCCATCGATCAGCCCCCAAAGTTGCTTCCCCAAGCACTTCAGACAATCTTCCAGCACCAAACCGCCGCATCGATTCCATTTGCCAAAAGCGATCCTGCGCATGAACATACCCAAGGGCAAAATAGGCGTCTTCATCGGTTTCGGCATAAATATGGGGAATGCCGTCGTCATTGCGGACAATCGAAACTGGAGACGATAAACCGGCCAATTGAACAACGCCTGACGTGTCAGGAAGGGACGTCCGCAACCACAATGCGCAACCCAACCCAATGACGACCAAAACCGCCGGAATTCCGATCAATCCAATAACGATTGACCGCCTCATGACTGATGCTCATATACGAGGCTTTTATAATCGATTTTCATCTGTGCATTAAGAGGCAATTCGTCCGGAAAAGCGAGCGTCTAGCCCGGATATTTCATGAAGCCGCGTAATAACTGATTTTTGAGTTAATTTCTGTTGGTTGGCACGGTTGGTTGAGTATTCTCTGTTCGGAGGCCATGCCTGCGCTGTCCGGTGTCCTGATTTGC
>Ga0316204_10002520_pt1 | contig 41010 bp, 26 predicted proteins | sample 6monrhotite_MG_2_FD_205661 | JGI IMG/M metagenome (GOLD analysis project Ga0316204, IMG submission 205661) | Microbial mat bacterial communities from mineral coupon in-situ incubated in ocean water Damariscotta River, Maine, United States -... | ecosystem: Environmental > Aquatic > Marine >...
ATCCGGAGCCGAGTAGTTATAGTTAATACTGTAAATCCAGCCATCGTTTACCTGCCTTCGGAGCTCTGAGGCGAAACGGATGTTATTCAAAAAGCCAGACCCTTGGTTTTCAGAATCGGCTGAATATGCCAGAGTAGACACGAAATAGGTTTCCCCTTTCACATTCAAAAAAGCATCGGCAGAAAAGGCTGAATTGCGATAGCCCGAACGACTGCGGTGGGTACCCATAAAACCAACAAAAGAACGACTATTGAGTACTTTGCGCCTTAGTCGTGCCACAGAGAAATTTTCAGAAGGCAAGTCTGTGTCGTTGGCCGTAGTGTTTTGCGTTTGGATGGACAGCGCACCCACCTCCCAGTTGTCTAGCTGCCCATTGAGCCGTGCGCCACCAATGATGGGTGCCAGGTTGCCCTGGAAAATGCCAATGTTACGGCTGTAAAAGAGCTGAGAAGTACCGCCCATACCCACTTCATAAAGCCCGGCCTGTTCCTGGAAAAACCTGCGCTTTTCTGGGAAGAAGAGCGAGAATCGAGAGATATTGATCTGCTGGTCGTCTGCTTCTACCTGGGCGAAATCGGTGTTGAGCGTAAGATCAAGTGTGATGTTAGAACTGATGCCATAGCGCACATCGAGGCCCACTTCACGGGTAAAGTTCGATTGCTTTTCATAGCCCGTTTGCTCGGTATTCAGCTCCAGGCTGCGGTCATTTCCACCGAGTAAATATGGTGTAATGAGCAATTGCTTTTTAGTTCTCAGGCCTTCAAAAACTACAGGCCGCTTGATAGAGGGTTTCATTATGGAAGAGTTCACTTCCTGTGGCATGGCCGGGAAAACATAGAGCTCGTTGCGATCTAAAATAGTACGGGCAGAGCTGATGGCCGAGAAGACCTTACCGCCTTCATCACGAAAACGCAGGTTGCTGAGTGGTATTTTCATTTCCAGTGACCAGCCATCGGGCAGCATATGCGTTTTGCCCTCCCATAGCATGTCATAAGTGCTGTTGAAGGTGGAGTTGCCCAGTTCGATGGCATCGTTGGATACCACCATGTCGTAGCGACTGCCAGAGGGGTAAATGGAGAAAACCGCAGCGTTCTGTTTGTTGAAAGCGGCATCTACATGAAAGGTAAACCAGTCGTCTCCATTCCAGCCATCGCGTACCAGGTTACGCGAAATGATCGGTGCCGCAGCACTATCTCGAAGAATCGCTCCCACATACAAAAAGCGATCATCGAAAGTGACTTTGAGCACCGTGTTATTGTTTGGCTTGCCCCAGTCGGGCCTGAACATGATGTAGTCAAAGGAGGGAATAGATTGCCAGGCGGGTTCATCCACTTTTCCATCGAGAATAATCTCGCCATTCAGGGCTTTGATCACTAAAGGCGGTTCATTCAGGTAGGCCAGGGAGTCTTGAGCGGTAAGTTTGAATGCAAAAAATAGGAGTGCTGTGAGCAGCAGGTTTTTCCTCATTAGTCGGGTGCTTTTGGGCAAGGATACGCCTCAAAAACAGCCTGGTTGACTTGTATAGGGTAAGCTGTGGAAAAGAAGTGGTGAGTCGTTAGAACAGTAGGGTGCCTTTGAAGGTGCGGCTATAACGTAATAATTGTCCGTTACTCAATTGCAGCTCGCCATCACCACTGGGGAAAGACTTCAACTTGGCAATGTAGTCACGGTTCACCAGCTTCGAGCGGTGAATGCGTACAAACTGCGCTGGGTCCAGTTCTGCTTCCAGTGACTTGAGCGATCGGTACACCACAAACTTGCGTGATTGGGTATGGACCTGAATGCAGTTGTTATCTGCTTGCACCCAAATGATCTCACTCACGGCCAGCTTAGTCTTCTCCTTGTAATCTTTGATCCAGATGCTTTCAGCAAAGCTGTTTTCTTCTTCGCCAACAGCACTTTCATCACCCTGATTTTTGAAGGCATTCCACTGCACAAAGGCAAAGATGAGCCCGAAAGAAAAGGCATTGGCAGTTACATTGTTGATGATCAATTCTTGCGACCAGCCTCCCAGCACTTCGCAGTTGTATACCAGCTTAAAGAAGAGGCCTACGCTTAAGATGATGGCCAACTGGTTGAATGCGATTAGCCCTAAACCTATTCCGGTTGACCTTGCCAGGTCTTTGCCCAGAGATTTTTTCCTGACCTCAAGCAACTGACCATGGCTATTTGCATAGCGAGCCATGCCCACCCAAAAGAGACTTGAAAGCAGGAAGGTGAGCAAGAGTTTTTGATGACAAAGCGTATCGGTATACATCTGAAAGAGCCAGCCCGAAAAGGTAGACAGCAGGGCTGTAGCCAATAGTGTTAGTACTACTAATCGTTCACCCAATGAAAAAGGCAATATAATCGTCATCATGGTTGATATACGGAGTTACTAAAGATCAGAGCTATAATATATAGGGTTCTTTTTATAAATTGAATTAAGGAGTAGGTGAAAAAGGGTCTTTGAGGGTTTAATTGTACATGAAATAATACTATTACCTATATATTAAAGAATGGAAGATTTGCTAACGAAGGAGGAGCTTGAGCGAATTAAACTCCAAAAGGAAATTCAGGCACTCGAAAGACCATGGTATCAAAAACCTGCTTATTTGGCCACTTTAATACCCATTACTTTGGCTGTTTTGACATTCTTTGGAGCCATATTATCAGGCTACTTTGATGGAGAACGACTTCGCTTAAAAAATGAAGTGGAAGCATATAATGATTCAATTCAAGTGGCAATGAACTCACTTCAACATTTTCGGTCTCATTTGGCTAAATCTACGTCCTATTCGTACGCCAGAATTAAAATTGATAAGATGATACTGACATCCCAATCGATTCAAAACTATTTAGTAGATATACCGGATACCTCCTCAGAAGAGATGGTAGGGGTAAATTTCAAAAGGTATATTGAAGATATATTACAATTAGACTCCGTGTCGACAGCCTTAATTGATACAGGGTTATTTGACTCTTTAAGGTCTTTAATCTCAAGTTATTTGCCTTATATGACCGATGGAAAACAGTCCTCAGAAGATTGGCAGCTTTTTTACGAAGTGCCTCGATATCTCAATCAGATGAAAGACGAACTTATAAAGAAAGAGATAGAGTATCATAGAGAAGTTTTCGCTAATCATTTTGAATACATAAGTCTTCCGGCAGATTCTCTTTTTGGTAAATAATGATTTTAGCTTAAGAGACGTTTTTGAATTAATGGTCTCACGATCAATGAGTTACCGAAATGACTTAAAAAGGAAGACAAGGACTTAACCCCCTGCCAGCTCCTCCTTCAAAAACTTAGCGGTATAACCTTTCTTGCTTTTGGCTACTTTTTCAGGAGTGCCTTCAGCCACAATCATTCCGCCTTTGTCACCTCCTTCAGGGCCCAGGTCTATGATGTGGTCGGCTACTTTGATGATGTCCATATTGTGCTCAATGATCAACACCGAGTTTCCTTTTTCTACCAGTCGGTTGAGCACGTCTAGCAGGTGCTGAATGTCCTGGAAGTGGAGGCCTGTGGTGGGCTCATCCAGAATGTAGAGCGTCTGGCCGGTATCCTTCTTAGAAAGCTCGGTGGCCAGTTTTACGCGCTGTGCCTCACCACCGGAGAGGGTAGTGGCATGCTGACCAAGGGAGATATAACCCAGTCCAACATCGTTAAGTGTTTTGATCTTGCGCAAGATCTTAGGCAGGTGCTCAAAAAAGTCCACAGCCTGCTCTACGGTCATGTCCAGCACATCGCTGATAGACTTGCCTTTGAAGCGCACCTCCAGCGTTTCGCGATTGTAGCGTTTGCCCTTACAGGTTTCACAAGGCACATGCACATTGGGCAGAAAGTCCATTTCTATTAGCTTCATGCCCGCTCCCTCGCAGGTTTCGCAGCGGCCACCTTTTACATTGAAAGAGAAACGGCCGGGTTTATAGCCTCTGATTTTAGCTTCAGGCAGCTCCTTGAACAGTGAACGAATGTCACTAAACACACCCGTATAAGTGGCCGGGTTACTTCGCGGGGTGCGGCCAATGGGTGATTGGTCCACTTCGATTACTTTGTCGATGTGTTCCAGGCCTTCAACCGACTTATGTTCTAATGCTGTTTTACGTGAGCGATAGAAGTGCTTGTTCAAAATGGGGAACAGCGTATCGTGAATCAGGGTGGACTTGCCACTGCCTGATACTCCGGTTACACAAACCATTTTACCTAGTGGGATTTTTAGGGTAACATTCTTCAGGTTATTGCCCTGAGCTCCTTTCAAAACCAGTTCAGTGCCGTGACCTTCCCTGCGTTTTTCAGGAATGGGAATGCTCTTTTTGCCTTTCAGGTATTCGGCTGTGGTGCCTCCTTCTGCCAGAAAGGTTTCCGGGTCACCCGCAGCTACCACCTGCCCACCATGTCGGCCCGCACCTGGCCCGATGTCCAGAATGTGGTCCGAGGCCAGCATCATGTCTTTGTCATGCTCTACCACAATGATGGTATTGCCAATGTCGCGCAGGTCTTTCAGGGCATTGATCAACTTAACATTGTCTCGCTGGTGCAAGCCGATGCTAGGCTCATCCATGATGTAGAGCACACCTACCAGCTGCGTACCGATTTGCGTTGCCAGTCGAATGCGTTGGGCTTCACCGCCAGAAAGTGTCCTCAACGGACGATTAAGTGTAAGGTAGTCGAGGCCCACATCTAGCAAAAAGCCGATGCGTTTTCTAATCTCTTTGAGCACTTCCGTGGCAATGCGTTTTTGCTTTTCTGACAGGCGTTCTTCCAGGTCGGTAAACCACTCGTTCAGACCTTGAATGTCGAGACGGGCCAGCTGCGAAATGTTTTTGTCGGCAATGAGAAAGTGCAGCGATTCCTTTTTGAGGCGGTCGCCATTGCATTCCGGGCAGGTTTTCACCGACATAAAGTCTTCAATCCACCTGCGTGTTTTCTCGGTTCCCTCGGTCATTTGTTTCACCAAAAATTTGATGATGCCCTCAAACTTGGTTTGCCACTCGGTGCCCGGGTATTTTTTGGAGCTTACTGCTACTGGCACATCATCGCCATAAAGAATGATGTTCAAAACCTCTTCAGGAATGTCTTTGATGGGAGTAGTCAGGTTGACTTTATAGCGCTTGAGTATGGCCTCTACCTTTTTGAAAATCCAGATGTCGCGGTACTCTCCCAAGGGAGCAATGCCTCCACGGCTCAGGCTTAGTTTAGGATCTGGGATAACCGATTCGCGGCTGATTTCTTCTACTACACCCAGGCCATTGCAGCTGGGGCAGGCGCCATAGGGCGAGTTAAAGGAGAATGAATTGGGGGCAGGTTCATCGTATGACAGGCCCGTTTCCGGATCCATCAGGTACTTTGAGAAGTGGTGAACTTCTCCGGCTTCATCGCGCACCATGATCACCCCTTTGCCATGCGACATGGCAGTTTTTACCGACTGTGAAATGCGAAAGCGGTCTTTGGCATCGGCTACAAGGCGGTCTACCACAATTTCAATATCGTGCGTTTTGTAGCGGTCTACCTGCATTTTGGGTTCCATCTCCAGCACTACGCCATCAACCCTTACTCTGGTAAAGCCCATTTTTCTGATCTGCACAAAGAGCTCACGATAGTGACCTTTTCTACCCTTTACCACCGGGGCCATTAAGATGAGCTTGCGTCCGGCAAAATAGCTGATGAGGTGGTCGATGATCTGGTCTTCACTCTGGCGGATCATCTTTTGGCCAGTGTTATAAGAGTAAGCTTCTCCCGCACGGGCATAAAGCAGCCTCATAAAGTCATAAATCTCTGTGAGGGTGCCCACAGTAGACCTTGGATTCTTTGAAGTGGTCTTCTGCTCAATGGAAATCACTGGGCTCAGGCCGTTAATCTTGTCAACATCGGGCCTTTCCATGTCGCCAATAAAGGAGCGGGCATAGGCCGAAAAACTCTCCATGTACCTGCGCTGCCCTTCGGCATAAATGGTATCGAAAGCCAAAGAAGACTTGCCAGAACCCGAGATGCCAGTGATCACTACCAGCTTATTGCGTGGAATTTTGGCATCAATGTTTTTCAGGTTATGCTCCCGTGCTCCGAAAATCTCGATGTTTTCATGACCTGAAAGGTCAATTGGGGCGGGTTCGATACTGGCGTTTTCTTTGAGTTTGTCCATGAAAAGGCTTGCGAAATGCAGAATTCACAAAGGTCTTGATTTGAGACCTGAATTACAACCCGACCCGTAACATTAATGTTGGACCCTAAAGGCCAAGAAACCAGCCCTTAATGCGACTCTGTGGGGCTAATTGTAAGACGAAATGATAGTAATACTATTTCTATAAATATTTTTACTAAAAAAAATGAAAGGAATAGGGTAACAGATGAATTGTTGCTGAACATATAGGCAATAACCTATTGTTAAACATAACCTATATTAAAAATGAAGTTTAAATCATTATTCCTGTTCAGCCTCTGTTTTGTACTCTTTGCTTGTGGCGAAAATTTTGATGTTCAACCTGAAGTAGCTTTGGAAGACCGGGCAGGTACCCTGGGTCCTGCTGTCAATAATCCTCCAGCGGCCTGGTTTAACATCCCAACTAATTTTGTGCTTGTAAGTGGCAGTACTAAGAAGGCAAACCTGAACTTTGGGGTAAGCCCAAATATGTCGCAGGTTGTGACTATCAAACCAAAGTTTTCTGCCAAGGCTACTGGTCAGAGCAATTTCACCCCGCTGCCTCCAATTTATCAGGATTTGGTGATTCAGCCCAATACCCAATTGTCTAATGTCATTACTGTAGACGTTGCTGACTTCGGGATTTGTGCAGATGACTTTACCATGAAAATGGAAGTGGATGAAGTGAGAATTGGTGGTGTATTGATCGACCCTAGTGAGTACAATGTGCTTTCATTTCAGTCAGATGGTTCCGAGCAGTTGGCCATGACTGGTATCAGTTGCCCTACCGGTGGTTCAGGTCAGCCAGGTGTAGTAAAAGGAGACAAGTTCATTGCTCCTAAGTTCTAATACCCGTTGCCTTATGACCCTTGAGTCATTGTTGTTTTTATTCCCTCTCTTCTTAGTTAGAAGAGGGGGAATTGTTTTTGGTACGCCATGGTGTTTTATCCTGACTGAACGCTCAATTGGTACACCTTCCTGCTTTCAGGTCATCTAAACTGGGATTAAAGGCATTCGAAGAGAGCTCAAACTCGTCCATGATGCCATTGCCATCCACCAGGTTTTGCAAAGCGCAGAGGTTGGAGAGTTTTCCGTTGGCCGCCATTACCAGTTTTTTGGTCACAGTGGTGAGTCCATTGAGTCCTTCAAGGCTTGTCAATTCTCTGTTGAGAACAAGGGTGAGCTCGTCTACCGTTCTCAACTGTTCCAGCCCTTGCAAATTAGTAAGGCCATTATTGTCAGTAATGGTCAAGTCATTAACCTGAGTCAGGTTGCTAAGGCCGTCAAGGTTTGTCAACCCATCATTGTCAAAAATGTAGAGGACCTGCATGGTAGAAAGGCTGCTGAGCGGATCTACAGAGGTAAGCTCTGGATTTATAAATAGTATAACCTGATAATCTGCTTCTGTTAGCAAGGGCCTCATTTTAAAGTTGCCTAAAGAGGTGAGTTTCGGGTTTCTTTCTACCATCAGCCTGGTTGGGCCGTTCTCCTTCACACCCATGTTCGAGAGGTTTTCCAGGCTGTTGTTTCGCTCAAGAATCAGAATGTCTTCGATTGATGTCAGGTTTTCCAGTCCTTCTACTGTCCTAAGGCTTTCATTCCGAGATAGCGTAAGAGACTCCAGGGCAGTTACGCTTTCCAGCCCTTTTAAGTTTTCCAGACTTTGATTCCAGCCAATGTAAATCGAAGATATACTGGTATTGCTCAACCCCTCCAGGCTTGTCAGCATGTTGTTGCTGTCTACCCATAATTCACCTATTTCACTGACTGCACTCATGTCAAATAGAGAGGTAATGAGCGGGTTGTCATCAATAGTAAGTGCCGTAATGCCACTTACACCATTTAGGCCATCCAGGCTGATTAGGGCACGGTTGAGCACAATTGATACTTTCCCGCCTATGCTTTCCAGGTTTGCCAATGCATCTAGGTCTTCAAGCTGCTCATTGACACTAATGTTGAGGTCTCCCCCAATTTTGAGTAAGTCGTTTAGGCCATCCAGGCTCGTGATATTCCTGTTGCCAACAATATTCAAGTCACCGTCAATTTCCTCAAGCCTGGCAATATCAGACAGTGTAGCAATGCTGGTAATGCCCTGGTTTCCACCGGGCGCAACCCCAATGGTGAGGTTTCCCTGAAGGTGTGTAACTCCCAGTTTGGCAAACTCACGTACTTCAGAAGCAGTAGAAAGAACCACATTTCTGTTGAGCACAATTGGCTCTTGTGGTGTATCATCATTTGAGCAGCCTGCCAGTAGTAGAGCTATGAGCAGTGTTAATAGAAGTAAGGTGTTACTTGTTTTTCCAGGTAAGGAGTGGGTGCCCGCCAGAAAAGAATGCGTATTGAAAGTAGAATAATTCATGACAACTCTTTTAAATGAAACTCTATGAATACTAGACAAGTATTTCAACGAGTTGTTCAAGAAAAAGCTGCCTTAATGTGACGAATGGCGACTATTTAGTCTTTACCCTGTGTCCCGTCATGCGACTGATGACCACCCAACTTTTGCCCTGATCAAAAGTCCATGCCAGCTCCCATTTAAAGCTTTCTGGTTCATAGTCATAGAAGCGAATTCTTGCTTCACGACCAGCCACATTGACGCCTTCCATTTTGAATTCTTCAGGACTTGAACTGCCCTCATAAGTGGCGTATTTCCGGGTGATGCTCTCTATCCAGCGAATGTTCCATTTGTCCGTTTTTGGATCATAAACCCTCAGGTTGATGCCATGCACAGGTATGCTGTCTTTCGTGACAGGGTCTAGCCCCTTCGTAGTCCAATGGTCAATAACCGCCTGCCCATCCATTGCCCATTCAAATTTCCATTCGGGATGGCCGGGTACCGGGTTCCATTGGCCCTGCTGGTTCATTTGCTGCTGATCAATTTTCCAGGTGCCGATAAGTGGCGCAAAGTGCTGTAGCTGTGCAGGTGGGGTCTTTTGAGCAAAGCTAAGTGAGGGGGCAGCGATAAGGAGGACAAGGATAAAGGCACTTCTTTTCATAATTAGACAATTCGGTTTAGGTGCTATCTACGGGAGGTGTTTTGCATTTGCCGAAACGATTGGTCAGAAAGCATGTGAAAAGGGCCTGGCTTGCAGGGAATGGGCCTTAAAGGCGGATATAAGCAGAGACCACTGATGACCTTTTCGCCTTTTGAAGCACAAAGTACTGCATAATACCTAACCTCATTTATAACATGAAAAACCTCAAAACCAGTCAGTTGCTCTGGCTTGTCCTATTCAGCTTTTTAACCATCTCTCTAACTGCACAAAGCGCAAATATCATAGTCAAGCAAAACGGTGTGATTGTCACAAACAATGGTGCCACTGCTGCTGATCCTTCTGCGGTATTTGATGTAAGCTCAAGCAATAAAGGCGTCATATTTCCAAAGCTCAGCACAGCTCAGAGAGACCTTATTTCCACACCTGCTGAGGGCTTATTGATTTATAACACGACTAAAAAGGTTTACGAATTTTTTGATGGTACACAATGGCGTGAACTGGCCATACCCATACCGCAAACTGTAGTGAATGCACCTTCAGGCCTGGTAGCTACCGTGACAGGTTCTACAAGTATTGACCTGAGCTGGACCGATAATGCCATTGATGAAACAGGTTTTGGCATCCAAAGGAAACTTGTCAGTGAATCATCTTGGACACAAGTGGCCACCGTAGGTGCTGATGCGACAGCATATACTGATGATAATGGAGGGGCGGGATTGAGCCCCGCTACCGCCTATTCTTACCGCATTCAATCGCTGCCCAATACAGCTGCAGATGGTTTAAGTGCCGAAGTGAATGCGACCACCCTTTCTGTTTTCACCTCTACTTGGGTGACATCGAATACTGGCGAATCAGGAAATGACCAAATCAAGCTGCCGCTGGAAAGCACGGGCACTTACAATTTCACCATCGATTGGGGCGATGGCAATACTTCTACCATTACTGCTTATAATCAGGCAGAGGTAACGCACACCTATGCAGCAGCAGGCACCTATACCGTGAATATTGCAGGTACGCTCATTGGCTGGCAGTTTGACAATGTGGGGGACAAAGACAAAATCACCAGCATTAGTAATTGGGGAGATTTACGGCTTGGAAATAATGGACGCTACTTCCGTGGGGCCAGTAATCTGGTCATTACGGCTACCGATCAGCTAGACCTCACAGGCACTACAGACTTTAGCTTTGCTTTTGCAGGATGCGGTTCACTTACCAGCTTCCCTGATATGGACACAGGTGGAGTTACAACCTTTTATTTCGCCTGGTTTCAATGCTCTTCACTTACCGCTTTTCCAAATTTGGACGTAAGCAGTGGTACCAACTTTGACAGTGCCTGGAGGAGCTGCTCATCACTTACCAGTTTTCCTCAGTTTGATTTCCAGGCGGGAGAAATATTTGATGCAACCTGGTTGTATTGTTCTGGTTTGCAGTCTTTTCCTGCCATTCAGACGCCTAATGCAACAAGCATGTCTTACGCCTGGGGTGGTTGTTCTGGTTTGACCAGCTTCCCATTAATAGATACCAGCAACGTAACCAACTTTAGCAGGGCCTGGGATGGCTGTAGTGGCTTGACCAGCTTTCCTCAACTCGTAACCAGTGCCGGTACTAGTTTTGTGTCTACCTGGGAAAACTGTACTTCACTCACCTCTTTTCCAGTGCTGAACATGGGTGCAATGACCAACGGGACCATGTGCTTTTTGAACACCGATATTGGTACGGCTTCTTACTCTGCTTTATTAACTCAGATTAATGCTGACAACAGCAATACCAATGTCACTTTCCATGGAGGTAATGCCACCTATAACACAAGCGCAGCTTCAGATAGAAGTGCCTTGATCACTAACGGTTGGACCATTACTGACGGTGGAGCACAACAATAGCCATTGATTAGAATTCCCTCCCTTCAGGTTTTACTTTGAGGAGAGGGAATTTCTGATTAAAGTAAAATAGGTCATGTCAATTGCGCTTTAATAAAACACAGCCCAGCACCAGAGCATAACCCAGAGTTGGATAAGTACCACTGCGCCAACACCAATGCGGAAGAGCCAACGGATGATTTTTACCCACCTCATAGCTGAAGGGTTGTATTGGCAACTGGGGCATTCACAGTCTTGTGTTGCAGGGTTTTTACATCAGGAACTTTGCTCAAAATGGCCTCAAGTACAGGCAGCATGTATCGCAGTGAGCCAGAGTTGATGAGCATTTTCCATAACCACTCAAACTTTTTCCAGCCCCCGGTATAAGCAAGGTGTTTCAGTTGGTGTTTGGGGTGGTCATGTTGCAAGGCTGCTTTGGCCACATTCTTCCATTTATAAAACTCCTTGTAGGCCCACCAATAGCCCTCCTCTAATCTTTCAGCACTCATTTTCCTGGTTTTGTATACCACATGTCGGGTATCATACAGGTTCCAGTTGCGGGAAGTAATGCGGTCTTCGGCTTCCATTTTTTTGAAGAGGGCCGTACCGGGGTAGGGAGTAAGTATGTGATAGGTTGAAGTAGTCAAAGCGTTTTCCACAGCCCAGTCTACTGTTCTTTGAAACACATCAGGACCGTCATCGTCAAGACCAAAAACAAAACTGCCATTGATCATGATGCCCAGGTCGTGCAGTCGGGCCACAGCTTCGCGATAGTTGCGCTTCAGGTTCTGCTTTTTATTACTGGCCTGGAGGTTTTTTGGTGAAAAGGTTTCGAAGCCTATGAATACACTTCTTAGCCCTGCCTTTGCCGCCTTCTCTATCAAGTCGCCACGCAAAATGGCATCTATGGTAGATGCACCCTGAAACACCCGATTCATGCCCTGCATGCCATCAAACAGGGAGGTAGCAAAGCGGGTATGACCCAGTAAGTGGTCGTCCAGGAAATACAAATGTTTGCCGGGCAATCGGTCTATTTCGGCCAATGCCTCATCTACTTTTTGAGTGTAAAAACCTTTTCCACCTTCAAAAAAGGCGTCTTTGTAGCAAAAGTCGCAGTGGTGAGGGCAGCCTCGGGTTACCACAATAGAGTTGGGTACCAGGTAGCGATTTCGTTTGATCAGGTCTCTGCGAATGGGAGGAATACCGGTCAGGTCGCGAACCGGGGAGAGATATCGCTTTTTGGGCCTGCCGGCTTTAAGGTCTTTTAAAAATGCTGGAAATGTTTCTTCTCCGGGACCCAGAAAAATGCTGTCGCCATGAAGTGCGGCTTCTTCTGGTAGCGAGGTTACATGTAGTCCGCCCAGGGCAATGTATGCACCCTGTTCGCGATAGTGCCGGGCCAGCTCATAGGCCCTGCTGGCATTGGTGATGTACACCTGAATTACCACCAGGTCGGGCTCGTCATTTAAGTCGACTCGCTCTACATGTTGGTCTTGCAAAATGGCTTCATCTTCAGGGTCCAGGTAAGCGGCCAGAGTGGCCAGACCCAGCGGTGGAAACAGAGAGTATTTGATGGGCCGCCAAAGCGGACTTTTGGCTTCGGCCAGTGAGGGGAGTATGAACTTTACTTTCATACCCCTTTCAATCGGTAAGTCCCCAAAATTGCCTTGTGGTCTGATGTAATGTCCACAGAGTCGAGCGACTGGCAGCCAATGCCCCTGGAGTGGAAGATATAGTCAATGGGAATCTGAGCCACAAAGGGATTCCATGTAGGGTAAGTAGGTGTCAGTTTTTTACGACTGTCTACCAACTGGGTATCGTTTTTAAATCGTTGCAGCTGGCGGTCCCAGGGTACGGTATTAAAGTCGCCCAGCACCAGAAATTCACCTGGCTGTTGCTGTATCAGATTGCGAGCCTTTGCAATGTGGTCGTTTCGGGTCTGCCACAGGTTACGAGTCATGGGTGAGCGGGTGTGCAGGCACAAAAAATTGATGCTTTCATTTTCCACCAGCACTTGCCCGGTAATGTTGGCGGTACCAAACCAGTCGAGCTCTACCACCTGTTGTAGGGGGTATTTACTAAATACTGCTATGCCCTGCGTGGGGTCGCGGTGGCGAATGACATGTTGGTATGGATAGGCCTCTTTCAAGCCTTCCTCCAACGCATCGGCCCAGTCGTAGGAAAGTTCCTGAAAAGACACAAAGTCTGGGGATATGGACAGTACTTCATCCACCGTTTCGTCATAGGCCCTGTTAGAGGCGTAGATATTGAATTGTAGCACACTCAGCTCGGTATTTCCTTGTACCAGTTGGTAGCTTTCATGCATGGGGCTATTGACTTTGATGAGCAATAGCAGGTAAATAAAAAAGTTGATGCCCGCCAGTCTGTAGTGCTGCTTCCTGATCCACCAGATGCTAAAAAGACCGTAGGCAATCATGGCCTGAAACAGGAAGGACTGAATCATGGTGAGCGAATAACTGTAAGTAGGAAGAAGCCATATCAGGGCGGGTAACAGCATGAGGACTGCCATTACCCGTTCCTTGTTTTTTCGCTGTCGGAAAAAGCAATACACCCTGATAAAGAAGAGGATTGACCTCAAGAGGACCTTTAATCTGAACACACTCATTGTTTCGAGTTTTTGACCTTGTGTTTTCATTGTTGAAATCTGTAAATAATGCTGAATGCTGCAGTGGAATTGACCCCAGCGTTGATGCTGATTGAGCTGTCGAAGCGGTCCCCGAAATTGGTGCCGATGTTAGGGATGGTTTCTACCCCCGCCAGTAGGTTGTCAGTAATGCGATATTGAAAGCCAAGAATGAACCCAATGCCTACCAATCCGCTGGAACCGGAGTCGAAGGAGGCAAGGCCAGCCCTTAATTCCCAGCCAGTGACGAACTCAAGGTTTTCCTTGACCTCCTTTCGTTTCTCCCATCCAAACCCTGCCTCTGCAGAAAATACAAACTGATCTGAGCCACCAAACTGGTTGTAGCACAGGTTGGAGAGCCCTGCCCTAAATCGCTTAAATCGATTGGGTCTTTTCTCATTTTTAAAGATGACATCTGAGCCCTGGCTGGCGAGAATTCTCACTCCTATTTCACGAGAAATTTGTGCCTTGGCATTTTGGGCTTGAAACATGGCCAGTACGATTAAGGCCAGAAATGTGATTTTAGTTTTCATAGATATGTTAAGGTTTTAGCCTAGGCGGCCGTCATGGTTTTTTCTTTGGGTTTGATATTGTACCAGTCAACTTTCCTTGACAAATACATGCATAGCGCCAGCACCAGTACCAGGCCAAAACTGCCGACTAAAAGCGCCAGATCTTCCATGCGCAGAATCACGAAAATGAAGCCATAAATGAGCAGGAAGAATAGGAGCATAAAGCCCGCCAGCCTTTTGCTTTTAAGTATGGAAAGCGAGTAAAGGGCCAGCTTGGCAATGATTATGCCTGCACTAATCCAATAGGCTACGGCAAAGCCCACTTGCTCTGAAAGTGACAGCAACAAGGTGTAAAACACAGTGAGCGCCAACCCTACCAAAATGTATTGCACGGGGTGAATGCGCTTTTTATTCAGAATCTCTATAAAGAAGAAAGAAATGAAAGTGAGAAAGAGAATGAGCACCGCGTACTTGGCTGACCGCTCATTCTGCTGATAATTATCTACCGGCTGGTAGAGGCTCACCCCAAACTCAGCCGAAGCAATTTTGTGGCTTAAGCCCATCCACTGCTGAGGGTAGTTGCGATTCAGATCAAAAACAGACCACTTGGCCGTAAAACCTTCGTCAGTCACCTCACGACTATTGGGCAAAAACTGACCGGTGAAACTGGGGTGGGGCCAGCTCGACTTGAGCTCGACTGTGGTGTTTTTGCCCACTGGATTGAAGCTAAGCGTTTTGGTGCCCCGAATATTGAGTGTCACATTAAAATCAAGACTAGTGACATTCGGGTCTATGGTTACCTTCGCATTGACGCCCGTTTGGTTTTGCAGCTGTCTGTCTTGTATATAACCCTGGCTGTTATTGAGCTGGCCGAGGTCTAACAGTAGGTAACCAGGCACACCAGGCTCCATTCGGTGTTTTTCATCGCCTAGCTGAAAATCAATGCTCGATTGAATGCCGCGCATATCGGGTATGCCCATGGTGAGCACCGCTTCTTCCCAATGAATGGCCTCTTCCATTTTGGTAAACTGAGACATGTCAATTTTTCCAAAATTTCCGTTCAGGCTGAGCTCGGTAGCATACACTACCACATTGTAGATTCCTCTTTTCCGGGTTTCCGGATCTACAGTACCTGAGATGTTCAGGTTTTCAGGTAAAAAGTGAGCAAACCTTTTTTGAGTAAACTGCTGACCATCAGCTTCCATCAATTCTATGTAGGGCACCGTCAGCACCGGGCCATTAAGTTCTAAAGGCGCTGCCCAGCTGTCGTACACTTCACTGACTGCGCTTTGGCGGTTTCCCTGCCGGTCGCTGATCAGCGATTTGATCATCGATTGAGGTAAAAGCAATATGGCAATAAGAAAACCAATTGAAAGTAGTTTGACACTCACTGAATTTTTGATGGCATTGTTGATCTTTTCAAATGCCGATTCTTGTTTCTGTTCCATTGCTGTTTATTTAAAAGTACTTTGAGTTTCAAAGTAGAGGTATAAAAAAAATTAGCCTCTACCCGTTTGTTCTTTAATAATGGCCTCTAAAGCATCCAAATGGTCGCGAAAGGCCTTTTTACCCGCCCTTGTGGCCAGGTATTTGGTATTTGGTTTTCTTCCAATAAATGACTTTTTCACTTCTATGTATGTTTCCTTCGCAAGGGCCTTAAGGTGACTTGCCAGGTTGCCATCGGTTACTTCCAGCAACTCTTTCAGCCTGTTAAAGTCCATCTCCTCCCCAGCGATGAGGGCCGACATAATGCCCAGCCTCACCCTGTTTTCAAAGGCCTTATTGAGACTATGTATGTTCACTTTCAACGTTCGTATTTATAGTACATCATGGCACCATACACAATGTGTAAAACACCAAAACCCAGCGCCCAGATCAACAGTCCATAACCGATAACCGCACTGGCGACCAGCCCCAATATTACTTCTGATATTCCTAAAAGCCGAATGTCGCGATAGGTATAGTGACTGGCATTGATCAGCCCCATACCGTAGAAAATCAGGCTAACCGGAGCAATCATAGCAATGAGCCCCTGGAAATAGAAAATGATTACCAAAATGCCCCCTGCTATCAAGGGAATTGACAGATTAATTAGCGTCCGTTTGGCGCTCTCGTCCCAGGTTTTGAGGCCTTCTTTTTTGGCTTTGCGCCTCGTCAGGTATATGCCCGTAACCACGGTTGCAATGAATACTGCCAGTGCTAAAAAGATGAGGTTGGTCACATTGCCACGCACATCGCGCACGATCAATTGGTCGTAAACCAGGTCTTGGCTGGTGTAGACCATGTTGCGCGCAATGGCCGCACCTATGAGTGCATATATGCCAGCCATTACTCCTGAAAGTCCGCTGAGGGAAATAAAACGGGAAGATTTCTCCATGATGGAGCGAATTTCCGAGATGTCTTTCAAATAGTCTTTTTCCATTTTAAAAGTACTTTGAGTTGCAAAGTAAATAATACAAACCGCTCATACAACGGATAGTGATGAAAAAATTGTTTTTTTGTGGAGCCGGTCTACAGAGGGTGCATTTAAGGAAGGGTTGAGACCACAGGCGTAAACGAGGCATTTTTTGAGCGAAACCAACCTTCTTCAACAAATCAAGCAAGGCGATGAGCGGGCCTATGAAGTTCTCTTTAAAGAGTACTTCCAGGTGCTGTCTGTCTATGCCAAGCGCTATGTGCAAGACCTGGACCTGGCTCAGGACATTGTACAGGAGGTATTTGTCAAGTTTTACGAAAACCGCTTAAAGCTGGTAGTACACAGCTCTTTGAAAGCACTGCTTTACCAAAGCGTGCGCAACCGCTGTCTCGATCATATCAGGTCGGAACAGACCCACAATGCGCATCATGAGCAAATTCTGAACATCAATAAAGGCTCGGATATAGATGCCACCGACTTTATGGAGCAGGTAGAGCTGGAGGAGAAAATCTACAAATCCATAGCAGCTTTGCCAGAGCAATGCCAGGTCATTTTCAGAATGAGTCGCTTTGAAGGCAAGCGCAATCAGGAGATAGCCGAAGCGCTCAATCTTTCAAAAAGAACAGTAGAAACACAGATAAGCAATGCGCTGAAACGCCTGAGAAAGGACATTTTTCCTTATCTCAAAGCGTTGATAGTCATGCTATTACAAACTTTTTCATAAAAAATGATTGAGAACATACGTGCATTTAGGGCCTGAGCCGTCACACAATTGAAAGCAATGGAAAACAATTCGACCATATCGGAACACCTGCTGGTTGCCTACTGGACCAATACCGCTACTGAAGAGGAGCGAGGTCAGGTAGAAGGCTGGCTGAAAGATCAGGCGCAAAATGAAGCCTTGTTCGATCAGTGGAAGCAGGTGTGGGAGCAGTCTGGCTCATTGGCCGATTTTGAAGCCATTGATGTAGAGGCTCGCTGGCAACAGTTCAGAGGAGAGGCCTTTGCACAGAAGGAAGGCAAACAAGTGCGCATGTTCCCGGCAGTGTGGCGCTATGCGGCTGCACTTTTGCTGGTAGCTGCGGCTACCTTTCTGATATTACGCGGTGGTGGTACTGCTCCTGAAATGATGGAAGCAGTAGCCAGTAATGGTCCTTTGGAAGTCACCCTGCCCGATGGCTCTCAGGTTTGGCTCAATGAGCAGGCAAGCTTGAAATACCCCAATGAATTTGATACCGATCGCAGGTTGGTTGAATTGAAAGGCGAGGCATTTTTTGAAGTAGTACACAATCCCGCCAGTCCATTTTCTGTACTGGCCGATGGTACCGAAACGCGTGTATTGGGTACTTCTTTCAACCTGAAAGAGCATGAAGGCAACCGGCTGGAATTGGTGCTGGTCACAGGCAAAGTCCGCTTTAGCAGGGCCGATGATTGGGAAATACTGGCCCCAGGCGAAAAGCTGGTGGTGGATGATGAAGGCACCATGAGCAAAAGCCAGAACGATGCAGCCAATTTTATGTCGTGGCGTACCCGAAGGCTGGAGTTTGATAGCGCAGTCATGCATACAGCTGTCAGGGATGTGGAATCCCTTTATGGTGTACAATTGACTATCGATTCAGAAGAGATCAGTAACTGCTCTGTTACCGCAACCTTCCAAAACGATAGTCTGGAAGATGTTTTAGAAACTTTTAAAATACTTTTTGATGCGGAAATCCGGCAAACGGATCAAGGTTACCGCATTATAGGGGGCGTTTGTCCAATACAATCGCCCTAGTCAGAAACTCAAAATATCATGCAATTTAAGAACACATTAATTGCAGCACTACTGTTGGTCACGGTAGGGCTGGCAGGGCAAACTACGGCCTCATTGTTAGAGCGAAAGCTGAGCATTGAGGCAACCAACGAGCCTGTAGAAAGCGTACTAAAACGCCTGGAAAAGCTGGGAGATTTTTCCATTGCCTACTCCAATGGCTCTTTTGACGAGCAACGAGAAGTAAGTTTTTCGGCAAAAGATCAGCCCCTGAGCCAAGTACTGGCACAAATCTTTCAGCCTGGCGAAGTGCGTTATCGGGCCCTGGGCAATCGGCTGCTCATTTACCGCGATGGCGATACCATCAACATGGGTGGAGCGGCCCTTTACCAGACCGTACGTGGACAGGTAATGGACGAAGCTTCTAACCAGCCCATACCAGGAGCTAATGTAGTGGTGCCGGGTTCCGATCCGCTCATTGGTGCTTCAACCGATGCTGACGGCCGATTCAAAATTGAGCGCGTGCCAGTGGGTCGTCATACCTTCCATGTCACCTTTATGGGTTACCTGCCTGTGGTCATGTCAAATATCACCGTAGATGCCGGTAAAGAAAGCGTGCTGGCAGTAAAGCTGGCCGAGTCGGTGACTGAGCTACAGTCAGTAGTGGTGACTGCGGAATTTGACAAGGCCCTTCCTCTGAACGAAATGGCCATGATCAGTGCCAAGTCCTTCTCTGTAGAAGAAACCAGCCGCTATGCTGGTAGCTTCAATGATCCTGCCCGTATGGCCACCAGTTATGCCGGTGTAGTAGGCAGCCAGGACGATACTGAAAACTCAATCATTGTAAGAGGCAATTCGCCTCGTGGCTTGCTGTGGAGGCTCGAAGGCATGGAGATTCCCAATCCTAATCACTTCGCTTCTGATGGTTCGTCAAATGGCGCCATCAACATGCTCAACAGCAATGTAATGGCCAATTCAGATTTTCTGACCGGGGCCTTTCCGGCCGAATATGGCAATGCCTTTTCTGGTGTGTTCGACATGAACATGCGCAATGGCAATAACGAGCAAAGGGAATACGCCATTCAGGCGGGCCTGCTGGGACTGGATGCTTCTTTTGAAGGCCCCTTTCAGCGCAAAGAAGGAAAGAACCTGGCCAATGCTTCTTACCTGATCAATTATCGCTATTCTACCATTTCTATGTTAGAATCACTCGGCCTCAACATAGCCGGAGATGGTGGCCAGGTACCGGCCTTTCAAGATCTTTCTTTCAAACTGAATGTGCCTACGGCCAAAGCAGGTACCTTCTCGCTCTATGGCCTGGGCGGCTTTAGCGACTCCAGTGATGACTATACGCAGGAAGAGGGTGGACAGACCTTTGCGCTGGATGAGCGAGAAGAGTATAAGATGGGCATTGTGGGCCTGAAGCACATTATGAGTCTGAACAGCCAGTCCTTTTTAGAATCGGGGGTGACTTATTCGCGCTATGATTACGATTACCACTATGAAAGTGTATTCAACGCGCAGGCCTTTGTGGCGGACACAGAGCAATATGTGAATGAAAACATGCGGGTGGCTACTACGCTTAACACGAAGTTCAATGCACAACATGCCACGAAATTCGGAGCCATATATACCCGCTATGGTTACGATTTGTCATCCAGGGGCTTCTTTTCCGACATGACACCCAGCTATCAGTCGAGCGAAACGGGGCACTTTGGCATGTACCAGGCCTTTGTGAGTCATAAGTATCGCATCAATAACCGGCTAACCCTCACCGGAGGTTTTCATTACCTGCGCATGGACTTGGCCGGGCAAGACAACCTGGAGCCACGCATGGGCCTCAAATGGCAGTTCAAGCCCAAGCAGTCGCTGAGCTTTGGCTTTGGGGTGCACAGCCGCAAAGAGGAAACCTCCTTGTACTTTACTGACATAGAGCCCACGCTCAACCCCGATGGCCTTAGCAATCAAGATTTGGAGCTGGCTAAAGCGCGCCATTATGTAGTGGGTTATTCGAACCGATTGGGCAAAAACCTGAACCTACAGATAGAAGCCTATTATCAGGATTTGTATAACATTCCGGTGGCGGCCAACCCTAACAGCCAGTATTCTTCACTCAACCAGGAAGATGCCTTTCAACGCCTACCCCTGGTGAATGAAGGCACAGGTGTGAACTACGGCATTGAGATGACCCTGGAGAAGTTTTTGGCAGACAACTATTTCTTCCTGCTCACGGGCAGCCTGTTCGAGTCGAACTATCAAACACTTACCCGTGTGGATTATAATACGCGCTATAATGGCCGCTATAACCTAAATCTGGTGGCGGGTAAAGAGTTTTTGTTGGGCAACGAAACCAAGCAAAAAACACTGAACATTGGCATTGAAACGGTACTGGGTGGTGGTGCCAGAACTACGGAAATAGACCTGCCTGCTTCCATAGATGCAGGACGCACCGTTTTCGTAAACAACAACCCCTTTGGCAGGCAGTTGAAAGACTATGCCCGCATCGATTTCCAGATAGCCTTGAAAACGAATAAGAAAGGCATCACTCACGAATTGAGGCTGGATGTGCAGAACCTGACGGGCAGAGAAAACCTGATTGGCGAGCGATTTTCATCGGCCACCAATAGCATTGTGAATAGCTCATTTACCGGAGAGATGATCCCCGTTCTGAGCTATAAAATCACCTTTTAAGAACTCAAAATAACAAACAACTCAAAACTCAAATACAATGAAAAGAACAACACTTACACTCGTACTGCTTTTGCTAGGTCTCACCACGATGGCCCAGGAAAAAGAATCTACCAGCATGCGCACCCTCTTTGGCAACTCCGGCATTAGAAGCAATGGAGGCTATGGAGCCGTTACCACTGGCTACACCAAAATGGATGGCCTTGATGCCCTCGTGATTGGGGGCCGTGGTGCCTGGGTAGTCAACCATTCTGTAGGCATAGGCCTGGCAGGTTATGGTTTTATGAGCGAGCAAAAGCTAGACTTAGAACTCAACGACAACTACCAGTTACTTGGTGGCTATGGTGGCCTCATGTTTGAATTTATTGCCATGCCTCACAGCCCGGTGCACCTCAGCTTTCCCTTGGTCATAGGTGCTGGAGGAGTCACTTATGCGGAACATGACCATTTTGTTGGAAATGATTTCAATACGCTGACTGAAGATACCCAGGCCTTTTTTGTGGTAGAGCCGGGTGTTGAACTGGAGCTGAATATGCTGCGCTTTATGCGCCTGGCCTTTGGGGTAAGTTATAGATATACCTCAGACATAGATCTTACGTATAATGGTTCGGGCCAGCGCATTATGGACAAAGATGTACTGCAAGGCCTGACCGGAGGCATTACCTTGAAATTTGGTAAATTCTAATCCGGGTTTAAGCAACAACCGATATGAAAAAGAGCTTGCTGGTCTTATTTCTCACTTTGCTGGGTCATGTCTCAATGGCCCAGGCTTCACAGCCATGGCTGGAGAAAAAGATCAGCATTTCCATTCAAAACAAACCCGTGGAAGCGGTGCTTAAAAGCCTGGAACAGGACCTTTCGGGCATGGCCTTTGCCTATCTGCCAGGCAGCTTCGATATGGCCAAAAAAGTAACCGTAAAGCTGGATTCTGTGCCTCTGAAGGAGGTTTTACAGGAAATATTTGCTGAGCAGGGAATGGAGTGCACCGAGATGCGGGGCAAGATCTTTTTGAAGAAGAAAAAGCAAGAACCCAAGTCGGGCAATGGCTCCGGGTCTAAGAGGAGAAGGCGCGTAACTTCTGGTGGCAGCGGTGCTGGCAATGCTTCTGTGGCTGTCCGGGAAGAGGGTTCAGTTACCAACTCTAAAACGGATACTGCTACAGCCAAAGAAAGGCAGGCAACACCCGATTGGATAATGCGGCTTTCCCCAATACAGACTGTTACCAGCCAATCAGTTACACAGAATGAGACTTCATCAAGACTAAACTCAAAAGGAGAGGCCCTTGACGAAGTGGTTTTGGATTCGGCTACACAGCCGGTCATCATGCCTTCAAAAGTACCAGAACTGCTACAGGTAAAATGGCAGGGCAATGTCTTGTCTCCACAAACACCGATCAGTCGGCCCTACATACCTCCTATACCCATCTACTATACAGATAAATTAGAAAGAACCTCCTTTTGGTCTTGGTTCAAAATGCCTGCTTTCTTGAAGAAAAATCCTGATAAACCTGCCCGTGATAAAAAGGCAGGTGTTTCTGTTGAAAAGGATGATGACTTAGTAAAAAAGGGGCTGCGCTTTTATCTGGCCACGGGTGTGGGCGTTACTCCCCTAGGAAGCGGTAATGGCCTGAAACTGGGGGGCCGCATTGTATGGCAGAAAAAGCCTTCATTGGGCTTTGGTCTGGGAGGCCATGCTTTGATAGGGTCAGGCATGGACGTAGAAGGACAAGCTCAGCAGATTAGAGTAGCCGGGGGTTATGGCGGATTTCATATGGAATATTCAATGAACCCTGATAGTCCTATTCACCTCTCTTTTCCCATTCTCATTGGGGTGGGTGGCATCACTTATGTAGATGCTGCAACGGGCAGTCCGCTGCCTGGGCAGGTGGAAGAAATGACCCAAACCATTCTGGTACTGGAACCAGGCGCCATGCTGGAAATGAATGTGTTCAGCTTTCTGAAACTGGGGCTTGACGTAACCTACCGCTACACCAGCAATAGCGCCTTGAGCATTGAAGGGGGAGAACAGCTATTGGGTCCTAAAGACCTGAATGGCATCTCTGCAGGTATAACCATTAAGGTGGGAAGGTTTTAATGCCCTTTTTTAAGCATATCGGCCAGTAGCTGTTGCAGTTCTGCATGGTCTTTGGCCAAGCCAGCCACACCCAGGCTTTCCAGCCTTTCGGCATGACCATGCAAAATATGACTGCCACCCAAAAACCCGATGGTTTTGATGCCTGCAGCCAAGGCCGCCTGCACTCCGGTATAAGAGTCTTCAATGGCAATAAGCTCAGACTTATCCACCCCCACTGTATCAATGGCGAGCTGATAAACCAAGGGACTGGGTTTGCCCTTTTCTACCAGTTCAGCAGAGAAAGTGGGCTTTTCAAAGTAATGCGCCCATCCAAACTTTTCCAGCGCCCCGTCAACATAATCCACTGCGCTGTTAGACACTACTGATTTAGGCAGGTTGATGCTCTCCAGCACTTCCTTCACCCCAGTTATCGGACGCATTTTATTTTTCACCTCTGGCTCCAGCAGGTCCATGGTGGCCTGAATATCCAGGTCGGCTGGCAGCTGACCGGCAGCCATCAGCTCTCTGAGAATGTGCGAAAACATTTTGCCGGTGTGCTCAACTATGAACTCATTGACAGTCATTTGTAGCTCCTGGGTTTGGAACCAGTTGACCACTACCTCAGCCGCAACAATCTCTGTATCAATCAATACACCGTCACAATCAAAGATGATATGCTTCATTTTTATTAAATTCAATTGAAGAACAATCATATTTCAATCTCTTCCAAGATGAATCGGTATTTAGTACCCTGCTTATTCACTTTAACCCTGATCGCCAGTTTGAGCTGTGGTGGAGATGACCCTGTTAACCCTACTGAGGAATCGCTCAATCCCAATGATTACCTCATGGTAGTCGGGTCCAGAAAGTACATGGTACTGCTCAATGCCGATTATGCCGGTCTGGAATGGAATAGTTTTGTGTGCGCTTTGACACCAAACCCTGTGAAAGAAGGTGCTGGAATGATAGATAGTGACCCCTTTCAGCTGGAGAATCTGGATTTGCTACAGGCCACCGGTGTGGTAGGTAATGTGATTTATGACCTTGAACCGGATTCAAAATATTACTGCAGAACCTATAATGCCGGGGTTGATGGCATCCAATATGGCCCCAATTTGGTGTTTAATACCGGACCAGACATTGGACCCCGTCTCACTAGTCATACGCGCACGGATACCAATGGAGAATTTACTTATGAACAATTATACTTTTACGATACCCTGGGAGGTATAAAGTTTTCAATCAACCTGGCTAATGGCCCCGATGACCCCCGCTTTGGTTCGGAATCTTATGCCTATGCTCATGTTTATGACTATCAGCCTGAAAGGGTAGATCAGTATACAGGAGAGCTGCGGCCTGGTGCAGGCTGGGACATTGAATATCCCGCTGACTATGGCAATCGAAGGCAGTATCTTTTTGAAAACGGTCAACTGGTGGCTAACAACTTATTGTCTGGTAACCGAGGAACGCGATATACTTATGAAGGTAATCGTGTGATTGCTGTAGACAGTGAAAGTGCCGTGCCCGATTCTGTCATAACCGACTATTTTTTAGCAGAGGCTTATAGCCTGAAGACTAGGTATATTTTAGAAAATGGGGAATACCGTCATGCATCAACGACTCGGTATGAGTATGACTTGTCTAAGCGAGATCCTTTCTATGACAGCTTCAATCGGCAACAAGGCTATGCCCAATTCCCTCTTGTGGTGCGCTACGAAATCACCTACGCAAATGGTGAAACGCAAACACACCTATATGATTACCAGTACAATGGTACCTTTCCGGCTTCGGAGGGAAGCTCCCGGTATTACTATACCGCTTTCGACTAGAAGTTGGGCGAAAGCAAGAATTTCGAATAGAATTCGTCTATCACCTGTACAGCTTCTGCTTCAGTTTCTACCAGGTTGATAAGATCCAGGTCTTCCGGGCTAATGTTGCCAAAACTCAGCATAGTTCCCTTTACCCAATCCATGAGTCCACCCCAGTATTCTTTGCCAACCAACACGATAGGGAAACGCCCTATCTTCTGCGTTTGAATAAGGGTAACCGCTTCAAAGAATTCATCAAGTGTACCGAAGCCACCGGGCATTACGATAAAGCCCTGAGAGTATTTTACAAACATGACCTTGCGCACAAAGAAGTAGTCGAAATTGATCAGCTTGTCCTGGTCTATATAGATGTTGTTGAACTGTTCGAAAGGCAGCTCAATATTCAGTCCTACTGATTTCCCTTTTTCACTATAGGCTCCTTTATTACCCGCTTCCATGATTCCCGGGCCGCCCCCGGTGATTACACCATAGCCATGCCTTACCAGTTTGGCGGCAATTTCTTCAGCCATTTTGTAATACTTGTCTTCGGGTTTGGTGCGGGCCGATCCGAATATGGATACACAGGGACCAATCTTTCCCAACTTCTCAAAGCCTTCTACAAATTCGGCCATTACCTTAAAGATCACCCAAGAATCATTGGTCTTGATCTCGTTCCAGTCACGGTCTTTAAAGGCTTTTTTTATCTTATCTTCGTTTGTCATATGCGTCATTTTAAATTTTACTGTCTATAAAGTCCCCTGCCTGCGTTACGCTTGCGCAAAAAAAGCTCAACTACGCCATGTAAACCCTTCTTTTTTGCGTTTAACAGCCCTTGCCAGTGAACTTTCCAGCTCAGACTAAGGGAGCTAAGTACACCGGGACGAAATAATCCAGAATACCGTGTACGTGTTAACTAAAGCCAAGGTTTACCGGGTAATTCGGGCTCTAAGCCGAACAGTTTTATTAAAAACAGCCGACTAACTTATGACTTTCCGGCCAGACTTTCTAATGCAGCTTCCAACTTTGGATATTGAAACTCATAACCTGCCTTCATCACTTTTTCGGCACTTACCCTGCTGCCGGTAAGTACAATGCTCGCCATTTCGCCCAGCATTACCTTGATAATCTTGGAGGGTACATTGATGGGTACAAAGGTCTTGCCAAAAGCTTTGGCAGCCGCCCTGGTGAAGTCTTTATTATTAAGCGGAGCGGGCGCCACTACATTGTAGGGGCCGTTCATGTTTTCGTCTTCAACGGCCTTTATGGCGATGCCCACCACATCGTCAATGTGGATCCAACTCATGTACTGCTTGCCCTTGCCCAGGCCCGCTGCTACAGGTGGTTCCAGCAGTTTTACCAGCGCGCCACCTTCATGGCTCAGCACCACACCTATGCGCAGCTGCACTACCCTGATGCCGAGCTCTGACACCCTGCGGGTAGAAAGCTCCCAGGCATCAGTAACATGCGCCAGAAAGTCGTGGCCTACCGGGCTGCTTTCATTCTTGCGGCTATTGTCCAGGTCGCTGCCATAAATACCAATGGCCGAAGCGGCTACCAGCGTTTTCACCTGGTGATTGCCCTTCTTCAGGCGCTCGTATAGCAGGCGAGAAGTTTGAGTACGGCTTTCCAGAATTACTGTCTTTCGATCCTGAGTCCATTTTTCATCGGCCACCCCGGCACCAGCCAGGTGCACAATGGTATCGACTCCATCCAGGGCGCCTTCTTCCAAAAAGTCATTGCCATAGTCCCAGGTAAAAACCGGGTGGGGGCTGTTGGCGTTTTTGCTGCGACTGAGTACCGATAGCTGATGACCTGCGGCATGCAGTTGTTTTAACAGCTCTGAACCTACCAGGCCCGAAGCACCGGTAACGAGTATGTGTTGTGCCATATGATATAAAAGTAAGAAGTGGGAGCGCTTGTTCTGCAAAAGGCATAAAAAAACCTATGCGTCTGTCAGTGTTGTCGCGGACAGGAGCATAGGTCCATTTCATTGGTTGGTGAAAACACCAACCAAGGGGGAAAATGCCATTTAGTTAAGGTTTCCTCCCTTTCATTCCCTAAAGGGAGTATCAAAAAACTCATTATTCACCCTTCAGCGCATAAAAAAACCCTGATCCCGATTGCTCGGAACCAGGGTTCAAATTATCAATTACCTAATCTTAAAAGATTCTATAACCAAAGCCCAGGCTGAAGGTACGGCCAGGTGCCAGTCTTTGGAAGAGCTGATTCTGTGCACCGAAAGACTCAAATTCAGATTCTCTTTTGTCGTTCAGCAAGTTGCTGACTTTAAAGCTAAGGTTCATTTTGCCGTCTTCACCAAAGCCTTTAGAGAAGCTCATGTTCACAGAGTGGAAAGGCACCGTGTATACATCGGGCCTATCGGCCACACCTACAAACTGCAGGGTACGGCCCTGTACATTGTAATAGATGCCGGCATTAAAGAAGTTATCGTTGCCAGAGTAAGCCAGTCCAGTGTTGATGATATAAGGTGCCTGACCAGCCATATCGCGGGTGTTTTTAACGCTTTGGCCTACACGGGCATTGTCTGTTCTGGATTTGAACTCGGTAGCACTCATTTCAATGCTGGAATTGATCACGGTTACATTGGCATTAAAACCCCATTCTTCCAGCTCAGGAGAGATAAAGCCCAGGTTTTTGCGCAGTTCAGCTTCAATACCCAATACCTGGCCATCGCCTACGTTACGGGGCTGGAAGTTGTTGGGAGCCTGCAGGTATTGCACCATCTCGATAGGGTTGCTAAACGACTTGTAGAAGGCGCTTACAGAAAAGGTCTGGCCACCTGGCTGGAAAGTTTCATAGCGGAAATCGAGGTTATTGATGTTGGTGGCTCTCAAGTTACCATCCCAAATCACTTCATTAGTCAGTGCGTCTTTATCCGGGAAGAACCCGCCTATAAAGGTACGACCGGTCAATGGGTCAAGGATGTTTGCAAATGACGCTTCCTTCAAAGAAGGACGCGCAATGGTTTGGGAGAAAGAGAATCGCAGGTTTTGGTTTTCAACCACATTGTAAATCAGGTTTACAGAAGGGAAGAAATCCAGGTCGTCCAATACAGTGGCATTGTCCAGAGCAAAGTCACCGCCCTGGTCTGTTCCAGTGTAGGTCTGCACATAGTTTTCGGCCCTTACACCTACAATGGCTTTCAGTTTGTCATTCAGAGTCAGTTCACCAGAAATGTATCCGCCCACCATGTTTACTGAAGCATCGTACTGGTTGGGGTTTCTTGGGATGAAAAGTGGATCAAACGAAACGCCATTCAGGTTGTCAACCCTTGAGAAAAGGTTCTCGGTCAAAAGGAAGTCATTAGGGTTGTCAGTAACCGTACCGTTATTCACACTGAAGTTGAAGTTCTGAATGTTGAAGCTTCTGTCTTTATATGTATGTGCAAAACCGAAGCGGAATTTCGATTCGTTGCCATTGATAGAAATCTTTCTGGTAAGGTCTAATTTGCTCGAAATGTTAAATTCTTCCAGCTCTCTCCATATTCTTTCCGGCAAGCCTGACTCTGTTCCGATAAATGGGTTGCCACCGTCCATTCTGATTCTGGTAAAGCGAATGTCTGGATCTTCAATAGTAGAATAGGTAGGAGATACTTTCCAACCAATTTCCCATTTGCCCTGGCCCAGGTAATAGTCACCACTCAATAGAAGGTTAGACATGGCGCGCTGGTTGTACTCAAGGTTGTGCTGAAAGGCCTCGAAGTTTGAGCCCTGATCTGAACCAATGAAGTCGAAGATACCGGCTTTTGACTCGCCATTTTGCAGGTGCATCAGGTTCAGTTTATACTTAGCCCTGTCACCTTTCAAGGCGAAAGTAGCCAGGCCGCCAATTAGCACGTTGTTCTGGCCATAGTCACCCTGCTGAAGATCTCTGCGCTCTAGTTCCAGGTCAGAAGCCTGGTTGCCACGGCCCCAGCTTGCAAACTCAGCATCTTCATAGAAGTTGGTAGAGTTTTTATAAGTAAGTGATACGTTATAGCCAAAGGTTTTGCTACCCAGCTCTATCTGGTTGCCTCTGGAAAAGCCCAGGCTGAAATCCATAAAACTGGTTTCTTTAAAGGCGGCAAGTTCCTTATTAAAGCCATTGAGTATGTCTCTGTATTCGGCACCTATCCTTGCATTGGTAAAAGCCTGAGCACGGAAGGGGATGTCTGTAGTACCTCCTGTTGGAATATCTCTGCTGCCATTGTCGAAGCCCAACCAATCGGTATTGCTGCCGGTATAGGTGAGGTAGTTTCTGTTAAAGTGCATGCTTGGGTTATAACCAAAACCGCCAGAAATGTTGAATGTCTTTTGATCGGGAAACTCAGTGGTTTCCAGGTTGACAATACCTCCGGTAAAATCGGCTGACAATTCAGGAGTGAATGATTTGATCACCACAATGTTCTGCAACACGTTGGTAGGGAAGATGTCCATCTGCAGTGTGTTACGGTCTGGATCCAGACCGGGAATGTCCACACCATTCAGGGTGGTTTTGGTGTAACGGTCTCCCAGGCCACGTACAAACACGTACTTACCGCCTTCAATAGAAACACCGGGTACCCTTTTGGCAGCATCGGCAGCATCGCCATCACCAGTTCTTTTAAAGGTAGTGGCATTGATACCATCGATCATGAATATCGATTTCTTCTTGATGGTCAACAGGGCCGCTTCAGTCACACGCTGTGCTTCACCCACCACCACAATTTCTTCCAGCTCTGAAACCTCTTCCTGCAACTGAATATTTTCCAGCACAGTTACTTCACCGGCTTTTACCACTACATCATTGATCTCTAAGGTTTGGTAAGAGATAAAAGTGACGGAGAGGGTATAAGTACCAGGTGCGGCTTTGATAGAGAATTTACCATCAAAATCGGTCACATTACCGTTCTGGGTGCCTTTAATCACCACCTGAACATAGGGGAATGCTTCACCACTGGTAGCATCGAATACGGTGCCTCTAATAGTACCTTGTTCTTGCGCCTGGCTCATCTGGGCGAGGCTGATAGTGAACAAGCAAATCAAAAAAACAACTCTTTTCATTTCGTTTTTACAAATTGTAGTTTCCTTCTACCAACAAAGGGCCCTACCCCGTAGAGTAGTGCCCTTGTTTAGGTTTTTATGTCTTACTTCCTAGTTGAAGTCGTCCAGCTCACCAGCTGCATCGGCCCAGGTCCAGCTTGCAAAAGCAGACTTATCAGCACCTACAGTTGGGGTTGTTACTACTTCAATAGAAGCATTCAGTGGACGGCCCGTGAAGACGTCCATTATGGTTTCACCGTCTCCTGTTTTCTCAAGTACAATTCTAGGAATGGTCAGGTTAGAGTCTTTAGTTTCACCATCTGCCTCATAAGTAGCAGGCAAGTGTGATACATTGAACTGAAGCCCTGTCAGGTTGATGAGCTCTTGAGAGTAGTTATTGGCAACGCCATTGTTGTCAAGCTCAAAATCTGAAGTCTCTGAGAAATTGAAGAAGTAAATGTTTTCGAGATTACACTGAGCATTAGACCTCAGGTCGGCATATTCTCCGCCTGTTCTGTTGCCAGCGCCTTTGCCTTTGATAGAACCATTGATGAGCGTGTAGGCACCATCAAGAGAGCCTTCAGGGCCATCCAGTTCCAGGGCGTGATCAGAATCGCTACCTAAAATACCTATGAAGTTATCGATGGTTCCAGTATAGGCCTGGTCGCAGTCGAAAGAGTCGTCACCAGCATTCCACACCAAGAGGTTGGTCACGTCTACCGTTCCACCAAATGGCTCAATACCGTCATCCTGGTTACCAATGATTTCAACATATTCTATGGTAGTACCCGAACCAACTCCACCCAGCGTAAGGCCGTTGATTTCGTTGCCTTCACCAATGTTGGCACCACCGTGGCGGATAGAGATGTAGCGGATAGTTCCTGAATTGTCTTCAGGGTCAGTACCACCATAAAGGCCATTGTTATCTGATGGAGGAATACCTTCAATTTGTACTGCTTCAGCATCAGCTGAAATAGGAGCGTAGCCTAAGATGATCAAACCACCCCATAAGCCGCTGATGTTAGGCTCAAGGTTAGGACTAACAATCTGGCCAGGCTCGATGTTATCGGCAATAGTAGTGAAAATAATAGGGGCACTTGCGGTTCCCTCGGCATTCAATGTAGCACCACGCGCGATTAACAGTGCAGTAGCATTGGCACCAGAACCAACCTGTCCTTTAACTACTACGCCTTCTTCTATGGTAAGTGTAACGCCTGAAACAACTGTAATTCTGTTAGTCAGAATGTAAGTGTTACCTGTTTCCCAGGTAGCATCGGCAGTAATGTTGCCTTCAATGGTAAATTCTGTCTGCGCACCTTGAGAAAGAATTCTTGCTGTAACCTCAGAAGAATTGCTATTGCTGTCTACAACCGTTAGCACCACTTCTCCAATACCACCTTGAGTAGGCGTGTAATCAACAGAAAGAGTACCAGAGGTATCTCCGGTTGTCATACCAGTTGGCTGAGTTGCAGATCCTCCCAGGCCTTGAGCAGAGCTATCAAAATAGCCTTCTGGGATGTTCACGTTAAATGTAATAGTAATAGGTGTACCAACGGTAGCGGTTACATCTGTAGGAACTGTTACTGTTGGGGGCGTGCCATCGGGGCCTCCGGGTTCATCGTCCCCGCAAGACGAGGCTACAAGTACCACAGCCAGTGTCATGATCAGGCTCAGTAGTTGTTTGATTGATAGTTTCATGTTTTCGATTAGGTTATTTGAATTTGTTGTCACAAAAGTCAATCAATCGGGGCGTAACTTTTTTAATCATTTGTTAAGAACATTTCCCTGCCGGTTAACAAACAGTTATGAATAGAATTCTGAGATAATGAGCAGTTAATATGTGCCCATACGGGCTATTTAAGGCTGTTTTGGGCAAAACCTACCTCAAATGAATGGAATGGAAGCTTTACAGGCTGTATTGGTAGAAAAAATGTTAATTATCCCCTGAAAAATGACAAGAATTACACTCGTAAACAGGCCCTATGTTAAGCATAGTTTTCATAACGTTTAATGATAGGTTAAGTGGGTTAAGCCAATGTTAAGCAGACTTAAAAGTGCCGTATACAAGTCACAGGGGTCGATCCGACTCAAAAATGCCCTTGAAGCAAGGAATTGCGCATTTACATGGAAAAAGAAAAAGGGATAATTTTCATTATCCCTTTGTTAAATGCCTTGTCTTGTGGATCAGTGATTAATAGGAATCTTTTTGAGTAACTTTTCAATGATTTCTTCAGTGGTCACACCATCGGCTTCAGCCTCATAGTTGAGGATGATACGGTGGTTGAGCACATCGGCTGCTACTTCTTTAATGTCTTCTGGCAAAACATAATCGCGCTGGTTGAAGAATGCCATACACTTGGCAGCCAAGTTCAGGTTGATACTGGCCCGAGGCGAAGCGCCAAACTGTATATAATAGGCTTCATCTTCAAGGCCAAACTCCTTGGGGTTACGGGTAGCAAATACCAACTCGATGATATAACGCTCCAGCGACTCAGAAATGGTCACCTGATTTACTTCCTCACGAATGTTGAAGATGTCCTCTTTGGTAAGCAGCGTTTCAGTTTCAGGCCTAAAGTTCATGTTGGCCATTCTCCGCATAACTTCCAGCTCTTCGTCTTTGCTGGGGTAGTTTACTTTTACCTTCAACATAAAACGGTCAATCTGCGCTTCGGGCAGGCTGTATGTACCTTCTTGTTCAACCGGGTTTTGGGTAGCGAGTACAAGGAACGGTCGGTCCAGCTTGTAGCTCGTCTCCCCAATGGTCACGGTCTTTTCCTGCATGGCCTCAAGTAGGGCCGATTGCACTTTTGCAGGGGCGCGGTTTACCTCATCGGCAAGTACCACATTGGAGAAGATGGGGCCTTTCTTGACCTCAAATTCTGCCTTTTTCTGATTGTATATCATGGTACCGATCAAATCGGCCGGTAACAAGTCAGGGGTAAATTGAATTCTTTGGAAATCGAGATGCAACACTTCGGCAAGGGTATTTACCGTCAGGGTCTTGGCAATGCCCGGCACCCCTTCCAATAAAATGTGGCCATTGGTAAACAGGCCAATCATAAGGCGGTTGACCATGTATTCCTGCCCTACTACGATCTTACCAACCTCACTGGCTACCCTGCTGATCTTCTCCTGGTGTTCTTTTTTTAGGTCTTCGGTAATGACTCCCTCCATGTTGCTTGCGTTTATGAGCGCGCTAAAATAAAGATTTTGGTAAAATACTATTAACAATACTTACACGAACGAATAAGGTTTTGCTCAAAGCGTATTTACGCGAGCCAAATATCTCGTTTTTAGCATGATAAGCATAGTGGGTAAAAGAGTTTTAACAATTATTAACAGCGGAAATATTTTGAAATTTTTTTTCGATTAAAATCCTTTTTCTGTTAAATCTGAACCTAATATTTTAACAATGTACTCCCATGCATAAAACTGCTGAAGGTCACTGGTTTTTTACTGGAGGCATTCAAAAAGTCCGGGATTTAGAAGGTTTACTTGTCAAGACAAAAACGGCCAAATTGTACTTTATGTGCCTGTTTTGTCGCTATAGGGTGTTTGTTTTTCTGTTAAAATAGTTTCTCCTTGAGCATGGGTCGTGTTTAAAAAGCGGTGTTTCAAACACTCTACTAATGCGGGCTTCCTCAACCAAAAAGTATTATACTGGTATAATACTGTGTGTGCTCGTCTTGCTATTTCAGAATCAGAACGGTTTCTCAACTGAGAATACCGATGAATCTGCTGGTCCTGTCATTGCAAGTGTGAACATAAACAGTTGTATCGGCTCAATCACGATTAGCGTGACGAGCGGTGTGGCTCCCTATACTTTTCAATGGGAAGATAGCGGAGGCACCATCCTGCCATCCACCACTTTTGTGGCTACCGGATTGGGCCCCGATAACTATACCGTTACCGTAACGGATGCGATGGGCGATGATATTACCGCCACCTATACCGTTACCAACCCCCCCGATCTTGTAGGCTCTGTAGTGGTCAATGATGTGACCTGCCGTGGCGATTCTGATGCTCAGGTAATAGTCACCATGGCCAATGGTAACCCCGGTTACGACTGGGAACTCTATAACAGTGGTGCAGCACTGGTCACAGATGGCTCTATTGCCTTCCCTAGCAATGTAATCACCATTGGCGGCCTGGGCGTAGATACCTATTCGCTGGAAGTCACCGACCAGGATGGTTGTACCGGCACCATCAACTTTACCATTACCGAACCGGCTCAGTTTCTTGGAGCCAACCTCATCAACCAAACCAATGCTACCTGTAGCGACCTGGCCAATGGCAGCCTTGAGGTAGTGGGAACCGGGGGCTGGGGAGGCTATACTTATGCCTGGTACAACTCGTCAAGTACCTTGATTGGCAACAGCAGCACCATTACTGGCCTGCTGCCCGGCACCTACGATGTGGTGATCACCGATGCCAATGGCTGTCAGATAAACCCTGACTATACCATTACAGGCCCAGCACCTATTACTTCTACTGAAGTGATTACCGATGTTACCTGTAATGGCGATAGTAATGGGGCTATAGACATTACACCTGCAGGGGGCAATGGCACCTTTTCATACCTGTGGAGCAATGGTGCTACCAGCCAGGACATATCCGGAGTGGTTGCCGGTAACTACTCGGTTACTATTACCGACATTCAGGGCTGTACCCTGGTACAAAATTATGTGATTGCCCAACCGGCTGTTTTGACCATCAATGAGGCAGTAAGCGATGTGAATTGTAATACAGGCAGTGATGGCGCCATCACCAGCAATGTAAGCGGTGGCACGGCCCCTTACAGCTACAGCTGGTCCACCGGAGCTACTTCAGCTGACCTGTCAGGACTCACGGCAGGCAGCTACACCCTCACCGTTACCGATGCCAACGGCTGTAGCACCATGGAAACGCACACCGTGACAGAACCTGCTTTGGCCCTGGCCGTTTCCAGTTTCACTGAATCTCAACCCTCTTGTTTTGGTGGAATTGACGGTACGCTTCAAGCCAATGTGGTGGGGGGCACGGCTCCCTATTCCTATTCCTGGTCTAATGGGGGTAACACGGCTCAAATCACGGGCATCACTTCAGGTGCATATACCGTCACCGTAACTGATGCCAACGGTTGTGCTGTGGTAGAGAGCCACACCCTCAACGACCCCATTGCCATTTCAGTGAGCCCTGTGGTGAGCATCCCGAGCTGTAATGGCGGCACTGATGGAAGCATTACCGTTTCGGCCAGCAATGGTGCGGCTCCTTATAGCTACAATTGGAACACGGGCGATACAGGCCCTACGATCAACAGCCTTTCTGCAGGCACATATACCGTGACGGTCACCGATAACCTGGGCTGCTCGGTAGTTCAGGCCATTGTTATAGGCGAACCCAGCCCCATTATCTCCAATGCCACGGTAAACGACATCAGTTGCAATGGATTGACGGATGGCAGCATCTTTCTGGCCGTGACAGGCGGAACCGCCCCCTATACCTATAGCTGGAATACAGGAGCAACCTCTGCCAATATCAGTGGGCTTTCTGCCGGGGCCTATTCGGTCACCATCACAGATGATAATGGTTGTGTTGAGGTAGATAATTTCACCATCATTGAGCCTGCCTCATTGGGCCTTAGTCATACTCAGGTAGATGTGCTTTGCAGGGGAAATACCACCGGTAGCATCGACCTTTCGGTAGCTGGGGGTACCGCACCCTATTCTTACCTCTGGTCCACGGGTGCCAATACCCAGGATGTATCCAGTCTGGCGGCTGGTTCTTACACAGTAACGGTCACCGATGCCTCAGGCTGTAATGACGTTTTGGCTGTAACCATTACTGAGCCGGCCACTTCCATCGGAATTATTGGTACGGAGACCCACGTAACTTGCAACGGTTCTTCCAATGGTGCCATCGACATTACCGTCACGGGTGGCATAGCGCCTTATACTTATAGCTGGAACAATGGCAGCATTACAGAAGATATCACAGCCTTGGCAGCCGGGAGCTATTCGGTGCAGGTAACCGATGCCAATGGCTGTGTGCAAAATGCAGGCTTTACCGTTACTCAACCTTCCCCTTTCCTGGTCACTCCCACTGTGGATGACATCAGCTGCAACGGAGCCGATGATGGCAGTATCAGCCTTGCCGTTTCTGGCGGTACCGCTCCTTATACCTATAGCTGGGCCGATGGTCCCACTTCTCAAAACAGAAGCAGCCTTACCCCCGGTAATTATACTGTGACCGTGACTGATGCGAATGGCTGCCAGAATGTTCAACCTTTAACCATCAACGAGCCTGCAGTTTTGGCTGTGACTTATGTGGCGCAGGATGTGGCTTGCTTTGGCGACAATACCGGAATTATTAACCTCACGGTCAGTGGGGGCACTGCGCCCTATAGCTATAGTTGGTCGAATGGTGCCATTACGGAAGACCTTTCTGCAATTGTGGCTGGCACCTATAACGTCACAGTCACCGATGCCAATGGCTGTACGGTAGGAGAAACAGTGACCATCACTGAACCAGCTTCGGCACTGGCTTACACATCCTCTGTCAACCAAATCACCTGTAATGGGGCGGCTGATGGATCGATTAACCTCACGGTAAGTGGGGGCACGGCACCCTATTCTTACAACTGGTCCAATGGCAGCACTTCAGAAGACCTGAGCGGCTTGCCGGCTGCTACTTACACTGTGACTATTACTGATAGCCAGGGCTGTACTACTGGGGGCGTTTTCGACATTTCCGATCCCGCAGCCCTTTCGGTAACAGGCATTACCACAGACATTAGTTGCAATGCAGCAGCAGATGGGACCATCAACCTGAGCGTTTCGGGTGGGGTGGCTCCCTATACTTTCATTTGGGCACACGGCCCAAACTCAGAAGACGTGAATAACCTCGGCCCGGGTGCGTATACGGTGCAGGTGCTCGATAGCCGGGGTTGCTCTTCTTTGGAAGCTTTTACCATCACCGAACCCAGTGTATTGGCACTGTCTACCAGCCAAACCAACGTGCTCTGCTTTGGAGAAAATACCGGTGCCATCGACCTTACGGTAGCAGGGGGTACCGCTCCCTATTTCTATAGCTGGTCCAATGGTTCCGGGGCTGAAGATTTGAATACGCTGATTGCTGGTGCTTACACTGTCACAGTAACCGATGCCAATGGATGTACAGCAAATGAAACGGTGACCATTACCGAACCTGCAAGCGCCTTAGGAGTAACTGATGTACTCACCCAGGTAACCTGCAATGGTTTTGCCAATGGTGCCATTGACCTAACAGTTTCTGGAGGCACAGCACCCTATGGCTATAGCTGGAGCGATGGTTTTGTCTCAGAAGATAGGGTGGGCCTCACAGCCGGCAATTATAATGTGACCATTACCGATGCTAATGGCTGTGTGGTGAATGAGGCTTACACCATCACTGAACCAACGACTTTGGTTACCAGCCTGGCGAGTAATAACATCAGCTGCTTTGGGCTGTCTGATGGCGATATCAACCTGACTGTCTCGGGCGGTACGCTTCCCTATAGCTTTTTATGGAATGATGGGGCGATTACTGAAGACAGAACCAACCTTTCTCCGGCCACTTATTCGGTGACGATAACGGATGCCAATGGCTGTGTAGAGAATGAGACCGTAACCATTACCGAACCTACCGACCTGGTGGCCACGGCTGTTGTGACGGATGTAGACTGTTTTGGCAACACCACCGGGGCCATTGACTTGACGGCCACAGGAGGTACTGCTCCCTATACATATTCCTGGTCTACCGGGGCGAATACGGAAGACCTGCTAAGCCTGACATCAGGCACTTACACCATCACGGTCACCGATGCGAATGGATGTACTCAGGTTGAAAACATTGTGGTAGACGGGCCTACCCAGCCGCTTGCACTGAACCCCACAGTCAACGACATCACCTGTTTTGGCAACAATGACGGCAGCGTTGTGCTCAACGTAACCGGTGGTACTGCTCCTTATGCCTACAGTTGGAGCACAGGAGCCACCACTTCCAACATCAGTGCATTGTTGGTGGGCAACTATAGCGTTACGGTCACTGATGCCAATGGCTGTACTTTGGCAGGCAACTACACCATCAACACCCCCGATGCCCTGCAGGTATCTGGTGCGGTAGACAACCTGGACTGCAATGCAGCAGGCAATGGTGCCGTTGACTTAACGGTCACTGGAGGTGTTTCTCCCTATACCTACAGCTGGTCCAATGGTAGCAGTACCGAAGACTTAAGCAGCTTAAGTGCCGGCACCTATCAGGTGGTGGTTACCGATGCCAACGGCTGTTCGCTCAACCGAACCTATACCGTAACCGAGCCCCTGGCTTTGATCCAAACGGCTGTGGTATCTGACGTCTCCTGTTTTGGTGTAGGCGATGGTGCTATATCCGTGGCGGTAACCGGGGGAGTGACCCCTTACAGCTACTCCTGGTCATCGGGTGAGGTGACAGAAGATCTGTTCAATATCTCTGGTGGCACTTATACTTTGACCATTACCGATGCCAATGGCTGCCAAAGCATGGCCACTTATACGGTAGCAGAGGCCGCTTCTGCCCTGGCTGTTTCTGAGACCATTACCAATTTGACCTGCAAGGATGCAGGCAATGGCACCATCGACCTGGCTGTTTCTGGCGGAACAGCTCCTTATATCTTTAGCTGGAATCAAGGGTCCACCACCGAAGATGTGGTAGGCCTGGCTGCTGGCAACTATCAGGTGATCGTCACCGATGCCAAGGGCTGCCAGGTAGTGCAAAATTACACGGTGACCGAACCTTCAGTATTGACCTCTGGTCTTACTTCAACCCACATTACCTGCTTTGGCGCAGCTGATGGAACAATTGATCTGACAGTCAGCGGAGGTACCGCTCCTTATGCTTATAGCTGGTCTGATGGTAATACCAATGAGGACCGCAGCAGTCTCAGTTCAGGTACCTTTACAGTGACCATTACCGATGCCAATGGCTGTCAGAACATAGAAACCGTGACCATTGCAGAACCGGCTGAGTTGACACTTTCTACCTCGCAAATTGAGGTATTATGCTTTGGTGACGCGACAGGTGGTATAGACCTTACTGTGGCAGGAGGGACTTCACCCTATAGCTTTAGTTGGTCAAACGGGTCAACTAACGAAGACTTGAGCGCATTAGTGGCCGGTAGCTATACTGTAACGGTGACCGATGCCAATGGCTGTGTGGCCAATGAGACATTGACCATTTCGCAACCAGCAGGTGCTTTAGTCGTGACCGAAACCCTTTCACACATTACTTGTAATGGGCAGGCCAATGGCAGCATAGACCTGACTGTTTCCGGGGGCACCGCACCCTATACCTATGCCTGGAATGATGGAGGAAGCATAGAAGACCGAAGTGCCCTGGGCCCTGGAGACCATTCGGTTTTGGTAACCGATGCCAACGGCTGCCAACAGTACCATATTTATACAATTACAGAACCAACGACATTGACGACTAGTCTTACTTCTTCGGATGTAAGCTGTTTTGGTGTGGGGGACGGAACCATCAGTCTGGCGGTTTCAGGTGGTACCTCCCCCTATTCTTTTGCCTGGGCAGATGGGCCAACTACACAAGACCGAACCGGGTTGGTGCCTGGCGGCTATAGCGTGGTCATTACCGATGCCAATGGCTGCCAAAACACAGAGACGGTCACCATCACAGAGCCCACTACCCTTTTGCTCAATTACACTAAAGCGGATGTAAGCTGCTTTGGGGGCAATGATGGAGCCATCGATATCATGGTGACCGGTGGTACTGCGCCTTATACTTATAGCTGGTCTATTGGCAGTACGGCAGAAGATCACCTTTCTCTTTCCGCAGGTAGCTATTCTGTTACTGTCACAGATGCGAATGGTTGTGTGATCAGCGAAAATATGACCATCGATGAGCCATCTTCTCCACTCACAGTAAGTGGCATCATGACTCATGAATCTTGTGCAGGTTTCGCCAATGGAGCCATCGATATAACTGCCTCTGGTGGTACTGCTCCTTATAGCTATAGCTGGAACACAGGTTCATCAGCAGAAGACATTGCAGGACTTTTACCCGGTACGTATCAAGTGACTGTTACCGATAACCTGGGTTGCTCAACCGTCCAGGATTATACGATTACCGGGCCTCAACCTCTATCCTTAACCGGTACAGTCACTAACCTTTCTTGCCGAAGTGCGAATGATGGCACAATCGACTTAGCCGTAAGCGGGGGAACGGCTCCTTACACCTATGCCTGGTCTGACGGGCAAACGGTGGAGGATGCCGTGAACCTTGCGGCAGCTGCTTATTCTGTGCTCATAACCGATGCCAACGGATGTACCCTGACAGAGGCTTTTAATGTAACGGAACCACTAGAGCTCACCTCCAATTATCTGGTGACCAATGTGGCCTGTTTTGGAGAAAGTAGCGGCAGTATTGACTTAGCGGTGACGGGGGGAACCGCGCCTTACACTTACACCTGGTCTTCGGGACAAATTACCGAGGATTTAGCGAATCTTACAGAAGGTAACTACTCAGTTCTCGTTTCGGATGCCCAAGGGTGTGAGGTGACAGCAGTGATTACGGTGGAGGCGCCTTCTGCTCCACTCGCTGCAACTGGCTTTATTACAGATGCTTCCTGTAATGGCCTTCCTACCGGTCGAATATCCATAGACGTAGCAGGTGGTACTGCTCCCTATAGTTATGCCTGGAGCAATGGTTCTTCACAGCAAAACCTGCTCAATGCCTTTGCAGGTGATTATGCCCTGACCATCACCGACATCAATGGTTGCCAATGGGAAGAGGTTTTCACCATTGGTGAACCTGAGGCCATAAGCCCTGATTTTGAGGTGACCAACACCTCTTGCTTTGGCGATACGGATGGAAGCATTAAAGTGACGGCTTCGGGAGGACGAGCACCTTACAGCTTCGTCTGGAGCAATGGCAGCACCAGCCAGGACCAGTACAACCTCACAGGCGGCACCTATAATGTGACCATCACCGATGCTAACAATTGCTCTGTCACTTCCGCAGTGGTAGTGGGCGATTCACGTGACTTAAGCGTGGTGGTAAACAAGCAAGACATTTCCTGCAAAGGAGAAATCAATGGAGCAATTTCATTGAACGTAACGGGCGGTAGTGGATCGT